>Ga0302326_10000776_pt1 | contig 84189 bp, 70 predicted proteins | sample Palsa_T0_3_FD_202264 | JGI IMG/M metagenome (GOLD analysis project Ga0302326, IMG submission 202264) | Peat permafrost microbial communities from Stordalen Mire near Abisko, Sweden - Palsa_T0_3 | ecosystem: Environmental > Terrestrial > Soil > Palsa > Peat permafrost | place: Sweden: Abisko...
TGGTTCTCCGCCTTCTCTGGCCACTCGCGGTGCTAAAAGCACTGCCTAGAAGAATTGTGTCTTGACAGAGTGTTCGCTCTTATCGAGGGGCACCCACCGGCAACACCTACGGCACCCCGGCAACACCTACGGCACCGGCAACAGCTGCGGCACGGTGAACACTTACGGCAAAGGCAAGACGCCCACCTGGGGGGCGGCGATGGGCGGGCAAAAAAAAACGGCAGAGCGTCCCCGACGACTCTGCCGTGTCTTCCAAGTTCAGGCTAGGGTTGGGCGATACTAATTATCCCCGGTCTGTTCTGTGGAACTTGTTCTTAAATTCAAGGGGAGCAGTAACAGCATGAAGGTGACTAGCAGAATCGTGGTCACGATTCGGTAAGCAGCCTTCAGCATTGGTACCGCTTCTTTGCGCTCAGCTGTGGCTCCCGCAAGAGAAGGAATCGCACGCCCATGCGTAGTTTCGGTGGAGAGTGTACTGGGCGGCGGAGGGCGATTTGCCACCGCGGTGTGAGGATGTTGTCAAAAAGTTGTCAACGGGATGGTGGGCAGCCATGCCGACAGCTGCCGGGGAAGGGGCACTTGACACGCCGCGCCGAACGCGGTTTCCTGAATCCCACCGCCGATGGCCGCATGGCGGTGACCGGGAGTACCACCGTTGGCTGCACCGCACGGCCGAAGTGTGGACGTAACCCTCGTCTCCGAGTGGAACGATGGCCATCCGCGTCCGTTCCAGGATTCCCTGGTCGGCGAGGAGCCGCTGGAGATTCGCGTGGGCGGCGAGCCGCTCAGCGTCACGATGCGAACTCCGGGGAACGACATCGAGCTGGCCGCGGGTTTCCTCTTTACGGAAGGGCTGATTCAGCGTCGCGGGCAAATTCTTTCGTTGGCGGCGGCAGAGACCGGCATCGAACCCAGCGAGCGCGGCAACGTGGTGGAAGCCATTCTCGATCCGGAAATTTCGCTGGAGCTGGAGCGGACCCGCCGCAATTTCTTTTCGAGCTCGAGCTGCGGGATCTGCGGCAAAGCATCAATCGACGCGGTGCGGGTGCGAGCGTTACAGCCAGCCAACGCGGATTTTCGCGTGAGTGCCGCGACGCTTTATTCGCTGCCGGATATACTTCGCGCGTCCCAGGCGATTTTCGGGCGGACGGGCGGCCTGCACGCCGCGGCGCTTTTTAGCGCTGCGGGCGAAATGCTGGTGGTGCGGGAAGACGTCGGGCGGCACAACGCAGTCGATAAGGCAGTGGGCTGGGCGCTGCTGGAAAACCGGGTGCCGCTGAGAGACAGCGTTTTGCTGGTGAGCGGACGCGGTGGATTTGAAATAATCCAGAAAGCGATTGTGGCGGGATTGCCGGTGATGGCGTCGGTCTCCGCGCCGTCGAGCCTGGCGGTGCGGTTGGCGAGGGAGTTGCGGCTAACGCTGGTGGGTTTTTTGCGGCAAAAGCGGTTCGTGGTGTACGCGGGCGAAGAGCGAATCTCGGAATAGGGGCGATCGATGAAGCGTTCTCTTTCAGAGGGTTTTGTGAGGGAAATTGGGGCGCAGCTGCAGCAGGCGCACCAGAAATTCGCGCGGCGATACCCGGGACCGTCGCGGCACCGCCAGCCGGTGCACACGGTCTACGGCGGAGGGCATTTGTTTCGCGCAGACACCGCTCGCCGGTTGGGCGAGATCGCTCTGCAATCGCTGGACGAATTCGCTCCGAACTTCGTCACCTTTGCCAAGGCCATCGGCCTATCCGGCGCCGATTCCCTGCCGGATTCACCCGCGGAAGCCGAACGCCTGGAAAAGTACATCGAATCGGATCCCGAGACGTTTCGCAAAGAGAGCTGGCAGGCCTGGTTGGCGCTCACCATTTACTTCCGGGTGCGCGACAAATTGCGCCGGGAGCCCACCGAGGATTTCCGCATCGATTTCGAGGACGGCTACGGCAATCGTTCCGACTCCGAGGAGGACGGCCATGCGTTGCAGGCCGCCGGGCAGGTGGCCGACGGATTGCAAAACGACACGCTGCCCCCGTTCATTGGCATCCGCATCAAGCCACTGACCAACGACATGCGCGAACGGAGCATCCGCACGCTGGACGTTTTTTTGAGCGAGCTGTCCCGGCGCACCGGCGGGCGAGCGCCAAGAAACTTCTTCGTCACCCTGCCCAAAGTGACTTTGCCGGAAGAATCGAGCGCGCTGGCCGATATGCTGATCCGGCTGGAATCCGAACTCAATTTCGAGCCGGGAAGCCTGCGCATGGAGCTAATGATCGAGACGCCGCAGAGCATTTTTAACGAGCGCGGCGAGGTGAACCTGCTGGCGCTGGTGGCCGCCGCGCGCGGCCGCTGCGCCGCCGCTCACTTTGGAACCTACGATTACACTGCGGGACGAAACATCACCGCCGCCTACCAATCCATGACGCATCCGGCGTGCGATTTCGCGCGGGAGATCATGCAGGTTTCGCTGGCCGGCACCGGGGTGTGGCTGAGCGACGGCGCGACCAACATTTTGCCGGTGGCCCCGCACCGCCGCGGAAAAGAAGATGGTCCGCTCCCTGTCGCGCAGGCGGCGGAGAATCGAACCGCCGTTCACCATGCCTGGCGGCTGCATTTCGCGCACGTACGCCACTCACTCATCAACGGCTTCTACCAGGGCTGGGACCTGCACCCGGCGCAACTGCCCTCCCGCTATGCCGCGGTGTATTCATTTTTCCTGGAAAGCATCGACGCTGCATCGGAGCGCCTGCGGAATTTTATTTCCAAAGCCGCGCAAGCAACGCTGGCCGGAGACGTCTTCGATGACGCTGCCACCGGCCAGGGGCTGCTGAATTTTTTCCTGGCGGCAATCAACTGCGGCGCGGTTTCCGCCGAGGAAGCGCTTCCTCTGACCGGCTTGACGCTGGCGGAACTGCGGACGGGGTCGTTTCTCAAAATACTGTCTGGGCGCGGCGCGCAGGCGTGAACGTCGAAGCGGTGGTACTGGAGGGCCAGGAAGTCCGGCTCGAGCCGCTCACGCTTGAACACCTGGAAGGCCTTTGCGCGGTGGGATTGACGCCGGAACTCTGGAAATTAATTCCCAGCCGCGTGGAAAACGCCGCGGACATGCGCAAGTATGTGGAGCTGGCATTGCGCGAACAGGTGGCGGGAGTGTCTTTACCCTTCGCCACAATTTCGAAGACGGCTGGCCGGGTGATCGGAAGCACACGATACATGAACATCGAACGGCAGCATCAGCGCGTGGAGATCGGATGTACATGGATCGGCGCGGAATGGCAACGGACACGGGTGAATACGGAAGCAAAATACCTGATGCTACGGCACGCGTTCGAAACCTGGAAATGCCATCGTGTGGAATTGAAGACCGATTCGCTCAACCAGCGTTCGCGTAACGCCATGCTGCGCATCGGCGCAAAAGAAGAAGGTATTTTCCGAAATCATATGGTGGTGCAGGGAGGGCGCCTGCGCCACACCGTTTATTTCAGCATCATCGATTCGGAGTGGCCGGAGGTAAAGAAATCGCTGGAAGAAAAACTGTCCGCTCCACCCGCTGCGGCGCACTAGCTTTTCGTGAGGGTGGCTTCGATCAGGCCGTGGGGCTCGTCGGTGGGCAGAAATACTTCGTTGTCGTTGGTCATCCCGAACGGCGAGAGATCGACCAGGTTGTAATGCTGATTGGGCAGCGACAGCCGAATTTCGCGAATGGGATCGAAGCTGTGCAGCACTGCTTCGCCCATGGCGTAGAGGGTATGCTGCAACGACTGGCTGTCGTGGGTGGCGAAATTCTCGAGCAAGGTTCGGCGCACGCCGTGCCAGGTGGGGCTGAACGGGATCTCGCCCGGCTCGTATAGCCAGCGGGCGTGCAGGTTGGTGGAAAGCACACGGTCGCGCGAATCCCGCAGCGTGGTGTAGGGATCGCGGAGAAAATTCTCGAAGGCGGACTGGGAAGTTTTCAGGATCACCAGATCATCGATTCCAGCGCGAATCGTAAAACCTTCGCGGGTCCCTTGCACCTCGGCGATTCTCTGCTCGCTGCTGGCGCGGGTGAAGGCGAAGCGGTGCGGAATTGCCCCGATGGCGATGCGGGTCCATTGCTTTTCGGCGACGACCACCCGCACCAGGGATACTTGCGGGTTATACGTAAGGAAATGTTCGATCAGGTGTTTGGCAAATTCTTCCACCGGCTCGGCCGGATATTCCTTGGCCAAAACATAGGCAGTATTCTTCATCGTATCGGTGGCGAGAATTTTGCTGTTGTCGCCGGTGGTGTGCGCCGATTCAAAATCCCCCTCGAACTGAATGGCCAGGCTTAGATCCTTGATTTCGTGATTGTGTTCCCGGCGGCTGACGCGCAGCAGGCGGACGCGCGACTTGCCGTAATTGTTTTGCCCCAGCGAAATGGTCATCGAGTCAGCTCCCGCGATAGGTGGAATAGCCAAAGGCACTGAGCAGCAGTGGAACGTGATAGTGCTGCGCGACGTCCTCCACGTGAAAGGTTATATTCACAAACGGATAGAAGGACGGCACACGCTGCAGCGCGAAGTAGCGGTCCACGTCAAATCGGAGCCGGTAATTCCCTGCGACCAGCGGGCCGGCGAACAGTTTGGCGATTCGGCCATCTTTATCGGTGATGCCGCGGGCGATATCCTTCCACGAACCGGGCGAGGTTTCGATTTCCAGCAATACGCCGATATCCCGCGCCGGGCGGCCGATCGCAGTATCCAAGACGTGGGTGCTGATTCCGCTCATCCGCGTAATATCCTTTCCAGGCGAAGGGTGGTGATTTTCTGCTGCTCGTCCGCGGCAATTTGCAATTCGTGCTGAGGATCGCTGCCCAGGCGCTGCTGGATCGCCGCCAGCATTTCAGCGGTGGTTTTTCCGGAAGCGCAAATAATGAAAATGTAGCCGAAACGCGTGGCGTAATCGGCGTTCGCTTTTGCGAGGGCAGCAAGTTCCGTGGCGGACGCTTCGTTCACGGTGGATTGTTCGCCGGCCGACCAGGATTTGGCTTTGCTGGACTGGGCCTTCGCGGCTTTCTTGCCGCCGATGGGAGGATGATGGCGGAATGCCGCGAGCCATTCCTTGCGATCGAGGGCCTTCCAGATTTGGGTTGACGCGTCTAGCGCATCTTGCACGGTGGCGAACGGCCGGGCAGCCGCCATTTTCTTTGCCCACTCGCGCGCGCCACAGCAATCCAGCAGCGCTTTTCGCGCGTCGCCCGGCGAAAGGGCATGAAAGCCGTCCAGGCCCGTTGCGCCTTCCGGTTGGCCGAAGATTTTCAGGCGGCTGACGCCGCCGTCCGGATAAATGTGAAAGCGCACGTGCGAAACCGGTCCAATGTCCTGCAATTCCTTTTCGAATGTATGCACGGAGTTCGCCTTCAGCTTGGTCCGCGGCAACGCTTCCCGCCATGCCGCTTCTTCGATGGGGCCGGCTTCGGCGCGGACGCCATCGAGCGAGCACGATTCCGGAAAGTTGCCTTTGAAGTGAGCGGTGTCGATGACCAGGCGCTCGATGCTTCCGGGAAGGCCGATCTGCAGGATCACCCAATCGTGGCCCGGGCCGCGCCGCCGGCGGGTCTCCCAGCCGTCACTCATATTGCGCGCGCGATCGGGCATCAACAGGTTCAGCGGGGCTCCGAAAAATTCATCACTGGATTGAATCACTCGCGCACCTAGCGCGATCGCGGCTAGATTGCATTTTTTGCCGTCGGTCGCCACCACCGTCTGCCGAGCGGGCACCCCTTCGCCGAGGATTCTCAGCCGCGCGACGCCTCCGTCGGGAAAGATCCTGAATCGTACGTGGGTGAATCGGCCGGGGTTTGCGATCGCGAATCGATTTTGGGAATCGCCCTGCAGCGGAGACGGAGGCAGCAGCTCCACCCATTCCGCCGCCGGCGCTTCATCGGCGAGCAGCCGCCGCTCCTTTGCTGCGGAGAGCGACGGGGCGAGCGAGCAAGCCTCCAGCGAGCAACGCTCCGGAAAATTTCCCTTGAAGAAGCTGGTGTCAACGTCGATGCCGCGAATAATTCCCGGGAGCCCGAGCCGCACGATGCACCAATCAAACCCCGGGGTGCGCCGGCGGCGCGTCTCCCAGCCGTCCATCCACTTCCCGCGGCTGGTGTATTTGCCTTCGATGAATATCGGCGGCTCTGGCTTCAGCAGGTTTTCTTTCGGCGCGAAGAATTCGTCGTTAGCCCACACCACTTTGCCGCCTAGCCGATGCGATGCTAAATCGATCCATCGCTGGGATTGCTTCGATTCGGTCATCGCGAGCCCCGTTTCAGCACATGGCCGGTCGGTCCGGCAGTAAACTCATTTGCCACGATCGGCGCGTCTTTGGACGTTACCGGCCGCTCGAAGATTTTGCGCCCGCGCAAGAACGTCGCTCTCACCACACCGCGCATTTCCATCCCCGCGTAGGGAGTGAGTTTGTGGCGTTGATACAATTCGGCCGGCTGCACTCGGAATTTCCCTTCGGGATTCCACACTACGAAATCGGCGTCGCACCCCACTGCGATTGCCCCTTTCTGCCCGGCGAGGCCGGCCAACTTAGCGGGTCCCGCGCACAACCATTCCGCTACGCGCGGCAGAGAGTAACCGCGCTGCTGCGCGAGAGTCCATACCGCGGGAAGCTCCAATTGGAGCGAAGCAATTCCGCCCCAGGCCTTTAGAAAATCTCCGCTCTCGCAGCATTTCATTTCCGGCGGGCACGGCGAATGATCGGTGGCGATGAAATCGATCAGGCCGTCGCCCAGCGCGGCCCAGAGCTTTTCACGATTGTCCTTATCGCGGATCGGCGGGGCGCACTTGAATTCCGTGGCTCCGTCCGGGATTTCTTCCGCGGCGAACGTCAAATAGTGCGGGCAGGTCTCAACGCTGAACTTTGTTCCTTGTCCGCGCGCTTCCGCCAGCAACGGTGCGGCGGCAGCAGCCGCCAGATGAACGATATGGACATGGACGTTGAATTCCCGGGCCAGCTGCAGGACCAGCGCGATCGCTTCGGTTTCCGCTTCGGGAGGGCGCGACGCCAGCCAAGTGGAATATTGTGTTGCCGGGGCTTTGGGTGCGGGCGCGGCCTGCTCGATCGGCCCGGGCAGCTCGGCATGCACCAATAAAGGCGCTCCCAACTCCGCTAACACTGGCATCGCTACGCGCAAATCCTTTTCGGTGACGTGGGGAAATTCGTCCACGCCGCTGGGAACCAGGAAGCATTTGAAACCAAAAACGCCCGCCTCCCACAGCGGACGCAGCTCCGCCGCATTTCCCGGCACCACGCCACCCCAAAATCCCGCATCCACATTCAGTTTGCCTGCCGCGGCGGCGAGTTTGGCGCGAAAACCTTCCGCCGAAGTTGTGGCCGGAATACTGTTGAGCGGCATTTCGATCAGCGTGGTGACGCCCCCAGCGGCGGCGGCACGAGTGGCGGTGGAAAATCCTTCCCAATCGGCGCGCCCCGGGTCGTTGACGTGTACGTGCGAATCGACGATGCCGGGCATTACTACCAGGTCTCCCGCGTCAAAAACCGGCACGCCTGCCGGTGTGTCCTCCGACGGCGGAGTAATAGCGGTGACCAGCCCGTGCTGCACGTGGATCGAAGCGGGCGCCATATCCGGAGCGTCCGGCAAGAGCACTCTGCGTCCGCGTACGATCAGGTCGATCGCTTCCATAGTCTTTTACACGCTGCCTAGAAAATCGATGATCAAATTTTTGGCTACGCGCCGGCGATAGCGCGACGTCGAACGAAAATCGTCGATGGGCGCAATTTCCGCGGCCAGCGCGTCTCCTGCGGCACGAATTAAATCGCTGTCCAGCGTTTGTCCCCGCAACAGATTTTCCGCTGCCGCTGCGCGAAACGGAATCGGCGCCACACTTCCCAACGCGATGCGCACGTCGCGGACGGTGCGGCCCTCCAGATCTATGGCCGCGGCGAAACACACTTTGGAAATCGCCTGGGCCCGCCGCGTGCCCACTTTATGGTAGCGCTGTTTCCAGCCGCCACGGCGCCGAGGAAGCCGGATGTTCCGAATCAATTCGTCCGGGCGCAGATCCATCTGTTTGTAGCCACGGTGAAACTTAGCATACGGAATCCAGCGCGAGCCGCTCGCCGAAACCAATTCCAGCTCCGCATCGTAAACCACCAGGGCCGGCGGCGAATCCGCGGCAGGTGAGGCGTTGGCGATATTTCCCCCGAGCGTGCCGCGATTCTGCGTGGCGATGCTCCCGGTTTCCGCCGCGGCGCGCTGCAGCAGAGGAAATTCGCGGGCGATCGCGGGATGACGGCGAATATCGGCGTAGGTGGTGGCCGCGCCGATGGTCACCGCCACCGGCGATTCCGAAATCCCGCGCAGCTCGCGCAGATTCCAGATGCTGAGGAACCGCTTGTGCGCGAGCTTTCCCGCCTCGAACAGCACCATCAAATCCGTGCCGCCGGCAAAGGGTTTCCAGGAATCCGTGCCGCCTCCGCCGCCCGCGAGCATGGCCACCGCGGCTTCCAGATCCCGGGCTTCGCGCAATTCGTACGCCGGCAGATTCGATCTCATCCGCGCGCCTCGATTTCTTTGGCCGCGCACATGACCGCTTCGAATATTTTCATATATCCGGTGCAGCGGCACAGATTGCCGCCTAAGCCTTCGCGAATTTCTGTTTCGGTGGGGGCGGAGTTTCGCGCGAGCAGATTTACCGCGGCCAGCATCATTCCCGGAGTGCAGATTCCACATTGCGCGCCGCCGGTTGAAATGAACGCTTCCTGAATCACGTGCAGGCGCTCGCCCGACGCCAGCCCTTCCACGGTGCGAATCCTGGTGTTTCGCGCTTGCAGCGCGGGCACCAGGCAACTATTCACCAGCGCGCCGTCCATTTCCACCGAGCACGCGCCACATTCGCCTTCGCCGCAGCCTTCTTTGGTTCCGGTCAAATGCAAATCCTCGCGCAGGACATCGAGAAGCCGGGCCATCGGATGCGCGTGAATGGAAACTTTTAGACCATTCACCTCGCAATCTACGAGAATTTTACCGGGCGCCTCAGACACTCTGCCGCTCCTCGCGCATTTCCCAAGCCTTGAAAAAATCCTCGGGAGTGACCGGAATGTGGGTGAAGCTGATCCCGGTAGCGTTTTCGATAGCGTTGACGATCGCCGGCGCCGCCCCATCCAGCGGCAATTCTCCGATTCCCTTGGCCCCGCCCGGCCCGCGCTCGTAGCCATTCTCCTCAAAATAAACGCGAATCGGCGGCACATCCATCGACGTGGGAATCACGTAGTTGGTCATCTGGCAGTTGAGCATTCGTCCCTCCCGCCAGATCACATTTTCGTACAACGCGAACCCGATGCCCTGCGCCACTCCGCCCTCGATCTGTCCGGCCGCCAGCACCGGATGAAGCACCCGGCCCACTTCCTGCAGGGCGACAAAATCTTCCACGCGCGTTTCGTAGGTCAGCGTGTCGCAGCTGACCTCCGCAACGTACACTGCCCAGGCGTACGCGCCATAGGCGTCGCCCTGGTATTTCACGTCATCCCAGCGCATGCCCGGCGCCGGGGAGTATTGGCTGGTGGCTTTCAGCGGGCCGAATCGTTCGATGTAATTCCGGCAAGCCCGGGCGAAAGAATCGGCATCGTAACCCTCGGCCAGTCCTGCGTCTTGCAGCAGCGTCTGGCGAATGCCGATGGCCGCCGATTCCACCAGTTTTCCAACGATCATGGCAGTGCGCGACGCGACCGTCGGTCCGCTGTTCGGCACATTCGAAGTATCCGGCTGAGCCACGTCCACTCGTTCGTAGGGCACACCGAGCGCGTCCGCAGCGATCTGCGCGAAAATCGTATTCGTTCCCTGACCGATCTCGGTGCTTGCCGCGTGCACTCGAATGCGTCCGTCGGCCGTCGCTTCCACGCCCACTACCGATGCCAGATACTCTTCACCTGAACCGGTAAATCCGGCGCCGTGGAGGAACGAAGCAAAACCGATCCCTCGCCGCACCCGCGCGCCAGGATTTTGCTCGGCGAATGATTTTCGCTTGGCATGGTAATCGCTGAGCGCGAAAGCACGGTCCATCAGCCTCTGCATCTCCGCTTTCTCCCGCACGATCTGCCCGACCGCGAGCCTTTGGCCTTCGTGGATGAAATTGCGGCGGCGGAACTCGTCCGGCGTGAGGCCGGCGGCCTGAGCCACGTGATCGAGGTGGCGTTCCAGCGCAAAAACGGATTGTGGCGCGCCGAATCCGCGAAATGCGCCGTGCGGCGGAACGTTGGTGGCGACCGCATGGCTCAGAATCCGAATGTTCGGACAGAAATACGGGCCGGCCGCGTGAATCGTGCCCCGAGAGAGCACCACCGGCGAGAGCGTCACGTATGCGCCGCCATCGATGACGAATTGAATTTCCATCGCCAGCAACTTGCCGTCCTCATCGATTGCCGTCCGATGCCGGGTGCGCGAAGGATGCCGCTTGGTGGTGGCCACCATATCCTCGGCGCGGTCGTAAATCATCTTCACCCGTTTCCCTGATTTCCATGCCAGCAGCGCAGCGTGGCACGCGAGCATCGACGGATATTCCTCCTTGCCGCCAAATCCTCCGCCGGTTTCCACCTGCACCACACGGATTTTTTCTTTGGGGAGTGCAAACACCGGGATCAGCGCTTTGTGAACGTAGTAGGGACACTGCAGCGAACCCCACACCGTCACGCCATCGGTGACGTTGGCGACGGCGATCACGCCTTGCGGCTCAATGTAGAGCTGCTCCTGCGCTCCAGTGGTGTACTCCCCTTCCACCACTTGCGCCGCGCGAGCAAACGCCGCGTCCACGTCACCGCTTTCCACCCGGTACGATTTTAAAATATTGTCGGCGCCCCAAATGATGTGCTTGAGCGCCAACGAGTCTTCGATGTTAAAAATCGCGGGGAGGGAATCTACATCGAATCGAACCAGCTGCCGGGCCCGCTCGAGCAAATATTTATCCGAATGCGCCAACAGCACGATGGGTTCTTCGGGGTGATTGATTTTTTCCGCAGCCAGGCACGGCTGATCGTCGGTGAGCAGCAAGACGCTGTTTTTTCCGGGGATATCCGCGGCGGTCACGATGGTAATTTCCTCCCACGGCACGCCGGGATCGAAATGAATTTTGCGAAGGACGCCGCGGGGTACCGAGCTTCGCACGGTGACGCCGAACAGGGCACCAGGACAGCTGAGATCATCGACGTATCGAGCGCGGCCGGTCACCTTCTCGCGTCCCTCTTTGCGCGGGACAGAACGGCCGATCTGGCGATGATCGATTGGGGGACTCAATAAGGGATCTTGTCGGTCTTTTCTTTCCACGCGCGAAATGGCGCGCCGCCTTGCTCGCGCATCACGCTGGTCATCGGAATGCGGCGAGCATCCGCCGGCTTGCGCACCTGGTCGTAGAAAAAGGCGTCGTCAAACCCGGCCTCCGCGGCGTCAGCGGCCCAGGCGCCATAATGAATTCGATCGAGCCGCGCCCAGTAGATGGCGACCAGGCACATCGGACACGGTTCACAGGATGTATAGATTTCGCAGCCGGTGAGATCGAAGCTTTGTAGATTCTTGCACGCGGCGCGTATGGCCATGATCTCACCGTGTGCGGTGGGATCGTTCACCTGGGTGACCGCGTTGGCGCCCTCGCCTACGATCCGGCCGTCCTTTACCACCACCGCCGCGAATGGGCCGCCCTCTCCGGACTTCACGTTTTCAGTCGCGAGATCGATGGCCCTGGCCATGAACGCATCTGTCATCTGGTCACCCCGACCAATCCATAATCGTCGCGCATCGCGCGTCGCAGCAAATCGTGGCGCATCGCTCCCGGTACGTGGCGCACCAATGCCGCGCGCCGGCCTGAAACTCCAATTCTAACCCGAGTAACGCCGTGGGCGTGCGGGATTCAAGCGCGGGCTGGAGTGCGCGTCTTGAACCACCACGCACTCAACATCACAATTCCGATCAGGATTAGCGCCGAACATAGTCCGCTCCAGATCCCCGCGGCTCCGTATCCACGATTGAAGCACAGGTAATATCCCAAGGGCAGCCCCACCACCCAGTAGCCGACAAAGTGGCAGAACATCGGCGTGCGCGTGTCTCCGGTGCCGCGCAACGCGCCGGTGGTGACCGTTTGGATGCCGTCGAACAGCTGGAAAAACGCCGCCACTACCAACAGTTTCGACGCCGCGCGAATCACCACCGGGTCCGGCGTGTACATCCGCACGATCCACTGCGGAATGGTCCAGAAAGCCAGAGCCATAAACGACATGAACATTGCGCCGATGGCGATCGCCGTCCAGCCCGATCGATTCGATGCGGGCACGTCGCCCCGCCCCCGGGCTTGGCCTACGCGTACCGCGGCGGCCGAGGAAATGCCCAGTGGAACCATGTAGGTGAAGCTGGCGGTATTCAGTGCAATCTCATGGCTGGCCAGGGGAATCGCACCGAGTTTGGCGACCAGCGCGGTTGCTGCGGAAAACACCGCCACCTCCACGCCCAGTTGGGTGGCCGCGGGAAATCCCAGGCTGAGCAGATCGCGAATCCGGCCCATATGCGGACGCGGCGAAGCGTCGCGCAGCCCGGTCTGGTGACGGTGATCGTAGTAGAAAATTGCCAGCGCCAGGAGGCCCGCCATGTAGGCGCGCGAAATCACCGTCGACCAACTGGATCCCACTGTGCCCATGGCCGGGAGGCCCAGGTGCCCGTAAATCAGAACCCAGTTCCCGAAAATATTTACCAGGTTCGCGCTCACCAGCGCGAACATCACCGGCCACACGTGATTCATGGCCTGCAAATAGCGCCGGAAAACGAAAAATAAAAGCAGCGGGACGATGCTCCAGGTGAGCGATCGCAGGTAAGGCACGGCGATGTGCATCAGATCCGGGCTGATCCGCAGGAAATTCACGGTGGAGGGAATCAACAACGCGACTACGATTGAAATCGGCGACAGCACCAGCGTTAGATATACACCGTTCACCAAGGATCGGTGGCAATCCTCGATTTCACCCGCCCCGTAGGACTGCGAAACCAGAGTATCGAGGCCCAGCATCATCCCGGTACCGAAAATCGCCACCACATAGAACATCATGTGGCCCAAAGCGATCCCGCCGATGGATTGCGCGCTGTTGGGCAGGCGGCCAACCATCATGGTGTCCACGATGCCCATGCTCATCCACCCGATTTCTCCCAGCACGATCGGGATGGCAAGCTGCAACATCGGCCGGACTTCGCTGGCAGGTTTCTCCACGCCTGGTTCACCTTGGGAAAAATGCGAATCGTGAATAAATTCGATCATAACATGCGGGTAGAAACGGTTCGGGTGGGCTGGTAAGGCTGGAATCGCAATTATTGACGCGGAGCGTAAATTTCACTGGCTGCAAAACGGAGTTGGAAAGTCGAAAGGAGGAGAGGCTTAGTGCAGTCCTGACCAATCGTCGGCCAGAAGAATGGAATTGCTGGGGTTGGAGGGATCGTATTTCACACTCGCGGATTGGCCGGCCACTACGCCCTCGAGAACCAGCCGCTGTTCGAGTCCGGTGACGTCCTGCGCGGTCTCATAGGTGACCCCGGAAATCGAGTAGGTGTAATACACCAACTGGGTGGACGCAGGGCCGTTGTGATTTCCATTTCCGTTTCCGTTGCGGGCGGTTGCCTCGGTTTGCGCGGCTTCCGGTGCATGCGCCGGATCGTTAATTTCCAGCACCTGGCCCTCGACGATTCGTCCCACGCGATTCAGATACACGCGGCGCTGGCGCTCCAGCTCCGACGGATCCTCGGGTCGCTTGCGCATCCACATAAACGCGGCCGCGAGAGCCACCACTCCGGCTCCGGCTGCCGGTACCAACATGCGCCAATCTTTAATGAAAGTCAGATTCGCCAAAGAAGTTTCCTATTTTCGAAGGCCCCGGCATCCCGCCGCATGAGCGGCGACCGTCAACCGATGCGCCAGTTCACCTATCGCGCATCAGCGGCTATTCGAGGGGATTATAACACCCGCGGGATTGCTAATTTCCGATAGGAGCGCGAGAGACTTGCTCAAGCCATCAACGTCCGCCGGAACGCCGGCCGGCTGGTCTGCCTCGAGTTGAGACAATCCAAGTCCCAGAACGGCTGAAATCATGTCCAGAAGAGCGTCAGGCTAGAATGTGGATTAAGGGACCGCTAAGCGCGTGGGAAGATTCACAATCACTTTCGTGCCGCCAAGGTCGGAAACGATCTGGAGCTTGCCGCCAAACTGGCGCACTCTCTCCTGCATGCCGCGCACGCCAACACCCGCTTTGGCAGCAGTCATCTCCTGCTGTTTTTTGGCAGAAATGCCTCTTCCGCGATCACTGATTTCGAACTCTACCGTATGGCCGGAATGCCTGAGGTAAATCTTGGCGGAGGAACTGCCGGAATGCCGATGGATGTTGGTGAGACTCTCCTGTACGACCCGGAATATTACCAATTCAAGATCTTTCGGCAGTCTAGCCGCGTTCTCCGGCAAGTCGAGTTCCACCGCGATCTTGCTCCTTTCCGCAAAACCATCCACATACCATCGCAATGCCGAGGTTAGTCCGACTTCGTCCAGAAGCGGCGGGTGCAGCAAATAGGAAAGTGTCCGGATCTCTCGGGTTAGATCATCGGAGAGTCGCAGGCTTTCGGCGGCCAGTCTTGCTATTTCGGCGTCGCTGCCCGTAGCGGCGGTTTGCAATACCGAAAGATTCATTCCTAACGCCGCGAGGGTCTGTCCGGCACTGTCGTGGAGCTCACGGGCCATGTGCCGCCGTTCTTCATCCTGGGTTACCAATAGACGCCCGGTCAGTTCCCGCAGGCTGAATTCCGCGCGCTTGCGATCCGAAATTTCAGCTTCGAGCGCTGCGGTGCGTTGCGCTACCTTTCGCTCTAAGTCGTCGTTCGCTTTTCGCAGAGCTTCTTCCGCAACCTTTAACGGAGTAAGGTCGGTAACGAACGCGGCTACTTCGAGGGCGCCGGAACTATCGATGACCGACGCCCCAATGAGAATGGGTATGCGCCGTCCGTCTTTCGAGAGATAAGCTTTTTCATACACCTGGCAGCGTCCGGAGGTGCGCAGTTCCTCAACGGCTTTGGCGTCGGCCTGCGCATATTCAGGAGGCGTAAGACTGTCCCATCGCACCTGTCCGGAGCTAACCTCCGCTTCGGAATATCCCAATGTCCGTAAGAACGCAGGATTCACATATCTGAGGTCACCTTCCAGACCACCGATGACCATCCCAAATGGATCCGCTTCGGCCAAGCTGCGAAATCGCCTCCCCGCTTGCGCCAGTTCCAGCTGATGAATCTCGCTTTGCAGCAAACCCGCGATGCGGGCGCCCACGACCTCGAAAAAAGTTCGATAGCTGCCATCGAAAGGCAGTCGAGGACTGATGCCGAGAAGGAGGACTGCCTGGATTGAGGACCCCGGCAGAAAGAGCGGTAAGAGAAAGCTGGTGGTAATCGGCTCGGGCCAAGGCCGGCATACCAGGCTATCGAAGCGAGCCCCCAAACCCTCAACGAGTAACGGAGCCTCGGACTCGACGATGTCTGCCAATGGCCAGTGGCCAGGATCGCTCAAGAGGCCGGCTGAAGCCGTGCACCCCACGAGCGACACATCTCCACGAACGAACAAATAGAGCGCCGCAAACGGGATATCCGCGGGAGCATCGTCGAGCTTTCTTACAATGCTTTGTGCGAAGGGAATCAACGATCGTGTTTTGGGAGGTTGACTCTCGATCAATGAATCGACGGCAATGGCAAGCAGGGTGCGAAGACGGCGCTCGCTTAAGACTTGTTCGGTGGTTTCGCTGCATACCACCATGGTGCCTCGCACCAGCCCGGTTTCATCCCGCACCGGACTGTAGCTGTAGGTCCAGTACACTTCTTCGAGCTTTCCATTTCGGTTGATCGGAACCAACTGATTGGTATTCCAAGTGGATTCGCCGCGCGCCATCACCGCGTCGATTTGCGGGAAAATAATGGGCCATATCTCCGGCCAGCATTCCACCCCGCGCTGGCCAACGGCACTCGGATGCTTGTCCGCGCGAATGCTCGGCCGGTAACCGTCGTTGTAAAACTGGATGAGATCAGGCCCCCACCACAGAAACATCGGATGGCGGGACGCGAGCAGCAGATTTACGGTGGTGACCAGGGTGTCGGACCAGCCTTCCATTGGGCCGAGCGGGTTACGGCTCCAATCGAACCCGCGAATAAGATCGGCCATTTCGCCCTCGCCGATCACGCGCTGAGGCGAGGTTCGGCGACCAGACGAATCTTCCGGGCCTTTCGATTTCCGAGAAAATGAAGTCATTGTTCAAATCGGATCCCGCCAAGGTTGGCGGAAAACTTACAGATCTCCAGAACACGAAAAATGACGCAGGACGATTGGCGATCGCGACAACCAATCTTGAGAGCCACGACCTTCCACGTTGATGTCAAAACGGTAGCACATTGAAGTGAATTCCGCTGTTCAAACTAGGGAGCGCGGTGGATGTCGTGGCGTACGCGGCGGCGAACAGGAATCGGGGTGCGAAGCGCGGAGAAGACCATGCTGGTCACCCAGGTGACCACCGACGCTATGCCGTAAATCACCACGCCCAGGATCAGCACTTCGAAGGGCGACTTCCCCAGGCGGTTCTCCAGATTTACGAAGTGCATCCCGGCGATGGTGTACGCCAGGGAGAATATCGCCCACGCCAGCGCGCTGGAAGCGAACAGGCACACCGGATCGTTGTAGAACCGCATGATCGGGATCAACGCGACGATGATCACCAGGGTGCAGGCCACTGCGTTCCTGGCCAGCGCGAAAGGCTCGAGCGCAGGGAAGCGGTTCGCCGCCAGCAGCGCCGCCACCAGCAGCCCCGCCAGAAATATTCCGGTGCCGAAGCCGGTTCGCAGCGTCGGGCTATGCAAAACGGCCCGCCTCGCCGCGCCGGAATCCGGAGCCTCAAACATTTCTATTTTTCCTCGATGCTTACTTGCGGGACGTTCGCCGATACCGCGGAACTCGGTGCGCTCTCATTTCCAGCCTGATCGATTGCGGTGACGGTGTACCGATAGCTGTGGCCCGTGACCGCTGACATATCACGAAACGCGGGGCTGAGCAAGGTTTCCGGGTTCAGGCGCACCGGCGCCGTAGCTTCGTCGCCACGATACACGTTATATCCGCTCAGGTCCTGCTCCCCATTGATCGACCATGATAGTTCGATGTGCGCGGGCGTCTCGCCGTCGGCCGGAACGTACCTCACTTGCGCCCCCTGCGGCGCGGCCGGCGGAAAAATGTCCTGGGGCGTCACCGGCAGCAGATTCGAGTCCGCGGATTCCAGCCGCGCTTGCGGATAGATCACCACGCTGCGCACGGAATAGACGTATTTGCGCCCAAACTCAAAGTGCGTATCTCGAAATGGCGGCGCGGACGTATCGCCGATAAACGTCAACCCGCGGGATTCATCATTCGCGCCCGCTCCTGCGCCGGCTTGAGTATTAGCTGGCGTCCCACCCATCATGGGGGACGATTTTGGGGCACTCGAGCTGCGATATACGCGGTACGCGCCCACCCCGGGCAGCGCTCCGCCTCCCATCGCTTTCTGCGCTGGCGTCCACTGCAGCACCACCGCTGCTTTCGTCAGCGTCACCGCCAAATCGTGGATCGGCTCAGCCGGCGGATTGATGGGAAGCGATACGACGTTGGAATCCCCGGACGATTTCTTCCGTGACGCGCGCGTGCGCACCAGATAAACGTCTTGTTCCCCGGCGTGCTGCGCCAACGCCTCCGGTAAAATGGTATCGACGTATCGCATTTTGCCGTCCTGCAGATACGCCGCGGCCATCGCTCCGGGAATCGTCGCCAGCAGCACGGCGGGCACAACAGGCTTGGCTCCGCTCGCCGCCCTGGAAAACTCCCGATAAATCTCGACCGCCGGCGGATGCTCCAGAGGCTCGTGCCAGATCGTGTCTCTCGGCACCGTAAACGTAAGGATCACTTCGTTTCCCGATTGCCGCACGCTGAGGTCCGGAACGCTCTCCGGAACCGGCACGTGCCGCAATGCAGGCTCCGCGGGCGCGCCACAACCCGCCAACGCCAGCGCGACCAGCATCGGAATGAGCGAGAAATAAATTCGGCGGGCCACATCACCAGCGGGAAATCCGGAGAACAGCGTCTGACTTTCCAACTCCCGACCTCGAATCCCAAATCCTGCAAAAATCCTACAAAATATACCGGCTCAAATCCTGGTCCTTCACGATCGCGGCGAGCTGCTTCTGGACGTACGCGGCGTCGATCTTCACCGTTTTCTTCTTCATTTCCGGCGCGTCGAACGAAATTTCTTCCAGCAGCTTTTCCAGAATGGTGTGCAGCCGCCGTGCCCCGATGTTCTCGGTCTGCTCGTTCACGTGGGCCGCGAAACGCGCCACCGCAGCTACCGCATCGTCGGTAAACGACAGCTTCAGCGCCTCGGTATCCAGCAGCGCGATGTATTGCTTGATCAAAGCGTTTTTCGGCTCGGTGAGAATGCGAATGAAATCCGCTTCGGTGAGCGAGCTCAACTCCACCCGGATCGGAAACCGCCCCTGCAGTTCGGGAATCAAGTCCGAAGGCTTGGTGGTGTGAAACGCTCCGGCGGCAATAAACAAAATGTGATCGGTGCGCACCATGCCGTAGCGAGTATTCACGGTGGTGCCTTCCACGATCGGCAGGATGTCGCGCTGCACGCCCTCGCGCGAAACGTCCGGACCATGGCCCGACTCGCGCCCGGCGATCTTATCCACTTCGTCGATAAAGAGGATTCCCATCTGCTCCACGCGATCGACGGCGATCCGCGTGACCTGGTCCATATCCACCAGCCGGTTCTCTTCTTCCTGGATCAGATAATCGAAGGCTTCCGCCACGGTCATCTTGCGCTTTTTCTTCTGCTGCCCGAAAAATCCGGACAGCATGTCCTTCATGTTGATGTCCATCTCTTCCACGCCCTGGTTGGTGACGATTTCAAACGACGGCGCGGCCCTTTCTCGCACTTCTACTTCCACCATTCGCTGGTCCAGTTTCCCTTCCCGCAGTTGCGCCCGCAATTTCTCGCGCGTCCGTTGCATCACTTCGCCGCGCTGCGCATCCGCTCCGGGATCGCTGGCCACGGTGCTCGGCGGCGGCGCCGGCAGGAGCAGATCCAGCAAGCGTTCCTCCGCGGATTGCTCGGCGCGCTCGGCCACCTCATCCAGCTTTTCCTCGCGGATCATGTCGATTCCCGTTTCCACCAGGTCGCGCACCATGGACTCGACGTCCCGCCCTACATATCCCACTTCGGTATATTTTGAAGCTTCCACCTTCACAAACGGGCAGCCTGCCAGCCGCGCCAGCCGCCGCGCAATTTCGGTTTTCCCCACGCCAGTAGGCCCGATCATCAGGATATTTTTCGGCAAAATGTCTTCGGCCAGCTCGGGAGGAAGTTTCTGGCGGCGCACCCGGTTGCGCAGCGCTACCGCAACGGCGCGTTTGGCCGGAGTCTGGCCAACGATGTATTTGTCCAGCTCGATAACGATCTCTCGAGGCGTCAATTCATCGAACGACGGAAGCGGTTCCACCGCAGCTTCCTGCGATTCTCCGGATAAGTAGATCACCATGCGCTCTTCCGATTCCCCATTACAGTTCCTCGATGGTGAAGTTGGCGTTGGTATAGATGCAGATCTCGCTGGCGATGCGCATCGCTTCCTGGGCAATTTCCTTGGCGCTCAGCTTGGTATGTTTCGCCAGCGCCCGGGCCGAAGCCAAAGCGTACGATCCGCCCGATCCGATGGCGCAAATTCCGTCGTCCGGTTCGATCACGTCACCGGTTCCGGACAGCAGGAAAGTTCCCTTGGCGTCGGCCACCACTAACAGCGCTTCCAAGTGCCGCAGCGAACGCTCGGTGCGCCATTCCTTGGCGAGTTCCACCGCCGCGCGCGCCAGATTTCCGTGATATTCCTGCAGCTTGTTTTCAAAGCGGGTAAAGAGCGCCAGCGCGTCCGCGGTGCTGCCCGCAAATCCCGCCAGGATCTTGTCGTTGAATAATCGCCGCACCTTTTTCGCGCTGTGCTTGACGATGGCGTCTCCCAGCGTGACCTGCCCGTCGGCCGCCACCACCACTTTATTATCGCGGCGCACGCACAGTACTGTTGTCCCGTGCATCCGCTCACTGTTGTGTGCCGTTGCCATCTTTCGAGTATACCTCTCCGTTGCCTCAATCAACCACTGCGGGCCAGGTTTCCCTGGTTCCGGCGGCGCGTCTGCGGTCATTATTTTGGGAATTATTGCGAAGATACAGCCGATCGAACGGCACCGCCCGCTTCAGTTCTTCTCGTTGTCGCGGGCCTTTTGCCGTTCTTCCTTCTTGATTTCGCTCTTGCCTACCTTCTGCCAGCGCTCATCCAGCGACTGCTTGGTGAACATCTCCGGAGCCGGGTTGGTATTGAAGCTGATCTTGTCGAAGAATACCTGGTACACCTTGATGTCGTTTTTCTCGCGGGTAATTTGAAACGGAGTGGTCACACCCTGGATGGGATGGTAGTTGGAATAATACTCCAGTTCCTCGGTGCGCAGCCGGGTCCGCGGATCGCGCACGGTAACAATCTTGCGCACCGGCAGATGGGTTCCCTTGGCAAACGCGATGCGGATGGTGCGATCGTCGCTATCCGTTAATTCCACCCATTCGACCTCTTTCATGTCCACCACGTCCGGCCCCGCGTAATGAAAGCTCATGTCCTTTTCGAGGATGCGATGCCTAAGTATGTTGTCGATATCCTTTTTCTGATCCTCCTGGAATCGCGCGATCGCTTCTTCGCCCTCTTCTTGCACCCCGCCGCGATCCAGCAGCCACCCTTCCTTACCGTTGAAAACTTCGATCAGATTTCGCTTCGGCAAATTCTCCTGCCGGTCTTTCTCGGGAGGCACTTCGAAGTCCAGAAACTTTTCGAATCCATTCAGTTCTCCGGAATGGCCGAACTGGCTCAGCCGCCCCTCGTAGGTGACGTCGTGTACGTTCAGATACGCTGGGCCGCCCATCGCCGCGATGGATTGCGCGATTACCGCTTTGGCCTTGGCCGCGCTCTGCTCCGGCATCATCACCACAGTATCCTGCGCCCCGACCGCGCTCACCAGCATCGCCGTCCATGCCAGCGCGAACCCCAGCGCCAGTCCCGCTCCGATGATCCGCCGTTTCAGCCGCACAGTACCGCACCTCCGTTGACGTTCAGCACTTCCCCGGTAATAAACGTCGACAAATCCGACGCCACAAACAGCAGCGGCCCCGCAATTTCATCCGCCGTCGCCACTCGGCCCAGCGCGATCTGCTCCACCGTGTCTTTCAGCCCGGACTTGGTGCGCAACACTTTCGCCGACATGTCCGTATCCACCCAGCCCGGCGCCACGCAATTCACCAATATGTTATGCGGCGCAAGCTCCGTGGATAGGCCCTTCACGAAACTGATCACCGCGCCCTTGGTAGCCCCGTAATGAGTATGAAACGCTTCGCCGCGCTGCCCCGCCGTCGAGCTCACCGCGATGATCCGGCCGGACTTCTGCGCGATCATAATCGGCGCGGCGTGATGCACTACTCCGTAAACGCTTTTCAGGTTCACCCGCATCATTTGGTCCCAATCGCGCTCACTCATTTTCTCAATAGGCTTCGCTTCATCGTTCCAGATGCCGGCGTTGGCAATCAGGATGTCCAATCGACCCAGCCGCTCTTGCGCGAATTCCACCAGCTTCTTGGCATCGGCCACTTTGCCCAGATCCGCTTTCATCGATTCCACCCTGGTCCCGTGGCGGCTCGCTTCGGCCTGCACCTGCGCCGCGGCGTCACGATTCTGGCGATAGCTGAAGACCACGTCGGCGCCCGCTCGTGCGAAGAGCCGCACCGCGGCCGCGCCGATTCCACGCGATCCTCCAGTAATTAGCGCCGCCTTGCCCGCCAGTGAAATCATGATGCCCCCAGGAGTATGAACGCGAAACTAGAAGTGAAAAATGAAATCACGTTTGCCGGGCGCTGCGCCAGATGCGCCGCTTAGGCCCGTGCCGCTGCCCCGCGCGCCGCCGCCACCAGTTCGCGAAACAGGGCCTGCGATAATCCGTGGCCGACCATCCTCTCGGGATGCCACTGGACGCCCACAAACCAGGGCTTATCGCCGATGTACTCGATCGCTTCCACCACTCCATCCGCAGAGCGAGCTGCCACGCGCAGGTCGCGGCCCGGACGATCGACGGATTGGTGATGGGAGCTATTCACGCGGGCCTCTCTCGCTGCCGCGAGCGCCGCAATCCTCGATCCAGGCTCGATGGTAATTTCGTGCATCGGCTCGGGCGCGCCTTCGCTGGATTTTTCCCAGGGATGGGTGATCGCAGGGCCGATTTGGTCGGCCACGTCCTGAAAGAGCGTGCCTCCCAGAAACACGTTCATCGACTGCACGCCGTAGCAAATTCCTAGCAAGGGTTTATGAGTCCGCAGCGCGTGGGCCAGTAGGGCAAAATCCGTGCGTTCCCGATCGCTGTCCGCCGCAGCACCCAGCGGATGCAATTTCTCGCCATACAACTTCGGATTCACGTCCGCCGGACTACCCGTCAAAACGATCGCGTCCAGCGAGTCCGCCAGTTTATTGAGCTCCGCCTCAGGCAGCCGGAGCGAAACTTCTACCGGGAATCCGCCAGCCGCTTCGATCGCCTCCAGGTATCGGTCGTATTTCTGGCGCTCGCCGCTAAGTTCTTCTTTTACAATTCGATAAGGGACACCAACGCGCGGACCGCTGCCCGCCCCACGTCCAGAATTGAGCTGCCCATTTTCGCTCATATCACTCCATCCTACCCCAACCACAACCGGAATTGGAATAATCGCGAAACCTGCGCGTGGACCCGCAGCGAGCGCCGAATGGAAGTCTGAATCGGGTCTGAACGGAGAATTTCAGGAGTTCATCAACATCATTGCCCCGGCCTTGATGGTAATCGTAGGCGCCGCGCCGGAGGTTCGAGCGCGCCGTAGCGAAGGGGTAGCTGGCTTGCGCGGAGGGTGCAGCCGCCGCCATGCGACGTAGTTCTCTTTCATCTCTTCAATGTGGTGGGGAATATGCCGCTCCTGAATCTCGAGGAACTGCTCCAGGCTCACTCTTCCCCGGCGCGGATCCTCCACGCTATGAAACCACACCGACTCCGGCAGCGCCTTCAGTAACTGGTGGGTCATCCGCCGCAGCCGGCGGATCAGCTCCATCGCTTCTTTGCTGCTCTGGTGGAAGTAACCGAGCGACCCCGCCCAAAGCGCCGGATCGAACGTCAGCACCGCCGAACCGGGCTCGGCAATCAACCGCCGGCAGCGAATGTACCCGGTGGCCTCGCTATCGGCGAGGTGCAAGATCACTTCGTGAATGCTCCATCGTTCCGGGCTGCTCTTGAACAGCCACATCTTCTTGGGAAATTGTTTGAGTGCGGCGGAAAGCAAAGCCGGGGCCCGGCCGAACGAATCAAGTTTTTCACGCCGTTCGTCGCGTGTCATGGACACCCTCCCGTGCAGTGATCGCCCTTGGCCTAATAGACGCGCAGCAGCCAATCTGGGTATCGCATATCTGTTTTTTCTGCAGCGAAGTTACAATCGCTCGCTGCCGTTCGTTAATGAGAATTCGTAACGAAAATGAACACCAACGCCCGGAGCATTCAGCGCCGTGGTTGTGCAGGTCATTCTGAGATACGCAGGAAAGACGATCGAAGTTCGGAATATTTCTGAAAGCCGCGGCTGACTGATTCGGCAAATCAGGCGCCCGCGTCCAGCAGGCCTCTGACCGTGCGGCGTCGCGACTAGGCGATAGGCCGCGCCATTCGCGCCAGTTGTAACGCTGCGGCGCGGACGTCGCCCACCAGATATAGCGAACCGCTGACAAACACCGCGTCCTCGGGAGCCGCCAGGAGCAGCGCGCGTTCCAGCGCTTGCACCGGATCGCGCACGATTTCGCCTCGTGGCGCGAGACCGGAGGTCATCTCCGCCAACAGGGCTACTGAAATGGCGCGCGGCTGCCGCGGCTCGGTCAGAATCACGGTGTGCACGCGCGGGAAGAGCAGCCCGGCAATTTCGTCCACCGCCTTGTCGCGCACCGAGCCGTACACCAGGTAGATCCGCTGGCCGTCAAAATTCTGTCCCCAGAATCGCAGCAGCTCGCGCGCGCCTGCCGGATTGTGCGTCCCATCCAGAAATATCGACGGCCGCTCTCCCAAACGCTCCAGCCGCCCCGGCCACTGTACCGTGGCGATTCCGCGAGCGATCGATTCCGCGCTAACCGAAAATTTCGCGCCCAGAATTTTTGCTGCCGCCGCTGCCGCCATTCCGTTGCGGACCTGGAAGCGCCCGGCGAGAGGTAGTTGCAGCACGATTTCATCGCGGGAATCGTGGGAATCCGCGGAAGAGATCACCGCGCGATAAAATCCACGCTCGGAATCCAATTGCCGTATCTCATACGCGGAATCGATCTCCACCAGCCGCGCGCCCACTTCCGCGCATTTCGCGGCGATTACCCCGCGTGCTTCCGGGCGCTCGCAGGAACTCACCACCGCTTTGCCGGCCTTGATGATCCCCGCTTTTTCCGATGCGATTTGCTCCAGCGAATGCCCCAGAAAGCTCTCGTGATCGAAATCGATCTGGGTAATCACGATCACTTCCGGATCGACGATATTGGTTGCGTCCAGCCGCCCGCCCATGCCCGTTTCGTACACCACGAAATCCGCGCGCGCTTCCGCGAACGCCACAAACGCCATCGCCGTCATCACTTCAAAAAAAGTGGGATGGGCGCGCAACTTTCCGTTCGCCAGCCCGGCTTCAATCGCCGTTTGCACCCGCCCGAACGCCGCGGCAAATTCCGCGTCGCCAATCGGCTCTCCGGCGATGCGTATCCGCTCGTTGATTCGTTCCAGGTGCGGCGAGGTGTACAGCCCGGTGCGCCGGCCGGAAACACGAAGAATCGATTCCAGCATCGCGGCGGTGGAACCCTTGCCGTTGGTGCCGGCGATATGCGCGCAAGGGCAGGCCAGGTGCGGATTGCCCAAAGACTCGGAGAGTACCCGGATATTTTCGAGATCGAACTTCTGTACGCGGCCCTGCTGCGGCGAGGCCAGCTCTTTTCCCAATTGGAATAAGCGCCGGACCGCTTCGTCGTAGGTCATTTCAATTCTGGAAAAATGTGAGCGCGCGGGAAATGTAGCCTTTCAATTCCGTGCGGGGAACGACTGCGTCCAGAAACCCATGTTCCAGCAGAAACTCCGAGGTCTGAAATCCTTCCGGCAATTTCTGGCGGATGGTCTGCTCGATCACTCGCGGGCCGGCAAAGCCGATTAAAGCGCCCGGCTCGGCGATATTCAGATCGCCCAGCATCGCGTAGCTCGCGGTCACCCCGCCGGTGGTGGGATCGGTGAGCAACGAAATAAACGGCACGCGCGCATCGTCCAGGCGCGCCAGCGCTGCGGCCACTTTTGCCAGCTGCATCAGGCTGACGGTTCCCTCCATCATGCGCGCGCCGCCGGAAGCCGAAACGATAATGATCGGATATTTCTTCGCCAGGGCCAACTCCACCGCTCGGGTCACCTTCTCGCCCACCACCGCTCCCATCGATCCGCCGATAAACTTGAATTCCATCGAACAACAAATTACCGGGCGGCCGTCCAGTTTTCCTTCAGCGGTGAGTATCGCGTCGTTGACGCCCAGTTTTTTGCGAGCGTCGTGGATGCGCTGCTTATAGGGCTTGGTGTCAGTGAAGCCGAGCGGGTCGGTGGAGACCAGCTCCGCGTCGTGCTCCAGCCAGTCGCCCTCGTCCAGCAGCAACTCCAGTCGGCGCTTCGCGCGCATCCGGAAGTGGAAGTTACATTTCGGGCAGACGTCCCAGTTCGCGTCCAGATCTTTTTTCCAGATAATCGAGCGGCAGGCTTCGCACTTGGTCCATAGACCTTCCGTGCGCACCCGCCGTTCATCCGTCGGCGTCGGGTTCTCTATCGGTTTTTTTTCGCGCTTAAACCAAGCCATAAATTTTTGTTGGACGCAGCGGGTAGTTTCGGGGCCACATCGCTAGAGTTTTTTGGCAGTTCACGAAGCTCGCGCCCACCCCTGAGTTCTGCGCGCTCCGGCCGGCCTGTCGCCGATGCGTACAGCATCCACCAACTAATGCCGAATCAAAAGCGATTTTTGCAGCTGCGGCGTATCACGCTGATTTCAATAGCGTTAATGCCAGTAGCTCCGATGCCGGTAACGCGTCGCGCACCCGGATTCGCACCCGGGATTCGAAACTGTCCGCTTCAGTCCGGGGATGTTTCGGACGAGAAAAAGCTCAGCGGCAAATCCCGCGAAGTGACCAACCCGGCATTCGCCGCCACGATCAGCGGAATCGCGTTGACCACCACCGCGGCCGTGGCAATGTCTCCGTGCGTTCCGCCCGGAATGATCATCGAAACGTTGGGCTCGCCGGTCAACTCGATCTTATCCGCCGGGTCTTTTGCGCCCACGTACATCTTCAACTCCAGAATAATCTTTTCCCGGCCCAGCGAGAACCCTCGCGCGATTTGATGGACCCCGGCCGCACGGCCCGCGGGCACTTCCAGGAATTCCGTGGTGATATTTTCCTGCGCGATCATCGGCTCGATCGTCTCGGTAATGGTATCCACCGGAATGCCCAGCCCGTCGGCGATCATCGCCACCGATTCCGGCAAACCGTGATGCTTGATCACCCCCGCAGCGGTCTTTTCGGAAAATTCTTCCACCGTCATTCCCGCGCCGATCTTTCTTTGCAGCGGCTCACGCCGCCGGGACGCGTCCACGATTCGCTGCACCTTCACCGAATCCACGCGTTGCGATATCGCCGCCAGCGTCAGCACCAGCTTATCCATCACGAATCCGGGATTTACTCCGATGCCCACCAGCGCCACACCTTCACGCTTGGCGGCCTTGTCCAGCTTATCGGCCAGCGGCGGAGACTTGCGAAACGGGTAGGCCAATTCCTCACAAGTCGAGATCACGCAGCAGCCGGCGTTCACGCACGCCAACAATTGCTCCACCACATCCTTCAGGTAGGAAGACGTCGAATGCAGCACCACGTCCACCGATCCGGTCAGCGTCTTCGCCGCGTCCGCGGACACCTTCACGCCCCACGGCGCGTCGTGCGCGCCCACCACTTCGCCCAAGTCTCTGCCCACTTTCAAGGGATCGCGATCGATCGCACCAACAATCTGGACGGACTTCTTCTTGCGGACCAGGCGCAGGATGGAAGCGCCGATAGGGCCTACGCCGTACTGCACGATGCGAATCACTCTCGCCACAGCAACTCCATTTCAGAGAACGGAATCTATTCTCAGCTCTTACCTTAAGGCGTCGCTTTCCAGACTGCAACCGCTGAAAGTGTGTGTGCCGACTACAGATAACCCTCCCGAGTGTACCGCTGTGAAACTTATTCCCTGGCCGCGCGTTATATCCACTAGATGCAGATGCCAATCCGAGATAGTGCTGAGAAATAGCAACGAGGAGAAACGCTGATGATCTCTCGGTCCCGCTCGCCGCTCGTGGTCGCCGCGCTGTTTTGTTTCGGCGCTTTCGCCGCACTTACGTTCGCGCAGCCGCAAAGCGCGCCCAATAGCGCTCCGCAGAGCCAGAAGCCGTCCGACATGCCGGGCATGGACATGCCAAGTGCGCCAAATCCCTCTGACCCCTCCCCGGCATCGGCACAGGCCAATTCCGCCATGTCGGACATGCACATGGAAATGAACGGCCACATGTTCATGACCACGCCGCGACCGCCCAATGCCGCCGACCAAAAACGAGCCGACGAGATCCTGGCGGCACTGCGCCCGGCCATCGAAAAGTACAAGGATTACCATGTGGCGTTGGACGAGGGCTTTCACATCTTCTTGCCCGACCTCCCTCAAGAGCACTATCACTTCACCAATTACAGCTACGCGTTTGAGGCGGCGTTCAAATTCGATCCGCAGCACCCCACTTCGCTGCTCTACAAAAAGACTGCCGACGGCTACCAACTGGAAGGCGCGATGTACACCGCGCCCCGGCGCTTCAGCGAAGCGCAGCTCAACGAGCGAGTGCCGCTCAGCGTCACCGAGTGGCATCAGCACGTGAACTTGTGCCTGCCGCCGAAAGGCCAGGCGCCGCAAGCGGATTGGACCAAGTTTGGTCTTCGCGGCTCGATCACCACCGAAGAGGCTTGCAAACAAGTCGAAGGACGCTGGCACGCCGTCGTGTTCGGCTGGATGGTCCATGTATATCCCTACGAAAGCGATCCCGCCAGGATCTGGGCGCACTAGACAAAAAAAAGAATCCGTTCCGAAACTTCCGGAACGGATTCTCAAATGTCACCGAACTGGATTCGGCTTGCCTACTTCTTCGCGTGTTGGAAGTTCTCGGTGATCTGATCCCAGTTCACCACGTTCCACCAGGCCTCCAGGTAGTCCGGACGCCGATTCTGATATTTCAGGTAGTACGCGTGTTCCCACACGTCCACACCCAGGACCGCCTTCCCGCCGTCGCTGATGGGGTTGTCCTGATTGGCGGTGGACTCGATCGCCAGCTTGCCGTTGCGAAACAGCACCCACGCCCATCCGGATCCGAATCGCGTGGTAGCGGCTTGGTTGACCTTGGTCTTGAAATCGGCAAAGCTGCCAAAAGCGGCCGTAATCGCATCCGCCACTTCGCCCTTCGGTTCTCCGCCTCCGCCCTTCTTCATGATCTTCCAGAACATCGAATGATTCAGGTGGCCGCCCCCGTTATTGCGCACCGCGGTTCGGATGTTCTCCGGCACGCGATCCAAATGAGCGATCAACTCCTCGATCGGGAGCTTCTGCAAATCCGGTTGGCCTTCGAGCGCCTTGTTCAGGTTGGTGACGTACGCGCCGTGATGTTTGTCGTGATGGATTTCCATCGTCTTGGCGTCGATATATGGTTCGAGTGCGTCGAAAGAATACGGTAGCGCCGGTACCACGAAAGCCCCTTGCGCCGCTGCCCCTGCCCCTGCTGTCGGTGTTGTCATTATGATTTTCTCCTTACGTAAGTCTTGCTTCATAATTATACTCGCGCAGCCGCCCGAGAGGAACCTGGTTTGATTTTCGGCACGCGCCCCCGGGGGAAACGAAATGGCCACCGCCCACACTCACGATGATCACCACGATCATCACCACCACGAAGAATCCCACTTCACCGCCAGCGCTACCGTCCGCGATATCGTCATCGGGATGTCCGACGGTTTGACGGTTCCGTTTGCCCTGGCCGCCGGACTCACCGGCGCGGTCGCCGCCAGCGGCATCATTGTCACCGCCGGCCTCGCGGAAATCGCGGCGGGCTCAATCGCCATGGGTTTGGGCGGCTATCTCGCCGCGCGCACCGACGCCGAGCACTACGCCTCCGAAAAAATCCGGGAATTCCGCGAGACCGAAGAAATCCCCCACATGGAGGAAGAAGAGGTCGCCAAGGTGTTTCGTGGCTACGGTCTTTCCGAACAGCATCTCGCTCCGGTGGTGTCCGCCATCTGCTCGGACCAAAATCGATGGGTGGAGTTCATGATGCGTTTCGAGCTGGGCCTGGAAGAACCCGACCCCGCGCGCGCCGGCCGCAGTGCCGCGACCATCGCCGGATCCTACGTCGCCGGCGGACTGATTCCTCTGGCGCCGTATATGTGCATGAACCATACCCGCCCGGCTCTATATGTTTCGATCGGCGTAACCATCCTGGCGCTCTTCGTTTTTGGCTACATCAAAGGGCACTATACTGGGCTGGCGCCGTTGCGCGGAGCTTTGCAGACCGTTCTGGTGGGCGGCCTCGCCGCAGCGGTAGCATTTTTCATCGCGCGATTAATCAGTTGAAAATCAGGCTGTTGCGCCATGTTCGTTACGAAACACGTATTTTCTTCTAGTATAAAAAATCCGGGTTTTGGAATATGCTGCTCACCCAACTCAACTCGGTCCGTCTGCATCTTATGAGTGAGGCAAGTACAGCGCGGGAACAGTGGCACCACACCTCGAAGATATTTGCACCTTACGCTGGTGAATCCAGCGTCTAATGGCTGCAGAGTAGTACCAACCGAAGCGGCGTCAGCGCGATTCGGTTTTCACGCCGCAAAATATGAGGTGTAGTGCTGCCCGCGCATACCGGCAGGTAGCCGTAGAAAAAGGAGAGACAAAAATGAGTAGTATCGTTCAAGTCAATCGCAAGGCAGCCGTCGTGGCCCTGGCGGTGGCTTTGGTTGGGGGCATGGCGTTCGGCCTGGGTGTTAAATCGTGGAGCGGGCGGAGTGTTCTCGGAGCGGAAAAGGTTCCGGTAACCGTCGCGAAAGATATCGCTCCAGTCAATCTCGGTAGTTTTGCTAACGGATTCTCTTCGGTCATCAAACCAGCGTTGCCGGCGGTGGTCAATATCAAGTCGTCCAAGCTGGTGAAGGCGTCGGACCAGGAAGGCGTGATCTCGCCTTTCATGCAGGATCCTATGTTCCGTCAGTTTTTCGGACAGAATCCGCATCAACAGCAACCGCAGGATCAGCACGAGCACAGTCTGGGCTCCGGCGTAATCGTGAATGGTGAAGGCTACATCCTCACCAACAATCACGTGGTCGACGGCGCCACCGACGTGCGCGTCTATTTGAACGACAAGCGCGAATTTCCCGCCAAGATCGTGGGCACCGATCCGCGAACCGATCTGGCAGTACTCAAGATCAATGCTCACAGTTTGCCCGCGGTCACCTTTGGCGATTCTGCTCGCCTCCAGGTGGGCGACGTGGTCTTCGCCATTGGCAATCCTTTTGACGTCGGCGAGACCGCCACCATGGGCATCGTCAGCGCCATGGGCCGCGGTAACCTGGCGATCGAGCGCGGTGGAATCGAGGACTTCATTCAGACCGACGCCGCGATCAATCCCGGCAATTCCGGCGGCGCGCTTTTGGACGTTCACGGCAATCTGATCGGCATCAACACCGCCATTCTCACCAACGGTGGCGGCGGTAATCAGGGCGTAGGCTTTGCAATTCCAGTGGACCTCGCTCACTCCGTGATGGACCAGATCGTCACCCACGGCCACGTGGTTCGCGGCTATCTGGGCATCGCCATCGGCGAACTCTCCCCTGAATTGGCCGCGCAGTTTGGCTTGAAACAGGGTGGTGGCGCGCTGATCGAAGACGTCACTGCCGGCGGACCGGCGGCCAAGGCCGGACTGAAGCGCGGAGACGTCGTTCAGGAAATCGATGGGCAGCCGATCGACGCGGTGAACGTCTTGCAGGTCCACGTAGCTGCGATGGCTCCCGGATCCCAGGTTTCCCTCAAGATTTTCCGCGATGGCAAGGCGGAGGACGTCAAGGCCACTCTCGGTGAAATGCCCGAAAAATTGGGCGAATCGGACGCCACCGAGAAAGGCACCGCCGTTCTCGACGGCCTCGAAGTGCAAACTCTCACCCCCGACCTGGCCGGCGAACTGAATGTTCCACCGTCCACCAAGGGCGTAGTGGTCACTTCGGCAGATGGTTCCAGCGCGGCTGCGGCCGCGGGCCTGGATCGCGGCGACGTGATTCAGGAAGTCAACCATAAAAATGTAAACAACGTTGAAGAGTACCGCCGGGCCATGGAGTCCGCCGGGAAGCAATCCGTATTGCTGTTGGTCAATCGTGGGGGAACCACGCATTACGTGGTGGTCGAACCTCAGCAGTAACCGCCAGGCAATGTCGGAGTGGGTCAAGGGCACGGTCGCAAGTCAGGCCGTGCCCTTTTTCTTTGCCGGTCCCGGCCATTGGAACCAAGGGGAACTCGTGAGAACCCTGGGTGCTAAAATGTGCAATAAAGTGGCAAGAGTTTTCCACAGGGCCCCCAGCCGGAGCCCTTCCGTCCGCCAAACTGGGGTCGCAATCTAGGGGACTTACAGTCTCCCCGGCGGCCACATTCCTCCCTGTTCATCCTCAGGTTTTCAAGCCTCCACAGGTCATGCAACTCGTGGCTGATTGCCTGCCTCGTACTTATGTGTTGCAGATTCACTCAGGGCCCATTTAGAGCGCGCTAGAATCCCCCCAAGCCCGGGGCCTCACCCCCCCTGGGACCAGTTGCTTGGACCCTCGTTTCCGATAGCGAAGGGCCAGGCGGCGAAGTGACGGGTAATGCCGGTAAGCCCGATTTCGACCCTATTGGTCCTATACCCAGACCATGAGCCATTGGCACACCAGTTGCTCTTAGCTGTCTGCAGGTTTCCCTTTGGGGCTTTTGCCGGTAGTGTGTGTTCGAGCGTCCAAGTGAACATCTGTAGCCAAGCTAGGTATGGTACTATAGCTGTCTCAATGTGATTGCGTTAACGGTTTCAACAACTTGGGGGTAGAATAGTACCTCGGGTCTATTCACCCCAACTTCAGATTCGGGTACTTCTGGTAGGTCGGCATTTGCCCGCGAATGCGCCAGGGGAGAGGCCCGAAAAGATCTTGGGAGAAAACATGGATTCGCGAGTCAGCTCCACCCCGTTCTCACTTTTGAGACAGGATCCCCCACGCGCGGCCGGAAGCGGCGGCAATGGCGGTTCCTCGTTCCGCCCGCCGACCCGCAGCAGTATGACTTTGGGCAGCGATCCGGCTCCGTTCCACATGTTGCCGGAGGGTGAATCCCGCCTCGGCCGTTTTGGCGCGGGCTTCCTGATCGAGATGATCGTGCTGTTTCTGCTGATCGTCATCCCCTTGCTCATACCCGACAAGATGTCCCTGGCGCGCAAGTACTGGAGCATGCCCATCGAGGCGCCGCCGGTTACTCCGTTCAAACCGCAGCCGCCCAAACCGGTGGAGAAGATCATTCCCAAGGTAGAGGTGGCCAAAGAAATCCCCAAGCCGGCAATCGTGGTGCCGCCGAAGCCGCGCATCCAGACGCCGGTATTTACGTCTCCGATCACCAAGCCGGCAACCGCAAAGAGAAACACCGCGGCTCCCGACGCTCCCGAAGTAGCGAAGGCGATGCCGCCGACGTTGACGCCGGGCAATGTGGGCACGGGCAGTTCCGCGATTCCGACCTTGAAGAAGCCGCGTGAACTGGTGCAAACCGGTGGATTCGGCGATCCGAATGGCGTTCCAGCAACCAGCAATTCCGGCCACGCAGCGAACATCAACCATCTGGGTGCTTTCGATCTGCCTCCCGGGCCGGGATATGGTAACGGCACCGGCGGTACTAAAGGATCGCGTGGCGTGGTATCCAGCGGCGGGTTTGGAAACGGTGTGGGAACCGGCGCAGTGGGCGGCGGCGGTGGGGGCAAGAAAGTAGTGGAATCGAGCGGCTTCACGCAGACCGCTGCGGCGCCAACCCAGAAGGCCCAACAGGCGTTAGCTTCTCCGGTAGCTACTGCGGTGGAAATTACCTATAAACCGCGTCCCGCTTATACCGACGATGCGCGTAATCTAAAGATTGAAGGTGACGTTCTAATTGCTGTGACGTTCACCGCATCGGGTCAGGTGCAGGTCGAGCGGGTCGTCAAAGGGCTGGGGCATGGCCTGGACGAATCCGCGATGGCTGCCGCACGCCAGATCCGCTTCAAGCCAGCAAAGACAGCAGACGGACAGCCGGTGGATTCTCAGGCGGTCGTCCATATTCTATTTGAACTCGCCTACTGAGACCTCGGAAGCGGTCCGGCAAGCGTGCGAAGGGGGATGTTATGGGGTTAAGGAAGAGATTCGTATTGCTTGCGGCTATGGCCGCGTCGATGCCAGGGCTTTTGCTGGCGCAGGGCCGAAAGTCAGCCGCAGCAGCGCCCCAGAGTCAACAGTCGCCCGCGATGAACGATGCGGTCAATCGCATCGTGGCGCGCGAGCGGCTTGAAGTTACCACCATTCGCCGCTACACCCCTCTCATTGAAACCTACATTCAAGAGATGCGGCCGGACGATGTGGTCGGCACCACGCCCTTTCGCGACCACTACTTCATCGGTCAAGCCAATCTGGCCAAGGGCATCGTCGACAACTCGCTGATCTCCAAGCGCCGCACCCTGAAGGAAACCTTCAATCCCATCGGACGGGTCGACGATCTCTTCAGCCCTGGATGGGTGCCCGAAGGCTTCCTGCAGATGATTTATATCGACACCAAGGGCTTCAATCGCCAGGAATACCGCTTTGACTATATCCGCCGTGAATTCCTCGGCGAAGTGCGCTGCCTGGTTTTCGACGTCGTGCCCATCAGCAAAGACCGCAAAGCCCGTGGCCGCTTCAAGGGCCGCATCTGGGCGGAAGATCAGAACTACGCCATCGTCCGCTTCAACGGCATTTACGCCGAAACCGCCGGCATGACCGATCGCGCCATCCACTTCGATAGCTGGAGAGTGAATTCGCTGCCGAATGTTTGGCTGCCCTCTTACATCTTCACCCAGCAGACGGATCCTTACGGCGCCAACGGCACCCACACCAAGTTCCGCGCGCAGACCCGCCTGTGGGGCTACAACATGAAGAACGCGGGCCGCGAAACAGACTTTACCGAGATGAAGGTGGAAACCGCCGGCGTGCAGGATACCGCCACCGGCGCCTCGGATCCCGGTCCGATCGAAGCCGAACGCGAGTGGCAAGAACAAGCCGAAAATAACGTACTGGAGCGCCTGCAGCGCTCCGGCTTGGTCGCGCCGCATAACGACATGGACAAGGTGATGGAAGCGGTGGTCAACAACATCGAGGTCGGCAACAACCTCGACATCGAGCCGGAAGTCCATTGCCGCACCTTGCTCACCTCCACTCTCGAATCGTTCACCATCGGTCACACCATCGTTCTCAGCCGCGGCCTGCTAGACACCCTGCCCGATGAAGCCAGTCTGGCGGTGATGCTGGCCCAGGACTTGGCCGACTTGATGAAACTAAAGAATGACACCGATCGCTGGGGCTTCAACGACGAGACCATCGTTCCCACCGTCGAAGCCATGCGTCACTTTTCGTTCAACGAGAGCCAGGCGGACCTCGAAGACGCCAACAAGCGCGCCGTCGTGTTCCTCAAGAATTCGATCTACAAGGACAAGCTGCAAAGCGCCGGTCTCTTCATGAAGCAGCTCGATGAATCTTCCAAGAGCCTCACCGCTTTGATCAGCCCGAGGTTGGGCCATAGCGTCCCGCTGGGGATCAGCCCGATCCAGAATTCTGCTCCCAAAATTCAACCGACCAAGCTGGACCAGATTGCCGCACTGCCCCTGGGCGCCCGCTTGAAACTGGATCCTTACTCCGATCGAATCGAATTGCTGAAGGCCAAGCCGGTCGCACTGCTATCGGCGCGGGAGAAGATGCCGTTTGAGGTGACGCCGTTCATGCCTTACCTCACCCGCTATGCTCCGCCCACTGAAGCCGCGCCACCGCCGCCAACCACTCCTGCGGCAACCACACCGGCCAACCCGAATCCGACGTCGTCAGCAGCGCCTTCTACACCTGCTGGAGACCCGCCCGCGGCCGCCCCGAATGCGTCAACAGGCTCGACTGACCCGGCGCCACAAACGGCCGCGCCAGCAGCGCCTCCCAAGGACAACGACGTGGCGAACCAGACTCAACCGCAGCAACAATCGCAACCCCAACAGTAACCCCAACCGTAACCAAGATCTCTGCTCTCCGGCGCCGGGCATAACGCTCGGCGCCTTTTTTTTGCACTACGCTCTTTAAGTTCGCTTCGCCGGTCCTCGCCCCACCTGCCCGCTGTGACACTTCCCCAAGTGCCACAAATATTTTCAATACGCGCGCTGATGAGCGACACTCGGAAGCGATGCCACGCCACTCGGTCCTCGAATACTTTCAGCCGGAATCTCGGTCGGCCTCCGACATCGCGATCGCATATCGTCGCGGATATCGCGTGGAGCACTGGACCTTCGCCCATTTGATCGAAACAGCGCGGCGATTCGCAGCCGAGCTCGAGCGCCGAAAAGTCGAACCTGGCAGCCGCGTAGTGCTGTGGGGAGAAAATTCCGGCGAATGGGTGGCCGCCTTTCTCGGCTGCGTCGCGCGCGGTGTGGTAGCTGTGCCCATGGACGCCATCGCCACCCCGGAATTCGCGGCGCGGGTGGCGAAGCAGACCAACGTACAGTTGGTGGTCGCCTCTCGCCCATCCGGCCAGATCGCACGTGGGGCTGCGTCCATGCTCTTCGAAGACTTGCGGACGCTGCCAGCGAGCCCTAGCCCCGGCGCGGGTTTGACTCCGGTCCGATCTTTCCAGCGAACCGACGTAGTCGAAATCGTGTTCACTTCCGGAACCACCGCCGAGCCTCGCGGCGTAATCTTGACCCACGGCAACCTGCTCGCCAATCTCGAACCGATCGAAGCAGGCTTTCAGAAGTACCGCCGGCATGAACGTTGGATCCATCCTCTGCGCATTTTGAATTTGCTGCCGCTCAGCCATGTATTCGGCCAGATGCTGGGCATTTTCATCCCGCAGATCCTCGGCGCCACCGCTGTGTTTCTCGATTCCCTGCGCCCCGGCGACGTGGTGCAAACCATTCGCCGGGAAAAGATCAATGTGCTCGCCACCGTCCCGCGAATCATCGAGTCCCTGCGCGACAAAGTGGAGCGCGACCTGGAATCCGCGGGCGAGCTGCAACGCTTCCGCCAGAAATTCCGCACATCCGAGCATCGCCATTTCCTGATGCGCTGGTGGATCTTCCGCCGCATTCACCGCCAACTCGGCTGGAGGTTCTGGGCCATCGTTTCGGGCGGGGCCGCCCTGCCGCAGCGCGCCGAAGAATTCTGGAATCGCGTGGGCTACGCGGTGATTCAGGGCTATGGCCTCACTGAGACCACTTCCATGGTGAGCTTGAACGATCCATTTCACCCCGGCCGAGGCTCAATCGGAAAGACATTGCCCGGCCGCGAATTAAAACTCAGCGCCGACGGAGAAATTCTGGTGCGCGGCGAAAGCATCGCGTCGGGCTATTCCCAGGCCGATTCGCTCCAGCGTGAGGAGGGCGTAGCCGGTGACGACGGATGGTTTCGCACCGGCGATCGCGGCGAAATGGATGCCGCGGGAAATCTTTTCTTCAAGGGCCGCCGCAAGAACGTGATCGTGACGCCGGAGGGGATGAATATTTATCCCGAAGATTTGGAGGCGGCCCTGAAGCGCCAGCCGGAAGTGCGCGACTGCGTGGTGATCGGCATCGACCGCGACGGCAACTCTGAGCCCTTCGCGGTGCTGCTGCTTCGCAATCCGGTGGCAAATGCGGCCGCCGTGGTGGACAAGGCAAATCAAACTCTCGCCTCGTTTCAGCAAATCCGCCGCTGGCAGGTGTGGAGTGGCGAAGATTTCCCGCGCACGCCCACGCAGAAACCGCTGCTTCCCCAGATTCGCGCGGCGGTCGAAACGGAAATCGCGCGCCAGCCGGGCGCCGCTGTCGATCGCGGCCCGAGCGACGTCCTGGCGCAATGGCTTGCCCGCCGGACCCACGCCGGCGGCGCGCCGATCTCTTCGCACGCGCATCTCGGCGCGGACCTAAATCTCTCTTCGCTCGAACGCGTCGAGCTGCTCAGCATTCTGGAAGATCGCTATCAGGTCGATTTGAACGAGTCCAGTGTGGCCGAGGCGACCACCGTCGGCGAACTGGAGTCCCTGCTGCGCCAGCCCGCCACCGCAACGACGGCGTATCCCTTTCCGCGCTGGCCGCGCTGTTGGCCGGTGCCTTGGATCCGCGAAGCCGCCTACTACCTGCTCATGTGCCCGGCCGCGCTGATCTTGGGTTGGCCGCGTGTCATTGGACGAGAAAACCTGCGCGGTCTGGCTGGCCCCGCGCTTTTCATTTCCAACCACGTCACACCGATTGACGCTGGAATCCTGCTGCCCGCGCTCCCAGCCCGTTTCCGGCGGCGCATGGCCATCGCCATGGGCGGCGAAAGACTGCGATCGATGCGCCACCCAGGCGCGGGCGCAAATATTTTCGTTCGCCTCTACCAACAAATCCAATATCTACTGGTCGCCGCGTTGATGAACGTCTTCTCGCTCCCCCAGCGCACCGGCTTCCGCCAAAGCTTCTCGTTCGCCGGCGAGCTAGCCGACGGCGGTTCGAGCATTCTGCTATTCCCCGAAGGCGCCACCACCCAGGACGGAAAGATCGCCCCGTTCCGCGTAGGCGTGGGCCTGCTAGTCTCGCGCCTGGGAATCCCGGTGGTGCCCATGCGCATCGACGGCCTGTTCGAGCTCCGCCAAGCCGGAAGAAAAACCGCCCTCCCCGGCCAGATCCACGTAACCTTCGGCCCCCCGATCCAATTCACCCCCGAGGACACCCCGGAAGAAATCACCCGCACCCTGCAGCAGCGCGTCGCCAACCTCTGATCATCATCGCTTGATGTTCGCGCCAACATCGCGCGTAGGTTCTCTCTTGGATATCCAGCAACGGTTCGTAGCCCCGCCACTCGTGATGTGATATTGGTCATCCCCCGCCGACCCATATAAGGGCACATTACAATTTAAACGATCTATATGGGTACAGATTGGCTGGTGGTGAATCTGCAGCAACGCGTCGGCGATCTCTGGTCATCGCGTCCCCGATCCCACTCAAACCGGCAACCGCAGTTTTGCCTCAGATCCCTGCGGGCTCGCTAAATTCTCCAGCGCCAGCGTCCCGCCGTGCGCCTCAGCGATCTGCCGGCAAAGCACCAACCCGATCCCCGATCCCCCAGGCTTGGTAGTAAAAAACGGCACAAACAGGTTCCCCGGGTTGGGAATTCCGGGCCCCTCATCGCGCACCCACACTTCGACGAACCGATCGTCGCTGCGCCACCCGACGTATACGCCTCCACCGGTTTCCAGCGCAGCGTCCACCGCATTGCGCAGCAGATTAATCAACAACTGGTCGAGCTGGTCCGCATCCGCCTGAATCTGAATTTCCGGCCCGGACACCAGCCGTACCTCCGCGCGCGCTTCCAGTCCCACCACCCGTCGAATCCATTCGCTCACTACCACCGGTCCCATCACCGGCGGAGGAAGCTTCGCCAGCCGCGCGTACGCATTCATAAACCGCGCCAAGCCGTCAGTGCGCGACGCGATGATTCCCAACCCGCTGCGCATATCTTCTTCCCAGTCCTGCGGGCGCTGCGGCCGGCGCAGAATCGAACCCAGGTTTTCGGCGATGGATTTCATCGGCGCCAAAGAATTATTCAGCTCGTGGCCCATCACCCGAATCAGCCGCTGCCAGGCCTTGCGCTCTTCTTCCCGCAGCGCGTCGCTCAGATCGGTGATCACCAGCAATTGATGCGGCAGCCCGCCCTCTCGAAAACTGCCGCGATGGATTTCCCAGCGGCCTGATTTTCCGGGGAAGGCAATCTGCGAAATCCGCGGGCCTTCCGTCTCCAGGCACTCCTGCAAACCAAGCTCCGCCGCCGTGCGGCCCAGCAACACGTCGCGGGATTGATCGAGCAGCCGCTCTCCGGCGCGGTCCACCAGCCGCAGCCTCCCCGATCCATCGAACGCAAACACCGCGACGTCGATTTCCTCCATCACCTTGCGCAGCAGCGCCGTCGCTTCCATCGCTCCCAAGCGCTGCTGGCGCAGCGTTTCGCCGAGTGCGTTTACCTCGCGCAGCACCTCGCCCAGCGCATCATCATAATTCGCACCGCGCGCGCGAATCGAAAAATCGCCCTCGCGCAGCGCCGCCAGCAAATTCGAGAGCGTGCGCAGCGGAAACACCACCCGGCCCTGGGCGCTGAACGCGAAGCTAAGCCACAGCGTCACGATCAGGATCGTCAAGGTCCATTCCAGCCGCGAGGAGTAGCCGCCAAACCACAACAGGATCAGCGCGACGGTGGTGCCCCCAAAGCCCGCCGCCAGTGAGAACAACAGGATGCGACGCTCGTAAGGAAGGTGTTTCAAAGGCTGTATTTTTGCAGCCGCCGGTACAGCGCGCTGCGGCTCAAGCCCAGGGCGTTGCTCGCGTGGCTGACGTTTCCGGCATACCGCGAGAGAGCTTTTTGGATCAGTATCCGCTCCACGTCTTCCAGGCCCATTTCTTCCAGCCGGTGGGCCGATTGCGGCACCTGGCGCAGACCCAAATCGCTGGCCCGCACCTGCTCGCCCTCCGCCAGCAGCACCGCGCGCTCCACCGCGTGATCCAGCTCGCGCACGTTCCCGGGCCACGGATGATCGAGCAGCAACTGCAGCGCCACCGGATCGAAGCCCTGCAGCTGTTTGCGGTAACGCTGCGCGGATTGCCGCAAGAAATGCAAAGCCAGCAGTGGAATATCTTCTTTGCGCTGCCGCAGCGGCGGCAAATGAATCTCGATGGTGTTCAGCCGAAACAGAAGATCCTCGCGGAAACGGCCTGCAGCTACTTCCGCCTGTACGTCCGCGTTGGTCGCCGAGAGGATGCGCACATTCACCCGGCGCGTAGCCGACGACCCCACCCGCTCCAGTTCGCCGATTTCCAGCACCCGCAGCAGCTTGGCCTGCAAGTTCAACGGCACGTTGGCAATTTCATCCAGGAATAACGTTCCGCCGTCCGCCAGCTCGAACCGTCCCACCCGATCGGCGCGGGCGTCGGTGAACGCCCCTTTCACATGGCCAAATAGTTCGCTTTCGAATACCCCTTCCGGCAAACCTCCGGCGTTGACCGTTACGAATGGCCGTCCCACCCGCGGCGAAAGCGCTTGCAGCGTTCGCGCCACCACCTCTTTGCCCGAACCGTGCTCGCCGGTGATCAGCACATTCGCGTCCGACGGACCGACCCGCGCGATCATGTCCTTCACCGGCTGCATGGCCGGCGAATCGGCGATCATCGGCGGGCGGCCATCGGCGCGCAGCAGACGATTTTCGGCTTCCAGCCGCTGGCTGCGCCGCAGCGCGTGCGCCAGTTCTATCTGATTTTTCAGGATCGAGAGCAACCGCGCATTCTCCCACGGCTTCTGGATGAAATCCTTGGCGCCCCGGCGCATCGCTTCCACCGCCAGCTCCAGGCTGCCCCACGCAGTCATCACCACGATCGGCAGTGTGCTGTCTTTCGCGCGGATATTCGAGAGCAGGTCCAGCCCTTCCTGCCCGGAAGTGGTGTCGCGCGCGTAGTTCAAGTCGATCAGCGCCGCATCGAATTCCCGCGTCTCCAGCGCCGACAGCATCGCCGCCGGGGAGCCCACCGTCTCGGTTTCGTAGCCCTCCGCCTTGAACAGCAAGCGCAAGGCCTCCCGAATGTCCGGCTGGTCGTCCGCGACGAGAATGCGCACTCGATTTTGAGGGCTCAACATGGCCAAACATCTCCTGAGGGTCAACTATCCTGCAACACCACAGCCTTCATACTGGAGGTCCGCGCTAACCTAGACGTCCGAACCACCGGCAAGTTTCAGTTCTCGCTGCGCATGGCTCTGATCGGATCCACTTTGGTGGCGCGCCGCGCCGGGAAATAACAAGACGCAAACGCCACCGCCGCCAGAAAAAACGCAACCCCAACAAACGTGACCGGATCGAGTGTACTTATCCCGTAAAGCAGACTACGGATCGCCCGCATGCTCAACACCGAGGCAATGAATCCCAGCAGCACCCCCACCATCGAGAGCAACATGCCCTCGCCGACGATCATGTTCACCACGTTGCGGGGCTGCGCGCCCAGCGCCAGGCGAATCCCGATTTCGTGGCTGCGCTGGCTCACCGCAAACGACATCACTCCATAGATTCCAATGCCCGCCAGCAGCGTGGCGAAACCGGCAAAGATCGCCAGCAGTATCATGCTCAGCCGGCGCCGGGCCAACGCGGAGTCCACCAGTTGATCCATGGTCTTGATTTCGGAGATTGGCTGGTTCGAGTCCAGGTCGACCAGCGCTCCGCGGATCGCCTTGGTCATGGCGGTGGGATCCGCGCTGCTTCGCACCACCAGCCGCATCAGGCGGGATGGATTCTGGGTAGACGGAAGATACATTTCATCCAGGATCTGCTCGCTCCACGACCAATCGCGGATGCCGCCTACCACCCCGATCACCCGCAACCAGGTAGCGCGCGGCTCGGGCTTCCACGGCGCTCCCGACGGCGCGATGTGCACGCGAATTTCCTGGCCGACCGGATCCTGCAACGGCCAATATTGCCGCGCCAACGACTCGTTAACGATCACCACGCCTTGGGTACCGGGTCCGTCCGCCGACGAAAAATCACGGCCTTCCTTGAGCGTCAATCCCATGGTCCGAACGTATTGCCAATCGACCACCGTATAGTGGCTGGCGAATTCCTTGCCGGGCGGTTGCGCCGCCCGTCCTCGCACATCGAAGTCGCATACATCCGACCACCCGCTCATCGGCAGAAAATTGGCAGCGGTTACCGAATCCACTCCCGGAAGCGCTCGGACGCGCTCCAGCGCCTGTCCGTAGAAATTAACCACCGGCTGTCCGTCGGGGTAGCGCGCCACCGGCAGCAGTAGCTGCATGGTCAAGAGATGCTTGGGGCGAAAGCCGATTTGTTCGTTCATCCGCCTCGCAAAACTGCGCACGAGCAGGCCCGCCCCCACCAGCAGCAGCAAAGAAAGTCCGATTTCCGAAACCACCAGCGCGGCGCTGACGAAGCGCCCGCGACGCGCTCCGGTGCTGCCTCGCGAACCTTCTTTCAAGGTCTCGCTCATGCTGGTGTGGGCAATCTGGATCGCCGGCGCCAGACCGAAAACTACGCCGGTAATGCAGCAAATCGACAACGTGAATCCCACCACCACCGGATGCAGCCCTATTTCGTTCATCCGCGGAAGCTCACCTACCCCCCCGACTGGCGGCAGAATCACGTGCAGCAGCCGCAGCCCTCCCTCCGCCAGCAGCAACCCCACCGCGCCGCCCGCAAGCGCCAGCAACATGCTCTCGGTAAGCAATTGGCGGACGATGCGCCACTGTCCCGCTCCCAACGCCGCGCGGATGGCGATCTCCCGGCTGCGCGTAGCCGATCGGGCCAGCAGCAGATTGGCCACGTTGACGCAGGCAATCAGCAGCACAAACCCCACCGCGCAGACCAGCAGGATCAGCGCCGGGCGAATGTCGCGTACCGGCTCGTCCTGCATCGGCAAAACGCGGATTCCACTGGTATCCGTGTCCGGGTACTGACGATTCAGACCCTGCATGATCGTTTGCATTTCCGCCTGCGCCTGATCGCTGCTCACGTTGGGCTTCAGGCGCCCAAATACCACCACCGAATGGTCGTCACGATTCATCCGCGCCGGATCGAAAGCAATCGGCGTCCACAAATCGAATTGACGGCTGGTGCCGAATAGGGAGAAACCCTGCGGCAGAATTCCTACCACGGTGTAAGGCTTCTCGTCGATCTCCATCCTCCGGCCCAGAATTACCCGGTCGCCGGCAAACCGGCGCTGCCATATCCCGTAACTCAGAATCACCACTTGGTTGCGGCCCAGCGTTTCTTCTTCCGGAAGAAAATCGCGGCCGGCCAACGGCTTCACTCCCAGCAAGTGAAAGAAATTTGCGGAGGTGGCCATTCCCCAGAGTTGTTCGGGTTCGTTGCGGCCGGTGATGGTGTAAAACCAGGCGCGCAGTACGGACATTTCTTCGAAGGAGCGGTTTTGCCTCTTCCAATCGAGGAATTGCGCGGGGGAAGTTGCGCCGCGGGTGATCCCCAGGCTCGCATCGGTCTCCCAAATCATCTGCAGCCGGTCGGCATGCGGAAACGGCAGCGGACGCAATAGCGTGCTGTAGACCACGCTGAATATCGCCGAGTTCGCCCCGATCCCCAGCGCCAGCGTCAGCACCGCAACCGCAGTGAAGCCGGGCGCATTGCCCAGCATCCGCCATCCATAACGAAGATCTTTCCAGAGCGTTTCCATCGTTGCGCTGCCCGCTTAAATCTCCGCTTGCGCCACCCGCGTCGATCGCTGCCGTGCGAACCCGGGGGCTAGTGCTTGTCGTCCACGATCCATCCATCTTTCAGATTGATGATGCGATCGCCGTAGGCCGCCCAATTTTCGTTGTGCGTTACCTGGATGATCGTGGTGCCGGTATCGTTCAGGCCCTTGAGCAGGTCCATGATCATTTTTCCCTGGCTGGAATGCAGGCTTCCGGTCGGCTCGTCTGCCAGCAGCAATTTCGGGTGGCCGATTACCGCCCGGGCCACGGCTACCAATTGTTGCTGCCCTCCGGACAATTGGTTCGGGAACAGCGATTTTTTGCCGACGATCTGAAAACGATCCAACGCGTCGGCCACCAGGCCTTCGCGCTCCGCTTTCTTGATATCGCGGTACGAAAGCGGCAGGTCCAGATTTTCGGCGACGGTCAAGCTGTCGAGCAGATGATATTGCTGGAAAACGAATCCGATGTACTTTTTGTGCAGCTCGACGCGGTGCCGGTTGTCCAGCTTGTGAACCGCATTCTCGAGCAGATAATATTCCCCATTCCACATCCCGTCCAGCATTCCCAGAATGCCCATCAGCGTGGATTTTCCCGCGCCCGATGGCCCCATGATGGTGATGAATTGGCCTTCGCGAATGTCCAGGCTGATTCGCCGCAGCACCCAGGTTTTTCCTGCGCCTGAATCGTACGATTTCTCCACGTCCACCATCTTGATCACGGTGTTCTCCCTGAAATCTTGCCCGCCCTAGCGGATTTCCCCGGTCTGGCCATCCGGGTATGCCCGCGAAGGCCGGCCCGTCCTTACGGCGTGCAAACCACGACTAGCAGCGTGGCGTCATCCTGCAACTCGCGCGCGCTGAATTCCTTCACCGCGCGCAGCACCTCTTCCTGGGTCTCGATTCCGCTTCGCCCCCGGCATTCGCTCAGGATATCGATGAGCCGCTCGTCTCCGAATTCCGTTCCCGCGCCATCCTGCGCCTCGGTAACCCCGTCGGTGAAAAGCACCAGGCGATCGCCCGGTGCAAATTGGACGTCCGTGGTGGCGTAGATTCCTTCCGGAAATACACCCAGCAGCGGGCCGCCTTCGGTCAGCCGCTCGCACCCGCCATCGGACCGCAACAGCACTGGGGGATTATGGCCGGCGTTCGAATATTGCGCGCGTTGCGAGCGCGCATCGAAGATACCGAAGAAAAACGTGATGAACGATTCGGCGGCCACATTGCGGCAGACGAACCCATTCGCCCGCGCGCACAATTCGCCGGGGACCGACTCCGGCGCGGCCAGGCCGCGCACCGTGGCCTGCAAGTTCGACATCAACAGCGCCGCAGCCACTCCCTTCCCGGCTACGTCCGCAATGCAAAACGCGAAGCGGTGATCGTCGAGTTTCAGTACGTCGAAATAATCGCCGCTCATTTCGCGCGCTGGCTGCCAGGCCCCAGAAATTTCGATTCCCGGGAACTGCGGAATTTCCCGCGGCAGCAAGCCCACTTGCACCGAGCGCGCCTTTTCGATTTCGCCGGCCTGGCGATTCACTTCTTTGTCGTGCTTTTCGCGTAGCTGCGCGGCCAGCCGCTGCTCGCTGCGGGAAGTGCGCTCCTGCCGTCCACGATCCACTTGGGTGCGCACGATTTCGAGCAGCCGGTCGTTGGCCCACGGCTTCTCGATGAAATCGCGCACCCCGTGCTGCATCGCTTCCACCGCCAGTCCTACTGTCGCCCAACCGGTCATTGCCACCACCGGCGGAGCCGAGTCAATTCCCTGCAGAGCGCTCAGCAGATCCAGTCCCTCGCGTCCGGAGGTAGTGTCGCGCGCATAGTTCAAATCCATTAGCACCAGATCGTATTGATTCGATTCCAGCGCGCGCAGAACCGCCGAGGGCGAGCTGGCCGTCTCAATCACGTACCCATGCGTCTTCAGAAACAGCCGCAGCGCCTCCAGGATGTCCGGCTGGTCGTCCGCGATCAGCACTCGCGCAGTGAAGGTCTGCCGCTCTTCGATTTTCAGTTCGTTGGCCAGAATAGCCATCCCCGTTGATCCTATGATGTTGGTGCGCCCGCCTTCGCCGGCGGTCAGCACCAGCTATAAGTAGGGCAGTTCCGCTTCCAGCCCCAGATGCTTCTAAATCATTGCATCAATGTAGCTTAAGACCGAGTGGGACTCAAGACGCCCAGCCGAATGCCCCGGTTGCGGGAATGGGACGTCCCAATATCGGACACTCGCCGTTTGGCCCTCCGCCAAGGCCAGCCCCGTCTCATGGCGTCGCGCCAAACCCGACAATCAGATAGAGTGTTCGGGCGATTATGAGCGACGCCACTCCTCTACTTACATACGGCTCGGACGACTTGCCGCGCGAGAGAATCCCGGCAGGGATTCTTGTGCTGTGGGCGGCGACCATTTTTCTCAGCGCGTTTCTGCTTTTCCAGATCCAGCCCATGCTGGCGAAAATGATCTTGCCATGGTTCGGCGGAGCGGCCGGCGTGTGGGCAACCAGCTTGATGTTTTTCCAGGTGACCTATCTCCTGGGAAGCTACTACGCGCACTTGCTGGTGCAGCGGCTGCGTCCGGCGCGCCAGATGTGGACGCACGAGCTGCTGCTTGCGGCGAGCCTGTTTCTGCTGCCGGTGATTCCCCGCGATTTCTGGAAACCCATCGGCGACGGCCATCCCGCGTGGCGGATTCTGGGGCTGCTCACCGTCACCGTAGGTCTGCCCTTCTTGCTGCTCTCGGCGACCAGCCCGCTGCTCCAGGCCTGGTACGTGCGGCGGCGAACCGGTGGGCGGCCGTACCGTTTCTACGCGCTCTCGAATGCCGGGTCGCTTCTGGCTTTGCTGTCGTATCCGATTATTTTCGAGCCGCGTCTTTCTACCCGGCACCAGGCGCTGGGGTGGTCGGCGGGCTACGTGGCATTCGCGCTGCTGTGCGCGTCAATCGCCTATCGGCAACGAACCGGATTGGATGCGCCCGCGCCGGGCAGGCCCATATCGCCGCCGCCCGGATGGGGCGTGCAACTGCTATGGGTGGCGCTGGCTGCGGATGCTTCGGCATTTTTGTTGGCGGTGACCAACCACTTGTCGCAAGACGTCGCCGCGGTTCCGCTGCTGTGGATTCTGCCGCTGTCGCTGTACCTGCTGAGCCTGATTCTTTGTTTTGAAAGCACCGCGTGGTATCGACGCTTTTTCTTTTTGCGGCTGCTGGCGGTGGCGCTGGGCGGGATGGCCTACGCGCTGTCTCCGGAATTTACGAACGCCGGACCCATGTTGCAAGTACCTCTTTTTTGCGTCGGGCTCTTCATCTGCTGCATGGTGTGCCACGGCGAACTGGTGAATCTGAAGCCGTCGTCGGAATATCTCACGAAATTCTATCTGATGATTTCTTTGGGGGGCGCGCTGGGCGGAATTTTTGTCAGCGCGATCGCCCCGCACGTCTTTCGCGGATTCTACGAATTGCCGGTAGCCATTGCGGGCTGCGCCGTCCTTTTGCGCATCGTCCTGGACCGCGATCCCTCGACCGTGTTTCACGGCAAAGGTCTGCGATTGCCTTCCCTGGTATTTACCGGATTGGTGGGGCTGCTGATCGTTTCGCTGGCGGTGGTCACCGTGCGGCAAAGCGGGAAATCGCGGTTGATGGAGCGCAATTTCTACGGCATCGTGAAAGTGAACGACCTCCCGGCCACCGAACACGATCCGCCGCGCCGCGAACTGGCCAACGGAACGATTACCCACGGCATTGAGATTTTGGAAGCGGCACGGCGCGATCAGCCGACCACTTATTACGGCCCGGAATCGGGCGCCGCGCTGGCGCTGCAATCCGCGCGGCAACGCGGCCCGGTTCACGCTGGCATCATTGGACTGGGCGCGGGGACGCTCGCGGCATACGGCCGCGCCGGCGACCACTACACATTTTACGAGCTCAACCCGCTGGTGATCGAAATCGCCGGGTCGCAATTCGATTTCCTGCGCGATTCCCAAGCGCAGATCGCCACCATCCCCGGCGACGCGCGGCTATCGCTGGAACGCCAGCCGCCACAGGACTTCGACGTTCTGGCGGTGGACGCATTTTCCGGCGACGCGATTCCGGTGCACTTGCTTACCCGCGAAGCTTTTGAGCTCTACTTCCGGCATCTGAATTCGAATGGCGTGCTGGCGATCCACGTTTCCAACAAATACCTCAATCTGAATCCGGTGGTGAAAGCGGTAGCGGAATCGCTTGGCCGCCGCGCCACCACCATCGTGAACCCGCCGGATTTGAAGAATGAGGTGTTCACTTCCACCTGGATGATCATCGGGAAAAGCGATGCGGCCGTGACTAGCAGCAGCTTTCCGACGGAGACGATGGTGGTGCAAAAGAAGAGCGGCATTCGGCCGTGGACCGATGATTACAGCAATCTGTTCGAAACGTTGAAGTAGCGGTCCGCAGGACAGGCAGGGATTAATCTTGCGAGGTGACGGTGACTTTCGCCGGAGCCACGCGTGCCGCGGGCGTCAGCGTCGTAACCGGAGCGAGCGGTGCGATGGTTGCTACCGGCGCAACACTCCGCGATGCGGGAGCAGGAACTGGACTGGTCTTGCGAGCGGGACTCGAACTGGGCGACGGCGAAGGCTGGGCAGCCGTGGTCAGCTCTTTGACTTCGGCCGCAGCTTGTTGCGCTTGCGATTCGCGCAGCTGTGGATCCTGCGCCGCCGGCAACCAAATCTCCACCGGGTCCGAAGCGTACGGGAAGCGGAACGTTGCCGGAAGAATCCCTACCACGCGATAGGCGTGCGCGCTAAGCAGGATCGATTTCCCCACGATCGCGGCATCCGCCGAGAACCGCGTCCGCCATAGCATTTCACCGATCATCACCACCGGCGTGGCTCGGCTGCAATTGTCGGAAACCCGCAAAGTCCGGCCGAGTAAAGGACGGACGCCGAGCCGCGAAAAATCCCGGGGTGCTACGCTCGCGCCCACCACCAGTTCGGGCGTGCCACCACCGGTGAGAGCGAACGCCATTTCGTGCGGCCCGGCATTCCCCATCGAACTGAGATCTCTCTGGCGCAGCGCGACGGGATAAGGTCGAGGCTGGCGAAGGCACGCGAACGCCAAGACATCCGGTGGCGCGGGAATCAAATGCGTGGCCACGCGAGGCAGAGCTACCGGCGTCCACAAACTCTGGATGCGATTCACGATCGGGCTGCGCTCGCCGACGCCGAAAACCAGAGACAGCGCGGCGCTCACGAGTATCCGCCGCGTGAGGCTGCCCTCCCGGATCAGGCCTCGCGTGCTCCGGAGATGTGTGATGATTCGCATTTTGGGAGAGAAGCTCACTGATACCTCAACGCGACCATCGGATCGACGCGCATCGCGCGGCGCGCCGGCAGTGCGCACGCCAGCATAGCCACCGTCGAGAGAATCACCGCGGTTCCGGCAAACGTAATCGGATCGGTGGCTTTCACGCCGTACAGCAGATTGGAGATCAGCTGCCCGGCTATGATCGCGGCGATGATCCCGACGGCCATTCCGCCGAGCACCAACCGCATTCCCTGCCCGACCACCAATCGAAGAATGTCCGCGGGACGCGCGCCGAGGGCCATGCGCACTCCAATTTCCTGGGTGCGCTGATTGACGGAATACGAGAGCACGCCAAAGATTCCGATCGACGCGAGCACCAGCCCGATCCCGCCTAGCAGCGCGCCCAGAGTGGCGGCGGTGCGATAGGCAAAAAGAGAAATCGAAAGCAGATTCGCCAGGTTATCCGATTCCAGGATCGGCACGTTGGGGTTCAGGTCGTGGACCTGCGAGCGAAACGCACCGAGTAAAGCCTCGGGTTTGCCCTCCGTGCGCACCAGGATGTTCGCGTCGGTTTGCGGCATTTGCAGGAACGGGAAATAAGCAAACGATTCCGGTTGCTCGTTCATGCTGTGGTAGTGGATATCTTGCACCACGCCGGCGACGGTCCACCAGGTATCCCAGGAGTTGAGACGATGCCCGATCGCGCTTTCTCCCGGCCAGTAGTGCTGCGCCATGGTGCGATTCACGATGCATACCCGGGGCGCGGGGTCGCCATCCGCTTGGGTAAACTCGCGGCCCGCCAACAGCGGAATCTCGGTGGCGGAAAAGTAATTGGGTCCGACCACGTTGTAATCGATGGCTCGGTCTTCATCCGGCTTGGGCGTATAGCCCTCGATATCCGGAAGCGTGTAGCCGCGGCCGGTGAACCACAGCGGGGCCCACAACTCGAGCGTGGCGGAGCGAACGCCGGGAACGGTTTTCAACTTGTCGAGCAATTGCGAATAAAAAGCGCCGGATTGCGTGCGCGAGTAGCCGTTGGCGCGCAGGTCCATCGCGCCGAGCAGCACGCGATCGGTGTTGAAGCCGGGACTGGTGGACTGCGCCACCTGCAGGGTGCGAACCATCAGTCCTGCGCCGACCAGCAAAACCACCGCCAGAACCGTTTCGCTGAGCACCAGCAAATTGCGGAGCCGAGGTTGGCCCGAGCCGCCGGCAGAAGTTCGACCGCCTTCTTTTAGCGAATCGTTCACCTGGGTCCGCGAGCCGCGCAGCGCCGGCACGATTCCAAACAGCACGCCAGTGGCGATAGACAACATCACGATGAAAGACAGAACGCGCCAATCCATGCTGGTGGCGACGCCCACCGGCAAATGCGTGGGCGGGAAGAACAGCGTCAGTCCGCCCGAAGTCCATGCGGCCATCAGAGCGCCGAGCACTCCGCCGCCCAAAGCCAGCAGCAAGCTTTCCGCGAGCATCTGGCGGACCAGGCGCGACCGGCTGGCGCCCATGGCGGCGCGAATGGCGATTTCTTTTTCGCGAACCGTGGCGCGGGCCAGCAGCAGGTTCGCCACGTTCGCGCAGGCAATCAGCAAAACCAACAACACCACGCCGCTGAGGAACACCAGCACGGGAAGGAGGATGCTCTGCAGTCCGTAGTGCGCTTTCCAAATGGGAGCAACGTCGATGCCGATATTGCGGGTGGTGATCGGATATTCCTGCTCCAGCCGCCGCGCCACGGTTTTCAATTCGGCGCGCGCGGCATCTGGGGTGACGCCGGGTTTCAGGCGGCCGGCGATATGCACGAAGGTTGGATTGCGGGAGTTGAGATCTTCGCCGGGCAAGGCTTGCGGCTGCATCATCATCGGAACCCAATAGTCGGCCATGATTCCAACGATGGTCCCGCTGAATCCCCTGGGGGTAACGCCGATTACGGTGAAAGGATGCTGATTAATTTCCACCGACTTGCCGACGACGTTGGGATCTCCGCCGAACTGGCGTTTCCACATGCCGTCGCTCAATACGATGTACGGATCGGAAACCGGCCCGTGGTCGTCGCTAGCGTGGAAAGTTCGTCCGCGGCTGGCGTTGACGCCCAGAACGTCGAAGTAATTTTCGGTGGCGATCTCGCCTACCACGCGCTGCGGCTGATCGGTGGCGTGGAGCTTCAAGTTCTGCTCGATCAGCTCGAAGCCAATCAGGCCGGAAAATACGGTGTTGTGGTCGCGATAGTCGCGGTAATCGGGGAACGAGCTGGTGTGGTAGCTGCCGTTCGCCATGATGCTTTCGACGGCGAGCAGCCGGTCGGAATCCTGCACCCCGGCAAGCGGGTGAAGCAGGACGGCTTGCACCCAACTGAAGACGGTAGCGTTTCCGCCGATCCCCAGGGCCAGCGAAAGCAAAGCCACGATGGTGAAGCCGGGACTCTTGGCCAGCATGCGGGCGCCGTAGCGAAGATCGTTTGAGAAAGTCCCCATCTGAAAGACACTCCGTAACCGGATCTTCAGATTCCGCCGATCCTCTTATGCCGCTTGGCCGTTAAACCGATTCGGTGCGGGTGCCCAGAGTTTCTTCCACGATGCTGCCGTCGAACAGATGAATGGTGCGATCGGCGATGCTGGAGTAGCGCGGGTCGTGGGTGACCATGCAAATGGTCGCACCTTCGCGGTGAAGCTGGCGGAGGAGGTCGATGACCGCTTCGCTGTTCTTGGAATCGAGGTTCCCGGTAGGCTCGTCAGCCAGCAGGATGGAAGGGCTGCCGACCAGTGCGCGGGCGACCGCGACGCGTTGCTGCTGACCTCCGGAAAGCTGCGACGGGTAGTGCTTGGTGCGATGGGCCATGCCCACGCGCTCGAGAACTTCCTGCACGCGCTTCTTGCGTTCGCTGGCCGCCATGCTGCGATAGGTGAGCGGCAACTCGACGTTTTCGTAGACGGTGAGGTCGCCGATCAGATTGAAGGCCTGAAAGATGAACCCGATCTCGCGATTGCGGATACGGGTGCGATCGGAGAGCGAGAGATTGGCCACCTCCTGCTGATTGATCCAGTAGCTGCCGTCCGTGGGCGAATCCAGCAGACCCAGGATCGAAAGCAAGGTGGATTTGCCGCATCCCGACGGTCCGGCAATCGACAGGAATTCGCCGTTCTTAATCTCCAGGTGCACGCCGGCAAGGGCGTGGGTTTCCACTTCATCGGTGTAGAACACCTTGGTCACGCCTTCCAGGTGAATCAACGATTTCGGTTCTGCTGTCATGCCGTCTCCTTGTGCGTTCCCCGCGCCGGCGAACCGAGCGGTGCTACTTCAATTGGATCCGATCGTAATTGTCCATGGCCGACATATCCGAGAGTATGACTTCGTCGCCCACCTGCAAGCCCTTCACGATTTCGACGGTATTCACCGAGGTGCGTCCCAGGGAAACCTGGACTCGTAGAGCCTCATTGGTGCCCGGGACCACCTTGAACAGGCCGACGGTGCTGTTGGCTTCGCCGTGGACCGGGCGGCCGACAAAGACCACGTCCGCGAGGCGTTCGAGCTCGATGGTGCCTTCGACGCTGAGGTCCGGCCGCGCGTCGGGCGGCTGGGAATCGAGCGCGACGTCGACCGTGACCGTTCCATTCAGTACCGCGGGATCGATGCGCATCACATGTCCCGATACGATCCCGTTATGGGTATCTACCGATGCCTTCTGTCCGATCAGAATATCCTTGGCCTGGGTTTCCGCGATGCGCAGTTGGGCTTTCAGATGGGTGGGCTGGGCAACGCGCGCCAGTAACGTGCCAGCGGTGACGTTCTGGCCCACCTCCACTTCAAGTTCCTGCAAGACGCCGTCAATTCCCGGGCGGACGGTCAGGCGGTCGAGCTGCGATTTCTGCAGATTCCAGAGGGCGCGTTGCTGTTCGACCTTGGATTGCTGCACGGCGAGCTGAGCCTCAACGGAATTGGCAAAGGTGCTCACTTCGTTCTGAGAAATTTCGTTTTCCTTGGAGGTCTGTTCCGCTCGAACCTGAGAGATTTTGTAATCGATGTCCGGAGCGAGGCCCAGCTTGAAGAGTTGTTCCTTGCGATCAGCGTCGAGCCTGGCGGAGCTGGCGTCAGCCTGGCTGGCGGCGGCCTTTGCTTTCAGATCCATGAGCTGATTCTGGAGTTGAGCCTTCAGGCTGTTGTACTGTGCCTCCGCGCCTTTCATTTGGTATTCGGCGTCGAGGGTTACTTGCTGAAGGGTGGGATTGATCAACTGCAGGATGGGGGTATCGGCCTTCACCGGAGTGCCGGGAAGGATGAAGCGCTGGTCGACCCGTCCGTCGGTGGCGGCGGGAATCAGGCGAATGGTTTCCGGGACCAGGGTGCCGAGCCCACGAACCTCGCGGACCATTGGGCCGCGCTTGACGGTGTCGGTCCAGACGCTGGATTTGTCGACGCCAGGAGCAGCGGGTTTCAACCGGGAGAGCGCGAAGGTGACCAGCGGAATCACCACCACCGCGGCGGCCACATAGCCGATCTGGCGGAGCCTCTTTTTTCGCTTTACGTCTGGCCTGGCGATATCCACGTAACGCTCCTCAACACCAATCCTAAGCGCACTTCACCTGCCGGGTGGCACACGGCGTTAACCACTTTATTTTGTTAGGATTATGGGCCTCGGAAGACTGGCTAACAAGGGAATTTGCCCGCAACTGGGAAATTTGCGTCCCACAAGCGGACATGCTCGAGGCTCTCGCGTTAGTCCCGGGCGGGCTGAACGGGCTGGCGTACAATGTGGCGCTTGCAGGTTGAAACAAGGTCAGGGTGCAAAAATGAAGACGCGGACTGTTGGTGTGTTTTGCCTGGTAGTGGTTTGGGTGGCTGCAGCGCCAGGGAGTTGCTTCGCGCAGGACGCTGGCGATGCGGAGCGCGTGGTGCGGTTTAGCGCCGCGATGGATACGGTGAAGTACGTCTACGGCCCGGCGACGCCGGTGGCGCGGCTGAATTCCGGAGACATACTGGAGACGAATACGGTAGATGCGTTCGGCGACGCGCTGCAACATCCTGGGGATACGCTGAGCATGGTGAAAGGCGACAATCCATTGACAGGCCCGTTTTACATCCAAGGCGCTGAGCCGGGCGACACGATCGCGGTTCACATCCTTTCGCTGGAGGTGCCCAGCCATCAGGGTGTGGGAGCGCTGGTGCCGGGATTTGGCGCGCTCAACCCCACCGAGTACACGGCGATGCTGAATCCGCCGCTGCCGGAGAAAATCTGGTTCTACGCGATCGATCCGGCCAACAACGTGGCTACATTCCAGGCGCACGATTCGAGTTATTCGGTGAAGATCCCGCTGCACCCGTTTTTCGGATGTATTGGCGTGGCGCCGGCTGGGGGCGAAGTGCGCAGCTCGGTGGTCCCTGCGGAGTTCGGCGGGAATATGGACGCTTCGGAAGCAAGCGCGGGCAACATTGTGTATCTGCCGGTAAACGTACCGGGAGCGCTGCTGTACGTGGGGGACGGACACGCGGCCATGGGCGACGGCGAGATCGCGGGAACCGCGATTGAGGTGCCGCTGCAAGCGCGGATACAAGTGAAGCTGTTGCGCGGGCGGCACATCGCGTGGCCGCGGTTTGAAAACGATAACGAGATCATGGCGGCGGGGATTTACCGGCCGCTGGATGATGCGCTGCGGATCGCCTTCCGCGAGTTGGTAGCGTGGATTCATACGGACTACGGTATGTCTGAACTGGACGCTTACGAGTTGCTGTCGAAGGTGGCGCATATCCATCTGGCGGAGATGGTGGACCCGAATTATGTGGTGGTGGCTAGTATCGAGAAGAAATACCTGCCGCCGTCGATCCATTAAGCACGACACCGTGCGCTCCCGTTTCTCATCGCGCAGACTAATTTTTGGTCATCTGACATGATTCAGAATTTGTAAATTGCTTAGAATCAGTTACTTCAAAAGCCTGATCCTTAAGGATGTCGCGATTCGAAAGCGCGATTTCGGTGTCTGTATGTTCTTCAGAATCAGTGGCCAGCATAGGTGAGGGACGCCTTTTCGGGAGAAAAAGCCCTCGCTGGCGTCGATCCGTAAGCACGGCGCCGAGCAATGCGCTTTAGGGAAAATAAAACGCAGGCTGCCGGTATTCGGCGAAAATCGATCCTTTGAAATCAGACACATACGTGGGGGTACGCTGGCGGTAGGGAGATGGAGGAACTGAAGTCGTGACGCGAAATTCAGGGCACTCTTCCCGGCACTGTGTGCGGGATTTATTCGGGCATGGAGCATGGATTGGTTGGGGGACGTCCCAGGGTGGTTGGCGGGTGAAGACATGTTGCGGCGTCCTTTCTGGGGGACGTTAGCATTTCGGAAGTGCGGTTGGAAGGGATCGCATACTGTGGACATTATTTCGCTGCGCGATTCACCTATTTGGAACCGTGCGGTTTGGGTGTGGGCGTCAGGCGCGACGCAAACAAGAGCAAGTCAAAAACGTAGAGAACCCAGGTGTGAAAGCGACACCTGGGGCACCCACATCTCTTCGCGCAGCACCCCATCGCCGATCGGAGTTGTATCGAAGGGCTAGAGTGAGTAGATTGTTCGTCTACCGATGCCCCCAGGAGTCCCCAAACCTCGCATTGGAATCGTAGTGGGCGACGCGGCGGTTCGCGGCAAAATTGCCGCTGCGCTGCGCGCGGATAACGACGTGTTCGAGGGTGAGGACTACACCGCCGCTTTTGTCCTGCTGCAAGAAACCGACGTGGACATCCTGCTGCTGGGCTTGCCACTGCCTTCGGGCGGGGTGAGCGAATGCGTGGAGCTGCTGCAAAGGCTGGACGGCAGCGAGATCGACACGTTGGTGATCGTGTTGAGCGAGGACACCAAGCGAGCTTCGGCGCTGAAGGTGATCGAAGCCGGGTCGTACGACTACTTCATCCTGCCGATCGATATGGAAGTGCTGCGAATGCTGATCGCGCGGGGAATCGAAAAACTGCAGATCCAGCGGGAAAACCGGATTCTGCGGGAGGAGATTCGACGCAAGGATTCGCTAGGCGACCTGATCGGATCGACGGATGCGATGCGGCATCTTTTCTCTTCGATCCAGCGGATGGCGCGTTCGGACGCGAACGTGGTGATTCGCGGCGAGAGCGGGGTGGGGAAAGAGCTGGTGGCGCGAGCGCTGCACGACCAGGGACCGCGGCGGAGCAAGCCGTTCATCGGCGTGAATTGCGCGGCGCTGCCGGAAAGCCTGATGGAGGCGGAATTATTCGGGTACGAGCGAGGCGCGTTCACCGGCGCGGTGGCCACCAAGGAAGGGCGCATCGAGCTGGCGGAGGAAGGAACGTTGTTTCTGGATGAGATCGCCACGCTAACGCCGCCGCTGCAGAGCAAGTTGCTGCGGGTGCTGGAGGAGCGGGCGCTGACGCGACTGGGCGGGAAGAAGGCGATCAAACTGAATTTCCGGCTGGTGAGCGCGACCAACGAGAACCTGGAGGAGATGGCCAAGCAGGGGAGATTCCGCGAAGACCTCTACTATCGGATTCACGTGGTGCCGATATTCGTTCCGCCGCTGCGCGAGCGCAGCGACGACGTGCCGTTGCTGGTGGATTATTTCATGCAGGTCTACTGCGCGGCGAACCAGGTGCCGAAACTACGGGTGGCGAACGATGCGCTGGCGGCGCTGCAGAGCTACCGCTGGCCTGGGAACGTGCGGGAATTGAGCAACGTGGTGCAACGGCTGGTGCTGATGACCGACAGCAGCAAAGTGACGTTGAAGGATCTGCCGCCGAACATCGCGCAGAACGTTCCCAACTCGGGGGCCGGACCGGCGTGGCTGCCTGCGGAGGGAATCGATTTGAACGAAGAAATCGAAGCATACGAACGGAAGTGGGTGAAAGCGGCGCTGGAGCAGTCGAAAGAGAGCAAGGCGGAAGCGGCGCGGCTGCTGAGAATCGATAAGAACCGGATGAACTACTTGTGCCGCAAGCACCGATTGTAGATTCGGGCGGGTGGGTTGGACTGCGGAAGGCCGGAGAAACGAAAATCACAATCCCCGCGCGAAATCCTGACGAGAATTTACAAGACGGAACTTTTTAGAACGGCAACCTTCCCCACCAAGGACGCGGCACCCTCCACAGAAAATTGCAGATAACGAAAATTCCTGACGCAATGTCTGTTCTTCTGGGCCACTTTCTGTCACAGTGTGAGCAATCTATTTATTTTGAATTTGGAGAGCGGTGGGAGTTGGATGAAGGTGCCATCGAAAAGCGCGAGGGCCAAGTAGAAGTGGCGAGGAAGAACGAAAGAGCAGAAGGCGCAAGAGGCCGAAGCGAAAGAACAGCCGGTTATTCCGAAATGCCGCCGAGAGGCAGGCAGTGAATGACCCCGCTGGTCGAAATTCCGCAACGCCGCCGGTGATCTTGTTAACGGCGCGGAGATGGCGCAGTAACTGGCGAACAAAGAGGCAGCGAACGACCAGAAGAGAGCTGCCAAGATGGAAGAAGGCTCAACGGCAGGCCGGGAACTCGATTCGCGAACGGCGAATTGAAATTCGGGCCGCTCGGCAGCCAATGAAAGGAGAGGTAACCGACTATGGCAACCAAAAAGGCCGCTAAGAAAAAGAAAAAGAAGTAACTGGGAACGCTTAGACCGCCGAGAGCAAGATGCGCGCGGCCTAGCGTCCTGCAAGTTCAATGCGCTGCCGTTTCGCGGTAGCTTGGAAATGGAAAAGGGCCGCCGGGTAAAACTGCGCGGCCCTTTTTTCGTTAGGGCGATGAACACGGGGCGGGCGCTGAAAAGCAGCAGCGAGCCGTGCAGACCATAACGGCGGTCCGAAGACAAGTGGGTTTGGGATAAATCCAACCTGAGCGGTGAGAAATTCAACGAGGTCCGTGCCGTCGGCAGATGGCCGCAACGCCTGGGTGAACAAAATGACGCGTTGTAAGGGAGTTGACTGCGGCGCGGCGGGAAAACCGGTTTGGCGCGCGAATTGCAGTCAGGAAGGACGATGGCCGCGCGTATATACCTGGTGCGAACATGACGTACGGCTCAAGCCCGCGGCCGGCAGTTACTGGCTAGACTGCCGCCGACCGCGGCAATGAAGGAGAAGCGAACGGTATATGGGATGCCGCTTGTTTGCGGCTTCTGGAGGAATGAACGGGCTGCCGGTCCCCCGCGCAGCCCTTCTTCCTTTTTGGGGGATGGCGCGGCGCTTTGATTGGGAACTGTTTTGCTGTGCGGCTGTGTCGGTTGAAAAATTCAACGCGGGGTTAGTAATTCAACCCTGGATTAGGGCGGCGGGGTTTTCCAGTGAACCGAGAGGCGCGATAAAGTCTGTGTTTCTCGCGCGATGGGGCGCCCGGCGGCTGGGCGTGAGTTTGGCGCGTCGATTGCAATAACAGAGGTACCTGGTTCGAAACCGGAGAGGGAGCAATCATGGAATCCAAAAAGACACCAATCAAGGCGCCAAAGCAGGCAGCCCAAAAGCTGGAGAAGAAAGCACAGCCGGCTATTCGGAACCTGCTGATGATCAAGCCGTAACTGGAGCTGGAGCGCGGCGGCTATTTGTTTGCTTCGATTTTGTTTCTGCGCGCTCGGCCGGAGGGCAACCCAGCACAGTCCTCCGGTGAGCGGCGGAACTTCGGTTGTTACACCCTCAAAGCAAACTACTTCAGCGGTGATCGCCCTTCGGCACGCAAGGTTTTCCTGCCTTCCGCGATTAACGACTCTACGATCATGGAAAAATACGAGCGCCGTACTTCGAAAACAACCGCGCTTGAACCTTACTGATGTGATCCCCATTTCAGGCACTGAGAGCTGTACGGGGCTTGGGTCTACCAGAACTGGTTGTGGAGCCAGTGCCAACCGGATCGGGCGACTTGCCAGAGGGCGGGGCGGTAGTTGCCGGAAATCTTTGCGGTGCCGGTCATGCCTTCTATCAGGGAGCCATCCTGGTTGGGAAAATCCAGGACGACTGCGAAATAGTTGGTTAGCTCGCGGCCGTAGCGGATGATCTTCGCATCCGTCGCTACGGGAATTTCTCTGGCTGCAGCGGGCATGATGCGTTCCACGTGGCCGTGGAAGGTGCGGTACGGGTAGGCGCTAACTTTTAGCTGGGCGGCGGCCTGGCCATGCACGTCGGCGAAATCCCAATCGCTGACGAGGATGCGCGCGCGCATGGCCTGACGATTCACGATGGAGATGAGGCTGGCGCCGGCGTCGACGTATTCACCGGAGCGCTGGTCGACGCCGGGCGAAGCTACGACGCCGTCGATGGGCGAGCGGACGATTAGGCCTGCGGTGCGCTGGCGGTCAATGGTCAGATCTTGTTCCAGCCGCTGGGCTTCACTAGTGGCCTTGGCGAGGTCTGAGGAATTGCCGCTTTGCGACGCCAACCGTAGCGTGGAGTAGGCGAGCGCCAGATTGTTCTGGGTGGATTGCGCCGCAGCTTCGAGTTCGGGATTCTCGAGGACCATTAGAACGTCCCCGGCGTGGACGGCGTCGCCTTGCTTGACGCGGACTTCGCGAATCTCACCGGCTACGGAGGTGCGCACCTCGGACCGGGCGCCCGGCTCAAGAACGAAATCGGTGGACACGCGCGAAGGCAGAGGCGGCACCAGCAACAGAAAAGCAGCCAGCGCGGCAGCGAGCTGCTGGCCGCGAGTCATTTTCCAAGCCATAAACTCCTCCTTCGAATTCCGGAACCACAAACGCGCCGCAGGAATCCTCTCGCGGACTTTTTTACGAAACATGAAATAAAAAATCAGCACAAAAATGACATAGCCCCACAGCGCAAAGTAGCCGACCAGCATATTTTTGAGCCAGGCGCCGAGGAGATAGAGAACGGTGACACCGTAGGCGAAGGTAGCCAAGCCAAAGGCGATGAAGATGCGGCTCTGGCGTTTGGTGACCGGAGGAGGCTCGACGTCGTGGCGTAAAATATGCTGCTCGAATAGAGTTCTCACGTAGGCGACGGATTCTTCGCGCAGGCTGTCCATGCGGAGATACTGGCTGAGGGCGTAGTATCCGTCGGCTTTGATGAAAGGATTCAGGTTCATCACCAGAGCGGCGATGCTGCTAAAGAGGAGCAGACGGTAGGAAATATAGGCGACCACGGTGCCGGGGGAGGAAAAATACCAGACCAGGGTGGAGAGGCTGCAAACGACGAACTCGATCCACAGTCCGGCGAAGATCACCCATTCGCGGCGGGAAGTGCGGTCAAACATGTAGACGTCGGTGGTATCGGTGTAGAAGGCGGGAGTGAAATAGATGAGCATGAAGCCCATCTGATGAACCTCGCCGCCGAAGTGCTTGCAGGTGAGCCCATGGCCGAGTTCGTGAATTCCGCCGATGACGAAGAGCAGAACCCAGAACAGGAGCAGGTCGTTGGGGGTTTGGCGGCCGAAGTCATAAAACGCTTCGGCGTCGAGACTGATGCGGGACCAGTCGCCGATCCATATGGCGGCGGTGATGGAGAAGAGGACCAGGGAAAAAAGCACGAAGCCGGGAGTGAACATCCAACTGAAATAAGGGTCCATGCGGGCGAGGAGGTCGTTGGGGTCCCAGGCTTTGAAGGTGATTTGCAGGATGTTGGCGCGATTGACGCGAGTTTTGCGCTCGTCGCGAATCTTCTCGAGCATGGCCAAATTCTTTTCGCCGACGCTACGCTCCCACATACCCGGTTCCATGCCGTCGAAAAACTCGAGGACGGTGGTTTCGGCAACGGGCTGTTCGGGGTGACGCTCACCCATCTCGACGGCGATTTCGGCGGGAGTGCGGGTACCGTCGCATAGAGAGAGAATCTCGTATTCGTAGACGCCGTAGCGGCTGTAAGTGGAAGTATCCGGCACCTTAATGACATAGCTTTTCTTGCCGCTGATGATTTGTTCGCTGATGCGAAGGTCGGAACGCAGGCGCGGGCGGCGGAGTCCCTTGGCCAGGACGGTGGTGACTTTCAGGCTGGTAGGACCGAATCGCATGATTGGTGAGCGCTACTTTTTCGGGGCCGCGGCGACGGCAGCTGCGCTGGACCATTCCACGCGCACTGCCATGCCGGGCCGCAGGTCACTGATATCGGCGCCGGTAAGGCGCGCGGTGACATCGTAACTGTCACTGGCCGGATCGACGATGGGGCTCATCTTCACGACGCGCGCTTGGAAAGTGCGCCCGGCATCTTCGACGGTGGCGAGATGAACCGCGTCGCCGATGTGCGGCTTACGACCAGAAGTTTCCGGCACCTGGAATTGAACCTGGAGCGGGCTGAGCTGGCTGATGCGGAAGCACTTTTCGTCCTTGAGGACGCTTTGGCCCTCGCGGATGTAGCGGTGCGCGATCACCCCGGAAAACGGGGCGCGGAGGCGGGTCTGATCGAGTTCGGCTTGCAGTTCGCGGACGGTTGCCTGGTTACCGACCACGGTGGCTTCCCAAGCTTTCAAATCGTATTCGGCGCCCTTCTCGAGAAAATCGGCATTGTCCAAATCGGCTTCGCTGCCCAGGCCGAGTTGGCGCAACTGCTGGGTGCGGCGCAAATTGGCTTGCTTGGCTTTCAGCTCGGCTTCGTTGTATTTGACGTTGTCTTCGGCGACGGTTAGATCGGCCAGGGCTTTATCGAGCTGGGCGACCAGTTGGCGGTCATCGAGGCGGGCCAGTTCTTCGCCGGCGCGAACCTGTTGGCCTTCTTCTTTGGGGGCCTGGACCACCACTCCACTGAGTTTGGCGAGGACATCGACTTCGTGCTCAACGCTCAGCACGCTCAGCATGCCTGCCGCTGCCACCGCGCTTGCCGAGGCCGGAGCCATGGGCCCTGCGGGCGCCAAGGGGCTAGAGGAAGAAGACGGCGCGGAGGCGTTCGGAGCAGGCGCGCTTGCCGAAGCAGCGCCGGCATTCTGGGCCACGCTAGAACTGCCGCAGCCGTTTATGCAAATCAGGGGCATCAAAGCGGCCAAGCCTAGGACTGCGCCGCGAATTCGCCGTGCGTGATTCATGGTGTCACCTTCGGTGTGAAAAACATGCCGCTGCCCGGCTGCACATCGATTCGCGGGCACTATGGCATCCAGGTCCAGGCTTTGGTCCAGATCCAACGAGCAAGCGAACGAAACATTACAAAGCCCACGGGATACCACCCGCTATCGAACCAACCGCCTGCCGCGCGAACCCGGGCGCGTCCAGCCATGCCGTCACGCGCCAATCCTTGGGGATTGGCGAAGCTGGCGCGAACTACGAAAAACTGCTCGTTCTCCTGGGTGACGGTCTTACCGCCGAGGCGATCGACGGCTCCGGCAAAAGTGACGGTGGGATAGCTGTTCAATTTGATGGCCACCTGGGAACCGACGCGAACGTATGGCAGATCGGTTTCGGCGATATTCATCTCGGCGGCCAGAGGATCCTGCTCGACCACTTCGCAGAGGGCCTCGCCGGGTTTGAGGGCGGTACCGGTTTTCTCTTCCACTTTGGCGGTGACTACGATTCCCGCGATGGGGGCGCGAAGCTGCGCGGCGGCCACGCGTTGCTGCTCGAGTCTTGATTCAGTCTGGTAGAAATCGGAGTGCAGGCGCGCTTGGCCGGCAGCGGCGGAATCGCCGCGGTACTCGGCGTCGGAAAGTTCGCGGGCGGCGAGCGCCAGATCGGTTTGTGCGCTGGCCAGCTTGACGCGGTCATCGCCATCATCGAGTTGCGCGAGGGGCTGGCCGAGGGAGACGCGGTCGCCTTCATGAATGTAGACACGCTGGACCACGCCACCGGTGAACGCGCTGACAGTGCGGCTTTCCGCGGGGACCACGCTGGCGGCGGTGCCCAGGCGAATCGGCCACGGAATAACGGCCAGCACCAGCGCCACCACTGCGACCCGCCGCACCCATACCAGGCGCTCGCCCTGGGGAACCGTGGCCAAGAGCCTTTTTTTCCGGGCGGCGAGAGGGTTGAGCAAACCGGCTAGCGGAACTTGCTGATAGAGCTGAGCGTTTCGGATGGCCACGGAAATCTGGCTGGCCAGGATTCCCAGCGTTTCGCGCTGGGAGGAGGAGAGGAAATCGGCGTCGCTGCTGAAAAGAGCAAAGACCCCCAGAGTTCCCTGCTCGTCGTGGAGAGGCAGAGAGTAGAAACCGTTCTGTCCTTGTTTTTCGAGATAGGTTACGACCAAAGATTTGCCGTCCGCGGGGACGACTTCCCAGCCTTCTTGATACTGGTTGGCCGCCGAAGGGTGCTGCTGCTCGGCGGCCCATTCGAGGACGTCGCTCAATTCGTCCATCTCGCGGGACTTGAGAACTTCGGTTTCACCGGAGACGGCGCCGAGAACGAATTTGCCACGGTCGTAGAAACCGATGACGCAGCGGTCGAAGGGAACGATGGTGGCGGCCTGGTGAACGACGGTAGTGAAAATGTGGTCGAGGTCGAGAGTGGAGGTGATTTCCTGGCTGATCTTGAGCAGGGCATCGAGGATGCCGACCTTGCGCTCGGACTCCAGGAGCTTGGCATTGTGCAGTGCGACGGCGGCCTGCTCGGAGACGTTATCGAGGAAAAAGAGATCGTCCTCATCGAATGGAGCGCCGGTGGTTTTGTTGACCAGCTCGATCGCGCCGAGCACTTCCTGATCCTTGCGAAGAGGGGCGCAGGCGATCGAGGAAAACTCAAACGTGCCTCCGGATTTTTCCTGAGCGGCTTCGATGCGCCGGGTGAGGAATTCATCGTTGGCGGCGCTGCCGGCGGGATCTTCCACCAGCCGCGGACTGCCCTGCTGGACGGTTTCGCCCAAGTGCCCGGAATCCATGGGAGCGCGAGAGTTCTCTTCCAGGCTAGGGTCGTCCCCCGCTCTTTGTGCCAGCTGTAGATTGCCCGCGGCGGTGTCTATCAACCAGATATTGCAGGCCTGGGCGTAGAGCATGTCGCCCACTTTGCTGGCGATTATGGGAAGCAGGTCATGCAACTCGAGAGTGGAATTAAAGATGCGGCCGAGGTCGTAGAGGGAGGTGAGGCGCTCGAGCGCGGTGAATTGAGCCTGGCGCTCGATATCGGCGGCGTCGAGGTTGGAGAGCGCCTGTCCAGCGAGGCGGCTCGCTTCTTCTAGGAAGGTGGCATCTTGCTGGGTAAACTCGCCGGATTTCTTATTGAGAACCTCGACTGCGCCGCTTATGCCGTGGGCACCGTGCAAAGTGGCGTAAAGGGCGGTTTTTACTTTGCCGCGCTGGCTTTCTTCCAGGTGGACGAGCTGTTCGGGATCGATTTCCGCGGCGGAGTAGCGTCGGGCGGAGGCGCCGTCTTCACTGAGTTCGGAGAGAACGCCCTCGGTGACGGTATCGGGGACGGGGGCGAGGCGTTCGCCGGGCTCGGTCCAGCGGGCGCGGCATGAAAATCCGTCCCCATCCCTGGCGGCAAGCCAGATCATCACCGCGCGGGCTTGCAATTCCGGGCCCAGGCGAGCGGCGAAGGTTTTCAGTAAAGTTTCGCGATCCCGGCAGGCGAGAGAGACACCCGCCAGTTCGAGAAGAGCAGACGATGGTTCCATGACGCCCTCGACATGGCACCCAACGGAAAGTGCACGGCCCTATGCGAATTACGACTGCGAGACAGCTGTATCGCTCGGGATGATCTGAGAGAGAACGTCCGAGGCTAGCAAAAGGAAGGAGAAGCGTCAAGAAATGGGCCTGTTAGCCAGGCCGGTGACGTAGAACCTCACGCCAGAATCCCGGGGAATCCCTTTATTGCGCGCTTCAGCGGGCGGATGTATTGTCGGCCGGGCGGGAAGAGGGAAATTCCGGCCCGGGAGCGTTCATGCGAAACCTTGGGATCTTTTGGATTCTATATGGCCTTCTTCGGTTTGCTGGGGCGATTGGACTATTCGTCTACAGCGCCACACTCACTCTGATGTATGGGGCGCTGCTCAATCGGGTGCCCAATCCATTTTCCTTGATGGACCTGTTTCACGGCTTTTTGATTTTCGCGATTATCCTGAGCATCGTCGCCGGTATTGTTTCGGTCATCGCCGGGCTGGGATTGATGTCTGGGGGACAATCCGCACGAGGAATTGGGCTGGTGGCGGCGTTCCTGGGGCTCATCAACGGGCCGCTCGGGATTGCCTTGGGTGCATATACGCTGGTGGTTTTGGTTCCTGTAAACGCGAGAAATTCCTAGCCGCCGCGGCTGGAAAGTGGCGTTCGGGCAGCCCGAAACCACTTGACCACGGTTTGCGCGGCAAACTACTATCCTTGCCGGTTCCCCCAATCATGGACTCCGTAATCGGACAAACTGTCTCTCACTACGTGATCTCGCGCCGGCTCGGCAGCGGGGGCATGGGCGTGGTGTACGAAGCCGAGGATACGCGGCTGGGACGCCGCGTTGCGGTGAAGTTTCTGACCCAGGAATTAGCGCAGGATGCCCACTCCCTGGAACGGTTTCAGCGCGAGGCCCGAGCATCGTCGGCGTTGAATCACCCGAATATCTGCACGGTCTACGCAATCGAGCAGCACGAGCGGCAACACTTCATCGTGATGGAGTTGCTGGAGGGGCAACCGCTGGCGGTGGCGATCGGCCGGAATCCATTTGAGATCGAGAAGTTGCTGCCGCTGGCCATCCAGATTGTGGATGCGCTGGAGTCTGCCCATGCCAAGGGCATCGTGCACCGGGATATCAAGCCGGCGAACATCTTTGTTACGCCGCGAGAGCAAGTAAAGATTCTTGATTTCGGGTTGGCCAAGATTGAGGCGCCGAGGTCGCAAATTGATGATGTAACGCAGGCGACCCGCGGGCCGGTGGAGGATTTGACCACGCCGGGAATGGCGATGGGCACGGTGTCATATATGTCGCCGGAGCAAGCGCGGGGGCAGCTAACCGATTCTCGGACCGACTTGTTTTCACTGGGAACGGTGCTGTATCAGATGGGGACGGGGCGGCTACCGTTTCAGGGAGACACATCCGGGGTAGTCTACGAGGCGATTCTGAACCGCGATCCGATTTCCATCGTGCAAGTGAATCCGGCGTTGCCGGCGGGATTCGCGCGGATCGTGGAGAAGGCTCTGGAAAAAGACAGGAACATGCGTTACCAGACCGCTACCGACCTGAAGACCGACTTGATCCGGCTGAAGCGCGACATTGATTCCGGCGGCAGGCGGACGAGTGACTCCGGCGAATCGCGCGCGGGAAGCGCCAAGCAAGGCTTGAAATCGGTCGCGGTGCTCTATTTCGAAAACCTGAGCGGGGTGAAGGAAGACGAGTACTTCCGCGACGGCATGACCGAAGACATCATCACCGAACTTTCCAAGATAAAGGGGCTGAACATTTTTTCGCGCCCGACGGTGCTGGCCTATCGCGACAAGCAGGTGACTCCGGCGCAGATTGGGCAACAACTAAAGGCGTCGCACGTGCTGGCTGGCAGCCTGCGGCGCGCCGGCGATCGGCTGCGCATCAATACCCAGCTGGTGGATACCGGGACTGATTTTCCGATCTGGTCGGAGCGCTACGACCGGCAGATGAAAGATGTGTTCGAGGTGCAGGACGAGATCGCCGGCAAGATCGCGCAAGCGCTGCGGATCACGTTGTCTCCGCAGGAGCAGGAAGCGATTGCCGCGAAACCAACCGACAATCTGCAGGCATACGACCTTTACCTGCGGGGCAAGAGCTACGCGCGCCGGCTGCAGCGCCAGGACCTGGAATTCGCGCTGCAGATGTTTGAGAACGCGATCGCGCTGGATCCGAATTTTGCGCTGGCCTACGCCGCGGTCGCCAACGTCTGCGCGCAGAATCATTACAACTACGGGCGCGACCCGGTTTGGATGCAACGCGCCATGAAGGCGTCGGAGACCGCGGTGGTGCTGCGCCCGGATTTGCCCGAAGTGCAGGTGGCGCAGGCGTGGATCCTGTACGCGAACGGCAAGTACGATGAAGCGGTGGCAGTGATCGAGAAAGCGATCGCCCGGAAACGCGATTGCGAAGGCGCGTATTACATCCTGGGGCGCACCTTGTTTTCTGCCGGGCGATACCAGGATGTGGCGAACATCGCGGATGCCGCGGTGGAGTCGAGCGGGGACGATTACAACATCTACGTCCCGATCCTGAATTCTCTGGGAGCATTGGGAAAGGACGAAGCGCGCCGCAATCTGCGGCAGCAGCGCATCGGCACGCTGGAACGGCATCTGCGCCAGGTGCCGGAAGACGCTCGCGCGCGTATCCATCTGGCGTTGGATTATTCCGAAATGAAGCGGCTGGATGACGCGGTTCGCGAAACCAATCTGGCCATAACGCTTCGCCCCGACGAGGCTACGGTGCTATACAACGCCGCGTGCGTCTTCGCGCAACTGAACCGCAAGGCCGATTCTTTGCAAGCTCTGCGCAAGGCTTGGGACGCCGGTTTCCGGGACCCGGATTGGGCACGACGCGATCCGGACCTGGCTTTGCTATACGGTGATCCGGAATTCGAGCGGCTCTATCCCGCGAAGCCGGACGCACCCAGCGCAAAGTAAGACTGGGATATAATTCCCGCCAATGCCTCTAAGCTCCGGAACAAAACTTGGGCCGTATGAGATTCAATCGCCGCTGGGAGCAGGCGGTATGGGCGAGGTGTATCGGGCGCGGGACACCCGGCTGGACCGCACCGTGGCGATCAAGATCATGCCCGCCAATTTCTCCGCGGATAGCGAGCGGCTGCACCGGTTTGAGCAGGAGGCGCGAGCAACCGCTGCGCTGAACCATCCCAACATTCTGGCGATATACGATATTGGCACGGAGAACGGATCGCCTTACATCGTCTCGGAGCTCCTGGAAGGAGAGACGCTCCGCGACGCGATGCGCGACAGAATTCTGCCGTTGCGCAAAGCGATTGAATACGGCTGCCAGATAGCCCGCGGCCTGGCTGCGGCGCATGAGAAAGGCATCGTCCACCGCGACCTGAAGCCGGAAAATGTTTTCGTCAGCAAAGACGGGCACGTGAAGATTCTGGATTTTGGGTTGGCGAAACTGGTCGCCCCCGCGGGCGCGCCGGAACTCACCAACGTCCCCACCATCGATCATCAGACCACTCCGGGAGTGGTGCTGGGCACGGTGGGATATATGTCGCCCGAGCAGGTGCGCGGGCTTCCTTCGGATCAGCGCTCCGACATTTTTGCGCTGGGCGCGATTCTCTACGAATCGCTGTCGGGAAAGCGCGCCTTCCAGGGCAAGACTTCGGCCGACACGATGAGCGCGATTCTGAAAGAGGAACCGCCGGAGCTCTCCACAACGGATCGCGCGGTGCCTCCGGCGATCGACAGGATCGTGCACCACTGTCTGGAAAAAAATCCGGAAGAGCGATTCCAATCGGCGCGGGATGTGGCGTTCGGGCTGGAGGCGCTTTCCAGTGCGACGTCGGTCACGGCGGCGGAGCCTGCGGCGGGAGCGGGGCGCGCGGCGCCTGGCCGGATGCGTTGGTTGGCGGCGATCGCGGCGGTGGTTGTGGCCGGAGCGGCGGCATTCTGGGTGGCGCGAGTGACGCTGCCGGTTTCCACGCCGGTGTTCACACGGCTAACGTTCCGGGGCGGTTACGTGGGATCCGCGCGTTTTGCGTCGGACGGCCAGACCATTGTTTACAGCGCGGGATTCGGCGGGAATCCCCTGGAGATTTACACCACGCGTCCCGGGGCCACGCAATCGCGCGAGCTGGGATTCAAGAACAGCAGCGTGCTGGGGATTTCGCGCGGCGACGAGATGGCCATCACCCTGGATCACAATTACTTCATGGCCAACGCATCGTTCGGAACGCTGGCACGCGTCCCGTTCACCGGCGGAGCGCCGCGGGAAGTAGCGGAACAAGTGCTGTGTGCGGACTGGTCGCCCGACGGGGAAAGCCTGGCGCTGGCGCGAGTAGCGGACACCGGCATACGGATCGAGTATCCGCAGGGAAAACTACTGTATGCGGTGCCCGGCTGGGCGAGCGATCTACGAATATCGCCGGACGGGAGCACCGTGGCATACGTCGAACATCCGGAGCTCTGGGATAGTTTTGGACACATCGCGATTGTCGATCACGCTGGGAAGAAGACCATTCTCAGTGGCAACTATTCGAGTGTGCTGGGGCTGGCCTGGGCCCCCTCGGGCAAGGAAATCTGGTACACCGGATCGAAAATCCATATTTCCAGCAACCTCTACGCGGTTTCTTTGTCTGGAAAGCAACGGTTGGTATGGGCGGGCGCCGGGAGCATGACCCTTAAGGATATTTCGCACGACGGTCACGTCCTGTTCGTGCGTGAGAATCGCCGCCGGGGGATCGCCGGCCTGTTCCCAGGCCAGAGCAAGGAGACCGATCTTTCGTGGCAGGACTGGTCTTTGCCGACTGACCTTTCGGCAGACGGCAAGTGGCTCTATTTTTCCGAACAAGGCGATAGCGCGGGAGCGAAGTATTCCGCGTACATGCGCACCACCGACGGCTCGCCGGCCATTCGGCTGGGCGATGGCAGTCCGTGGGCGGCTTCGCCGGACGGCAAGTGGGTGGCATCGATCATCCCGGGAACTCCGGAACAACTGATGCTGTTGCCAACGCGGGCGGGTGACGCGGTAAATCTTTCGCAACCGGGCTTCGGCTACGACAATCCCGAATGGCTGCCGGACGGCAAACGCTTGCTTGCCCTTGGATTTCAAACAGGTAAGGCTCCGCGAGAATATATTCTGAACGTAGACGGCGGACAGATGAAGCCAGTCGCGCCGGAGGGGCAGACCGGTTTATTGTCACCCGACGGGAAGTCGCTGGTCGTCCCCATCGGCGACAAACTTATTTTTTATCCGGTAGACGGCGGGGAACCCCGGGAACAACACAGCGTGATGCGGGCGGATATTTTTTTCCAGGAAGCGCATCTCCGCGGGCGGTACGCGTACGGCTCACTTCGGCAGGAGGTTCCGCTGAAGGTGTACCGCTGGGACCTGCAGACGGGGCAGCAGGAACTTTGGAAAGAATTGGCGCCAGACGAACGCGCGGGTATATACAGCATTGGCATGTTGGGCGTCACCGCCGATGGGAAGTGGTATTCGTATTCCTACGTACGGGATCTCTCTGATTTATATATGGTGGAAGGCCTGAAGTAGTTCCCGCACCGGCCGCTTCACCGGCGCTCCGCTCCAACATCAAGGCAATCGAACGGCCGACGCTTACGACCCGAGGAAATGACTATGGCTACGGTCCGTGCAATTCGTACCGGCCTGGTGAAGGTGAAACTGGCACAGATGGAAGGACGCGGCAAAGGGCTGGCGCGAACGGTGCGCGTGCTGACTGACGATGAGTGGTCGGATTGGCTCCCGATTTACGCGTGGGTGATCGATCATCCTGAAGGAATTATTGTGGTGGATACCGGGGAGACCGCTCGTGTACATGAGAAGGGTTACCACCCTAGGTGGCATCCATTCTATCGACGTGCGGCGCAATTTTCCGTGCAGCCTGAGGAGGAGATCGGTCCTCAGCTGCGCGCGCTTGGGATCGCCGCCCGCGACGTGCGCCAGGTGGTGATCACGCATCTCCATACCGATCACGCGGGAGGGTTGGTTCATCTTTCCGGAAGCAAGACCTGGGTGGCGGGAGGAGAGCTGCGGCGAGCGAGCGGATTTGGTGGGAAAGTGCAGGGTTACTTGCCTCACCGCTGGCCAAAGTGGTGGGAGCCTGAGGCCATTCGATTCGGCAATCAGGCGCTGGGGCCGTTTCCGCAGAGCATGTCGCTCACTAAGAGTGGCGATGTGCTGATTATTCCTACGCCCGGGCACACGCCGGATCATGTGTCGGTGGTGCTGTGCGGTTCGCCGTCGGTCTTTCTTGCGGGCGACACCAGTTACAACCAGGGCTTGCTGCTTGCGGGAAAAGTGGACGGCATAAGTCCGGATGAGGCGGTTTCACACCAGACATTGGCTCGTATCATGGCTCTCGCGGCGGAGCGTCCACTGGTTTATTTGCCATCGCACGATCCTGAAGGTGCGGCCCGGCTGGCGCGACAATCTGTGGTTACAACTACCCTTTAACCAGATGGCTGAAACCGTAGCATCACCGAAGGACAAGAACCTGAAACCGTAGAACGGCGGTATGCAAACAAGACAAGTCAAAAACGTAGAGAACCCGGGTGTGAAATCGACACTTGGGGCACCCACTTCGCTTCGCTCAGCCAAGTCAAAGAATTTCCGTCCCGGTTTTGTTGAGTTGCGCTCGGCTGAGTTCGATGGGGTGCGTTGCGGTAGACGGATGGCGGCGCTAAATCCGAGCCAGTGCGGCGGCTTCGTCTTCGGCGATATCGAGGATGGTATCCAAGCGGACCATTTTTAGAATCATTTGCACGCGCTTGTTCGGAGCAAAAAAGGTGCATTTGCCGCCGGATTTCTTCAGCAGGGTGAACGTCCTCACTAACGCGCCGATCCCGGAACTATCCATTTCCGGCACGCCAGCCAGATTCACAGCGATATGCGTCGAACCGGATTCCATCAACTCTTGGACTTTCTGACGGAAAGCCTCTTCGGCTTCGCCCAGCTTAAGAGGGCCTTCGAGGTCCAGGATGGTCGCGGCGCCGGCTTTGCGCATGCGGATATTCACAGTTCCCTCATCGTGCCAACGGTATCCGAATTATGCGTGCCAATCAATGCCTATCCACAGCGCGGACGCCTGCGGCGAAACACCGCGCAATCCGGTGCATTCGGCGAAGGGGCGCCGTGAGTGGGAAAGGGACGCACTCCTTGCGGACCGATAATTGGCCGCAGCGGGTGGCGCCGAGGCTGCTCGCCTCGGCGCACAAGGCTACTGCGGCGATGTTGCCGCCGCGGCGCGTTTGGCCATTTCTTCCGGGGCTACATCCTCTTTGTGAGTGGCAATCCACCAGTGGTGGCCGTACGGATCTTCGAACTTTCCGCCACGATCGCCATAAAACTGATCCTGAACCGGTCGCAAAACCTTCAGACCTTCGGCGGTGGCTTTGGTCACGAGTGTATCCACATCCTGGACGTACATGTGGAGGGTGACGGGAGTGCCGCCGATGGTCTTGGGACTAAGCACACCCATCTCTGGAAATTCGTCGGCCAGCATGATGATGGCGCTGCCGATTTTGAGTTCGGCGTGCGCGACCCGGCCATCTGGATGGGGCATGCGCATGGTTTCGGTGGCGCCGAGGGCGCGTTTGTAAAATTCGATCGCGCCGGCCGCACCTTTGATACACAAGTAAGGGGTTATCGCGTGATAGCCTTCGGGAATGGGATTAGCCATGGGACGTGTCTCCTGTTTGAGCGGTCCTTGAACTTCGCTGCTCTGTGGCCCCTATATTGTCAAAGCAAGCGCGATTCGTCTCTAAGAAAAAAAAAGGGAACCGCCAGCCCGCCGAGGCCGAAGTACCAGATAGTTTGGGATTCAATACGTTACATCGGTGTAATATTTCGCTGTGGCCAATCGAGCGCGGGATATATAACGTAGGGGCACGCAGCCTCGCGCAATCACCGCAGTACACCCGATCGAACTCAAGATCGAAAAGAGATTGTGACTACATGGCAGGGTCTGAGATTTTCGTCACTGGCGGAACAGGATATCTGGGAAGGCATCTAATTCCTCGTCTACTGGAGCGCGGGCATCGGGTGCGAGCGCTGGTTCACCCCGGCTCCAAGCGAAAATTGGCGCCCGGGGCGGAAATGGTGGCCGGGGATGCACTGAATCCCTCGTATACGGAAAAAATTCCCCCTTGCGATACGTTTGTTCACTTGGCGAGCGTTTCGCATCCTAGCCCGGCACAGGCGAAAGAATTTCGATCGGTGGATTTGGCGGCCACTCGCGTGGCGATCGCCGCGGCTCTCGCCGCAGAGGTTCGCAATTTTATATACGTCAGCGTGGCTCACCCCGCCCCGGTGAAGAAGGCATATCAAAAGATCCGGGCGGAATGCGAGGAAGCCATCCGCGCGAGCGGATTGAATGCCACGATCCTGCGGCCCTGGTACGTTTTAGGGCCCGGGCACCGCTGGCCGTACCTCACTGTGCCGCTGTACTGGTTGATGTACTTACTGCCAGCGACGCGCGATATGGCGCGCCGGCTGGGGCTGGTAACGGTGAACGAGGTGACTGGCGCAATGACCAACGCGATCGAAACGCCATGTTTCGGCGTGCGGACATTTCGGGTGGTGGATATTCGCTCTGCGGGGTCGGACACGGCGCGGGGACGTTGACTGCAGGGGGCCACGCAAAAGAAAAGGGGCGGATCGCTCCGCCCCTTTTGGGTCCGACGCAATCTGCGTGCGCTGCTACTAAGGCAGGGTGTAACGCAGATCGATGTAGACCATGCTGTTGTGCGCGTCCTTGGGAGCGTCCTTGGATACGAACCAGGGGGCGCGCAGCACGTACGAGTACTGGGTGATCAGCTGCAGCTTGCCGTAGTTCGGGTTCGACCACAGCGTGGGAATGATTCCAAACGTTGCCTCTTGCAGCGAGCGGTTGGCGTTCGCTGACTCGGCCTGTCCCGGATAACCGAACCCGACGCAGGTAAATCCCGATACCCCATTGCAGGTAGACCCGGTGGTAGTGGAAGGCGCGTAGCCCCAATCACGCCCGAAGTAGGCGCCGCTGGCGTAGCCGTAGAGCATCACGTGCTTGTCGGCTTGATACTCAAACCCAGCGAGCCCTGAGTCCGCTTTCACTCCAGAAAGATTCCCAGCAGCAGTCACGATCGCATCCGGGCCCAATCCATAAATGTAGCGGCCGCCGCCCGAGCTGACGAACGAGTTGGCGATCAGGTGGAAGCCCTTGAAGAGTTCGAGGTTGGCATTGACCGAACCGCCACCGCCGAAGATGTGATCGGTAAAGCCGGGGGTGGTAACCGTGGTGCCGGTCAATACAGCGGGGGTGAAAATTTTGAAGGAACGGAGCAATCCCGCCGCTTCGATGTGCAGCGCGTGATCGCCGACCTTCCAATCGAAAGCGGTCTTCACGATGATGTCGGGATGGAGGTTGGGAGTGTTCGGATTGTTCACGGCGGTGGCAGAGCTGGTGTTTCCGCTGCCGGAATCAAACTGCGAGCCGTAGGCGGTTCCGGGAAAAGTTACCGAGCCGGGAGCAAGCTGCTCGGGGTTTTCTATAGCGGCCGCCAGAGTCCACCAGGGTGCTGCGTGGTAGACCACACGGAACCCCGGTTGCCGCGCCCAGATCACGCCCAATTGGTAATTGGTGTCCATATTCTGGGTGTAGAAGATGTCCGCAGGCATGGGAGAGATGCCGACGCGGTTGGCGGTCATCAACGACCAGTCTTGGCCAGCCAAGAATTCCCACGGGCCGTGCTTGATGTTGACGAAATAAAGGCGCATGCGCAGGCTGTTGCTGTTGCTGGTCTGGTCGGCGTTCGGCGGCTGATAGCCGAGGAAGTCAGCTTCCGCGTACGCGGTCACGCTGGTGGAATCGGAAACTGGCGCATCTATCTTCAGACTGAGGCGGGAGTTCTGGGTGCTGAAGCGGGCTTCTGACAAAGCCGCTTGCGGCAAAGTATTGTTATAGGGGATCGATCCAAAACTGGTGCCGATGCCGCCCAGGTTGGTGGTGCGGAAAATACCGGTCATGTCCAGGAACCCGCCAGGAGTGAAATCAGCGGCGCCGATCTTGAACGATAGCGGCGCTTTCTCGTCCGCAGGGCGCGGCTTAGGCGGCGGAGTGGCCTCCGGCGGCGTGGGTGCGGAAATTAAGGGATTAAAGACCGCGCTGGTAGCCGGCACCGCCGCGGGAATGGCGGCCGCCGGCGTCACCTGTGCGGCCTTCAATTCTGCTTCCAGTTCCGCCATGCGCTTCTGCTGCTCAACGAGCGCCGCGCGTTGCGCGTCGAGCTGATCGGACTGCGCCTGAATCGAGTCCCGAAGCTGTTGCAGCTGCGATTCGATCGCGGCGCTCGAGGGCGGCGTCGCGGGTGCGGCAGCGGGCGCCGCGGACGAACTCGAAGTGCTGAGCGTAGGCGTGGAATCGGTGTTTCCGGTTCCCGCTGCCATCGCAGCGGTGGCCCCGAACAAACTGAGGGCCAAAATCCCAGTGGTTAAAACTCGCATTCACTCCTCCTTATGATTTGTGGCACGTAGAAATTGAAGGCAGATGGGCCAAGCGAGTGGGTCCCAACGATGCTTGTGCGGCCCACGGACTACAGGACACTGCGGACGACATCATACCGCGGCCACTCCAAGGGCTCGCGGATGTTGTTGAAGAATGGGCAAACCACGCAACCTGCCATTTTGAAACACAAGTAGACCCCAGCCTTTTCTATTCAACATGGAGAGCGCACAGCCTAGAAGGGACGGATGACGCTTGTGTAAGAGCAATGTGAATTATGTGTTACAGGCCGTGGGGCCAACGGGGACCGAGAGTGAGCAATGGCTCATGTCTAAGTGATCGATGCCGATACTTTTATAAACCGCCCGATGGAACGCCGAGCGGTGGTTCAAACGCCGGCCGGCTGGCACGCAAGGTGGATCGATGAGGGGATGCGCAAAACAACAGCTGGACATTGATTTGAAAAGTGTGGAGGCGCGCAATCTGCAGGAACCGTTGCGCCGGAAGATCGTGGGTCAAAACGAAGCAGTGCAGGCGGTGGTGGACTCGTATCAGGTGTTTCGAGCGGGGCTGAATTCGCCGGCGCGCCCGGTGGGGAATCTGCTGTTCTTGGGTCCAACTGGAACAGGAAAGACGCGGGTGGTGGAGGCGGCAGCGAAAATTCTGTTTGGCGATTCGCGTGCGGTTATCAAAGTGGATTGCGCGGAATTCCAGCATTCGCACGAGATAGCCAAATTGATTGGTTCCCCTCCGGGATACTTGGGCCATCGCGAAACGCATCCGGTGATCACGCAGGAAGCCTTGGGGCAGTACCACACCGATAAATTGAAGCTCACCTTGCTGCTGTCCGATGAAATCGAGAAAGCCTCGGACGCGCTGTGGCAGCTGCTGCTGGGGATTCTGGACAAAGCGACGCTGACAACTGGGGGATAACCGGCGCGTCGATCTATCCCAAACGATGATCTTCATGAGCTCAAATTTGGGCAGCAGCGAAATTTCAGAGTTGATGACCGGAGGAATGGGATTCGCGCCGGCAGTACGCGCCGATACACCTCCGCAACTGGATGAAAAGGTGGAACGGACCGCGCGCGAAGCAGCCAAACGGAAGTTTGCCCCGGAGTTCATGAATCGGATCGACAAGGTGGTGGTGTTCCGGGCGCTATGCGAGGAACAGCTCGAGCAAATCCTGGAAATCGAGCTCGGAATGGTGCAACAGCGGGTGCTCGAAACGGCGCAGGGGAGATTCCTGTTTCGGGTAACGCCGTCGGCGCGGGAATTCCAAATTCCTCTCGGCAAAGCTGGGAAAAGTGCGGATTCTACTCGTCTAACTTGAGCCGTAGCGCTCGCCGCTGGGGCGGCGCAGTACAGCTACGATACTATTGTTCCCATAAAACATTTAGAATCTGTATGTTGAAGACATTCCACTCTGCGGTATGCCGATTTCCGGCACTTTCCCATCATTTTGCAGCATCGCACCGGCGGTTCAATAGGGCAACAGCGCGGCCCTTACTAGCGGACGTAAATAGGGTAAATTAGTCTATAATCGAGTGCTTTGCCGCTGCTTCGCGAATCGGAGCGATCAGGAGAACCGCAGGTGAACCCAGCCGAGCCCGTGACAGATATTGCGAACGGCCAAACCAGCGGAACGACGCGTGACACCCTCACCGTCACCGATAATCGCACCGGAAACGCCTACGAAATTCCCATCAAGCACGACACGATTCGAGCTCTGGATTTGCGCCAGATAAAAGTACATCCCGCCGATTTCGGAATGATGACCTACGATCCGGCCTTCACCAACACCGCCGCGTGCATCAGCCGGATCACCTACATCGATGGCGACAAAGGCATCCTGCGTTATCGCGGCTATGAAATCGACGATCTCGCCGAGAAGAGCACTTACCTCGAAACTGCGTATCTATTGATGCACGGCGAACTTCCTACCGCTCCCCAGCTGAAGGAGTGGACCGCCAATATCAGCCGCCACTTGGCCGTCGACGACAGCATCAGGAAATTGCTGGAAAGTTTTCATCCCGATGCCCATCCCATGGGCATGCTGGTTTCTTCGGTAGCCGCTCTTTCCACCCTGTATCCCGACGCCAAGAATATTTTTGACGCCAACTCGCGTCGCGAGCAAACCTTCCGGTTGATTGGCCAGACGCCGATCCTGGCGGCGTTCGCGCACCGTAACAGCCTCGGCAAGCCCTACGTCGCTCCCGACCCCAACCTCAGCTACGCCGGCAATTTTCTGAACATGCTTTTCCAGGGAACCGATAAACACCGTACCGACCCGGCGCTGGAACGCGCTCTGGATGTTCTGTTCATCCTGCACGCCGATCACGAGCAGAACTGCTCGACCAGCGCGATGCGCGGGGTGGGCAGTTCGGATGTAGATCCTTACTCCGCGATCGCCGCAGCCACCGCCGCGCTCTACGGACCGCTGCATGGCGGCGCCAACGAAGCGGTGCTGCGCATGCTGGTGGAAATCGGCTCGGTGGATCGGGTGCCAGAGTTCATCAAGCACGTGAAAAACGGCGAGAAGAAATTGATGGGCTTCGGTCACCGGGTTTATAAGAACTACGATCCGCGCGCCCGCATCGTGAAAAAAATTGCCTATGAAGTATTCGACATCATGGGCCGCAACCCGATGATTGACATCGCCCTGGAATGCGAGAAGATCGCGCTCAGTGACGATTACTTCGTCACCCGCCGCCTGTATCCCAACGTGGATTTCTATACCGGGCTCATTTATCAGTCGATGGGCTTCCCGGTCACCATGTTCCCGGTGCTGTTTGCGATTGCGCGCACCTCCGGCTGGATCGCGCAATGGGTGGAAATGCTTGCCGACAGCGAGCAGAAGATTTCGCGCCCCCGCCAGATTTATCTCGGTTCGGATAAGCGCGGCTACGTTCCGATGGACAAGCGGAGCTAGGCTGCCGGGTCCCGTCCGGGGCTTTCAGGGTTTCCGTCCCCAGGCTGCAACAGTGCTGCCCGGTACCCCAAACGCGTTGAGAACGCCTTGAGGCGCCCGGGTGGTGCGCCGGCCTTTTCCTGGCTACTAGTTTCCTAACTCTCGGCTACCAGTTCTTCGCTCTTTGCTCCGGATGCGACTCCTTGTATCCTCGGGCGGAGCAGTTTCGACCTCAAACAGGCTACTATGCAAATAACGACCAGAATGTCGGGCAGCGCCACCATCGTCGATGTAATCGGCGACATTACGTTGTACAGCTCCCCGGAATTTCGAAATGCGGTTATCACCACACTGAAGGACGGCGAATCCACACGGGTGGTGGTGAACTTACGCGGGGTGCGGTACATCGATTCGGCGGGGGTCGCGTCTCTGGTCGAAGGCCTTAAGATTTCGAGAGAACTCAACAAAGCTCTGGCGCTATATGGCCTGAGCGTGGTGGCGCGCGAGGTGCTCGAGCTGACGCGCTTGATCAACGTCTTCGAGGTGCATGATACCGAAGAAGGCGCGTTGGCCGGCAAACCAGCGGAGGGCTAGCGCGCAGGGGATACCGCCTGGAGGCGCTTTTTTTCTGGTAACTATTCATGTCCATACCTGAAGCCGTCGGAACAGCTAGTATAAATGGATTCGCCTACGTGGGCGATTTGGCGGTCCTCAGCGCGCGAGCCATTCGCGCGGTAGTGGTGGCGCCGCTACAGGGCCGCAAGCTCAGTACTGCCCGCTCCATCCATCAAGCCATGGCGGTGGGAGTGGAAGCCCTGCCGATCGTCTCGCTGATCACCTTTTTTATCGGGGTCATTTTCGCTCTGCAGTCCGCATACGAACTGCGGCGATTTGGTGCGCTGGGATTGACGGCCTCCGCGGTAGCCGTTTCTATGACCCGCGAGCTGGGCCCGCTGATGACCGCGATCGTGGTGATCGGCCGGTCCGGTTCCGCGTTTGCCGCCGAAATCGGCACCATGAAAGTGAATGAAGAGATCGACGCCCTGCAGACCATGGCTCTCGATCCAGTGCCGTTTCTGGTTGCTCCCAAATTCCTCGCTATGGCCATCATGTTGCCGTGCCTCACCACCTGGGGCGATTTCATGGGCATTGTGGGCGGATCGGTTTTTGGCGTGTCCTCGGCCGGATTCACTCTAAGCACCTACTTCCACGCCTCGCTAAATGCGCTGGTGCTGCGCGACGTGGTTACCGGTTTAATCAAGAGCATCATGTTCGGCATCACCATTGCCGCGGTGGGCTGCCGGGAAGGCTTGGCCACCGGACTGGGCGCGGAGGATGTGGGCCGATCCACCACTACCGCGGTGGTGAATTCGATTTTTATGGTGATCGCGGTGGATCTAGTATTTACCCTGATTTTTTATTTCACAGCGCCGCGTTAACAAAAAATGTTGCACCACGAACCAAAACCGCTCACTGAACCCGTGCGCATGACCGACGGGATCGCCATTCAGGTTCGCGATCTGCACGTCGGCTACGATGGCCGCGAGGTCCTGCACGGGATTAGTTTCGAAGTGAAGGCGGGCGAGACCATGGTGGTGCTGGGCGGATCCGGGTCAGGGAAAAGCACCTTGCTGCGTACTTTGATCGGCCTCGAAAAGCCCACCAGCGGAGAAATCTGGCTGCACGGCCAGGAGTTCTGCTCGATGTCGAAACATGATGCCAACGACCTCCGCAAGAAAATCGGAGTGTCGTTTCAAAGCGGCGCTCTTTTCGGCTCGATGACCGTCGGCGAAAACGTGGCACTCCCTCTTCAAGAACACACCGCCCTCGACGATTCCACCATCGAAATCATGGTCCGCTTGAAACTCGAAGAAGTGGGCCTGGCCGGGTATGAAGACTACATGCCCGCTCAACTCAGCGGCGGGATGAAAAAACGTGCCGCCATCGCGCGGGCGCTGGCCATGGACCCGGAAATTCTGTTTTTCGACGAGCCTTCCGCCGGCCTCGATCCCATCGTTGCCGCTGGCATCGACGATTTAATCCTTAAGCTCCACAAAGCGTTCAAAATGACCATCGTAGTGGTCACCCACGAACTCGCGAGCGCTTACCTCATCGCCGATCGCATGATGCTCATCGACCGCGGGAACGTCATCGCCGTCGGCTCCAAGGAAGAATTGCAAGCCAGCGCCGTGCCTCGGGTGCGTCAATTCCTCGATCGCGTCCCCAATGACGAAACCGTGGAAGACGCCACTTATTTCGATCGCCTGACCGGCGGGATCGACATTTGACGCCACTGCGGCCTTACCGGAGCGATTCATTCCTTATGCACACCGCTGGCTGCTATGGTTCCAACGGAATGCGGGTGACCCATCGCAAGAACGAACGAAGATTAGGGCCTGTGCTAGAGCCCCGAAATCACGCCAAGGACAACCGATTTCTAAATCGCAACACGGCCAGCATACCCCCGCTTATGTACCTGATTCTAAAGGGCAAGATTTCGCTGAATCCCGGCACAAATCAAAAGTCGCTATGGCGGCGCATCGACAGCAAACGAATTCATGGCGCCGGGGGTTCGAGCGCTCCCAAAGAGATCGCAAAGCGGCCAAACGAAGTGCTTTACGGCACGCCTAACAGGCCGGAGGCCGTGATATACTGCGCGCCCTCGGGTAGTCGCAAGCCGGGTTTTCGACCGGTTTAGAGCGGCAGTTGCACGGTAGTTGCAAAGGATCAAGTGGACGCGAGACGCGAACGCGCGATGGTCGGGTTGTTTGTCCTGGTGGCTACCGGCCTCCTGATCTTTACACTCTTCTATTTGACCGGACTTTTCGATCACGGCCAGCCGACCTATCGCACCTACTTGAAGAATGCAGGCGGGTTGGCGCCGGGCTCCGACGTCCGCTACGCCGGCGGGCCGCCAATCGGCCACGTGGCGGAAGTTCACAGCGATCCCAATGACGTCACCCGTATCGAGGTCCTATTCCGGGTCCACTCGGATATCCCCGTGAAAACGGACAGCCGCTTGAAAATCGCATCGATCGGCGCGCTGGGCGATAATTATCTGGGAATTATTCCAGGAACTCAGGACGCGCCGCGCGCCCCGTCTGGATACGTGCTGCCTGCCGCCCCTTACTCGGGATTCGACGAGCTGAGCGACAAACTCAGCGCGATGGCGCCGCAAGCCTCGGCGCTGTTGCAAAATCTGAATGCGCGCGTCATCGAACTCCAGAGCACCATCGCGCGCGTCAATGACTTGATCGGCGATCAGAACCGCGCGAACGTGGCCGCGAGCCTTGCGAATCTCAATGGAATGCTCGCTGAAGATCGCCCCCAGGTCCGTTCCACTCTGGGGCATATCGACGAATCCAGCGCCAAACTCCCTGCCTTGCTCGATGATTTTAAAAAGACCGCCGCTCAGGCCAACGACACCATTTCACATCTGGATGCGACCATTGGCGAGAACCGTCCCGACATTCGCCAGGCAATTATTCAGTTAAGAGCAACGCTCACCTCGGCTGCCTCGGTCACCGACCAGCTCGATCGCACCCTCACCTCCAACGATGAAAACATCGATGAGCTCTTGGACAATATGCGCCACGTTACCGAAAACCTGAAAGCGTTCACCGACGAAATAAAATCGCATCCCGCTGTATTAATCCGGACGCCATCTTTGCGTCCGCATGTTCCTGGTGAAATGCCGAAAGATTAACGATCATGACTACTCGATCCCAATTCGCTCGTATCGGTTACGCACTTGGCATTTTCCTTTCGGTCGCGTCGATGATCGTGTGTTTGAGTTGCGGCGGACCGATCCGCCCGATGCGCTACTACAGCCTGGAGCGCCCGGCGGCGGCGCCTGCGCCAAACGCGAATCCGATCCCGGTGACCATACTGGTCGGACGGGTTACCGGCTCGCACCTCTATCGCGACGATCGGGTGGTCTTCGGCAATGGCTCCGGCGAGCTCGGACTGTACGAGTCACAGCGCTGGGTGGAAACGCCGATCGATATGATGGAGGCGGTGATTTTGCAAACGCTTCGCTCCAGCGGGCGTTTTCGCACCATTCAACCGATGGGCAGTGACGCGGTGGGTGAATACATCGTACGCGGGCACCTTATCTCGCTAGACGAAATCGACGCCGCTCCGCTGGTAGCGCGCTTTTCGATCGAGCTCGAGTTATTCGATCGCAAAACCGGCACTACCGTATGGAACGGTTCCTACACTCATGACGAGCCGGTAAATGAAAAAACGGTCGCCGCCATCATCGAAGCCTTCAATCGCAACGTGCACGCAGGAATCGATCAGCTCACCGCCAGCCTCACCGATTATTGCGTTTCACACCCGCTTGCCGAGCCTCCCGCAAAACAGTAGCGCGCGGCGGATCATCTTCCTTAGCTTCCGCTCATCAACCATATTTCATGCGGATCACCACCAAGGAAACGGGAAAGGGAACGGGCCTGGGGTTGGCGACGGTTTACGGCGTGGTGAAACAACACGGAGGGTTCGTCCACGTCGAGAGCGAGCTGGGGCGTGGCACCACGTTTCGGATCTATCTCCCAGCGAGCAAACCGGCGCCGCCTCCGGTAGTAAAAAAGACTCTCGAACAACCGGTCCTCGGCGGAAGCGAAACAATTCTCTTAGCGGAGGCCCACGAGGGCCTGCGCGACATCGCCCACGAAACGCTCACCGGCCTGGGATATCAAGTGCTGGTGGCGCGCGACGGGGAAGAGGCGCTCACTGAGTTTCGCGCGCATCAGAGCGAAATCGCATTAGCGGTGCTCGACGTGGTGCTGCCTAAACTCAGCGGACCGGAAGCCTATTTGCGGATGGCGATTGAAATCACCAATTTGCCGGTGATTTTTGCCAGTGGCTACAGCACCGATCCGGCCCTGCTTACCAAAATCGACCATCCCGCCGCGTCGTTGTTGCACAAACCCTACACCCCTCGCGACCCGGGACGGTGGGTTTGGGAATCGCTGCAGTCGGCCCGCGGACGGCACGCTGCCAAATCCGGTTGACACGTCTGCACTTCGTGTGTTATTTCCCGGGTACTGTTTCACTCCAACCAAAAGGTTGGTGAACTAAAAAGCTAACAGAACCACAAATCAAGGTTCTTCACTTATAAATCCCCCCTCCACCCCGGGAGGTCGTGACCCCATCACGACCTCCTTAATATTTAAGGACTTAGCTCTTTCCTGGGTCCGCTCGGTCGCGACCGGCCATCGCGCAATCACCGGCTATCTACCAAATCGAACCAGAGTATAATGCCCCCGATCTAAAATCTCAGCCGGCGGAACGCCTAAGTATGTTACCGGTGCTGGAGGGACAGAACGTGGGCCTCCAAATTACAGCCCGCCGAGCGGGCGATGTGGCGATCCTGGATATAACAGGACGCGCGACGATTGGTGAGAGCTCCGAGTCGATGACTCGTGAGCTGCAAAGACATTTGGCGGAGGGCAACCGCAAAGTGCTGGTCAATCTGGCGCTGGTATCGCAGATCGACAGCACCGGACTCAGCGCATTGGTTCGCGCATTTGTTTCTCTGGAGCGTTCCGGCGGCGCGCTGAAATTATTGCGTCCCAGCGGCAACGTCCGGCACGTTCTCGAATTGACTCGCTTGATTCGTTCCATTCCGACGTTTGAAGATGAAACCACTGCGCTGGAGGCATTCGTGCAGCCGGCGGCCGGGGCGCACTGAGTTTCGCAACGGCGGCTAGCGGGATTTTATAGCGGAGCGGAGAAAGAACGGGATATCAGGAATTTTTCTTCAATTCAGCCAGCACCAGCTTGGCCACTTCCTTCAACGTATCGAACACGCCCTGCCCAGTGATAGCGACGCCTTCCGTAACCGGCTCGCCCTTCACCAGCAACTGCTTCTTCAACTCATCCGGGGTCATGATGTTGGGCAGGTCGCGCTTGTTAAGTTGCAAGACGTACGGGATGGTATCGAAATTGAGATTGTGGTCTTTCAGATGCTCGCGGAGGTTATCGAGCGTTTCGAGGTTGGCGTCAATTCTTTCGGCCTGCGAATCCGCGACGAACACCACTCCATCCGCGCCTTTCAAAATCAGGCGGCGGCTGGCTTCGTAGAATACCTGACCGGGAACGGTATAAAGGTGAAAGCGCGTCTTGAATCCGCGGACGGTGCCCAGATCGAGGGGGAGAAAATCAAAGAAAAGGGTGCGGTCGGTCTCGGTGGCCAGGGACACCATCTTGCCCTTCTGGTTGGCACCAGTGTGGTCGTAAATCCACTGCAGATTGGCGGTCTTGCCACCAAGACCCGGGCCGTAGTAGACCAATTTGCAGTTGATTTCTCTGGCAGGAAAGTTTATGAACGGCACAGATTCCTCAGTATTTATTCCCTTTT
>Ga0302326_10000777_pt1 | contig 84159 bp, 68 predicted proteins | sample Palsa_T0_3_FD_202264 | JGI IMG/M metagenome (GOLD analysis project Ga0302326, IMG submission 202264) | Peat permafrost microbial communities from Stordalen Mire near Abisko, Sweden - Palsa_T0_3 | ecosystem: Environmental > Terrestrial > Soil > Palsa > Peat permafrost | place: Sweden: Abisko...
TCCTCCCCCGCCGCGCGGGCCCCGCCACGGGGGTCCGGCCGCTTTTGCACCCCCCCCGCGCGGTTTTCCCCCTCGCGCCCTGACCCCTTATTGGCTGGCGACAACATTTTTCGTCCTAGCGCTTCTGTGCAAGACCGTGACGGCGACCTTGCCGGCGGCGCTGCTGGTCGTCTTCTGGTGGCGCCGCGGGCGGTTGTCCTGGCGGAGGGATGCCGTCCCGCTGCTGCCCTGGTTCGGCCTGGGTGCCGCCGCGGGGCTTTTCTCCGGATGGGTGGAGCGCACGTACATGGGCGCGGATGGGGCGGCTTTCGACCTGAGCCTGGCCCAGCGCTCGCTCGTGGCTGGCCGCGAGGTCTGGTTCTACCTGGGCAAGCTCCTCTGGCCCGCGAACCTGATCTTCATCTATCCCCGGTGGAAGGTCGACGCGTCCGCGGGCTGGCAGTGGCTGTTCCCCGCCGCGGTCCTCGGCCTGCTCGGCGCGCTTTGGCTCATCCGGCGCCGGACCCGCGCACCGCTGGCCGTCCTCCTGCTCTTCATCGGCACGCTCTTTCCGACTCTGGGCTTTTTCAACGTCTATGCCTTTATCTTCTCCTATGTCGCCGACCACTGGCAATACCTGGCCACGTTGGGGGTCATTGCGCTGGTCGCGGCGGGATGGGGCCGCCTCCCGCGCCGGCCGGCGACCGTCGCTGCGGCCGTGCTGCTCTGCGTGCTGGCCGCCCTCACCTGGCGTCAGAGCCGGAATTACGCCGACGCCGAGACCTTTTATCGCGCGATCCTCGCCCGCAATCCCGACTGCTGGCTCGCCTATTCCAACCTCGGCAATGTCCTGGCCGGCTCCGGCCGCACCGCGGAGGCGGTCCCGGAATACCAGGCGGCCCTCCGACTCGTGCCGGAATCCCCGGGGATCCACGACGATTTGGGGGACGCGCTCGTTCACCTGGGCCGGCTGCCGGAGGGCGTCGGCGAATATCGCGAGGCGATCCGGCTGAAGCCGGCCGACGGGATGGCGCAGGCCCGGCTGGCAGGCGTCCTCGTCACCATGGGCCGCGCCGCGGAAGCTATTCCCCACTATGAGGAGGCGATCCGGCTCATGCCCGAGGATGCCGAGGCCGAGATCAGTCTCGGCTCGATCCTGGGTCAGGCCGGCCGGCTGCCGGAGGCCATCGCCCACATGCAGGCCGCGCTCCGGCTGCGGCCGGATCTTCCGGAGGCGCACAACAACCTCGGCAATGCCTTGGCCGCCGCCAACCGCCTGCCGGAGGCGATCGGGCAATATCGCGAGGCCGTGCGGCTGCGCCCGGATTATCGCGAGGCCCGGTATAATCTGAGCCTAGCCCTCAAGACCGCCGGACAAATCGACGCAGCCTTGCGGCAATACCGGCAGGCGCCGGGGTCGGGCCGCTAGTTGTTAATTTTTTCACCGCTCGCGCCCCGACTCCTTTCCAAAATCCCGGCGGTGAAAAAATTAACAACTAGCGGCCCGACCCCTTGGCTCGCGCCGCTGATCTTCGCGGCGACGCTGGCCTGCTATTTTCCCGCGCTGCGCGGTGGGCTGCTCTGGGACGACGATGCGCATGTGACCCGGCCGGACCTGCGATCGTGGTCCGGACTGGAGCGCATCTGGTGCGAGGTGGGCGCGACGCAGCAGTACTATCCCGTGCTGCACAGCGCGTTTTGGATCGAGCACCGGCTGTGGGGCGATGCGACGCTGGGCTACCACCTGCTCAACGTCTTCCTGCACGCGGCCGCGGCCTGCCTTTTCACGGTCATTTTGCGCCGGATGGCCGTTCCGGGCGCGGTCTTGGCGGGGTTGGTCTTTGCGCTCCATCCGGTCTGCGTCGAATCGGTGGCCTGGATCTCCGAGCAGAAGAACACGCTTTCGACCGTGTTCTATCTTTGCGCGGCGCTGGCGTATCTTCGCTTCGACGAGCAAAGGGGTCAGGCCGCTAGCGCTAATCCGACGCGTCGGATTAGCGCTAGGGGCCTGACCCCTTATGTACTGGCCACGGCGTTCTTTATGCTCGCCCTGCTGAGCAAAAGCGTCACCGCCACGCTGCCGGCCGCCCTGCTCGTCGTCCTCTGGTGGAAGCGCGGCGGACTTTCCTGGCGGCGCGATGTCGTCCCCCTGGCGCCCTTTTTTGCCTGCGGACTTGGCGCCGGCCTTTTCACGGCCTGGGTCGAGCGCCATCTGCTCGGCGCCGAGGGCGCCGATTACGCCTTGGGCTTCCTCCCGCGCTGCCTCCTGGCCGGTCGGGTGACCTGGTTTTATCTGGGCAAGCTGCTTTGGCCGGCGAATCTGATTTTCATCTATCCGCGCTGGGAGGTGAGCGGCGCGGCATTTTGGCAATATGCCTTTCCCCTCGCGGCCCTGGCGGTCCTCGCGGCGCTCTGGCGGCTGCGCCGCCGCGCGCGCGGCCCGCTGGCCGCGGCGCTGTTTTTCACTGGCTCGCTCTTTCCCGCGATGGGCTTCTTCAACGCCTATCCCTTTCGGTATTCATTTGTCGCGGACCACTTCCAATATCTGGCGAGCCTGGGAGTCATCGCTCTGGCGGCGTCCGGGTTGGGTGGGATGATCGGCGACCGGAACCCCGGTGGCGCGGGCCGGTGGCGGCCGACCGGTTGGCGGAATCTCCTGGTGGCTGCGATCGTCTGTTCCCTGGGCATTTTGACCTGGCGCCAGTGCCGAATGTACCGCGACCTGCCCACCCTCTATCGGACGACGATCGCCCGCAATCCCGCCTGCTGGATGGCCTACGGCAACCTGGGCACGCTCCTCCTGGCTTCCGGGCCGTCCGCGGAGGCTTTGGCGGATCTGGGCCGCGCCGTGCAGCTGAATCCCCGCTTTGCCGAGGGCCAGTTCAACCTGGCGAATGCGCTGCGCGCGCAGGGGCGGACGCAGGAGGCGATCGCCCGCTATGGCGAGGCCCTGCGGCTTCGGCCCGATTATCCCGAGGCCCACGACAACCTGGGCACCTCCCTCCTGAGTCTGGGCCGGACCACGGAGGCGATCGCGCACTATCGCGCGGCGCTGGAACTGCGTCCCACTTACCCCGAGGCGGAGGTCAACCTCGGCACGGCGCTGCAGGCGACCGATCCGCGGGAGGCCATCGCCTGTTATGAGCGAGCCCTCGGGATGCAGCCCGATGATTACGCCGCCCACTTCAACTTGGGCATCGCCCTGCGGATCGTGGGCCGGCTGAAGGAATCGATCCAGCAATATGAGGAAGCCCTGCGGCTCCAGCCCGGCTCGGCGGCGGCCCTGAACAACCTGGGCGGCGCCCTGGTCGACGCCGGCCGCCGCGACGAAGCCATCGGCCGCTATCAGGAGGCCCTGCGGCTCGATCCGGCGAACGCGGAGATCGAGAACAATCTCGGGATTGCGTTCGCCAAGGCCGGCCGCCTGCCGCAGGCCATCGCGCACTTCGAGCAGGCCCTGCGGCTCAGGCCGGACTATCGGGCGGCCCGGTACAACCTCGATCTGGCGAAGGGGTCAGGCCGCTAGTGCTAATCCGGCGCGCCGGATTAGCACTACCGGCCTGACCCCTTTTCCGAGAAGAATAGGCTCGGCAATGGCGGCGGCATCTGGGATGCCTTACGGCTCCGCCGCAGGCGGTTGTTATCCTTTTAACTCATGCCAGTCTGGGAATATAAGGTCATCACGAGCGGCAAGGGCGGTTTTGCCACGCCCGCGCTGCTGGAAACTTTTCTGAATCAGCTGGGCAAGGACGAATGGGAGATCATTCGCTTTCAGTCCCAGCCGGACAACGCCCTGGCTTTCACCGGCCTGGCGCGCCGACCGACCCAGCGCGACTGGACGCTGGAGGACGCGGTGGCCGCGGCCGCGCGGACCGAAGCCGACAAGTTGCGCGCTGAATTCGCGGCGAAATTCAAGGAGGGCTCGGGCTCCCCCGGCGAGGACAAGCCGGAGGGCGGCGCGGCGGAAAAAGCTGATTCCGACGACGGCTACCGCAAGGTCCGCGACACCGACCGGGATCTCGATCCGGATTCGCCCGAGGAGGGCGCCGAGCCCGGCGAATGGGAGAAGCTGGGGGCCGAGGACGAGCTGCCGACGTTTTTTGAGGCCTTGCGCCCGCACCTGCGCCGCAACCAGCGCGGACCCGGGCTCTCAGTCGGAGTCGATTTCCTGGCCAAGAAATGGCAGTTGACCGAGCAGGAGGTCGTCGGCGCGCTGAAGGAATGCGGCCTGGCCGTGCCCGAGGACGAGGATTCCGAACCGACTTATGTGGAGTACGATGGCGACCTGTTCTGGGTGAACGTCAATCGCCGCGGAGAGCTCTGGATCAACACCAAGGAAAAGCCCCGCGCCGCTTTTCGGGTGGTGCCGGGCAAGCCGGTCCCCGCCGAGGAGGCCGGGGAAGCTGCGGGCGGCCGCCGGGAGCCCCGGCCGCCGCGCGCAGAAGGGGGGCAGGAGGAAGGGGCCATCGCGGAGGCGTCCGGTCGTTCCGGCCAGCGCCCGCCGCGGTCCGCCGCCGCCGAGCCGGGACAGCCGCTTCCGACCGGTTTGCAATTGCTCGAAAAACTCGGGCCCTTGATGCGGCGCAGCCGCCGGGGCTCCGGCCTTTCCGGCAGCGTGAGCTTCCTGGCGCGCGCCTTGAAATGCACGGAGGCCGACCTGACCGCCGCCCTGGCGGGAATCGGCCTATCCGTCCCCGCCAGCGGGGAGGACAAGCCGGCCCCGCTCGAGATTGGCGCGCATGTCTGGTGGCTCAACCATGACCAGCGAGGCGGGGTCTGGATCAACGGGGACGAGAAGGACGCGGTCCGGGACCCGGAGCCTCCGCCCTCCGCAGCCGGAACCTCCGCCCCGGCGGCCTCAGCTGAAACGCCTGCGCCGGAGCCTCCGCTGGCGGATGCCTCGGCTGCGCCGGCGGCCGACGGTGCCGTCGGGGCGCCGCTCTCCGGGGTCCGCCTTCTGCTGACCCCGACCAAGACCGGGGGATTTTCCGGGGAAGTCGGCCGCCTCGCGGAAACGCTGGGCAAGAGCCGCGATGAATTTCTCGCGACGCTGACCGGCGCCGGCCTCAAGCTTCCGGAGAAGGCCCGCGAGAAGCCCGTCTTCGTCGAGCACGGCGGCGAGATTTTCTGGCTGAACCTGAGTGCGGCCGACGAAACCTGGCTCAACGCCAAGGCCTCGAGATTCGCCGAGGGCGCGCCGGAAGGTCGGGCGCCGCGCTCGCGCGGCCGCCGCGGCCCGGTCGACGGTTAGAGCCGCCGCAGGCGGGCGGTCAGGCCGATCCGGGCCCGGGTGAACGCGTCGGCGCCGTCGGGCGCGGCGGTCAGGGCCAAGCTGTCCACGGTCACGCCGGGCGCGGCGCCGAGCAATTGTAGCGTCTGCACGATGTCGGACCAGGACCCCAGCCTGGGTTGTGCGTAGGCCAGCGCATAGTGCCGCACTTCGAGATCCGGCGCCATCTCCGCCGTACGGGCGAGGCAGGTCCAATGGCGGCTCCATCCCCTCATCCACGTGTCGAAGGCCTCCGCCGGCCGCAGCGCCGCCCGCGCTGCGGCCACCTGCGCCACCAGCGCCGCGGCGGCGGCGGCCGCGACGGGGCGGGGAAAAAAGGATCCATGCCAGGCGAAATCCGCTGGGCCGGGCAGTGGATCGGGGATTTGCCACGGCGCCTCCGGGGGGCACAGATCGCGGCGGAAGCGGAGCAGCGGATTCTCGGAGGTCCCGCCGGCGCCGTAGGCATGGCCGCGGATGATGAAATTTCCGTCCTCGCAGGTTACCTCCCGCAGTGTGATCGCCGGTGGCGTCGCCTTGGCCAGGGCCGCGAGCAGTTCGCCGGCGCGGGCGGGAGGGCCCTGGAGGCGCCCGAGCGTCCGAACCAGGCCCTCCCGCACAACCTGCGCGGCGCGCTCCCGCTCCGCCTGCGCCAGTGCGCGCTCCGCACCCGCCCGCTCGGCTCGGCGCTGCCGGGCCGCCTGGCCGCGCCGTTCGAGGCCGACCAGGATCGTCCCGCCGACCACGAGCATCGCCGTCAGCGCCAGGATGATCTGGCGCCGGCGCCACAGGCGTTCGCTTTTTGCCCGGCGGGGCATCACAGGCTGGTCAGATAATAGTACACGTCGACCAGCCCGGATCCCGCCGCATCGCGGGCATAGGCGACGGGCCCCTGGTTTTGGTCGTTGGCCGCCGGATTGGCCGTGGTGTTCTGAATGAGGGCGATCCCGTCGACGTCCAGGGCCAGCGCGTAGGCGTCGGTCACCGGCACGGTCTTGAGGATCAGATAGGCGACGCGGGTTCCGGTGGGGATCAGGATCCCGTTTCCGGCCAGATTGAAGGCGCACGAAGCCGAGCCGTTGGCGGCTCCGGTCGCGCCCGGGTTGCTCGTGCCATCGCTGATCGCGCATTCGACCCGGTTGGCGGGAGTATAGTCGATCGTGGGCGCTCCAATGTTGGTGAAGCTCTCCGTGATCGGCGACCAGACCGCGGGGATGCCCTCGGCCGAGTTTTGCGCGCCCAGGCGCAGGCTCAGGGGCTGCTGCAGCAATCCCTCGGCCAGCAGCACGTTGTCCAGGGTGGCGCCCTTGGAGGCGGTCTGTGTATTCAGCGATGGGTTACCCGTCCATTCCGCCGCCGGCAGGACCGGCACGGCGGTGAGGGCCGACTCCGTCACGGGGATCGTTCCGGGCGAACCGGGTTTGCCCAGATAGCCCGTGATGGCGGAGCGGACCACGCTGGCCGTGCCCTCGACATTCCGCAGCCGGGCGCTCTGCAGCACCTTGGCCACGGCCGGGATGCCGATGGCGATGATCGCTGCGATCACCGCGAGGACGGCGAGGATTTCGACGAGGGTGAACCCCGCTTGGTTTTGGTGGCTTATTTTGGAGGACATGCCGGGGTATGATAACAACCGCGGTCCCCGAACGGTCCCTCGATCGCGGCGTAAACCTCCTCGATCGTCGTCAGGCCCAGCGCCGCCTTGCGCACCCCGTCCTCAAAGAGGGTCCGGCAGCCTCGAGCGCGCAGGCGCGGCAGGAGGGCGGCGGGTCCGCCGGCCTTGGCGACCAGGCGCTCGAGGCCGAGCAGGGGGAAGACCTCCACGATGGCCGTGCGCCCGCGGTAGCCCCGCCCCCGGCAGGCCGGGCAGCCGGTATCCCCCGCCGCGACGAAGCCGAGGGCTCCCGGCGGCATTTCGGGCGCCGTCAACAGCTCGCGATGGCGCGCCAGGAGGAGGTCGCTGTGGGGATGCGGACGCCGGCATTCCCCGCAGGGGCGACGGACGAGCCGCTGGGCAATCACCCCCTTCAGGGCGCTGGCCGTCATCAGCGGATCGAGACCGATATCCGCGAGCCGGGCGATGGCGCCGAGGGCGTCGTGGGTGTGGAGCGTGCTGAAGCAGAGATGGCCCGTGAGGGCCGCCTTCAGGGTGATCTCGGCGGTCACCAGATCGCGGGTCTCGCCGATCAGCAACACGTCCGGATCGTGCCGGAGCACATGGCGCAGGAGTTCGCCAAAAGTGCGGCCGATGCGCTCGTCGACGCCGACCTGGAGGAAAAATCGCGGATGCCGGGCCTCGACCGGTTCCTCCAGCGTGATGATCTTCAGCTCGTCGATCTCCTGCGGCGGGAGGTTGTTGAGCATGGAATAGAGCAGGGTGGTCTTGCCCGCGCCGGTCGGCCCCGTGACATAGACCAGGCCGTGGGGAAGGTTCAGGAGCTGCTGGAGCCGCCCGATCTCGGCGGGGAAGAGTCCCATCTCCTCGAACGAGCGGACCCCGGCGTGCTCGTCGATGATGCGGACGACGATCGCTTCACCGTTGATCGCGGGCAGGCAGGAGAAGCGGAGGTGGTAGCGCCGCGCGCCCACGGCGAGCAGGCCCTGGCCGTCCTGCGGGAGCCGCCGCTCGGCGATATCCATGTGCCCGGCGATCTTGGCGGCCTGGATCACGGATTCGCGCAGGCTCTCCTCGATGAAGCGCTTGTGGATGAGCCGGCCGTCGATCCGGTGCCGGATGTCCAGGCTCTGGTCGCGAGGCTCCAGATGGAGGTCGGTCGCTCCCTCGGCCACGGCCTCCCGCAGGAGCGCCCCGAGGCGTTCGGACGGAGAGGGCGCCGCCGGCATGGCGCCTCAGTCGACCGATTCGGCCGCGAGGAAGATGACCAGCTCCGACCGCGTTCGGATGTGCCCGCTCGTGCCGAAGGCCCTGCCCAGCAGCGGAATGTCCGCGAGCCCGGGCACCTGCCGCGCTTGCGTCGCGGTGGCATCGTAGATCAGACCGCCGATCATCACCGACTGGTCGCGGTGCAGCCGTGCGATGGTGGACAGGGCCTTGATGTCCATCCGCGGGGCCGTCTGCTGGCCATCGGGCGAGGTGTCGACGCCAATCAGCTGGGTGATGGCGGGCAGCACGTCCACCGTCACTGTGCCATCGCCGTTCACCTCGGGGGTGACGTAGAGCACCGTGCCGATCGTGATCGCGTTCTGCGCATAGCTGTTTTGCGTCGTGGCAAAGGGGGTCGTGGCGCCCGCTTGGTTGATGGTGGTGGAATTCAGGAGCGAAAAGAAGGTCTGCTGGGTCCCCACCTTGACGAAGGCCGTCTGGTTGCTGAGGCTGAGCACCGACGGATTTGAGACGGCGTGCACCTGCCCCTGCTGGCGCAGGGCGCTGATGACGGCCGAGATCCCGCTGGTGGCCAGGGTTCCGGTGATGGTGGCGGCGGCGAGAGTCTGGCCGCCGATCGCCGAAAAGCCGGTCGAGGTGCCGAGGCCGCCCAGGCTCACACCGCCGGCCTTCACCCCGGTCAGGTTCCAGTCGACCCCCATCTGGTGCTCGTCGTCGAGGTCGACTTCCACGACCCGGGCCACGATTCGGACCTGCCGGGATATTCTTCGGTTGACCGTCGCGATGAACGCCTGGAAATCCTCCTGGCGCGCCGGCGGCGCGGTGACGATCGCCAAGCCGGCAAACTTGTTGACCACGGCGCTCTCGCCCGACTGGGCCAGCCCGGTCAATTCGGACTGCACGTCCGCCCAGAATGTATTCTGGTTCTGCTGCAGGATGGAGAGATTGGTCTGGTCGTTCTGGCCGGCACCGGTGGTGCCGGCGGCGAGTCCGGCCGGCGCCGCGCCGGCGGGATTCGCGCCCGCGGCCGCTCCCGCCTGGGCGGAGAGATTCACGTTGCTGCCGCCTTGGGCGGAGCGCGTCATCTGCGGATAGTCGATCTCGTAGAAGCGGATCACATTCCGGCGCACGGCGATGACCCTTCCCTCGCGCTGCCAGTAGAGACCCTGCGATTTGGACAGCGCGTCGATGAGATCGCGCACCGTGCCCCGCCGCAGCTCTAGCGTCACCTCGCCCTTCAGGCCCGGGTCGAGGACGAAAGTGACGCCGTAGGACCGGCTGACCGACAAAAAGGCGCTGGCGATCGGAGCTTGGGCCACATGAAAGGACTGCACGGCCGCCTCCAGGGGATCGGGTCCGCCGGCGGCGGGCACCTCCGCCATGCGGTAGACCGGCCACGGCAGATCCGGCTCCGCCCGCGCGGCGGCGGTCAGCAGAACACAGACCAAAGGGATCCATCGGCTGGCGGCCATGATCACCGATCGCGGCCGACCAGCAACGACTCGAGCGTCGCCGGGTGGACCGCCCATTTGAGCGCTTCGGCGCGGTCGATCCTCCGCCGGCGGCAGAGATCCTCGAGGGACTGGTCCATCGCGATCATCCCGTGGGCGCTGCCGGTGGCGATTTCATTGGCGAGCAGGTGGTGCCTGCCGCCCGGCTCGGCGATGAGGTGGCGGATGCCGGGTGTGGCCAGCATCAGCTCGAAGGCCCCGGCGCGTTTGCCGTCGCGGGAGCGGACCAGTTGCTGCGCGAGCACGGCGACCAGGCTCTTGGCCAGTTGCAGCCGGACCTCCGCCGCCTGCTTCGCCGGATAGGCGTCGATGATGCGCGAAACGGCATCGCGCGCGGTGCCGCAATGCAGCGTGCCGAGGACGAGGTGCCCGGTCTCGGCGGCGGTGAGCGCCGCCGCGACCGTCTCACGGTCGCGCATCTCACCGACCAGGATGACATCCGGATCGCTGCGCAGGGACCCGCGCAGCGCTTCGGCGAACGTGTCGAAATCCAACCCCTTTTGCATCTGCCGCACCAGGCTGCGCCGGTTCCCATGCCGGAATTCGATCGGATCCTCAAAGGTCAGGATCACATCCTCGTTTCGCGCGTTGAGGTGGTCGATGGCCGCCGCCAGCGTGGTGGACTTGCCCGAGCCGGCGGGCCCGGTGACCAGGATCAGGCCCCGCCGACTCGCCAGCGCCGACTCGCGAAAGGCCTCCGGCACCCCGAGTTCCTCCAGGGGGCGGATCCGGCTGGGGACGTGCCGGAGGTTGCAGCAGAATATGCCCCCCGCCGTATAGGCGTGCAGGCGGAAGAATTCGCCGCGGCAGGCGAAGGCGGCGTCGGTGCCGGGCTTGACCGGCAGGGGGGAGCCCAGCGCCGCCATCGCCATCGCCTGCAGGCGCGGTTCGGCCAGCGGGGGCTGGTCGAGCCGGCGGATATCGCCAAAGACCCGGACGCAGCAGGATTCGCCGCCCTTGAACTGCCAGTCGGATGCGCCCGCCGCCAGCCCGACCTCCAGTTCGCCGAAGAGATCGTCGGGGTCGGCGGGTCCGGGGAGGGTGGGGGCTTCCACGCCCCGATGATAACAACCCCCGCGCGGGCCGGCTAAACCTGGTAGCTCTGCAGCGGTTTCGGATCCAGGACCGTCGCGCCCGGCATCCGGGCGGCCAGCTGCTGGATGAACCAGGCGCGCGCCAGCGGATCGCCGTGCGTGAGCACGATGCTGCGCGCGCCGGTTTGCACGGCGAACTGGGCCAGCTCCTCGCGGTCGGCGTGGCCGCTGAGCTCGAAGCGCTCCACCTCGGCCTTCACCTTGGTCCGCACGTGGGCCGCCGTGAATTCGAAGGCATCGCCATGCCGGGCGGCGAGCAATTTGCCGCCGGGGGTGTCCGGGTCGCAGTAGCCGACAAAGCCGATCCCATTGCGCTCCTTGCCCAGGAAACCGGAGGCGAGCGTGTAGCTGGGCGTGCGCTCGACGAGCATCCCGGAGCTGACGACGTAGAGCGCGTTCTGTCCCAGATCCTCGCCCGGCTTGAGCTGGCGGGGCAGCGGCCGGACCTTCAGTTCCTTGATGATGGCGCGGCTGAACTGGATGTGCTTCGTCTTGCGGCTGATCTCGTCGAAATAGTCCACGAGGTCCATGCCCAGCCCCGAGGCGAAGATTGGGCAGTCGACGATTCGCCGGAAGCGACGCGCATCGTGGATGATCGTCAGGATCTCCTGCATCCGCCCGAGGGCGAAGACGGGGATGAGGAAGGAGCCGCCCCGCTGGATCGTGCGGTTGATGCTGTCGGTCAGGCGCGCCATTTCGGAGGCGCGGCTCTTTCCGGGCGGCCGCTCGGTCGCGCCGCGCGTCGTCTCCATCACCAGCGTGTCGAACCGCCCCGAGGGGAATTTGGCCCCCGGCTGCGTGCGCTGGTCATCGAACATGACGTCGCCGGTGAAAAAGATCGCCCGGTCGCGATGGCGGATCTCCACCCCCGCGGCGCCCGCGACGTGGCCGGCATAGTGGAAGGTGATGGAGATCTCGTCCTTGCCGGCGCGGAAGCGGCGCGGCGTCCCGAAGGACAGCCCGACGAAGCGCTTCACGCATTGGTCGATCTCCTCGTGGGTGAAGAGCGGATAGTCGGGGATGTTTTCGGCCTCCTTCTGCCGCAGCATCACGTTGGCGGAATTGTGCAGCATCCGCCCCACCAGCATGCTGCTCGAGGTCGTCATGAGCACGGGCACGCCGGGATACCCGCGCATCGCCACGGGCAGGCTGCCGATATGGTCGAGGTGGCAGTGGGTGATGATGATCAGGTCCAGCTTCTGGCCGCGCAGCGGCGCCCAGTCGGGCGTGGCGGTCCGGCCGGTCTTCTTCGGATTCAGCCCGCAATCCAGCAGGATGCTCAGCCCCCCGATCTTGAGAAAAAACGAATTGGCGCCGATGCCGCCGGCGCGATTGAGGTCGATGATTTCCATGATTATTGCAGGGCCCGCTCGCGCAGGCGCGCGATCTCGTCGAATTGCTTTGGTGAAATGAGCCGGCGCGGCACCCGCGTTTCGGCTTCGGCCAGCAGCCGGTCCCAATCCGCGGTCGTCGGCTGGTGGGGCACCCAGGAGGCAAAGCGCGCCTCCTGGCGCTGCCAGGTGATGTTGCTCCCGTAGATGGCGGCGGAAACCTGGAATTTTCCGGTCGCGGGGTCCCGCACCCACCAGTTGAATTCCTTGGTCATGCGGCGTGGTGCCCCGCTACGGCGACCGCCCGGCCCACCGTGAATCCCGCCACCGTCCGCCCGGGATGGAAGGCGCCCCGCCGCGCTTCGATCCGCCGCACGATCAGCCGCCCGGGGGAGAGGTCGACGACCAGGCCGCCGAATGGCGGCGTAAATGAGCCGGTGTTGATGACGACGACACCCGAGGCCGTGGTCCAGACGCCCGGCCGGTGGGTATGGCCGACGATCGCAAATTTAGCCCGTGGCCGGTGCTCGCGGACGAGCGCCGCGGCCAATTCGGGCAGATCGCGCCAGGCGCGCAGCATATTCAAGGCGCTGAGCGGCGGCCAGACGGTGTCGGTGATGAAGCGATAGGCATATTTGAGCGGATTACGCTCCGCCTGGTGCCGTTGCGGCTGGGCGGCCGCCACGCGGCGGAAGACGCCGAGGCGCTCCTCGAGCCGCCGCTCGGCGCCGGGCGGCAGGGCGGCGAGGCCGGCGCGGATGCTGCGGCGGATCGGCGCGGCATCATGCCCCCAGGGCACGATGCATTCGAAAAGGACATCCCCGTGAATCACCAGGATCTCGCCGTCGGCCAACTCCAGCATGTGCTCGTCCGAGAAATCGGGGTCGTGGTTGCCGGTCAGGAAGGTCACGGGGACGCCGGCGCGGGCCGCGAAGTCGGCCACGTCCGCCCGGCAGCGCTCCGTATGCGCCGGATTGGGCCCGGGCCGCGTATCGAACGTGTCGCCATTGAGGATCAGCCGGTCGATCCCTTCGCAGAGCGGCTGCAACTGGTCGAGCCGCTGCGCCCGGCTCAGGCGGTCGCCGTAGTGGATGTCGGAAAAGATGCGGATGACGGCGTCGGACAAGGGAAACGGTGCAGCAAGGCAGATTCTTTCACGGCTTGCCAGCCTCCACCGCTCCGCAAAGCTGCGGAGATGGCCCTTTTCGGTTCCCTCGCCGCGGTGCGCGCCCAGCTGGCCGAACCCGGCCGCTTCGCCTCGGCCCTGGCGTGCGCCGCGGAATGCTGCCGCGCGGGCACCGCGCTGCAGGGGCGCCTGGCCGGCCTGGCGCCGGGAGCGACCGAGCGCGTGGAGCTGGCGGGCGGCGCCTTCGCCCTGCTCCAGGCCTACCTCACGAAACCTCGCGCCGCCGGGAGGTGGGAGACCCATCGAGCCCACATCGACGTGCAGACGGTCGTGGCGGGCGAGGAATTCCTGGAGGTGGCGGACGCCCCCCGGCTCGTGCCGGAGGAGGATCTCACGCCCGGCCAGGATGTCATTTTCTACCGGCCGTTTTCCGCCGGATCGGTGCTGCGCCTTTCCGACGGGGCGACGGCCGTGTTTTTCCCCGTGGACGCGCATCTGGGAGGGCTGGCCGTGCTGGCGCCGGTCCTCGTGCGCAAGGTGGTCGTGAAGGTGCCGGTGTCTTGAACTACCGCCATCATTTCCACGCCGGTAATTTTGCCGACGTGATGAAGCACACCCTGCTCGTCCAGCTGGTGCGGGCGCTGCAGCGCAAGCCGGGCGGCTTTTTCTTCCTGGACACCCATGCCGGCTCCGGTTCCTACGACCTGGCGCGGGCCAGGCAGGGCGGCAGCGTGGCCCGCCGCCCCGAGCATCCCGATGGCATCGGCCGACTCTGGACGCGCGACGACCTGCCGCCCCCTGTGGCTGAATACGTCGATCTCGTGCGCCGGTTCGATCCCCGGAACGAGGGCGCGGCGGCGCCGCGGATCTATCCCGGCTCGCCCTGGATCGTCCGCCGGCTCGCCCGCCCGCAGGATCGAATGGCGCTCTGCGAGCGGGAGCCGACCGAGCATCTGGGCCTGAGCCGGAGCTTTGCCCAGGAGCAGCGCGTCTCGATCCACGGCATGGACGGCTATGTGGCGCTTCGGGGCATGCTGCCGCCGCCGGAAAAGCGGGCCCTGGCGCTGATCGATCCGCCTTTTGAGTCCCAGGAGGAGACCGGACAGATCGTCGCGGCTCTGGGCGAGGCGCTGCGCCGGTTTCCGACGGGCGTCTATGTCGTCTGGTATCCGCTCACCGGCCGGGTCAAGGCGGCAGCGCTCTTCGACGGACTGCGCGAGCTGCCGCTGCTGCCCCCGACCCTGGCGGCCGACATCATCGTCGACCCGCAATCGGCCCGGATGAACGGCTGCGGCCTGGTGATCCTGAATCCGCCCTGGGAATTCGACCGGGAGGCCGAGTTGACCCTGCGCTACCTGGCGCGAAACCTGGCCCAAACCCGCGGCGCGAGCGCCACGGTGCGGTGGCTCGCGACCGAGCGCCGGACCAGGACTAAGGCCGCTCCGCCCGCCCGAGCTTTGCCATCTCGGCGGTGAAATTGGCCACGTCGGCGATCGGCGGCTGCACCTCGAGCGGAGGCGCCTTGAAGACCGGCCGATTCGACGCCGGACGCTGCGCCGCGACGTTCCGCACGATGGCGGGAATCGGCGGCGGGTCGTTCGGCCGTGAAAATGGGACTGAAAACAGCATGGTGAACTGCAGCTGGGGACAACCCCGGCGAGCCGGGGTGCCATTTTTTTTTGGGAAAGCGGCTGCCGCCGGCAGCCCGCCCCGGCCCTGGGTCAGGCCACGCGACGCAACCGGGGCGCACCGAGGCCGGCCTGGCGCTTCGGCAGGGTCACGACGAGCACGCCGTCGTGCATTTCGGCCTGCATGCCCTGGTAGTCGATGCCGCCGCCAAGACGCAGCCGCAACCGGTAGTCGCGCTGCGATCCCTCGAGGTGGAGCGCCGACCAGTTCACGCGCACAAAGTGCGGTTTGCGCGCAATGATGGTCAGGTCGGCGCCCCGGGCCTCGATCTCCACGCCCGTGGCATCCACCCCAGGCACGTAGACGGCGAGTTTGACGACGTCCGAGTGCTCCCGGCAATCGTAGTTCGGCTGGCGGAAATCGGCGTTGGGCGCCGGATCCGCCAGGCGATTGCGACTATCGGTACGATGGGGATGGATGATCGTGTGCATGGTCGGGAAGGAAACGGTCGAGAGGTAAAACAGTGGTGAGAAGTGGTGAAGAGAGGTGGAAAAAGGAGCGCCTCCTCGGGGGTCGGGGACCGCCGGGCTTCTGGGGGGCTGAACTGATTCCTTTTAGGAGGAGTTCAGGCCGTGAAGCCCGCGCCGGTCTGTTTATTCCACTGGTTCTGCTGGGAACCGGAGACCGGACGCATCGCACAGCCATGTCGGAAGCAGGCCTTCGTGGACGAAGTGCCGGCTCGGCTGCGGAGATGTTTGATCGTCATGATCATGGAAATCGGTCTTTCACGATGTATATTGCAGATAGTGTGCCAAGTGCTAAGGGTTTTTTATGCCACTTACCGATTTGGGGACGTCCGTCGCCGAACTGAAGGCGCGGGTCCTCGCCTTCGTGCGCGAACGGGACTGGGAACAGTTTCACTCCCCGAAAAACCTTAGCATGGCCCTGGCCGCCGAGGCGGCGGAGCTGATGGAGCACTTCCTCTGGGCGACGCCCGAGCAGTCGAAGGCCATCGCGAACGACCCGGCCAAGCGCGCCAAGATAGCCGAGGAGCTCGCCGACGTGGTGATCTACGCCCTCGAGTTCGCGAACGCCACCGGCCTGGATCTGGCCTCGACCATCGAGGCTAAGATGGCCGCCAACGGCAAAAAGTACCCGGTCGAAAAGGCAAAGGGCCGGGCTGAGAAATACACCGAACTCTGAATTCGCGTCCGATTGACTCCCGGCCAAGCGAGGTCCAGCCTCGGGTTGTTATTATTCCGGCATGCCCTCAGCCATGACCGACTCGCTCAAAGTCTACGATATCCTCACGGGAGCCCATATTCCGGACCACCAGGCCCGGGCCATCACCCAGGCCATCCGCGATTCGGATGCTGCCATGGTGTTGGATGTGCGGACGATGCTCGATGAGCGATTGCAACACCTTGCCACGAAGGCCGACTTGGCCGAATTTAGCGCCAAGGTGGACCTGTTGGACTTGAAGGCCGCGACCAAAACAGATTTGGCCGATCTAAGGGCGGAATTTAAGGCGGATATTGCGCAGACGAACTCCGAACTCACGCGCTGGATGTTCGTCTTCTGGGTCGGCCAGATGGCCGCCACTGTAGCCATCGTCAAGCTCTGGAAGTGACCGTTGCTGCGGGCTGGCGGCCGCAACCGCCGGCGGCTCAGCCCCTGCCGCCGAAGGTCACGTAGTCGTCGAGGTCGAGCAGATCCGCGAAGCTGCGGATGTCGTCCCGGTCCGGCGCGGCGCCCTTGACCACACCGGCGAGCCATTCATGGCCCTCGGGCCCGCCCGGGCCATGGCCATCCAGCCAGGTCGACCACGCGGCGACCTCCCATGGCTGGCGTTTGGTATGGGAGCGAACCCAGCCCAGCATCCCGCTATCCGACACGCCCTTCTTCACCTCCGCCAGCAGGGCCTCGTGGTCGACGCCGGTGAAATCGAAGAACTGCCGGTCCAGCGGGCAGTTGAAATGATACTCGCCGTTCTTGCCGGCGGCCGTGGCCCGGGCCTTGTCGAGCAGGCGGGGCAGGTGGGCATAGCCGCCGAGGCGGACGCGCAGGCTGCGCGGGGGATGCTGGGTGAGATCGGGGCTCGAGAGCAGGATGGATGACATGAGTTTTTAGAGTGGGGGCTGACATCTCTACCCCTGACCCTCCGGTTTGCAAACGGGTCACGGCAAAAGAAGCGCCGTCTTCGCGATGGTCCCGGTCAGCCCTTCGCCGGACGAAAGGCCTTCATGACGGCAGCGTGCGTCTCGAGGCGCGGCCCACCGAGCAGGTCGATGCAATACGGAATCGCGGGGAAGACCGCCTCGAGGTTCTCGCGAATCGCCTTGGGGCGCCCGGGCAGGTTCACGATGAGGGTGCGGCCGCGGATGCCCGCGGTTTGCCGCGACAGGATCGCCGTCGGCACGACCCGAAGCGAGGCGGCGCGCATCAGCTCGCCGAACCCGGGCAACAGCTTCTCACAGACGGCGGCCGTCGCCTCCGGCGTGACGTCGCGCGGCGCGGGCCCCGTGCCTCCGGTGGTCACCACGAGGCAGCATTCCGCCTCGTCGGCCAGCCGGACCAATTCGGCCTCGATCACTTCCCGCTCGTCCGGGACGATCTTGTAGTCGAGCGCGAAAGGGGTCGCGAGCCACTCCTTGAGCAGGGCGACGCAGGCCTGCCCGGGCGTGTCGGCGTAGACGCCCGCGCTGGCCCGGTCGGATATGTTCAGGACGCCGATTTTCGCCGTCATCGCTCTAGAATTTTTCCCTCACTTGCTCCGGGGTCATACCCTGCTGGCGCAGCGCGCGCAAGCTGAGCGCGTCGTGGCGCTTGGCCAGGCGCGTCCCTCGCTCGTCCGTCATCAGGGGGCAATGATGGAACTGCGGCGCGGGCAGCGCGAGCGCGCGGTAGAGCAGAAGCTGCCGAAACGTGCTTTTGATCAGGTCGGCGCCGCGCACGACTTCGGTCACCGCCATGGCGGCGTCGTCGACCGCGCAGGCAAGCTGATAGCTGGGCGTGTCGTCCTTGCGCCAGACGAGAAAGTCGCCGAAGTCCCGGCCGGCTACCGCGCGCTGCGGGCCGCAGCCGCCGTCGGTGAAGGACAGTTCCTCCCCGTCCGGGATCCGCAGGCGCCAGTTGACCGAGATCGGATCGCCCAGCGGCGGCAGCGGCGCGTCCGCCGGCGGCCGGAACTCCGGTGGGTAAACCGGCTCGTCGTCGGCGCCACCCTCGTGGGGCGCGCCAGCGGCCTCGATCACGTCCCGGCGCGAGCGGGAGCACGGGAAGACGAGCCGGGCGGAATGAAGTCTTTCCAGCGAGGCGCGGTAAAGCGCGCGCCGCTGGCTTTGGCGGTAGGGCGCATGCGGGCCGCCGACGTCGGGTCCCTCCTCCCACGCCAGGCCCAACCAGCGCAGGTCCTCGAGCATCGCGGCCTCGAAATCGAGGCGAAAGCGGATGGCGTCGAGATCCTCGCTCCGCAGAATCAGGGCGCCGCCGGCGGCGCGGGCGCGCTGGGCGGCGATCCAGAATGTCCGCGCGTGGCCGAGATGAAGATGGCCGGTCGGCGAGGGCGCCAGGCGCCCCCGGTAGCCCGGGCCTGATGTTAATTTGGCCAAAGGGGTCAGGTCTCGGATATTGCTGTCGGCGGTAGCCGACAGCAATATCCGAGACCTGACCCCTTCTCCCGTGACCAAGCTTCTTTGCATCTACTGCTCCTCGAGCCGCCAGCTCGCCCCCGCCTACCACGAGGCGGCCGAAAACATCGGGCGCACGATGGTGGCGCGGGGCTGGGGCCTGGTGTATGGCGGCGGCCGGGCGGGCTTGATGGGGACGGTCGCGCGTTCCGTGAAGGCGGCGGGAGGCCACGTCGTCGGCGTGATCCCGGAGTTCATGAAGGCGCGGGAACTTGAATTCCGCGAGGCGGACGAACTCTTGACTGTGGCGACGATGGTAGAGCGCAAGCAGGCCATGATCGCCCGGGCGGATGGCTTCCTGGCGTTGCCGGGCGGGATCGGAACCCTGGAGGAGATGGCGGAGGTGCTCACGCTCCGCTATCTCGCGCAGAGCGAAAAGCCCGCGGTCTTTTTCAACCAGGACGGATATTATGACGACCTCCTGCGTTTCTTCACCCATATGACCCGCGAGGGTTTTCGCCACGCGGGCGCGCACGGCCTTTATGCGGTGGCCTCGAAACCCGATGAAATCTGGCCTCTCCTCGAAAAGCCCGAACCCTATGAAGTCGCGCCGATCTGGCGAGACCGGACCCCTTAGGGACGCTACTGCCAGATCCCGACGACTTCATCCTTTCTCACCCAGCCGGTCTGGCCGTTGTCGAAGGATAGCCGCACCCAGCCGAGGAAGGTCTTGTCCGCCACTGCGACGCTGCCGGCTCCGAGCGGCGCCGTCTTTTGCGTCGTGTCGGCCTCCGTGGGAATCGAGCGCAGCGTGCCGTTGTGCCAGGCGATCACGGCCTGGCGATCATGGGCGATCCCATAGGCGCGCCAGCCGACGTCCGCTGCGAGAGCCAGCGCCACCGCCACGATGAGGCCGGCAGTGGCGGCCGGTTTGGTTCGGCGGGTTGGCCCTAGGCCGTAACCGCCGGCCAGCAGGCAACCCAGGGCGAGGGCGGCTAGGATCGCCGCGGCCACGCCGCAGCGCTGCCAGTCCGCGGGCGACGCCAGATGCGCCAAATCCTGCGCGGGGCCCGGAGAAAGGAATCCGACCAGCGGGTCCGGGGCGAAGCCGGCCTTGTCGCAGGCGAGGGCGAACTGCCAGCGGACGGAGGCGTTTCCGGGATGTTGCACGAACGCTGCGGCGGCCTGCGCCGCCGCCGCCTCCCATCGATTCTGCTGGGCGAGGGCGAGCGAGAGATTATAGCGCGCTGTCCAGTCGGCCGGGTCCCGCGCCGCGGCCTCACGCCAGCCTCGCTCCGCCTCGGCGAAATCCGCGCTATGATAGGCTGCGACCGGTTCCGCGGCCCGGCAGGCATCGCCGCCCGCCGCCAGCAGGAGCGCGACCGCGAACAGCCAGGGCGCGAGGTTTCCTGGCCAGAACACGCTGCGGCGGTCGAAGGGCGGGGCGGATTTGGCGGTGAGCGCGGCCTCGGCCCGCTCGGTCCAATCCGCCGGCAGCTCCGCTGAGGGTCCGTAGAGCGTGCGATCGATGTCGGACCAGAGCGCAGCCCAGGCCTGGTCGCCGAAGGCCGCCGCCCCCGGGGCGGCGTGGGCGATGCCCCAGAGGATGGCGGCGTCGCTCTGCCAGGCCAGCAGGACCGGGGCGGGAGGCGAACCGCGCAATTTGGGAAGAAAGGCCGACAACCTCCCATGGGCCTCGCGGCGGGCGCGCTGGGGATCGGTCGCGCGCGCCCGGCCCCAGGCAAGTCCTATCCAAAAAAGGGCGACGAGAATGAAGGGAGCTGAAAGCAGGGGGATCAGCAGCGAGGCCGTCCACGGCAGATCGGCGGAAACGGGGCCGACCAGCGGATCGCGGGGCAGCCCGCTGGGCGCCGCGGGTGCCGCGGGGATTTCCGGCGAGGCCGCGGGCCCCGGCCCGGTTGCGGGCAGTCCTCCCGGGGTGGATAGCTGGGGGACCGCCGGCGGGGCCGTCACGGTCACCGTCGTGCGCGGGGCGGTGAGCGTCTTGTAGCTGCTGCTGCGGGGATCGAAGTAAACGAACCGGAAGGCCTCGAGCGGATAGGTCCCGGCGGCGGTTGGGACCAGGACGACGTCCTCGACGAGCTTCGCATCGAAAAGCTTTCCCTCCGCCGGCGTGCGCTTGGCCTTCGGCTGGACCACCTGGAAATCCCGGGACACCTCGCGCGCCGGCAGGCCGGGGATATCGGGCCAGTTGCCCGTGCCGGTGAGCTCGATCGTCCAGGTGATCGGCTCTCCGACCGACGTGCTGGTCGGCACGACCTTGGAGGCCAGCTTGAAATCGCCCACGGCGCCGGCAAAGCCGGGGGGCGCGGGCGGCAGCGGCCGGACCTCGAGGGTGGGCGTATTGCTCGTGACCGAGAACTGCTGGTACTGCCGTTGCTGGAAGAATCCGAAGCCCGTCACGCCCACGCTCAGATTCACGAGTTGATTGATCGGATTCAGCTGGCGGCTGCCCGCCGTCCGCGCCAAGGCCCGCGTATGGTAGGCGAACCCGGTGCGCCCCTCGCCGCTCGCATACGGCTCGGGGTGGTCCCAGTCCTCTGCGATCAGCGGCGCGGGATTCCAGGTGAAGTCGCCATGCCCAAAGTCGGGATAATAGCTGCGCGCGACTTCGACCCGGTAGGCCAGGCTGAACACCTCCCCGGCCCAGACCGAAGCCGGGGTGGCCTCGAGCCGGGAATTGGCCGCGGTGTCGAGGGGCTGGCCAGTGCTGCCGACGGTCGCGTCCGTGGGCTCGAAATGGGCCGCGGGGACATGCTGCGCCCCCTTGTTCGTCTGCACCGTGAAGGCGGGCAGGTCGACGCCCTGCTTTTTTGCCAGCAGAGCGGCGTAGGTGTACGTGATGCTCCGCGAATAGTCGCCGTTGATCCACGATATGTTGCTGGCCTGGCCGGAGTATTCCAGCGTCAGGTTGTCGACCTTCGGCGGCACCGGCGCCTCCTTCGGCTCGCAATCCTGGAAGATCAGCTGCAGCGAAGTGACTTGGCCGACCGGCAGGGTTCCCCCGGCGGGCTCCCAATGGACGGACTGGGCCCGCAGGGCGGCCGTCAGCGACAGGGCCAGCAAACAGACAAGGGAAAAGGTCGGGCGCATGCGACTACCAGTCCTTGCTGGGATGGGCGTTCTTCGGATGGGGCTCGTTGTTCTCGATCATCTGGAATAGTTCGGCGGGAGAATCCTGGCCACGGATCTGGTCAAGCTTCTCCAGCGACGCAGCCACGGACGGATCCGAGCTGCCCGCCTCGGGATGCTGCCGATCTCCGGTGCCTCCCACCTTCTGCGTGTTGTCCGGGGAGGGCGGCGGTTGGTCCATGCCGCCAAAGGCGGACTGCCGGGACTGGTTTTGCTGCTGGTCCTTGGACGGCGACGACCCGTTCTGCTGCCGCTGTTGCTGGGATTGGTTTTGCTGGGACTTCTGCTGATCCTGCCGCTGCTGCTGGTTCTGCGGTTGCTGCTTCTGCGGCTGGGGTTGGGGCTGCGGCTGGGCTGGCGGCTTCTGCAGCAGAGCCTCGAGCTGGGTGCGCAGCTTGGGCCAGTCCGCGGCGTGGGCGTCGATGGCGGAGCCCGCGTCCACGGACGCGAGCGCGTCGCGCACCGGCCCTTCCGGCACCGGCTGGCTGGCGGACTGGACGCGGCCGCCCCAGGCCACGGTTTCCGCGGAGAGATCGGCCCAATCCCGCGCGGTCCGGGCGTCCTGGGCGGCCAGGCGGGTCACGATGTGCGCGAGCGGCGCGCTGGAGACAGGGTCGGCGGCGGGCTCGGCCGAGAGCCGCGCCCAGCCGGCGCCGCAGGCCAGCGCCAGCAATGCCACGCCGGCGGCCGCCCGGAGCGCGGATGGGTTTTCGTTCCCCCCCGAGCCGCCGGCATCCGGCGGCCCCAGTTGGACGTCCCGCGGCCTCGGGCGCACGGGAAATTCCCGCCAGAAGCTCAGGAGCAGGCACAAGAGCGCCGGCGCCAGCGCCCATTGATACCGCTCGACGTGCCGCACGTTGTTTTTCTCGACGAACTTCCCCTTGCGGCCAGCCTCGACCGTCGCGCGCAGCAGGCCCGCGAGATCGACCCACTCGCTGGCATTGCGGTAGGTTCCGCCGGTCTTGTCGGCCAGTTCCCGCAGGGTCTCGCTCTCGAGCCGCGACATGACCGCGGCCCCGCGGTCGTCCTTGGCCAGGCCGCCGGAACCGTCGGGGATCAGGGCTCCCGCGCTCGTGCCGACGCCCAGTCCGATCACCCGGACACCCCTGTCCTTGAGCTTGCCGAGATGGCTGCGCCAATCGTCGTCGGTGGCGCCGCCGTCGCTGAGCACGATGAGAAACCGGTCGGCCGCCCCGCCGTCGCTGAACGCGTCCGCCGCGGTGTCGATCAGCGCGCCGTAGTTGGTGCCGCCCTCCGGCATGAAATCGGGCCCGAGCGCGGGCAGGAATTCGCGGAGGATCTCATAGTCCGCGCTGAGCGGCGACTGCAGGAAGGCGGTGCCGGAGAACACCACGAGGCCGACCCGCTCGCCCTCGAGCCGGTCCAGCAGAGCTTGGATGAGGAGCTTGCTGCGCTCCAGCCGCGAGGGCCTGACGTCGGGGGTGAGCATCGAGCGGGAGAGATCGAGGGCCAGCAGGATCTCACGGGCCTGATTGAAGACCGGCTCGTCGATCTGGCCCCACTGCGGCCGGGCGAGGGCGACGACGGCGAGCGCGAGGCCGGCGGCCCGCCACCACCGCGCCCTCCCGCGCCCTCCCGCCCCCGGGGCGGAATCGGAGAGCCGCAGGCTGCGCCGGCCGGCCTCAGCGCGCAGGATCTTGGGACGGGCCGCGGCCGCGCCGCCGCCCCGGCGCGCCGCCTCCCATGCGGCCAGCGCCGCGGGCACGATCAGGAGGAGGAGCATCTGCGGCCAGGCGAAGGTCATGAGGGGGAGGGCGACGCGGAAGGGGTCAGGTCCCGAATTTTGACCTCCGCCGCGGAGGTTAAAATTCGGGACCTGACCCCTTTTTCCGAAAACGCGGCGGCGAGGAGCAGCGCGGCGCCGGGCCCGGCCAGCCAGGGGAAGAGCTCGCTGGTCACCAGATAACTCTTCGCCTGAAATTCGATCTTCTGCGTGCGGTCGATGTCGCGAAAGGCGGACTCGATCGTGCCGGTCTCCGCGGCGCGGAAAAAGCGCCCCCCCGTCTTCTGGGAGATCTCGCGCAGGGCGTTCTCGTCGAGATCGGCCAGGATATGCCGGTAGCCGACCTTGTTGCCCCGCTCATCGAAGATCGGGAAGGGGACGATCCCGTCCTTGCCCGCTCCGATCGTGTAGATCGGGATGCCGCGCGACTGGGCGATCGCGGCGGCCTGGTTGGGCGAGAGGATGCCGCGATTGTTGGCGCCGTCGGTCAGGAGCACGATGAAGGCGCCTTCCCGCTTGCCGCCGCTTTCGCGGCCCGCCTGGTCGAGCCGGGTGACCGCCACCCCGATGGCATCGCCGATGGCGGTCCCGTCCTCGATCAGCCCGATTTTCACGCGCTCGAGCTGGCGCGCGAGCCAGGCATGGTCCGTGGTGAGGGGAGCGAGGGTGTAGGCCCGGCCTGAAAACAGGACGACGCCGATGCGATCGGCGGGCCGCTGCTCGATGAACGCCTGGATGACCGGCTTGATCGCCTGGAGGCGGTTCAGCCGCTGTCCGCCCTTCTCGTAATCCTCGCTCAGCATCGAACCGGAGAGGTCGATGGCCAGGACGATGTCGTAGCCCTGCGACCGGATTTCGCGCTTGTCCTCGATCCGTTGCGGACGCGCGAGCGCTCCGACCAAGAGGGCGAGTCCGGCGCCCGTGAGGGCCGCCGGCCAGCGGGCCGCGCTCGCGAGGGTGGGTCGGTGCCAGGCCGCGGCGAAGGGCACCAGCAGCACGGACACGCGCCGCCGGCCGCGCAGCCAGACCGCGGCGGGGATCGCCAACAGGGCGAGCAGCCAAAGCGGATTCGCCAGCCGGAGGTTTCCGGCCGCGAGGGGCAGGTGGCAGGAGAGGGCGCTCAGCATCATGAGGACCCCTTTCGCCCGCGCATCCGCGCATGAAAAAAACGCACCAGCGCCTCAAGCCGGTTTTCGTCGGTGCCGGCCACCAAGCGGCTCAACGGATCGGGCAGGAGGTCCTCCCAGGCCCGCTCGCGCTCCTCGCGCCAGGCCGCGTGGGCGGCGCGTTCTGCGCCGCCGCCATCGAGCGTGACGAGCCGCCGGGCCGCGGTGTCATAGACGGCCAGCGGTTCCGATCCCTGCGCCGGCCACGCGCGATCCCAGGGGTCGTCGACCCGGAAGCCCATCGGCTGATAGCGCCGGCGCACCACGCTCCAGCCCTCGGGGGCGGGCCGCGGCGGGAAATCGCCGAGCCAGATCAGCACGCTGTGCTTGGGAGCGGCCCGGGCGATGAGGTTCCAGGGGAGGATAACCCGCGCGCGTCCCGCGATCGAGGGGGCGGCCCGGCTCATGAGCGTGGCGGCGGCGTGAAGGATGGGCCCGCGGCCCCGGACCGGCTCGCGAAAGAGGTACCCGTCGGGCGCGGCGTGGAGGAAGCCCACCCGGTCGCGGTTGACCGCTCCGAGCATCATGACCAGGCCGGCGAGCTCCAGCAGCGCCTCGCGCTTGGACTCGGCGCCCGAGCCGAAGTTCAGCGTGGGCGCGTCCTCGAAGACCAGGAGCAGGGTCACTTCCCGCTCCTCCACGAATTTTTTCCGGTAGGGCTCCCCGAGTCGGGCGGTCACGTTCCAGTCGATGTCGCGGATGTCGTCGCCGAATTCATATTTCACCACCTGGTCGAATTCGATGCCGCGGCCGCGGAAGGCGGAGCGATATTCGCCGCTGAGGATGTTCTCGACCGCGTGCCGCACGCGCCATTCCAGCTGGCGCAGGAGGGGCAGCGCGGAGGAGGGGACGCTATGGTCTGCGCTGGCCAAGGTCAGGCCTCCGCCGGCACGGGGGTGGCGGCCACGACGCGGGAGACGATCTGGTCGGCGGTCACCTCCTCGGCCTCGGCTTCGTAGGTCAGGCCCAATCGGTGCCGCAGCACGTCGGGCGCGAGTTCCTGGATCAGGGCGGGCGAGACGTAGTCCAGCCCCCGCAGCCAGGCCAGCGCGCGGCCGGCCTGATAGAGAGCGAGCGAGGCGCGGGGCGAGGCGCCGAAGTTCAGGTGGCGCTTGGTCCCGGGCGCGCCCTGGGCCAGCGCGCGCGTCGCGCGCACGAGCGCCAGGATGTATGCCTGCAGCGCGGGCGCGGTGTGGATCTCGTCGACTTCGCCGCGCAGGCGCAGGAGCTCCTCGCCGCTCGAGGCGGCGGCCAGCACGGGCTGCTGCGTCACCTGCCCCCAGCGCCGCATCATCGCCGCCTCCTCCCCGGCGCTGGGATAATCGACGAGCAGCTTGAAGAGAAAGCGGTCCGTCTGGGCCTCGGGCAGGGGATAGGTGCCCTCCTGCTCGATCGGATTCTGCGTCGCCATGACGAAGAAGGGGGGCGCCAGCGGATGGGTCTGCCCGCCGATCGTGACCTGGCGTTCCTGCATCGCCTCGAGCAGCGCGCTCTGCACCTTGGCGGGGGCGCGGTTGATTTCGTCGGCCAGGACCAGGTTCGCGAAGATCGGGCCGCGGTGCGCGGTGAAGACGCCGGTCTTGGGCTGGAAGATCATCGTGCCGACCACGTCGCTCGGCAGGAGGTCGGGCGTGAACTGGATGCGCTCGAATTGCACCCCGAGCGCGGTGCCGAGCGACTTGACCAGCAGGGTCTTGGCCAGGCCGGGCATCCCCTCCAGCAGCACGTGGCCATTGGCCAGGAGGGCCACGAGCAGGCGCTCGACGACGGCGTCCTGGCCGATGACGGCCTTGCCGATTTCCTCGCGGAGCTTTTGGGACCAATGGGGACCGGTGGACATAGGGAGGCTGGTTTGACTCGAAGGGACGGGAAGTGTTTCATGCCAGCAAAACGCCCGGGCATGAGCCTACCAATCCAAATCGTCGAGAAACTCTCCGCACTGGGCGCGCGGCCGGCCGAGGTGGAGGAGCGCTTCGTGCGCGGCGCCGGCCCGGGCGGCCAGAAGATCAACAAGACCTCCTCCACGGTGTGGCTGCGCCACCGGCCGACGGGAATCGAGGTGCGCAGCCAGCGGGAGCGCTCCCAGGCGGTCAATCGCGAGGCCGCGTGGTGGCTCCTCTGCGCGAAGCTCGAGGCCCGCGCCCGCGCCGCCGCGTCCGAGCAGGAGCAGGTCCGGGAGGCGCAGCGCCGCCGGGTGCGGCAAAAGAGCTGGTCGCAGAAGCGGAAGATGGTCCAGGCGAAGCAGCACCGCGCCGGGCACAAGTCCCGGCGCGGCAAGGTAAGCGACTGGGATTGAGCGGCGGCGGATTTGGGATCCCGGCGCCAAGGCCCCCGCTCAGGCCTCGGACGGATCGGGCGGCGGCAGCGATTTCTGGGCCTTGGCTCCGAGCGTGCGGATTTCCTCGACCTGACCGAGAAGGTTGCCGCGGCCCGTCTTGAGCTTCGCCAGCACATCGTCGTAGCTTCGGCGGGCCTGGTCGAGGTGGTCCCCGACGACCTCGAGGCTCTCGTAGAGACCCACGAACTTGTCGTAGAGCAGACCCCCGCGCCGGGCGATCTCCTGCACATTTTTCGCCTGCCGGTCCTGCCGCCAGAGGGTGGCCACGGTCTTGAGCGTCACGAGCAGGCTTGGGGCGGTGACGATGATCACCCGGCGGTCGAAGGCCCATTCGTAGAGGCCCGCGTCGGCCTCGAGCGCGAGGGTGAAGGCGGAATCGATCGGGACGAACATCAGCACATAGTCCGGCGTCACCAGCTGGCCGGCATCCTCGTATTGCTTTCCCGCCAGGTTCTTCACGTGGGCGCGCACGGCCTCGGCATGCGCCTTGCGCGCGGTCTCCCGGGCGGCTGGATCGGTGGCGTGGACCGCCTGTTCGTAATCGATGAGCGAGACCTTGGAGTCTATCACCAGGTGGCGCTGCTCGGGAAGCCGCAGGATGACGTCGGGCCGGACCCGCCCGCGCCCATCGGCGCCGGCCAGGGTCTCCTGCAGCACGTAGTTTTCGCCGCGCCGGAGGCCCGAACCCTCCAGCAGCCGGTCGAGCACCAATTCCCCCCAGGCGCCCCGGACTTGGGATTGCCCCTTCAGGGCCTGGGTCAGCGCGCGGGCGTCCTCCGTGATGGTGGTGTTGAGCTGGCGCAGCTGCTCGATCTGGGCCTTGAGCGCGCTGCGGTCATCGCTTTCGGTCTTGTAGACTGTGTCGATCCGGGTGCGAAATTCGCCCAGCTGCTGGCGCAGCGGGCTCAGGATCGCGTCGATCTGCGATTTGTTGTGCTCGGTGAACTTGGCGGACTTCTCCTCCAGGAGCCGCGCGGCCACCGCCTGGAATTCCGTCTGCAGGTGGGCGCGCATCTGCTGCAGATCGGCGATCTCCTGCTCCGCCCGCGCCTGTTGGGCCGAGAAGGTGTCGCGCGCCGCGCGCAGCACGGAGAGTTCCTGACCCAGCCGCGCGTTCTCCTCCTCCCGCCCTCGGAGCCGCTCGGCCAGCGCGGCTTCGCGCCCCCGGCGCCACAGCCACACCAGCACGGCGCCGAGGCCGCACGCCAATGCGGTGGATGCGAGCGGATGCATTGCAAAATTCTGAACCACCTTGACATACGGTCCTTATAGCGGCAAATAAATTGTACGCTTTCGTACTCTGGCTCACCCTGTGCTGGAGGCCCGGGGCGAAGCCTAAATGCTGATGGACGAAGCCACCTCTCCCGGCACTGGAATCGCCAAGGCCTCCGTGCTCGTCGTCGATGACGAGTACGGACCGCGCGAATCTGTCGCCTTCATCCTCTCGACGGATTTCAACGTCGAGACGGCTGGAAGCGCAGGCGAAGCGCTCGCCAAGCTCAGGGAGCGAACGTTTGACGCCATCCTTCTCGACATCCGCATGCCGGAGATGGACGGGATCCGCGCCCTGGAGGAGGTGCGCAAGATCGATGCCCTGGTCTCCGTCATCATGCTGACCGGCTACGGGACGCTCCTGACGGCCCAGCAGGCGATGGTCGGCGGGGCCAACCAGTATTTGCGCAAGCCGCCCGACGTCGACGAGCTCGTGCGGGTCACGCGCCGCCAGGCTGACGCGACCCGTGCGCGGCGCCACCAGGACCAGTTGACCCGCGACGCCCAGTCGCTCAACGTTGCGCTCAAGCGGGAGATCGAGATCAACGAGCCGCACGTCTGGCACGGGCGGGCCTCGATCGAGCTGGTGCACGACCTCAACAACCCCCTGACGGTGGTCATCGGTTATGCCACGCTGCTGATCGAGGAGGCGCGGGCGCTTTCCCAAAAGGATCCGGCGCTCGCCCAGAAGCTCCTCGACAACGCCATCATGGTCGAAAAGGCCGCGGAATACTGCCGCCATCTCGCCGAAAACTGGCGCCGGGCCGCGAAGAAGACCTCCGAATTCGCCCTGCTCGACCTCCGCCAGAGCGTGGAGGAAGTCCGGCAGGTGATCTTCTTCGGCAATCCGGCGATCGAGATTTCCGGGCTGGAACAGGCCCCGATCCAGGGGGCCAAGTTTGAATTGATGCGCATCTTCCAGAACCTGCTCAAGAACGCGCTCGAGGCGGGAGCCAAGAAGGTGGCCGTGACGTTCTCGCGCGAGGACGGCCGCATCGGTCTCGTCCTGGCGGACGACGGCGGCGGCATGGACGCCGAGCGGGTGCGCCGCGCCCTCGGCGGAGGATTCACCAGCAAGGAGTCGGGCATGGGCCTGGGGCTGAGCATCTGCCGCCACCTCCTGAACGCCCACGGGGCGAGCTTCCAGCTGGAATCGCAGGTGGGGCGGGGCACCACCGTGCGGCTCTCCTTTCCCGCCTCGGCCAGGGCCTGAAACGCGCCGCAGCCTCCACCTCGGACTCACGGCCTAAATGAGACGCCGCCGCGTCAAGATCACCGGAATCGGGCCGGTGACCCCGGCCGGCATCGGACGGGAGGAATTCTGGAAAGGGATTCTCGAGCCGGTCAGCCGGGTGCGGGCGTATCGCGACCTCGGCGAGGAAAACGGCTCCTTCGTGGCCGCCTATATCGACAATTTCAAGATCGAGGCCTTTATCAGCCGCAAGCAGCTGCCCAAGGGCGCTTCCCGCCAGAGCTTGTTCGCGGTCGCCGGCGCCGTTCTCGCCCTGAGGGACGCGGGGATCAGCAGCGAGGAATTCAACCGGAACCAATGCGCGATTGTCTCGGGGTCATCGCTCATGGACTTCAGCACGATCGGCAATTCGATCGAGGCGGTGCATCGGCGCGGCGCCCGGGCCGCCCAGCCCAGGCTCGTCTACACCGCCAACGTCACGGGCCCCCAGGAGGCGATCGGTCAGGCGTTGGGCTCTTCCGCCCGCACCATGTCGTTGCAGAGCGCCTGCTGTTCGGGGTTGGATGCCGTCGGGTATGCCGCCAATCTGATTGCCACCGGGGCGGCCGAGATTGCCCTTTGCGGAGGCACGGAGACCCCCCTTTCGCGCTTTCCCATGCTGGAATTCAGAAATGCCGAATTGACCCCGGCGACGTCGGAGATGCCGGAGCGGATGGCCCGCCCGTTCGACCTCTGGCGGACGACGGGCGTGATCAGCGAGGGAGCCTGCATGTTTGTGCTCGAGCCCGAAACGAGCCCAAGGCAGGGTTACAGTTTCATTTCCGGGTATGGATTTGCCACCGACGAGAATGACGACTTATGCGGCGGGATGGGCCCGTCCGCCCGGCTGGCCTTGGCCGACGCGCAGATGCGCCCCTCCCAAGTTGATACGATCAATGCCTGGGCGCCAGGTCACAAGTTGATCGACCAGGCGGAATTTGACGCGGTGTCCAATATCTTTCCGGGCATCCTGGCGGAGATTCCCGTGGTTTCCATCAAGGGGTCCATCGGCATGGCCCTGGGGGCCGCGGGCGCCATCCAGACCGGCGCGGCCGCCTTGGCCCAACGGTTCGGGTTGCTCCCGCCCACGGTCAACTGGCAGTATGTCGATCCGTCCTGCCCCATGAATCTCAGCCCTAGCGTTCGCGCCGTCGAACACCGCGTCACCCTGGTGAATGCGCACGGCCTCGGCGGGATGAACGCCTGTCTCATTTTGGAAAAATGCTAATCTGGGCCGCATTATTTGCCGCGATCGTCGTGGCGATCGTCGGGGCGCTGATTCTGTGGGCGAATCCCTTTCGGGCCGTAAACCGAATCGTCTTCAGCTGCTCGATCCACATCGGCATCTGGCTGGGGTTTCTGCAGCTTTCCGGCACGCTCCACCCCGGCTTGCGCTGGCTGAGGCTGGCCTGCGCGATTGCCGCCTGGGTGCCCATGCACTTCTGGCTCGTGAAGGAGTGCATCGCCCAAAATGCCATCGGCACCAGAAGGGGCCGCCTGGCCGCCGGTCTTTCCTGGTTTCTGGCTTCAGCGGTTCTTTCGATCCTTTGCTATACGGACGCATTCATCCCCTCCCATCCGACCGCGGAGCGGTTTCGGGGCTGGGCCTATTATATTTACATCCTGGGCGTCTTTGTCCTCTACGCGGCGGTGCTCTTCCGCAGTTTCCGGACGATCCGGGCCTTGTCGGGAGGCCGGCGGCTCGAGATGCAGGTGTGGGTCGCCGGCGGGTGCGCGATGGCGTTCAGCATCCTGGTCACGATGGTGTTGAATACCGTTACCCGGGACCGCGTTTATATAAATCTTCAGCCGCTGTTCGTGCTGGTCTTCTACGGGGGCACGGGCGTGGCCATCACCGCCCGGCGGATTTTCGACGCGGCGCAGATCCTGCGGATTTTTCTCAACCGGCTTCTGCTTATCGCGGCCATCGCCGCCGTGGCTTATGGAACTTTCATCGTCCTCGGGACGTTTTTGGATCCGTCGGTGGCGCTGCTTCCGACCATCATCATTGCGCTTTTCTGCTCGTCCGTGGTCCGGACCCGGCTCGATCATTGGTTTCAATTCTATGCCCAGGATACGGCGGCGCGCCAGGCCGCCTACGCGGTGGCGCATAATGAGACCCGCGTGGAGAATATGGAGACCGCCTTTCTCGGCATCCTGCGCGGTTGGGGACGGACGGAGCAGGCGCTGCTGATCACGGGCGCCGGCGGAAAAGTCGGGGGCTCGGACGATGACCTCACTCCGGACGAGCAGGCCGCCAACGCCATGCGGCAGCTCGGCTGGGTCACTCCCGAACGCCTCGCGCGCGAGCGATCGACGCCCAGCCATGATCGCATGAGCCGGTTTCTTACCGAGCATCGCCTGGGCGCGGCGGTTTTCAGCGAGACGCCCATGCTCAATGTCATTGTCGGCGTGGGCGTGCCGGCCTCGCGCCGGGCCTTCACCTACCCGCAGATCACGCAGCTGCAGGAGCTCGCCGCCATCATCGAGGGCGCGCTGGAGCGGACCCTGATGGTGCTGAAGATCCAGCATTCCGAGCAGCTCGCGACCGTGGGCCTGCTGGGAGCCAGCCTCGCCCACGAGATCCGCAATCCGCTGGTGTCCGTCAAAGCCATCGTGCAACTGCTGCCCAGCCGCTATCAGGAGGCCGAATTTCGCGAGAAATTTTTCCGGCTCATCAGCGACGAGGTCGTGCGCATCGACCGCCTGACCGAGCAATTGCTCGATCTGGCGTCTCCGCATGTCTACAAATCGCGGCCGATCGACCTCCACCCGCTTTTGAAGAGCAGCCTCGAGCTGGTGGCGCCGCGGGCGGCCGACAAGCGGGTCCAGATCATCTCGGAATTCGAGGCCTCGCCCGACAAGGCCTACACCGATCCGGCCGCGGTCACCCAAGCCCTGCTCAATCTCTGTTTTAACGCCATCCAGGCGCTGGAAGCCTGTCCGAGCGACCGGTGGGTCAGGGTGACGACGCGCAATACCGCGGGCGGCATTGAGCTCGCGGTTTCCGACAATGGCCCGGGGATCACGCCCGAAATGAGGATTCGTCTCTTCAAGCCATTCCAGACCACGAAGTCGTCGGGATTTGGCCTCGGCTTGACGGTTTGCCGCGATATCCTTGCGAGCCTGAAAGCCCCAATTTCCGTCGATAAGCCGACACCGGGCCAGGGAGCGACCTTCCGGATCACTTTCCCATGCCCACCCTGATCGTCCTGGCCACAACCGATCCTTCGCTGGCGGAGGCATGGGAGCGGCAGCTGCCGCGCGACAAGACGGCGCTGCGGCTCGAGCCGACGACGTTTCCCGCCAACGTGGCGCCCGGATTTGCGGCGGTGGTCATTCTCGATGCCACGGCGGAGCGGATGCTGCCCCGGGCGTTGGTCCATTGCCCGACCATCTACGTCGGCGAGCCGCGCAGCCTGCCGTTTGAGCAGGCCAAGATGGCGGCGCGGGCCAAGGTCTACTTATCCTACGAGGAGAGCACATCGCGCCTCGGCGAACTCCTGCCCCTCCTGGAGGAATTGGCGGAGAAGCAGTCGATGTTCGACCTGCTGGTGGAAAAAACGCGCGCCACCAGCCCGGTCCGTCTCGTGACGGCCAAGACCGTCTTCGATCCCACCGAATGGTGGGATTTTCTCGAAGGGGTGGTGGAGAGCTTCGATGCGCGGGATCACCTGATCGCCGAGTTTCGGCGCGCCTCGCGCCATATCCTGAAGGCCTCCCATGCGGTCTTCTTCCTGCTCGAGGCCGAAGGCTTTCGCGCGGATCGGGGCACCTCCTTCGTGCCCTTGCGCGATCCGGTGGTGGCCTACTTCGAGACCCATCCGACGGTGGTCGACGGCAAGGTATGGGAAAGCAGGGCTGATCCCGTGGCGGAGCTGGCCATGCGCAATTACCTGGCGCTTTGGGGTGCGCGCCTCGTCGTGCCCATCCATGACAATGGGCACCTGCTGGGCCTGATCGCGTTGGGCGTCCGACACGATGGCGAGCCCTATGACGAGACGGATCGGTCCCGGGCCATTTCCTTCGCCCGTCTCCTGCGCCACTTTCTGGCCAAGTCCTCCGAATTCAGCCGGCTCAGGCGTCTGGCCGAAAAGGCCGGTCTCGGCGCAAAATACCTGCCCCGGACCCTGGTGCTCGGACCGGGAGAGGGAGTCCCCCGCGAGGTGCCCCTGGCGGTGCGCGATCTCATCGGGCAGGTGCGGCACCGCCGGGAATTGCGGCGGATCACGCCCGACCCTCGGCAGCCCTTTCGCGCCAGCGCCGGGCTCATTCCGGAGACGGGAGGTGTCTGGGCCTTTTGGGAGGAGGCGACCGCCGAGGTGCACGACTTTGCCACCCGCGAGCGCGCGGATCGCCGGGGACTTCTGCGGGAGATCGGACTCACGCTCAGCCACGAGGTCAGCAATGGGCTCGTTTCGCTGACCATCCTGAGACAGCTCCAGCCCGGCCAGGCCCTGCCCGAGCCGATCCTCGCCACGGCGCGGGCGGATGTGACCAATCTGGAGACGCTCAATCGCAACCTGACGCTGATGCAGACCTTGCATGAGGCGGAGCCGGTGGAGATCGATATGCGCAATCTGGCCCAGGACGTGGGCGGGGCCTTGGGCCTGCACGTCGAAATCGGACCGGAGCCGGTGCGGCTCACGGTGGCGAAGGACCTCGTGGGATTCGCCCTGCGCTCCTTGATCACCTCGTTGGGAGAAAATCGCCCGGTCCACGGCCTGCGCGAACTGAGTATGCAGGTTCGCTCCACCGGCGAAGGGGCGGAGCGCACGGCCCTGCTCTCGCTCAAGGGCAAGCATCTGGAATTGGAGGGCATCCTGCCCGAACCCCTGGACGGGGCGGTGCCCAATCAGGGCCGCTTGGGCGTCTTTCTGGCCAAGGAGGTCCTTCGCCTGCACCACGGGGAGATCCACGCGGGGCCGGGGATAGAAGGCACGGAGATCCTCTTTTCCTTGCGCAGCCTGTGAGGGACGCGGAGACGAATCCATCGCCCGATTTTGGCGCGGCTCTGACCGCGTGGGCCGCCGCGGAGCCGTCGGTGAGCGGACTCGTGCTGATCGGCTCGCGGGTGCGGGCGCCCACCGACGCCCTCGAGTTCGCCGACGCCCACTCGGATTGGGACTTTCATGTCGTAACCGCGCAGCCCCGGATGTTTCTCGAGTGCAGGTGGGCGGCCCCGCTGCTGGGCGGGAGCTTGCGGGCCTATGCGGCGCGTTCGGCCATAATCGGCGGCGTGCCCAAGGTTAATCTGGTCTTTCCGGGCGCGGAGGCCGACCTGGTCGTCATTCCGGAAAAACTGCTGCGCCGGGTCAAATGGCGCGCCGCCCTCGGCCTGCATCGCCGGCCCGGCTGGACCCAGCGCCGGATGCAGGACATCGCCGAGGTCATCCGCCCGGGCTGGCGGTTTCTGCAGGGCGAGGCGCGCTGGGGTCCGCTCTATCGGCGCGCCGTCGCCGAGGTGGCGGATCCGCACCTCGGCGATCCGGCGGTATGCCAGCTGGCCGAAGGCTTTGTCTGCGACTATGTCTGGACCTTGCGCAAGCTGGCGCGGGGGGAATTTCTCACCGCCCAGCGCATGCTGCATCGCGAGCTGGCGGAGGTCAATTTCCAGCTGTTGCACGAGCTCAAGCTCCGGCGCGGCGAGCGGACTTTTACCAAGGCCCGGCGCCTCGAACGCATCGCCAGCCCGGCGGAGCTGGCCGGGGTGACCGTCGATGCCCGCTGCGAGCCCGCCGCGCTCCGGGCCGCCCTGGAGCAAAGCGCGGCCACCTGCCGCGAGCTCATGGCCGCCCTGGTCGGCGCGGCCTGGCGCTGGCCGCCTTAGTGCTCAACCGCCTCCCGGGGCGGCGGCGCCGGAGGCGGGATTCGCAAACAGCTCCGCGATCACGTCCTCCAGCGGGACGTCCTCGATCGTGATATCGGCGACGGGGCCGGTGCTGAGGATCTCCTGCGAGACCGCGGCGATGTCGGCCGCCGGCACGCGTAGGCGGAATTTTCCGTCGTCGCCCCGGACCGTGCTGCCGTACCGGGATTGCCAGGTGTCGGGAAATCCCGCCGGCCGCGCCCGCGCCGGACCGGCCGCCTCGGCCGCCGAGGGGAGGAAGTTGATGATCTTCTGCCGGCTGCCCGCGCCGGCCTCGAGCCGGTCGAGGCCGCCGTCGTAGATCTTCCGGCCGCGGTGGATGACGATGACGCGCTCGCAGAGCGCCTGGATGTCCGCCATGTAGTGGCTGGTGAGGAGGATCGTCACGCGGTGCTTCCGGTTGTACTCGCGCAGAAACCCGCGCACGGCCCTTTGCGAGACGACGTCGAGGCCGATCGTGGGCTCGTCGAGGAAGAGGACGCGCGGACGATGGATCAGGGCGGCGATCAGCTCCATCTTCATGCGCTCGCCGAGGGAGAGCTCCCGCACCATGACGTTGAGCTTGGCGCGCACGTCGAGCAGGTCGAGCAGTTCGTCCAAGGTGCGCTGATACTCATCGGCCGGCAGCCCGTAGATCGCCCGCAGCAGGGTGAACGACTCGCTGGCGGGCAGGTCCCACCAGAGCTGGTTTTTCTGGCCCATCACGAGGGCAAAAATGCGGCGATAGGCATTTTCGCGCTTGGTCGGATCGAAGCCCGCGACGCGCGCCGTGCCGCTCGTGGGCTGGATCAGCCCGGACAGCATCTTCAAGGTCGTCGTCTTGCCGGCGCCGTTCGGGCCGAGAAAGCCGACGAATTCACCTTCGGCGATGGAGAAATTGATGTCGTCCGCCGCGCGGGTCTCCTCGAATTCGCGGCGGACCAGCCCGACGATGCCGCCCCAGAAGCCCGGCCGCTTCTTGTAGGTCCGGAAGACGCGCGTGAGATGGCTGACTTCGATCATCGCCATGAGTGTCGCAGACTTGCAAAGCCGTCGCAAAGGCGTAAATTCAAAAACGAGCCCCGCGAAGCCCCGCCCCTCCGCGCCTCTGCCCTGAATAAGGTCATGGGTGGCGGTTTTTTCAAGCCACTGGCCGCCATTCTATCCCATGGGTTTGCCCCGCCTACTCCGGACCCTTTGCGCCCGCGGGGTTCGCCGTGGCGCCGTCTTGGGCCTGGCGGCTGTCCTGGGCGGCGGCCCGGCCCAAGGCGCGGGTCCCACGGCGGACAACGGCCTGTCCTACGCCTTTTCCTCCTACAGCATCGAGGCGGGCCTGCCGAACAATGTCGTCTCGGCCGTATTTCAGACCCGCGACGGTTACCTCTGGATCGGAACCGAAGGGGGTTTGGCGCGCTTCGACGGCGTGCGCTTCACCACCTTCCGGGTGGCCCATACCCCCGGCCTTGCCGACAACCTGATCCGCTGCTTTTACGAGGACCATGACGGCACCCTATGGATCGGGACCCAGGGCGGTCTCACCCGCTACCGCGACGGAAGATTTGAGCACCTGGCGGGCATAACCAAGCCGGTGTCCGCGATCTCGGCCGAAGCCGGCGGCCGGATCTGGATCGCCACTTGGGGCCAGGGCGTATGGGAATATTGGCGGGGAAAACTCACGGCTCACGCCGGCGATCCGGTGCTTCCCCCCGACGACTGGGTGACCAGTCTCTTCGTCGATGCGGCTGACCGAATCTGGCTGGGATTCCGTGGCCGCGGAATCGCCGTGCGCGAAGGGGGTGGCTTCCGCGCGGTCCCGGGCCCCGGAGCGATCCTGCCGGAGGTCAATGCCATTGAGGAGGCTCCGCGGGGCACGTTATGGTTTGGCACCAGCCAGGGCCTCTTCCGGTTCCGCGACGGCCAGCTTCAGCCCTATGGAGCCGACCGCGGCGTTGGCACCGACGCGGTGATGGGCTGCTATGCCGATCAGTTCGGCCATCTCTGGGTGGCGAATCGGACCCTGGTCGTGGCGCTTGATCCCGCCCGCGACCCGTTCACCCGCGTCGCGCTGCCGCCCTCGGAATACTGCCGCACGCTTTTCCAGGACCGGGAGGGGACCTACTGGATTGGAACCTCCGGCGACGGCCTCATCCGCATGCGGGCCTCGGCATTCCGGATGGTCACCGGGCAGAACGGGCTGCCTCAGGGAAGCATGCGTTCGGTTTCGGTCGATCGGGCGGGCGTTGTCTGGACGGGAGTCTCCACGCACGGGGTGGCGGCGATTGCGCCCGACGGCACCGTCGCGCTGACCGGCTTGGGCAGCGGGCGGGACGCCGACATCTGGTCGGTCTGGGCGGCCTCCAACGGCGACACGTGGGTCGGCTTGCGCGGCGCGCTGGCCCTGCTGCACGACGGCGAGGTGCGGCGCTTTCCGGACGTGCGGAACACGCGGGCGATCTACGAGGATCGGACGGGCGCGGTCTGGTTCGGGCAGGCGGACGGCGGGGTGCTCAAATACGAGCACGGCAGTTTCGCCGACATGACCCGCCAGCTGGAACTCCCGGCGGGCGTGGCCACGGTGTTTGCCGAGGACGCGCGAGGAGCCTTCTACATCGGCTTCCAGGAGAGCGGCATCGTGAGGCTGCAGAACGGCGTGAAGACGGTCTATAACAGCCACACCGGCCTGCCCGACGACGAGGTGCGCGCTCTCTACGCGGACAGGGAGGGCAACCTTTGGGTCGGGATGAAGCGGCGCGGGCTGGCGCTTTACAGCGGGGCCGAGCCGAATCCCCATTGGTTTACCTCGCCGGCGCTGATCGAGCCTTTCAGTGATTTGATCACCGCCATCGTCGAGGACGACAACGGGCATCTCTGGCTCGGCGCACCGAAAGGGGTTTTCTGGGTCTTGAAGCGGGAGCTCCTGGCGCTGGCTCGCGGCGAGATTGCTCAGCCTACCTTTCACCTGGCTGGCGAGGGCGAGGGGGTCAGGGCCGGCTCGGTTGGCTTCGGCGCCCAGCCCGACGCAAGTCGGGCGCCGGATGGGACCATCTGGTTCTCCACCCGGACCGGCCTGCTGGCGGTCCAGCCTTCCTTTCTTCACGTCAATGCCGCGCCGCCGCTGGTCACGATCGAGCAGGTGACGGTCGATGGCAACACGGCGGCCCCGGCGCCCGAGGTCCTCCTTCCGCCCGGGACCCGGAGCCTGTCGATCGTTTATGCCGCGCCCAGTTTCATCCAGCCCGGGCGCGTGGCTTTCCGCTACCGGCTGGTCGGCCACGACCACGCCTGGGTGAACGCCGACAACCGGCGCACCGCCTACTATACCAACCTCAAGCCCGGCCCGTACGAATTTGAGGTGACCGCCGCCAACGAAGACGGAATCTGGAACCGGGTGCCCACGCGGCTGGGCTTCCGGCAACAACCCTGGTTTTACCAGACGTGGTGGTTCTACGGCCTGGCCACGCTCGGCCTCGCCAGTATCGGCGCCGGCACCTACCGCTGGCGCACGCATGCGCTGCGCCGCGAAAACGAGCGGCTGGAGCAGCGCATCGGCGAGCGCACGCGGGAGCTCGTGCGCGCCAAGGAGGAGGCCGAGGCGGCCACGCGCGCCAAGAGCATGTTCCTCGCCAACATGAGCCACGAGATCCGCACGCCCATGAATGGCGTGATCGGCATGACCGGGCTCCTGCTCGACACCCGCCTCGACTCCGAGCAGCGCGAATACGCCGACACCGCGCGCAAGTCGGGCGAGGCGCTCCTCGGGATCATCAACGATGTCCTGGATTTCTCCAAAATCGAGGCGGGAAAGGTCGAGCTGGAGAACGTCCCGTTCGATCCGCGCGGGGCGGTCGAGGATGCGCTCGAGCTGCTGGCGGACACCGCCCAGCGCAAGAAACTCGAGCTCGGCTGCTGGGTCGAGGACCAGGTGCCGGACGAGGTGCTGGGCGATCCGGGGCGCTTCCGCCAAATCCTGATCAACCTGGTTGGCAACGCGGTAAAGTTCACCGAGAAGGGCGAGATCTTCGTGCGCCTCTCCGCGGCGCCCGCCGCGCCGCGGCGGGTCCGTCTGCGCCTCGAGATCCACGACACCGGCCTGGGCCTGACGGCGGAGGCCCAGGGCCGCCTCTTCCAGTCCTTCACCCAGGTGGACAGCTCGACCACCCGGCGTTTCGGCGGCACCGGCCTCGGCCTGGCGATCTCCAAGCAGCTGGTCGAGCTGATGGGCGGAAAGATCGGCGTCGAGAGCGAGGTTGGGCGGGGGTCCACCTTCTGGTTCGAACTGGACCTTGAGCTCGGCGCCCACCGAACCCCGGCCAACGCCGAGCTCATGGCGGCGGTCGCGGGCCGCCGGGTGCTCATCGTCGATGACCACGAGACCAATCGGCGCATCCTCGTGCATATGCTGCGCCGGTGGGGCGTGCGCCCGCACGAGGCGGTCTCCGCGCAGGCCGCGCTGCAGCAGCTGCGCGATGCCGCGCTGCGTTTTGCGCCCTTCGACCTGGCCATTCTCGATTTCAACATGCCCGACCTGAACGGCCTCGAGCTGGCCGCCGCGATCCGGGCTGACCCGGCCTGCGGCGGCACCGCGCTTTTCCTCCTCAGCTCCTCCCTGCTGCACAACCAGCGCCCCCGCATGGCCGAGCTCGGGCTGCAGGCCTCCTTCCAGAAGCCGGTGCGCCAGACGGCCCTGCTGCGGGCCCTGCAGAGAACCTGGGCGCCGGTCGGCGCGGTGCCGGCGCTGCCGAATTTCACTCCGGCGGAGCCGGCCGCCGCCGCCCTCGGGCGGACGGGCAGCATTCTCATCGTGGAGGACAATGTCACCAACCAGGTCCTGGCGCGGCGCCTGGTGGAGAAGCTCGGCCATCGCGCCGCCGTTGTGGCCAACGGCCGGGAAGCGTTGGCGGCCTTGGCCGCGTCGGACCCGGATGGTTACGACCTGATCCTGATGGATTGCCAGATGCCCGAGATGGACGGCTACGAGGCCACGCGCGAAATCCGCCTGCGGGAGGGGGGCACGGGCCGCCGCCTGCCCATCGTGGCGATGACCGCCAACGCGGTCGAAGGGGAGCGCGAGCACTGCCTCGCCGTCGGCATGGATGATTACATCGCCAAGCCGGTGAAGATCTCGGTGCTGGTCGCCGTCCTCCAGCGCTGGATGTTTCCGGACGACTAGAACAAGCCGAGCTGCGTGTAGTCGAGGACGGTATGGCTGATCCATCCGGCCGCGAGCGCGGCCCGGTCGGTCAGCGGTTCGAGCGGGGAAAGGTCGTCCCCGATCCTGAAGATCAGCCGGTGGGTGCCGTCGTCGGCCTGCGGGGTAAAGAGCCCGGGCACGAGCAGGCGCGCCGGCACGGTGCGGCGCAGGGGCGTGGCCGCGGTGCAGGGAAGCGGGAAATTGACGTTATGCACGACGAAGCTTCGCGGCGCACAGGCGCCCAGGAGCGCGGGAGCGAGCCGGGCGGCATGCAGCGCGGAGGCGCCGAGGGTGTCGCGCAATGCCCCGTCCGGGGCGCCCCCGGACGCTTTCAGGCGCTCGTAGACCGCGTCGGTCACGTCCTGGGAGAAGGCGATGCCGGGCAGTCCGTGCAGCGCCCCTTCCCAGGCGCCGGCGATCGTGCCGCTGGCGAGGACGAAGCCCAGGCTGGCGTTGAGGCCGACGTTGATGCCGCTGACCACGCCTTCCAACGGCGCACCCATGACCTCCGGCAGCAGGTGGGCGACGGCGATGTTGACGCAGTCGCTCGGGGTCCCGTCCACGATCCAGGTCGGACAACCCAGGCCGGTATCCGCGCGCTCGGACCGCACCGGACGGCTGCGCGACTTCGCGGCGCCGACCCAGCTCTGCTCATGCCGCGGCGCCACGACGAAGATTTCCTGGCCGGCGGCGCAAAGCGCGCGCACGAGCACCTGAAGAAAGAAGCTGTCGATGCCGTCGTCGTTGGTGACCAGGAGGCGCATGCCGCGATGGAAGCCCCGTGGCTTCCGTCAGGCCCGCGCGGCGGGCTCGGGCTGGGCCTGGGGCTCGGACTTCTTTTCCTCCATCTCCTTCAGCGCGGCCCGCCGGGAAAGGCGGACCTTGCCGGTGCGCTCGTCCACGCCGACGCACTTGACCCAGATCATGTCACCCATTTTGACCACGTCCTCGGTGCGGCGCACGCGGAAGTCGGCGAGCTCGGATATGTGCACCAGGCCCTCCTTGCCGGCCATGCATTCCACGAAGCAGCCGAACTCCTTGATGCCGGTGACGCGGCCGTGGTAGAGCTTGTCCACCTCGATCTGCGAGCCGCCGCCGCAGAGGGAATCGATCTCCTCGATGGCGCGGTTCATCGCATCGGCGTTGTTCGAGTAGATGAACACCTTGCCCGAGTCGTCCTCGGCGATGTCGATCTGCGCGCCCGTGGTCTCGGTGATGCGGCGGATGGTCTTGCCGCCGGGCCCGATGAGCAGGCCGATCTTTTCCGGATCGATCTGGATCGTCTGGATGCGCGGGGCGTACTTGGACAGGTTGGCGCGGGGGGCGGGCAGCGCCGCCAGCATCTTCTTCAGGATCTCGATGCGGGCCTCGCGGGCCTGGAACACCGCCGCCTGGGCGATTTCGAAGGGCAGGCCGTTGATCTTGAGGTCCAGCTGGAAGCCCGTGATCCCCTTGGTCGTGCCGGCGAGCTTGAAGTCCATGTCGCCGAAATGGTCCTCCTCGCCGAGGATGTCCGTGATGATGACCGACTTCTCGATCGAGCCGTCGGCGGCGTTCGTCGTCATCAGGCCGCAGGAGATGCCCGCGACCGGGGCGATGATCGGCACACCGGCGTCCATCAGGGACAGGCAGCCGCCGCACACCGAGGCCATCGAGGTCGAGCCGTTCGAGGCCATGAGCTCGGCGACGACGCGGATCGAGTACGGAAAGGCATCCTCGGGCGGCAGCACCGGCACGAGCGAACGCTCGGCCAGGGCGCCGTGGCCGATCTCGCGCCGGCCCGGGCCGATGAAGCGGCCCGTCTCGCCCACCGTGAAGGGGGGCATGTTGTAGTGGAGGATGAAGGACTTGGAGGTGGCGCCGCCGGTGAGGCCGTCCATGTCCTGGGCCTCCTTGGTCGGCCCGAGGGTGGTGATGACCAGACCCTGGGTGTCGCCCCGTTCGAAGATCGCGCTGCCGTGCACGCGCGGGAGAACCCCTGTCAGGCAGGTGATGGGGCGGAGCGAGGTGGCGTCGCGGCCGTCGGCGCGGACGCCGCGCTCGAGGACGGTCGTGCGGTAGGCCTTGTACTGCAGCTCCTCGAAGACGACGCTGAGCTCGTGGTCGGCGAAGTTGCCGGCGCCGAGTTCGGCGACGAGGGCGGCCTTGGCCTCCTCCTTCAGCGCCTTGATGTTGGCGGACCGAATCGCCTTCTCCTTGCCGAAGATGGCCTCGGAGATCCTGTTGCCGACCACGCGCTCGATGATCGCGCGCGTCGCCGGCTTGGCCGCGACGAGGTCGAAATGGGCCTTCGGCTTGCCGGTCAGGGCGGTGAGCTCGCGGATGGCCTTGATGATCGGCTGGATCGCCTGGTGGGCGAACGCCAGCGCCTCGATGAAGCGCTCGTCCGGGATCTGGTCGGCGGAACCCTCGATCATCAGCATATCCTTCTCGGATCCGACGTAGATCAGGTCGAGGCTGGAGGCGAACATCTGCTCGATGGTCGGATTGACCACGAACTGGCCGTCGACCTGGCCGACGCGCACGGCGGCGATCGGGCCGTTCCAGGGGATGTCGGAGATCGAGAGGGCGGCGCTGGCGCCGTTCAGCATCGAAATGTCGGACTCATGGACCTGGTCGGCGGAGAGCAGAAGGCCGATGATCTGGACCTCGTTGAGGAAGCCCTCGGGAAAGAGCGGGCGGCACGGCCGGTCGCACAGGCGGGAGGTGAGGATCTCCTTTTCGGAGGGACGGCCCTCGCGCTTGAAATAGCCGCCGGGAAAACGGCCGGCGGCGGAATACTTCTCGCGATAGTCGACGGTCAGCGGGAAGAAATCCTGGCCGGGCCGCATGGTGGTGGCGGCGGTGGCGGCGACGAAGACGATGGTTTCGCCGGTGGTGACGGTGACGGCGCCATTGGCCAGCTTGGCGATCGAGCCGGCGGCGATGGTGATCCCGTATTCGGGGATGGTGACGATATGTTTCTGATTCATGTTGGATTCGGGAGTTTTCGGGCCACGCGTTCCGGCCCGCGGGGCGGGGGGAGGTGACGCGAGGATGATGACGGTTGGATCGCGAGGCCGGCGCTCGGGCCGGCCGGCTTTCGGCGGCTCGCTCCAGCGGCGAGAGATTTCTGTTTGGCGCCCCGGCGCGGGGCCGGGCGGCAAGCGGAAATATCCCGTTCTGAAGCTGAGTGTCGTAACGACAACGGGCGACCCGCGGATCGGGTCGCCCGTGTGACGAAAGAATTATTTGCGCAGGTTTAGTTTCTGCAGGAGCTCGTTGTACTTGGGCAGGTTATGGCGCTTGAGGTAATCGAGCAATTTGCGGCGCCGGCTGGCCATTTGCAGCAGGCCTCGGCGGGAGTGGAAGTCCTTGCGATGTTCACGGAGGTGATCGGTCAGATGATTGATCCGGGCGGTGAGCAGCGCGATTTGGACTTCGCTGGAACCGGTGTCCTTTTCGTGGGTTTTGTATTCGGCGATGATTTCTGGTTTGACGACTGTAGGCATATCTAGGTGGTTGATGTTCAAGACTGTAGGAGGCCTTGCGGCCTCGTGACACCCGCCCTTCCCCGACGGATGTCGAGGCTGGGCCGGCGCCACCGTTCCAAACCCGGCGGGAGCCGGGACCAGTCATGGCGGGATCCCGCAACCGACGGGATTCCACTAACGCAAGAGGCAATCTTCCCAAAGTGCGGGGCGGCGCGCAAGCGCAAATTGGGGTGGCGCAGCGCCGGTCCCCGGTTATCTGTTCACGATGGAATTGCGGCTTCTCCTGGGCGGCCTGGCGCTCGGCGCCACCTCCCTGGCGGCCGCTCCGCCGCCGGACCGGGTCCAGCCGGGGCTTCAGGCTGATGGCGCGGTTCTGCTGCACAACCAGTGGCCCATCCGTCCGGAGGGAAAGCAGGTGGAATTGGGCGATTTTCCGGTGAACCTCGCGGTCGATCCCTCGGGGCGTTATGTCGCCGCGCTGCATGCCAGCCGCGGCACGCCCGAGATAAGGGTCATCGATCTCGAGACCGGACGGGCGCGGCCGCCCGTGCCTCTGCACGAGACCTTTTACGGGCTCGCCTTCTCTCCGAACGGGAAACAGCTCGTTTGCAGTGGCGGCACGGACGATGTCATTCACGTCTTTGATTTCCGCGACGGCTGGCTGACTCCTCGGCGCGACGTAAGGCTGGCGGCGCCGGAGCTGCACAGCGCCGTGGCGGGAGTGACGGTGGCCGATGACGGTCGCACCGCCTTTGCCAGCCTGCTCTTCGTCAGCCGGGTCGCGGCGGTGGACCTGGAAACGGGCGCGACCCTGTGGACGGCTTCGCTCGACCCGCCGGGAGCCACGCCGGCCCCTCTCCCGGGATTGGATTCGAACCCCAAGGGACTCCTGGATTTTGGCCGGCTCGTCCACAACGCGAACCCGCTGGCTTTGGTCCACGATGCCCGCCGCCGCCGAGTCTACGCCAGCCTCTGGGGCAGTTCGGAGGTGGCGGTGCTCGATGCCGGCGACGGGCGCGTCCTGGCCCGCTGGACGGTCGGGCTGCACCCCAACGAGCTGGTGCTTTCTCCCGACGGCCGGCGGCTCTTCGTCGCGAACGGCGGCCGCAACTCGGTGACGGTGCTCGACGCCGACAGCGGGCAGGCCACCGAAACGCTGAGTTCCTCGTTCTCGCCGGAGGATCTTCCGGGCTCCACACCCGACAGTCTGGCGCTATCGCGCGACGGCACCTGCCTCTTCGTGGCCAATGCCGACAACAACAACGTGGCTGTGTTCGACGTGAGCGCCCGCGGCCAGGGCCGCGCGCTTGGTTTCATCCCCACGGGCTGGTTTCCCACCTCGGTGCGGCTCTCGCGCGACGAGCGCAAGCTGCTGGTCGTCAGCGGGCAGGGATTGATCCCCAAGCCCAACAACATCGGCGAGACGACTTCCTTTACCAACGTCGGCCTGCTCTACCGGGGCTCCCTGGGCATCGTTGAGCTCCCGGGGCCCGGGGCCTGGGACCGGGTGCGGTCGTTTTTCGGCGGAGGCCGCGGCTGGCAGGGCGCGGCGTTCGGGCGGGCGATGGCCCGATGGACGGCGGCCGCCGCGCTGTGCCATCCGGTGCCGCCTCCGGCCCCTGTTGCCTCCGACAATCCGATACCGGCACAGCGGGGCGCCCCGACGCCGATTCACTACGTCATCTATATCATCAAGGAAAACCGGACCTACGACCAGGTGTTTGGCGATATGCCGGAGGGCAATGGCGATCCCAACCTCTGCCTCTTTCCCGAGGAGGTCACCCCCAACCTGCACCGGCTCGCGCGCCAGTTCGGCCTCTATGACAATTTCTATGCCAACGCCGAGTTCAGCGCCGCCGGCCACGAGTGGAGCACGGCGGGCTATGCCTCGGAGTTCGTCAGGAAGGTCGAGTTGGTGACCCTCAATCACGACCAGAATAAGATGCCCTATCCGGCGGAGGGCCGCTACGCGGCCGCGGTGCCCGCGCTCGGCTACATCTGGGACCGGGCCAGGGCCGCCGGCATCACGTATCGCGATTACGGGGAATTTGTTACCGGCAAAGGGACGGCGGCGTCTCCCTCCTCCTCGAATCTGGATGCGCTCGTCGGACGGGTGGATCCGTATTATCGCGGCTGGGATACCAAGTACTCCGACCTGGACCGGGCGGCGCGCTTCATCTCCGAATTGCACCGGTTCGAGTCCGAGGGCGAAATGCCCCGCCTGCAGATCATGCGCCTGCCCAACGATCACACCGCGGCGGCGCAGGTGGGCGCCTGGACCCCCAAGGCGATGGTGGCCCAGAACGACCTGGCCCTGGGGCGGATCATCGAGGCGGTGACCCATTCCAGGTTCTGGCCCCAGACGGCGGTCTTCATCGTGGAGGACGACGCCCAGAACGGCCCCGACCACGTGGATGCCCATCGCACCGAAGCCCTGATCGTCAGCCCCTTCACGCGGCGCGGCTTTGTCGACTCCACGGCCTACACCAGCTGCTCGATGCTCGCCACGATGGAGTACCTGCTCGGCTTCCAGCCGATGTCGCAGTACGACGCCGTCGCGGCGCCGATGCGCCGCGGTTTCCAGGCGGCGGCCGACCTTGCGCCCTACGCGGCGGTGCCGGCGCGCGTGGATCTGGAGCAGAAAAATCCCGCCGGCACGCGGGCGGCGGCGATTTCCGCCCGGATGAACTTTGCGCGCGAGGACGCGAATGACGACCAGCTGTTCAACCGCATCCTCTGGGCGACCGAGCGGGGCGAGCGCAGTGCGATGCCCGCGCCGGTCCACGCCGCCTTCGTCCGCTCGATGCCCGGCGGCGACGGAGACGACTAACCCGCGCGCACCCAGATCTCCTTCACGGCGGAGCACCCGGGGAGCTTCCGGATCCGCTCGACGATCGTGGCGCGGTGCAGGAACAGCTCGTTACGCACCACGGCGTGTGAGGCCTGCACGGCCAGCCGGCGCCCGTCGAGGCGGAGGGCATGAGAGTACTCGGCATTGGCCGCACCCACGATCTCGGCCCAATGCTCGCGGATCGTGTCCTCGAGCGAAGTGCGCCCGATGTGGTATTTGGCCAGCAATTCCCCGATGGCCTCCCCCGCTTCCCGGGTGGGCCGCTTGCGCTGGCGCGGGGGTTCGTCGCGGGGCACGCGGCGAAACGAGGCGATCAGGTCCTCGGCGACCTTACTGAAGGGTCGGGGCTGGTCGGCCATGCTCCTCCTCGTAAAGGCGGCTCTGGCGCACCAGGACGCCGAAGGCATTGGCCCAGGCGATGTAGAAGCCCGGATACCCGTCGAGAAATCCGCGGCGCAGCACGTAGGCCCGGAAAAAGCGCCAGAAGGGGCGCAGAACCGCGGCACCCGCGGAAAAACGGCCGCCCCGGGCCCGCTGCTGGCGGACATAGAGGTCCGCGAAGGCGTTGATCTTCGCCACGTGGCGGGTGAGCGTCGGGAAGGAATGGTGACGCAGGGGGCCGCCCAGGGTGGCCACCGGCCCGTCGCAGATGATCTTTTCGTGGACGACGGCATCGCCCCCCCAGCGGGCCGCGCCGCGGCGGACCAGCCGCAGGCTGTAGTCGGGATACCAGTCGCCGTGCGCGATCCAGCGATCGATGAACCACACCTGCCGGGGAAAACGGGCGCCCGCGAAGCGGTCGCGGCCGCTTCGGGCGAAAAAGGCGGCGAGATCCGCGCGCAGTTCCGGCGAGACCTCCTCGTCGGCGTCGAGACAGAGCGCCCAAGGCTGTTCCGCCAGCTCCAGCGCGGCATTCTTGGTGTCCCGGAAGCCCTGCCAGGGAAGGGTGTGGACCCGGGCTCCGCCGGCGGCGGCGGCCGCGGCGCTGCCGTCCGTGCATTCGTTGAGCACCGCAATGATCTCCGCGGCCCAGCCCCGGACGCTGGCCAGGCAGCGCGGCAGATTTTCCGCCTCGTTGCGGGCGACGATGACGACGGATAGGGGGAGCGGAGAGGTCACTGTTTTCCCAGGAGCGAGCGCGGGATTTGGTACATATAGCCGCACGAGCGCCAGGCGCGGACAAGCGCCTTTTTTGCCGCGCCCGTCCGCAGGACCGCGCCATTGGCCAGGGCGAGGAGGGCTAATCCCGGGGTTTTGGCCGCGTGGGCGAGAAAACGCGAGATGAGGTAGCCGCGCGCACCCGGCGCGGCGGCGCGGTCGATCACCCGCGAGCGGGCCGAGTCGAAGGCGTGGCGGGCGGCGTAGCGAAACGTCGTCCGGCTGGCGGGCATTTGGTGCCGCACCGCGGCGGCCGGTGCGAACCACACCTCGAGCCGGGCCGCGCGCACCCGGCGGATCATCTCGGTGTCGCCTCCCGAGAAGTAGTTGCCGGCGGTGCGATCCAGCCCGGCGTGAAACGGCCCGAGCTGCGCGAAGACGCGGCGGGGAAACGCCAGGTTGGCCCCCATGGGCGACTGTCCCCCGGCCAGGGGGCCCGCCTCGGCCCGGAATCCCAGCGGCCCGTGCCATTCCGCGATCCAGTCCGGCCGACCGTCCGGAAAGACCGGAATCACCTCGCCGCCGACGGCGCCGATCCGTCCGCCGTCCGCACCGCCGAAGGGCGCGATCATGCCGGCGATCCAGTCGGGCTCCACCAGGATGTCGTCGTCCCCGAAGAGGATGATCTCGCCCCGCGCTTCGGCCAGCGCGCGATTGCGGGCATGGTCCAGGCCCTGCCGGCCCTCGACCACGTGGCGCGGGGCGGGCCGCGCGTCGGCGAAGGCCGCCACCACCGCCGCCGTGCCGTCGCGGGAATTGTTGTCGATGACCAGCACCTCGAAGTCCTCGCGCGGGAAGTCCTGCCGCGCGATGCCCGCCAGCGTCTGGCGGAGCAGCTCGGCGCGATTGTAGGTGGGAATGGCGACGGTGACGCGCATCGTCAGGGCATCCCCGGGCCGGAATGCCGCAGGGCCGCCCAGACCCATCCGCTGGGCAGGCCGGCGCAGGCAATGCGGTTGAAGCGCAGGGTGCGGTGCAGCGCGGCGGGGCGCTCGGCGAACCGCTCCGCATAGGACTGCGCGTTGCGGGCGGTGAAGAAACGCGCCAGCCAACGCCCCAGTCGGGGCGAGCGCCGGAACTGTTCCCGGACAATCCGCAGCCGCAGGAGGTGCGTCAGTCCCAGCATCCGTCCCCACTCGCTTTCGGTCCATTGGCCCGGCGAGACCCGGTAGAAGGCGCCGACGGCGCGCACGACCTCGATCGGACCCGCGCAGGCCAGCCGGTACCAAAATTCATAGTCCGCCAGGGGCCCCCAACGCTCGTCGAAGCCCCCCAGGTCGAGGGCCAGCGTCCGCCGGATCAAGACGCCGGGAAAGGGTGTCATCGAGCTTTTGAGGAAGTAGCGCGGGGGATAGGCGAGCACCGCCGGAGTCCCCGCCGGCTCGATCAGCTCGGGCGGCTCGGCGCCCTGCACCGTCCGCGTGCAGACGGCGGCTAGGCCGTCCCGCAGCCGCGGGCGCACGAGGTCGAGATACCAGGGATAGAGCGTGTCGTCCTCGTGCAGGATCGTGACCCAGCGGCCGCGGGCGGCGTGCAGGCAGCGGTTCCAGTTGGCGACCGCCCCCAGCGTCGTCTCATTGGGGAGATAGCGGCCGCGCCCTCCGGCAAACTGCTCGGTCAGGCGGCGATTCTCCTCCATCCGGCCATCGTCGCAGACGACCACCTCGAAGTCCTCGCCGCCGCGCTGCGCGGCGATCCCGGCCAGGGCCTCGGACAGGAGCCCGGGGCGGCGGTAGGCGGGAATCGCGAAGGTGATGAGGGGCTCGCTGTTCACATCATCCGTCGCGGCGGCTCGCCACCCGGGCCAGTTGGTCGCGCACGCCGGCGAAAACCTCATCGGCGGAGAGGCGGCGCACGCAATAGGTGCGGTAGGAGTCGCCCGGCACGCATTGCCCCGGCGCCACGCAGGCGGTGCACGGCAGGGAAGGCCGCAGCAGCAGGTGGCCCTCGCCGGCGGGCTGGAACAGGACCGAATTCTGCGAGCCGTAGAGCGCGACGACCCGCGTGCCGACCGCCGCCGCGACATGCATCGGGCCGCTGTCATGGCAGAGGACCACGGCGGCGAGGCGGGCGAGGGCGGCAAAGCGCGGCAGCGAGGGCGGCTGGGGCAGCGTCAGGAGATGGGTGCGGGCCAGCCGGCGGATCTCCGCGAGGAGCGCCGTGTCGCCCGGTCCGCCCACGAGGACGACCTGCGCCGCCAGCTCGTCCTGGACGCGGTCGCAGACGGCGGCAAAGCGCTCCGCCGGCCAGATGCGCGCGGGGCTGCGGCTGCCTGGATGCACCAGCAGGACGGGACCGACGGCGCCGACCAGGCGCCCGAGCTCGGCGAGATCGGCCGCCCGCGGCTCGAGCCGCACCTCCCGGCTGGCGACCGGCACGCCCGCGGCCGGCAGGGCGCGCAGGTAGTATTCGGTGATGGGATGAGATTCGTGCTGCTCGTTGGGATCGTTGACGACGTGCGTGTAGGCCGCGCGCAGCCGGACGGGAAAGCCGCCGTGGTGCAGGACGAGCCGGAAGGGCGCTCCGGTCAGGCGCGTCAGGAGGGCCGTGCGCTCCGTGTTGTCGAAATTGAACACATGCGTCCAGCGCGGGCGCCGGAGCGCTCCGAGGAACGCCGGCCATTGCCCGAGGTGCCAGGGCAGCGTCAGCGCGCGATCGACGTCGGCATTCAACGCCAGAGCGTCGGCGTAGGCGGCGTCGACGGCCACGGCCAGGTGGGCCGCCGGCCAGTGGAGCCGGAGGTTCCGCAGGAAGGAGCCGAGCAGCACCACATCGCCCAGGTAGCGGCGGCGGATGACAAGGACGCGGGGATTTTCCATGGTGCGGCGGCTAGAACGCCGCGGGCGGGCGCAACGGGCGGCGGCCGCCCTCCGCCCGCGGGAGCACCGTGCGCGCCAGGTTGACCAGGGGCTTGGTCAGGCGATGCCAGGCCATGCACCGGGCGTACCAGCGCGGTGTCAGCTGGGCCAGCAGGCGCTCTTCCGCGGCCAGGACCGCCGGGGTGCGGGCGGCGTCCTTGCGCGAGTTTTTTCTGGAATAATAGATGTAGTTGAACAGCAGGCGCCGGATGGCGAAGGAGTCGAGGGGAACGTTCACGGTGGCCGAAAAATCGTCGAGGTAGCGGGCCAGGATCACCAGGCTTTCCTCGGAGGAGACATGGGAATCGCGGTTCACGACCGTCTGCTGGGCGGCATGACGCCGAAAGGCGCAGAGAGGTTCCGGTTCGTAGACGAGGTTTCCGCCGGAGAGGAGATGGAACCACATCTCCTGGTCCACCAACTGCCGCCAGGCGGGGTCGAACCCTCGGAGGCCGGCCGAGCGGCGAAACATGACCGCCGACGGCTCGCCGATCAGGTTGCGGTCGCGCCGGAGGCATTGCACGATCACCTGGCGGCCCGGCTTGAGGCCCGCCGCGCCCAGCTCGTCCCAGAGCTCGACGCCCCGGGAGCCCTCGTCGAGGATGATGCGCGCGGAGGCGGCCAGGGTGGCGGAGGGCTCGGCGTCGAGCAGGGCGGCCAGGCGGCGCAGGGCCCGCGGCGAGACCAGCCGGTCGTCGCCAAAGAGAAATTTCACGTACTCGCCCCGGGCCTGGCCCAGGCACCAGTTCCAATTCGCGACCATGCCGAGGTTTTTTTTGTTGAGCTGGACGCGGATCCGCGGATCGCGCGCGCCATACGCGCGGATGACCGCCGCGGAGTCGTCGGTCGAGGCGTCGTCGCAGACCAGGATCTCGCAATCCGCGAAATCCTGGCTCAGGACCGACTCGATCGCCTCCGGCAGGAAGCGCGCGTAGTTGTAGGTCGGGATGAGGACGCTGACTTTGGGCATGCGACGGATCTGCTATCCGCCGGCGCCGCGCTGCCGGTCGTAGAGCGAGCGATAAAGGGGGTTGCCGCTGTAGAGTTCGCCATGGCCGCCGGTGGCGACGATCTCGCCGCCGTCGAAGACCAGGATCATCGAGGCGTCGCGGATGGTGCTGAAACGATGGGCGATGATCAGCACGGTCCGGTCTTTCATCAGTTTTTTCAGGGCCGCCTGGATGGCCGCCTCGCTTTCGCTGTCGAGGGCGCTGGTGGCCTCGTCAAGGATCAGGATCGGGGCGTCGCGCAGAAAGGCGCGGGCGATGGCCAGTCGCTGCCGCTGGCCGCCGGAAACCAGCGCGCCCCGCTCGCCGACGACGGTATCGTAGCCCTGGGGCAGGACGCGGATGAAATCGTCGGCATAGGCATCCACCGCCGCGGCCATGACTTCGTCCCGCGAAGCGTCCTGCCGCCCGAGCAGCAGATTGTTGTAGATGGTGTCGTTGAACAGCACCGGCTCCTGCGAGACGAGCGCGATGTTCCGCCGGAGGTCGGCCACACGCATGGCGCGCACATCGATTCCGTCGATCGCGATCGCCCCGGCGCCCGTCTCGTAGAAACGGGGGACCAGATTCGCGAAGGTCGTTTTGCCCGCCCCGCTGGGGCCAACCAGAGCGCAGACCGTGCCGGCCGGGATCTGGACCGAAATGCCGCGCAGGACAGGTTCGCCCGGCTTGTAGGAGAAGGTCACGCCGGCAAAGGCCACGTCGCCGCGCAGGCGCCCGACCGTGACCGGCTCATCCGGATCGGCCAAGGTGTTGGGTTCATGGAGGACGAATTCCAGGCGCTCGAGCGCGGCCTTCCCCCGCTGGAGGTCGTTGTTGACCGAGCCGATCTTCTTGATCGGTTCGTAGCTCATGTAGAGTGCGGTCACGACGGCGATGAAGGTCGCGAGATCGACCCCGCTCTGATGGGCATAGACCAGTGTGATGGCGATTCCGGTGGCGGAGAGGAACTCGATGGCCGGGGTGAGGGCCTGGGAATACTTGGCGATCTTGATCTGGGAGACAACCAAGTCGCGGGCCGCGGCGGCGAATCGGCCGACCTCCCGTTTCTCCAGGCCGAAAGCGCGCACCTCCCGCGCGGCGGCGAGATTCTCCGAGAAATGCCCCGTGACCGAACCGAGATGCGCCTGCATCTGGTAGGCGCGCTTGATCACCTTTTTTCCGACGTAGCGCACGGGCAGCACTGAAAGCGGCAGAATGGCCAGACAGAGCAGCACCAGCCACACTCCCTGGGTGTTCAGGGAGAGCCAAACGAGCGCCGCGATGGCGCCGATCAGCTGGATCGGCTGCTTGATGCCATCGCCGGCCAGCGAGGTGAGGGTTGCCTGCAGCTGAGCGGTGTCGGACATCCCCCGGGAGATCAGGTCCCCGCTGGATTTACCGTGTACAAAGGAAAGCGGCAGGGTCTGGAGCTTGCGGAAATAGTCCAGGCGGATGGCCTCCAGGATGCGGATGCCAGCCGCATTGAGGAAAAAGCTATTGAGATAGCCGCTGAGGGCGCGGACGAGAAACACCACGGGGATGCACAGCGCAATCACAATGACCTCGCGGAAGGGCATGGCATGGCTGCGATCGAATATCGGCGGGAAGACGTACTTGATCAGGATGGGCAGGCTGAAGCCGCTGGTCACCCCGTATACGACCATGCAAATTACGGCCGCGATCATCTCGGCACGGACGCCGCGGATATATTTGAGATAGGGAAAAAAGCGGCGCATGGGTCAGTCTTTGGCTGATCGCACATCGAGCGCGTCCCGCAGGCCGTCGCCGAGGAAATTGAGCGAGAACAGGGTCAGGGAGAAAATTCCGCCGGGAAAGACCAGCAGCCACCAGAACTCCTCCATCTTGTCGGCGCCGTCCTTGATCAGCGCCCCCCACGAGCTCATCGGGGGCTGCACGCCCAGGCCGAGGAAGCTGAGGAAGGCCTCGAGCAGCATCACCGCCGGGATGGTCAGCGTCGTGTAGACGATGATCGGGCCGAGGACGTTCGGTATGACGTGGCGGAAGATGATGCGCCGCCGGCCGAAGCCCAGCGCGCGCGCCGCCTCGATGAATTCCATGCGCTTGATCGAGAGCACCTGGCCGCGCACGATGCGCGCCATGGTCAGCCATTCGACCGCGCCGATCGCAAAAAAGAGGAGGAAGATGTTCCGCCCGAAGAAAACCATCAGGAGGATGACGAAGATCGTGAAGGGCAGGGCGTAGAGGATGTCGACGATCCGCATCATCGCGGCGTCCACCTTGCCGCCGACATAGCCGGCGATCGCCCCATAGCTGACGCCGATCACCAGGGCCACGAAGGTCGCCACCAGGCCGACCATGAGCGAGATGCGGCCCCCATACAGCATCCGCGCGAAAAGGTCGCGCCCCAGCGTGTCCGTGCCGAGCCAGTGGGCGGCATTGGGACCGACCGCGCCGAGATCCAGGTTCTGGTCCTCGTAGGACTGGGCGAAGATCGGGCCGATCGCGCAGAGGAGCGCCAGGCAGATCACGGCGACTCCGCCGCAAAGCGCGAGGAGGTTTTTCCGCAGCCGGTGCCAGGCACCCGACCAGAGGGAATGGCCCGCCTCCAGTTCGACGGGCTCCGCGGGCGGGGGTGGCAAGGGGGCGGAGAGCGGGGCGGGGGAGGAGTTCACTCGAACTTGAGCTTTGGGTTCATCCAGACCTGCACCACGTCCACCACCAGGTTGAGGGCGATGATGAAGCCGGCGTAGAGGATGACCGTGCCGAGGATGAGCGTGTAGTCGCGGTTGAAGGCCGAGTTGACGAACTCGCGCCCGAGCCCCGGGATCTGGAAGATTGTCTCGATCACGAAGGAGCCGGTCAGGATGCCCGCCACCGCCGGCCCGAGGAACGAGACCACGGGCAGCAGGCCCCCGCGCAGCGCGTGCCGGAAGATGACCCGCGCCTCGCTCGCTCCCTTCGCCCGGGCGGTCCGGATGTAGTCCTGGTGCAGCACCTCGAGGAATCCGCCGCGCGTCAGGCGCGCGATGTAGGCGGCGTAGACGCTGCCCAGGGTGAGGCTCGGCAGCACGCGGTCGATCGGCCCGTACCAGCCGGAGGCGTTGAACCAGCCGAGGTGGATCGCGAAGGCCAGGACGAGCAGCGGGCCGAGGACGAAGGTCGGCACGCAGATGCCGGTCATGGCCACCGACGAGCAGACGTAGTCGATCCACGAGTTGCGCTTGACGGCGGCGAGCACGCCGAGCGGCAGTCCCACCGCCAGGGCGACCCCCAGCGAGAGCACGCCGAGTTCCAGCGAGACCGGCAGCTTGTCGGCGATGATCTCGTTGACGGTGCGGTTGGGGTATTTGAACGACGGGCGGAAATCGATGCCGAAGGCCTCCTTCAGGTCAAAACCCTGGGTCAGGGCAAAGGGGTGGAACCGCTTGGGTGTCAGGTCCCACAGATAGTCGGCGTACTGCTTCCAGAGCGGGTCATTGAGGTGATAATAGGCCAGCAGGTTCCGCTCGACCTCGGGCGTCACGGCCTTCTCCGCCGTGAACGGGCCGCCCGGCACGAAGCGCTGCATGAAGAAAGTCCCGGTGATGATGACGAACATCACGGGAATGGCTTCGAGCAGGCGGCGGCCGATGTAGCGGAGCATGGTCAGTTCTTCAGGGACACGTACTTGTAGGGATGCTGGTCGAGCAGGGTCGGCCACCAGCCTTGGACGCGCGGGCTGAGCGCGTAGGTCTTGGTGTAGTAGAAGAGCGGAATGACCGGGCATTCCCGGACCAGGATGGCGTCCATCTTCTGGTAGCACTCGTAGCGGGCGGCCTCGTCGGGCGCGTGCAGGGCCTCGTGCAGAAGCCGGTCATACTCAGCGTTCGACCACTTGGTGTAATTGTTGCCGTTGCCGGTCTCATAAATCTCGAGGAAGACGTTAGGGTCCGGATAGTCCGCTATCCAGCCCGCGCGCGCGATCTGGTAGTGCCCGGTCTGCATGGAATCGAGGTAGACCTTCCATTCCTGGCTCGTGAGCGTGACCGCCGCGCCGAGATTCTTGCGCCACATCGCCTGGATCGCCTCCGCCACCGACCGGTTGTACTCCTGGTTCGGGTTGTAGAGGAGCTCGATCGGCGGCAGGCCGCGCCCCTCGGGATAACCGGCCTCTGCCAGGAGCTGCCGAGCTTCCGCGATTCCGCCGGTCAGGTGGGCCCGGGGGGCATAGCCGGAGACACCGGGGTAACTGACGGCGTAAGCTGGGGTCTGGCCTCCCCGCATCACGTCTTTCACCAGCTCGTCCCGGTCGATGGCGAGCGCAAAGGCCCGGCGGACCCGCGCGTCGGTAAAGGGCGGCTTCGTGACGTTGATGTTGTAGTAGTAGATTCCAAGCCAGGCATCGATCCGGAGCTCCTCGGGATGGTCCCGCCGATAGGTGTCGATCTTGTTCGGCAGGAAATCATAGGTGACGTCGAGCTGGCCGGTGCGGAACATCCGCTCCTCGACGTTCTGGTCGTCGATCGGATAAAATTCGATGCTGTCGAGCTTCACCCGCGCCGCGTCCCAGTAGTAAGGGTTGCGGGTGACCACGATCCGCTTGTTCGGCGTCCACTCCTTGAGGAGGAAGGGTCCGCTGGCAACGAGGTTGCCCGCCCGGGTCCAATGGCTGCCCTTTTGGTCGATCGGTCCGAACCGGGCGATGGTCTTAACGGGCACGGCGTCCCAGACGTAGTCGCAGGCGATGATCTTGAGCAGGAACGGCGTCGGCTGCTTCAGCGAGACCACGAGCGTGCGCGGATCCGGCGCGTGAATCCCGACCTGCGAGAAGTCGGTCAGCGTGCCGTCATTGTATTCCTTCGCCCCGCGGACAAAGGAGGTGAAGAGATAGGCATATTCCGCGGCGAAGGCGGGGGTGAGGATCCGACGGTAGGACTGGACGAAATCGTCGGCGGTGAGGGGTTCGCCATCCGACCAGCGCAGGCCGGGCCGCAGGTGGAAGGTGTAGGTGAGCCCGTCGGGAGAGATCGTCCAGGATTCCGCTTGGCCGGGAACGGGATGGAGATCGTGGGGATCCATCTCCACCAGAGTGTCAAACAGTGCCATGGAGATATTGAGTTCCGGCACGCCCTGGATGTTCTGCGGATCGAGATCCTGCGGCTCCGCGCTATTGCCCATCCGTAGGATTTGCCGCGCCGGAGCGCCCCCGGCTTCCGCCGCGGGCCGGCGGCCGCAACCGGCGACGAGGAAGGGGAGCAGGAGGACCGCGGGCAGCAGCCGAATTGGATGAAAAAACCGAGGATCACTCATGAGCAGGCGCCTCCAAATATACGTGGAGATAGTTCCGCGTCCATAGCGCATCCTGCTGCCAGCCGCGCACCTCCGGCCGCATCATCCAGGTCTGCGCGTTGAAATACAGCGGGGCCAGCGGAAGCTGATCGAGCAGCCGCAGCTCGGCGGTCCGCAGCACCGCGGCCTGCCGGGATGCGTTGGCCGAGTCCTCCGCCTGCGCGACGTCCCGATCGTAGTCGGCATCGGACCAGTGCGGATAGTTGTCCGGGGCCGCCGTGACGAATCTCTCCAACGCGGGCACGGGATCGGCGATATCGGGAATCAGGTTGATATAGCCGATATCGTACTGGCCCGCCCGCAGCGCCGCGACGTGCGCCCGGGCCTCGCGCACGAGCAGGGAAACCGGGATGCCGAGCTCCCGTTTCCACATTTCCTGCACCGCCTCCAGCACCGGGCGCGCGCCCGCGCCCCAGCCGGACAATTCCAGCTGGGGGAAGCCGCGTCCCGCGGGAAATCCGGCGGCGGCGAGCAGCCGCCGCGCTTCATCGAGGGAGGCGGCCGCCTTGACGGCACCATGGGCCTCGGCGGAGGCGGTGGAAAACAGATTGTCCGATAGGTTGGCGGCCATGTCCCCGGCCGGTCGCAGGCCGGGCGGAAGCAGGCGGTAGGCCGGCTCCTGCGCGGCACGCAGGACGTCCTTCACGATGCGGGCCCGGTCGAGGCCGAGCGAGAGGGCGCGGCGGACGCGGAGATCGTTGAGTGGCGGCCGCTGCACATTGAAGGAGAGGTAGCGGGTCTCGGCCAGCGGGGCGCGGTGCAGCTCGGCGGGCCGCTCGCGATAGTAGGTTTCAACCTTGGTATAGGGCACCGCCATCGTCGCGTCGATTTGACCATCGCGATAGGCGCGGTCCTCGGCGTCGGTGTCGCTAAAATGGATGAACTGGATTTCATCGAGGCGAACGGCGGCCGCGCCGTGGTACCGGGGGTTCCGCCGGACGATGATGCGCTGGCTCGGCCGCCATTCGACCAGGTTGAACGGGCCGTTGCCGACGAAGTTGCCCGGCAGCGTCCAGCGGCGGCCGAACCGGTCCACAATCCGGGGATTCACCGGAATCCACGTGCCGCTGGCGGCATAGGTCAGGAACTGCGCGGTGGGCCGCTCCAGGGTAACCAGGAGAATGTGCGGATCGGGCGCGAGGAAGCCCACGGCGGCAAAGTCGGTCAGCTGCCCCGAGGCATAGGCGCGCGCGTTCTTGACGACGAAGAGGAGGTTCGCCTTGGGCGCCGCGGTGCCGGGCGCGAGCACGCGCTGGTACGAAGCCACAAAGTCGGCTGCGGTCACCGGCTCGCCATTGGACCAAAGAGCATCCGGCCGCAGATGGAAGGTCCAGGTCAGGCCGTCGGGCGATACTTCCCATCTTTCGGCCGCGGCGGGGGCGGGGATGCCGGACCCGGCCGTGGTCGGCGCCACCAGCCCCTCGCTCAGGGCGCGAATGACGAAGAAATCGTCCGGCAGGTCGGCCAGGGCTGGATCCAGGTCGGCCGGTTCGTTGCGCTGGCTCAGACGGAGGATGGCCGGGCCGGCCGGGGGCGCCTCGCGCCGCGCACACCCCGCCAGCGCCGCGGTGGCGAGGAGGAGGGACGCGAGGCTGGGCTTCAATTTCAAAAGGGCGGGGAGGGAAGAAGGAGCAGGGTTCGTTCCGGGGAGCAACCCTGGGGACATTTTGTAACTCTTTTGGGAACCGGCTGGTTCCGTGGTAGGGCGCGTTGTCCCCAACGCGCTGGGCGGACGGCGGGCGCGGACGGAGCCGGCGGCGGGTTGGGACAACCCGCGCTACCTTTGGCCGCCCGTCTTCGCTCGCTGGACGCGAGCTGCGACGTGGCGATTTTCAGCGCGGGGCTGCGCCGCGCTGAAAATCGGAGGAGGAGGGATTCGAACCCCCGGTGAGCTTGCGCCCACGCCCGATTTCAAGTCGGGAGCCTTAAACCACTCAGCCACCCCTCCAGAAACCGCGTGATACCACCGCCCTCCACGAACCTTGACAAGCATTTGTAGCGTTCGATAGGTTTGCGGGCTACAAATCACTCACTTTGCAGAAAAGTGGGCCCTGCGGCCCGCTTTTTTTTTCCACCGATACCAACCTATGAGCAGCGAAATTCTTTCCGTCCTCGAATACATGGAGAAGGAAAAGGGCATCCCGCGGGGCGATATGATCGCCACGATCGCGAATGCCCTCAAGACGGCTGCCCAGAAGGGTCTGAATTCGGGCCAGGAGCTGAAGATCGAGATCAATCCCAAGAACGGCCAGCTGCAGGCCTCGGCCGTGATGAAGGTCGTCGACTCGGTCAGCAACCCCCGGACGGAGATCCATATCGAGAAGGCCCAGGCGATCAAGCCGGGCGCCCAGCTCGGCGAGATGATCGAGCGCGTGATCGATCCCTCCTCCCTCGGCCGCATCGCGGCGCAGACCGCGCGCCAGGCCGTGATGCAGCGGCTGCGGCAGTTCGAGAAGGATCGCATCTACGATGATTTCAAGGATCAGGTCGGCAACATCGTCACCGGCACCGTTCGCCGCCGCGAGCGCAGCGACATCTACGTCGATCTCGGCAAGGCCGAGGCGGTGATGCCGGCCCGCGAGCAGGTGCCGGGCGAGGAGTACCAGCCGGGCGACCGCATCCGCTCCCTGCTGCTCGAGATCGAGAATACGCCCCGGGGGCCGGAGATTATCCTGACGCGGGCCAGCCCGAAATTCGTCCGCCGCCTCTTTGAGCTCGAGGTCACGGAGATCGCGGACGGCACCGTCAAGATCGAAGCCTTTGCCCGCGAGCCCGGCTATCGCACGAAGATCGCGGTGACCAGCGGCGATCCCAAGGTCGATCCGGTCGGCGCCTGCGTGGGGGCCCGCGGCGCGCGCGTGAAGACGATCGTCCGGGAACTCGGCGGGGAGAAGATCGACATCATCAAGTACTATGCGGATCCGCGCGAGATGATCATGGAGGCGCTCAAGCCCGCCGTCCCGCGCGAGATCATCCTGGATGACAAGAACCACCGCATCATCCTCAAGGTCGCCACCGACGACCTCGCCATCGCGATCGGCCGCAAGGGCCAGAACGCCCGGCTAACTTCCCGCCTCATCGGCTGGCGCATCGACATCGAGGAATTCAAGGCGGCGGGCGACGACCCGCGCGGCAATGCCATCGCCCTGCTGATCAGGACCCTCGGACTCGACGCCGCCATCGCCGGACGGCTGGTCGACATGGGCATCAATTCACCCGGCGCCTTCGAGGGCGTGGTGGCCGAGGATCTGGTCGGGGCGGGCTTCACCGCCGAAGAGGCCCAGGATATCATTGGGCGCATGCATACCACCGAATGAGCGTCCGCATCCACGAACTGGCCAAGCGCATCAATATGGAAGGCAAGGACCTTTTGGCCCTCCTGACCGAGCGTGGCTACATCGCGGCGGACACAAAATCGGTTTCGAGCACGGTCAGCAAAATCTACGTCGAGGAGATCGAGAAGGAATTTGCCGCCAGGATCGTCCCAACCGCGGCTCCGACGCCGACTCCGGCTCCGATCCCGGTCCCGCCGCCTCCGCCGACTGCCGCTGCCGCTCCGGTTCCGGTTCCCGCTGCCGAGCTCAAGGCCCGCGTCCCGGTCGGCGCATTCGTCAAGACGGCGGATGACATCGCGCGCGCGAAAGAGGTCATCGCGCGCGAAAAGGAAGCCGCCAAGCCGGTTCCGATCCCTGCCGTCGTCCGGCCCGCGGCGCCGCCCGCTCCGGCACCTGCGCCCGCTTCCCACGCGCCCTCCCGTTCTTCGCGTCCTTCGCGTCCCTCCTTCGGCATGCGGCCGCCGCCTGCCCCCCGCTTTGGCACGGTCAAGGCGCCCTCGGTTTCCTCGCCCGCCCCCCTGCCGCCCCGCCCGGCTTCGGCGCCTTCCAGCCTGCCGCCGCTGCCGTCCGCGCGCCCGGCCGCTCCCGCGGCCGTCGCCCCCCAGCAGCCGACGCAGCCGCCGCCGCTGCCCGCGGCCGCCCCGGTCATCACCATCGAGGGCGACGTCAAGACGCTCCATCTCAAGCCGCCCATCATCGTCCGCGACTTCGCGACGGCCCTAAGCCTCAAGCCGTTCAAGCTCATTTCCGAGCTGAACCAGCTGGTCGGATTCGCCTCGATGAATTCGACGATCGACGAGGCCGTGGCCCAGAAGGTGGCGGAAAAGTACGGCTTCGTCCTGGACGTCAAGCACCGCGGCGACGTCTCGGTGCAGCAGGAGAAGGTTCAGAAGGAAAAGGAGAAGAAAAAGCCCGATGAGGACGAGGTCCAGTTTCTCGTGCCGCGCCCTCCCGTCGTCTGCATCCTCGGTCACGTCGACCACGGCAAGACCTCCCTTCTGGACGCGATCCGCAAGGCCGATGTCGCGGCCGGCGAGGCCGGCGGCATCACCCAGCACATCGGCGCCTACCAGATCGAGTTCCACGGCCGCAAGATCACCTTCCTCGACACCCCCGGCCACGCCGCCTTCAACAAGATGCGCGCCCGCGGCGCGCAGGTCACGGACATCGCCGTCCTGGTGGTCGCCGCGGATGACGGCTTCATGCCGCAGACCGACGAGGCCCTGAAGTACATCCTCGACGCCAAGGTCACGCTGATCGTGGCGGTGAACAAGATGGACGTGAAGGGCGCGAACCTCGACATGGTCAAGGGGCAGATGCAAACACGCAATATCGCCCCGGAGGACTGGGGCGGCAACGTCCCCACCGAACCGGTCTCCGCGACCAAGGGCACGGGCATCGATTCCCTGCTCGAGATGATCGTCCTGCAGACCGACGTCCTGGAGCTGAAGGCCAATCCCAAGGCTGAGGCGAGCGGCATCGTCATCGAATCCCAAGTGGACGTCGGCCGCGGCCCGCTCGCGACCGTGATCGTGCAGCGCGGCACCCTGCGCGTGGGCGACGCCCTCATTTGTGGCGCCCAGTGGGCCAAGGTGCGCGCGATGTACGACGACCAGGGTAAGGCCGTCAAGGACGCTCCCCCGGGCACGCCCGTGCGCGTCATCGGGTGGTCGGGCACGCCGGACAGCGGCGCCACCTTCCAGGCGGTCAAGAGCTCGCGCGAGGCCGAAAATCTCGCCGAAGAGGAGCAGCAGCGCCTGAAGAAGGTGGGCGGGATCGCCGCCCCGAAGGAGGTTTCGGTCGAACAGCTCTTCGCCAACATCGCCGCCACCCAGCAGCGGACCCTCAAGGTCATCGTCAAGACCGACGTCTTCGGCTCGGCCGAGGCCGTGCGCCAGCTCCTGGAGGGGATCAAGAGCACGAAGGTGTCGCTCGAGGTCGTCTCCGCCGACGTGGGGCTGGTGACCAAGAGCGATGTGCTCATGGCCGGCGCGGCCGGCGCCATCATCATCGGATTCCACACCAAGCTGGAGAACGGCGTGACGCCGCTCGCCAAGCACCACGGGGTCCGCATCGAGACCTACGACATCATCTACGAATTGGGCGACAAGGTCCGCGAGATGCTGGCCGATCTGCTCGAGCCCGACATCAAGGAGGTCAAGCTCGGCGCCGCCGAGGTCCGCGCCACCTTCCCGCTGGCCAAGGGCTTCGTCGCCGGCTGTCTCGTCACCGAGGGCAAGATCGGCCGCAATGCCGCCGCGCGCCTGCGCCGGGGCCGGGAGATCGTGCACGAGGGCAAGGTCGCCGCGCTCAAGCGCTTCAAGGACGACGCCAACGAGGTTCGCGCCGGCCTGGAATGCGGCATCAAGCTCGACGACTGGAACGACTACCAGGTCGGCGACGTCATCGAGTGCTACGAGGCCCAGAAGGTCCGGGCGACGCTTTGACCGGCGGCCATGGGCTCGCATGTCCTCCCGCACCGTCCGCCTCAATGAGCTCATGCAGCGCGAGCTCAGCGACATCCTCCGCCAGCGCTACCAGAGCGAGTCGGTGGCGCTGACCGTCACGGAGGTGCGGGTGGCGCCCGACCTGCGCGACGCCCGGGTCTTTGTCGCGGTCGTGGGCCCGGCCGAGGTCGCGGAGCAGAAGCTGCGCTGGCTGCGCCGTCAGGCCCGGGCCATCCGCGACGAGATGGCGAAGCGCATCGTGCTCAAGTTCCTGCCGAAGTTCGAGTACGTGCTCGATGAGTCCACGGTCAAGAGCCTGAATGTCCTGCGGCTGCTCGACCAGCTGCCGCCGCTGCCCCCCTCTCCGGAGGAGTAATTTTCCATGGCCAAATATTATCCGGAATTCGCCGAGGCCTTCCAGCGCCTGCTGGGCGCCGTGGCCGGGCGAAAGATCGCGGTGGTGGGCCACGCCCGCCCGGACGGCGACTGCATCGGCTCGCAGGTCGCCCTGGCGCGGCTCCTCGCGGCCACCGGACATGAAGCCGCCTGCGTCAACTCGGACGCGGTGCCGCGGCGGCTGCAGTTTCTCGTCGGCGACACCCCCTTTCTCCGCACCGAAGACCTTCGCCTCGACGGCCACGCGGCGATCTTCGTCGACTGCGCCGACCACGGCCGCGCCGGGGAGCGGCTGAAGGCCCTTTTTCCCGCGCCCGCCGGCAACATCGACCACCACCTGTCCAACACCGGCTACGGATCGGTCAACCTGGTGGACAGCGTCTCCGCGGCCACCTGCGAGATCCTGGCCGGCCTCGCCTTCGACCACGCGCTGCCGGTCGACCCCACGGCGGCGCAGGCGCTCTACGCGGGGATCCTGACCGACACCGGGCAGTTCCGCTTTGCCTCCACCTCCCGGCGGTGCTTCGTGCTCGCGGGCGAACTGGTGGCCCGGGGCGCGGCGCCGGCCGTGGCGGGAGATGAGCTCTACGAACGGGAGTCCCCCGGCAAGCTCCGGCTCCTCCAGCAGTTTCTCGGCTCCCTGCGCATGGAGTGCGGGGACCGGGTCTGCCTCGGCACGCTGCCTCTCGGCACCTTTGAGCGGACCGGCGCGACCGGCGAGGACACCGAGGGCCTGGTCGACTACGCCCGCAGCATCGCCGGCGTCGAGATCGGCGTCCTGATCGAGGAGCGGCCGGGTGGGGGGATCAAGGCCAGCCTCCGCGCGCGCGAGGCCGCCTACCGCGTCGATCTGGTCGCCGCGGAGTTCAACGGCGGCGGCCATGCCTGCGCGGCGGGCCTCAACCTCAAGTCGGCCCCGCCCGATTTTGAGGCCCGCCTGGTCGCCGCGCTCGCCCGGCGGCTCGCCGCGGTGGACGCGGAGAAGAAAAACCGCTGACGCCCTCGACCATGCTCGGACCGCCGAAGGAGATCGAGGGTGTGCTGCTGGTGGACAAGCCCGCCGCCCATACCTCGCACGATGTCGTGGCGCGCCTCCGCGGAATCCTGCGGATGAAGCGCATCGGACACGCCGGCACGCTCGATCCCATGGCCACGGGGCTCCTCGTCATCCTCGTCGGCAAGGCCACGCGCATTTCCCAGTACCTCGTCAGCCTGGACAAGGAATACGAGGGCGTGATCGAACTGGGCCGGACCACCGACTCCCAGGACGCCGACGGCGAGGTGATGGAGACCCGGCCCGTCCCCCCGCTCGACGAGGCGGCGGTGCGCACGGCGATGCAGGGATTCATCGGCGACCAATACCAGATGCCCCCGATGTACTCGGCCATCAAGATCGGCGGTGTGCCGCTCTACAAGAGCGCCCGGCGGGGCGAGGAGGTCGTCCGCGAGCCGCGCTTCGTCCGGGTGGTGTCCTGGGACCTCCTGGGTCTCGCGCTGCCGCGGTTCGATTTCCGGATGCGCGTCAGCAAGGGCACCTACGTGCGGACCCTCGCGCACGACCTGGGTGAGAAGCTGGGCTGCGGCGCCCACCTCGCCGCCCTGCGGCGCACCGCCACCGGCGCGTTCAAGGTCGCCGACGCCTTGACGCTCGAGCAGCTCGAGGCCCTGTCCATCGCCGAAATCGAACGGCGCCTCATCCCAGCCCAGGCGGCCACGGCCCGGTGAAACCGTCGGTCTTTTCCTCCCTCGAATCCACGCAGCTGCCGGCCCAGCCGCTGCACCTTGCGATCGGCATGTTCGACGGCGTGCACCTGGGCCACCGCGCGGTGGTGGAGGCGGCCGTGCAGTCCGCCCGCCGCAGCGGCGGGCTCGCCGGCGTCCTGACCTTCCATCCCCATCCCAGCGCCCTGTTCCACCCCGACCATCCGACCCGGTTGATCATGGAGCTTCCGACCAAGACGCGCCTGCTGCTGCGCCTCGGGCTCGACGCCGTCATCACCCAGCCGTTCACCCCGGAGTTCGCCCGCATCGCCGCCGTGGAATTCCTGCCCTGGCTGCGGGCCCGGCTGCCCGGCGTGGCGGCGGTCTATGTCGGGGAAAATTGGCGCTTCGGCGCCGGGAGAAAAGGGGACGTCGGCCTGCTCGTGGCGGAGGGGCGCCGGCTCGGGATCTCGGTCTTCAGCGCGCCGCCGGTGAACTTCGACGGCGAGCCCGTCAGCAGCACCCGCATCCGCAACCTGCTCGAGGCGGGCGAGGTGGCGGAGGCGGGAGCGCTACTGGGCTATGAGTACTATGCCGAGGGGCCGGTCGTGTCCGGCCGGCGCCTCGGGCGCACCCTGGGCTTCCCCACGCTCAACCTCGCCTGGTCGCCAGAGCTGCGGCCGCGCCTCGGCGTCTACGTGGCGCGCGTCACCGGGCCGAAGTCCCCCTCTCCGCTGCCCGCCGTGGCGAACTACGGCCTCCGACCCACGGTCGGCGAGGCCACCCTGCCGCGGCTCGAGACCCACGTCCTGGGCCCGTGCCCCTTCGACGAGGGGGATGCCATCGCCGTCGATTGGCTGCGCTTCCTGCGGCCGGAGATGAAGTTCGGCGGACTGGAGGAACTGCGGGCCCAGATCGCGCGCGATGTGTCCGAGGCCCGGCGGCATTTTTCCTTGCCCTAGGCACCCTATTTTCCGCTTACTTTCCGACCGCCTCTTTCGGACCCTTAGCTCAGTTGGTTAGAGCGTTTCCTTGACATGGAAAAGGTCGCTGGTTCGAGTCCAGTAGGGTCCAGGCGATGCTCGCGCAGCGAGCGAGCCTGCCGCGGCATAGCCCCGCGTCGGGAGCGGAAGCCGGTTATTCTTGCATGAATAACCGGAGATAGTATCCATTTATTCATGGATAAACTTCTCCCCCGCCCTCGGCTTCTGGCCCGCTTGAAGCAAGCTGTTGCCGAGTTTCCGGTGACGGTGCTTTTGGGTGCAAGGCAGGTGGGCAAATCGACCTTGGCGCAGGAGTCGTTTGCCGGCAAAAAGGGCGCAGTATTCTACGACCTCGAGCGCTCCGTCGACCGGCAGGCTCTGGAGACTCCCGAGTTGGCGCTGGAATCGGCAAAGGGGCTCGTGGTGATCGACGAGGTGCAGCGCCAACCGGGACTTTTCACGGCCTTGCGACCGTTGGCTGATCGCCGGCCAAGCCCCGCACGTTTCGTTCTGCTCGGCAGCGCCGCGCCGGATTTGATGCGCGGGGTTTCGGAGAGCCTGGCCGGCCGCGCCCAGTTCTTGGTGGTGGACGGATTCAACCTCCGCGAAACCGGTTCCGACCGATGGCGCGCTCTGTGGCTGCGCGGAGGCTTTCCCCGCTCGTTTCTGGCCATCGACGACGGGGCTAGCCTGCGGTGGCGCACCGCTTTTATCGCCACGTTCCTTGAGCGCGACCTCCCCCAACTCGGGATTCGAATTCCGGCTGAGACCCTCCGGAGGTTTTGGATGATGATCGCTCACTATCACGGGCAGATTTGGAATGCGGCGGAATTTGGCCGATCCCTTGGCTCCAGCGAAAAAACAGCGCGCCACTACCTTGATCTTTTAGCCGGGGCTTATGTTGTCCGGGTTCTGCCCCCATGGCATGAGAATCTGGGAAAGCGTTTGGTAAAGTCTCCCAAAGTCTATGTGAGGGATTCCGGGCTCCTGCACGCCCTGCTTAACATTGACGCTGGCCCGATTCTCGCCGGCCACGTTAAGCTGGGGGCTTCCTGGGAGGGATTCGCCCTTGAGCAGGTATTGGCTCACTGGGAAAGCGACCACGGATGGTTTTGGTCTACCTATCAGGGCGCCGAACTCGATCTCTTACTCGAGCGATCCGGAAAGCGTTATGGATTCGAATTCAAGTACAGTGACGCCCCCACGCTTACCCGCTCGATGAGGACCGCTTTGGAAGATCTGAAGCTGGCGCACCTCTGGGTGGTCTACCCCGGCACCAAGACCTATCCGCTAGCCGCCAACGTCACGGCCGTCCCGATCTCGGACCTGCCGAGGCCGCCTTGATTCCGGATGACTGCTGAGGCCTACGATTCCAGGTTTCTTCAGCCGGAACGTGCGGGATTTCGGTTGCGAGCGCGCTGAAGATCGGATTCCTCGCCCAACCAATCGAGATGAAGATCGATCCGCGGGTTGACACTTACATTGCGGGGGCGGCGCCATTCGCCCGGCCGGTCTTGCGGCACCTTCGCTCGCTCGTGCACCGCGTGTGCCCGGAATCCGCAGAGGCGATCAAGTGGCATATGCCGATGTTTTCCCTCAAGGGAAAACTCTTCTGCGCCTTGGGCGCCTTCAAAACGCATTGCCGTTTCATGATTTTTGGCCCCGAGGTCCGGGCGCTGATCAAGGCGGACGGCCACGGTGGCCCGGAAGGCGACGGTTCCTTCGGAAAATTGACCGCTCTCACGGATCTGCCGAATGACCGCCGGATCGCGAAATACCTGAAATTCGCCGCGGAGCGGATTGCCGAGGGAAAAAGTCCGATGTCTCGGGGGCGGCGGCGGACCCCGAAACCGGTGCCGAAAGTCCCACCTGCCTTTGCCGGAGCCTTACAGCGGCACCGCTCCGCCGCGACCACCTTCGCTGGCTTGAGCCCCTCTTGCCAGCGCGAGTACCTTGAATGGATTATCGGCGCAAAACAGGAGGAAACGAAGACCCGACGGATCGCGCAGGCGATTCAATGGCTCGCCGCTGGCAAGCGCCTCAACTGGAAGTACGAGCGCTGACGGGTTGGGACAACCCGCGCTACCTCGGAGAGGCCGGCCGGCCTATGCTTTTTCTGAAAAGGCTCTAGCTCGGGCGTCCCATGCACTTTCGCAGAGCGTCCTTCCGCAGTCCTGAAGTTTTCCTGGGCGACCACAGGATTAAATTAAACAAATAAAAATAGTTGCTTAAGTCATATTTTTCGCCGATAAGATCATGTTTAACGATGCTTATTTCTGGACCAAAATTGGTGGCTGCACTCACGGCCGCCTGCAAGGCGAAGCGCCAGGCGCTTCGCCTGCGCCAGCGTGACTTGGCAGCTCGATGCGGGGTTACTGAAGCGACCATCGTTCGGTTTGAGCGGACCGGCCGCGTCAGGCTTGATGCCTTTGGCCGCATTATCGTCGCCCTCGATTTGGGCGAGGCCATTCAGAAGGCTATCACCGCTGCCGCGGCCCCATCGATCGGGCCGAAAAGCGGCGAGGAGTTTCTTCGCGGTGGCCGGTCCCCTCAGCGAATTCGCATGAGAGGGATCCATATTTAGGAGGCAAGCGATATGGCGCGCGCGACCAATTCCATTCCCGAGCAACTTGAGCTCTTTCTTGAGGATTTGCCGATGGGACGGCTCTTCTATCGAGCCGCTGATCGCACCTACGCGATCGAGCTCTCGCCGGAATTCCTGGCGAGCGGTCATGATATTGCGCCCATTGTCTATCCTCGGCTTGATAAATTCCGCTCCGGACTCGTCCTCTTCCATGGCAAGCCCGAGGCGACTACTTCATTCCCCGGAGGTCTTCCGGGTTTCATTGTGGATTCATTGCCGGATAAGTGGGGCCAGTTGCTTCTCAGCAGCGAGAACCCGGCTCGTGACCAAAGCATCATGGGCATCCTCGCGAGCGTCGGCGGCGGTGGGCCGGGCGCTATTGCTTACCGCTTACCGGGCCAAGCGGCGCCTGTCCCGGGTGAGCCAAAGACCGAAGATCTCGCGGAAATGGCTCAACTGGCCGAGAAAATTGCAAAAGAGCAGCCCGTGCCTCGGCGCCAACTGGGGACCTTTGGCACGGGTGGCACTCTTGGGGGCGTTTATCCGAAAGTTGGCGCCCAGGTGCCGGATGGTATTCGGGCGGGAGGAGTCATTTCCCTCCCGCGCATATTGATTGGCGGAAATCCAGTGCGCGGTTTTCTACCGGGCATCGTAAAGTTCTCACCCACGAACGACGATGAGTCCAAGGGACGCGTGGAGTATGCTTTCCATCTGATGGCTCTAGCAGCCGGCCTTCGGCTCCCTTCGGCCTGCTTGTTGGAAGATGGCGCCGGAGGCCTTCATTTTGCCGTCGAACGTTTTGACCGCGTTTTGGAAACCGATGGTTCATTGGTGCGATTACACGTGCAAAGCCTTAGCGCACTGCTTCATGAGAATGCTGTTGGCGCTATTCGCTACGAGGAACTGGTGGCCGCGGCGGACAGGATGGGAGGGCCGGAGGAAGCCTTGGAGGCGTTTCGGCGGACTGTTTTCAATCTGCTCGCCACGAACCGCGATGACCATGGTCGCAACCATGCTTTCATTTACGACTGGCGCAATCGCACTTGGTCACTCGCTCCCGCTTATGACCTCAATCCAAGCTTGGGAGAATCTCTCACTGCGATTCGTTGGGGTGACGGGCCGGAAATACCGCAGCGCTTCGCGGAATTGCTCGCATTAGCGGCCATAGGCGGGATCGCGGGGAACGTGGCGATCGATGCCTTCCGCCGAGTCGATCTGGCAGTAACGCGATGGCCGGAGTTTGCGCACATGGCAGGGGTTGACATCGGCACTGCTCGCGAATGGGGCGCGGGGATGAGTAGTGCGACAAAGCAAGCAGGTCCGCTTCGAGCAGACGCGCGCCGGCAGATGACCGCCCGCCCATAGGCTAAGCCACGTCGCCGGATTAAGCGCCGTGATCTCGGCGCGGTCGACCTGCCCGCGCCGCCCTCAAAGATCTTCCTCACAGCCTATGGGCTGGCCCGGAGGCGGTTCGACCGGTTTCGGCAAATCCGGGGACTTGGGATTCTTGGTGAAGCGGTCGATCACCCCCAGCGTGTAGGCCACGTGGGCCGCCTCGGACGGATTGGTGGTCCCTGCGGCCGCGGCCTTGATGAGGCCCGGCCAGCGGGAGAGCTCGTAGCTGGCGACCGCGCGCACCTCCGCGGGGGCCGTGCTCTCCGAGGCCAGCGCCAGCAGATGGACGAGCGCGGCGGCCTCGACCGTGCGCTCAATTTCACCGGCATAGCTCTCGTCCTTGGGTCCCGCGCCCCAGGTCGCCTTGAAGACTCGGTCGATGACCTCATCCAGGCCCGGCGCATTCGCATCGCGCGCGTGAAACTCAATGAGCCGGGCCGCCCGGTGCGATTCGAAGATCAGGCTGAAGGTGAGCTGCGCCGCCGCGTCCGCGGGTGAGAGCGCATCGAAGGTTCCGCCGGTGCGGTTAGTGAAAAGCTCCTCCGTGCGGGGATAGCCGTACGGCCGCATCGGGATGCGGGCGATGAGCGACTCCGGCAGGGCCAGATTGTCCGGCGAGAGCGCCCGGAGCAGGGCATCCAGCGCCCGGCGTTGCTCCGCGGGCGGGACCGGCGTCGTCGGCGCCTGGCCGTCTCCGCGGATCGCGAAGCTGTAAAAAAGGCCGCCCACCGACTTGGCCGCGGCTTCGATCTGGTAGCGATGGAGCAGATAGATCGGCACCAAATGATCCTCGATGAGCGCCAGCGGAACGTCCGGCTTGATGACGTTCTCGCCAAACCGCGCGAGCGCCGCCTGCCGCACGCGCTGAAGCCGCGCCAGTTCATCGACGGCGTTCGCCCCGTTGTCCCACAAGTGAACCTGCGGATGCGCGCTGCCGGGCGGCCGCCCATCCTGGTCCGTCAGGAACGTGAGGCCGCGGTCCCGGGCCTGCAGAAGGACGGCGTCCAGCGCCTTCGCCTCGTCCACGCCCGGCGGGAAATCCTGGTACCCCCACGTGATCGTCACCTTGTCCCACTCGCCGATGCCGACGGCGTAGGCGTTGCCCGTGTCAAAGGTCCCGTCCGGTCGCAGGGTGATCCAGGGGCCCGGATAGTCCATGACCGATGCGCGACCGGACGCGCTCGCGAGAAAATTGTGCGCCAGGCCGAGCGTGTGCCCGACCTCATGCGCCGCGAGCTGCCGCAACCGCGCCAGAACGATCTGATCCACCTCAGGTGAATTTGTCTTTCCCTCCGCGTAGGGGGCGAGCAGCCCCTCGAAGATAAGGTCGTCCTGCCGCGCGCGCGACGAGTCGAGCGTGACCTTGCCCTTGATGATCTCCCCCGTGCGCGGATCGATCACGCTCAGGCCGTAGGACCATCCGCGCGTGGAGCGGTGCACCCATTGAATGATGTTGTAGCGGATATCCATCGGATCTGCATCCGGCGGCAGCAGATCCACCCGAAAGGCGTCCTTGTACCCCGCCGCCGTGAAGGCCTGATTCCACCACCGCGCGCCTTCCAGCAGCGCGGACCGGATCGGCTCGGGCACGCCCGGGTCCAGATAGTACACGATCGGCTGCACCGGTTCGCTCAGGGCGGCGGTCGGGTCCTTCTTTTCGAGGCGGTGCCGGATCGCCAACCGCTTCATGAGCGGATCGCCAATCGGCGAGGCGAAATCATAGTAGCTGCGCACGAAAAAGCCCGCGCGCGGATCGAACACCCGCGGCTTGTAGCCAGGCGGCGGGAGTTCGACGAATGAATGGTGCTCCCGGACGGTTAGCGCCTGGGGGATCGGCGTCACCTCCTGGACAAACTTACCGGGATCGGTGCCCGCGAAGGTGAGCGTGACCTCCACCTCCGTGTTCTTCGGAAAATTCCGCGTGTGCGGCAGGTAGAAGGCGCTCCGCTGCGGGTCGACCGTGAACGCCCCCTGGTTCAGGTGCTTCAGCACGCCCGCCACTCCGGCTGTGTCGCGCAGAAAGAAGCCCGTGGCATCCACGAGCACCCGTCCGCTTTCCTCCGCCGCCACGTCGAAACCCCAGAGCACCGACTGCGCGAACGAATCCTCCACCGCCCGCCGCTCCGAGGGATCGGTCGTCGTCGCCCGGAACTCCAGATTGGGCACGACCAGCAGGATACGCGGACCCGTCCGCGTGAAGCGGACCACCCGCGCCAGGGACGGCTGCCCCCGATCGAGGCCGATGTCATTCGAGCCAATCCCCTCCGGCAGCGACGGTACGTACAAAAGATCGGCGTCAAACCGATCGATCTCCATCCACATCTTCCCCGCCTGGTCGTCCCAATAGAGCGGCACGTACCCTGGCAGGCTTCGGCAACCCTTGATCCGGTCGCTAAAGCTCATCGCCGTCGGTTTCGCTTCGGAAGTCGCTTCCGCCGCGCGCACCGACGAGAAAAGAACAGCCGCCAACCCAACGAGAAGCCAAGGACGCATGGCCGAATCGCAGCAGAACGCCTGCCAGGGTTGATGGCAAAAGGGCCGCCGAAGGGTTGCCGACCAAGGGAGCATGCGTCACAGCGCACGTTTTCCATCCAAAAGGCGCGGATCTTGCTAGTGCCTAATTCGCTCTTGGCGGCGCCCTGTCAGCCGCCCGGACGCAAACTATCCCATGAATTCCAGCGTCAAGGTACGCCTCATCCTCGCTTCGCTGCTTTGCGTGATCGCCCTGGGCCTGGTGCCGCCACCGGCCCGCGCCGCGGACCTCGATCTCACTTCCGCCACGATCGCCGACCTCGATGCGGCGCTCAATTCCGGCGCGCTCACCTCGGAAAAGCTGGTCCAGCTTTATCTCGCCCGCATCGCCGCCTACGACAAGCAAGGGCCGATCATCAACGCGGTCATCACGCTCAATCCCCGGGCCCTCGATGAGGCCCGCGCCCTCGATGCCGAGCGCAAGGCCAAGGGGCCGCGCAGCCCGATCCACGGCATCCCGATGGTGCTCAAGGACAATTACAACACCTTCGACCTTCAGACCGCGGGCGGCTCGCAGGTGCTCAAGGGTTCGATCCCGCCGGCGGATGCCTTCGTGGTGAACAAGCTGCGCCAGGCCGGGGTGATCATCCTTGCCAAGGTCAATATGAGCGAGTTCGCCTCGGGCGGCGGCGCGCCCAACGGCTTCAGCTCCCTGGGCGGCCAGACGCGCAACCCGCATGACCTGACCAAGGGTCCGGCCGGATCCAGCGGCGGGACCGGCGCCTCGATCGCGTCGGCCTTCGCCCAATTCGGGATGGGCACGGACACGGGGGGATCCATCCGGGGGCCCTCGTCGGTCAACGGCATCGTCGGCCTTAAGCCGACGCGCGGCCTTCTCAGCCGCAATGGGATCATCCCGCTGTCGCTGTCGCTCGACACGGGCGGCCCGATGGCGCGCAGCGTTTCCGACATCGCGGTGGCCCTCGGCATCATGACCGGGGTTGATCCCGCCGACGAGGCCACCCGGACCAGCGCGGGCAGGTTCTACACCGATTACACGCAGTTCCTGAAGCGGGGCTCCCTCCGCGGCGCCCGCATCGGCGTCGCCCGCGACTACTTCGGCCAGAGCGCCGACACCGACCAGATCATGGAGGAGGCCATCCTCAAGCTCAAGGAACTCGGGGCCACCGTGGTCGATCCGATGAAGTTTCCCACCTTCTTCATGGACTCACGCCGGGGCATGTCCTCGTTCAACACCGAATTCAAGGCACAGATCGCCGTCTATCTGGCGACGCTCAAGCCCGGTTATCCGCGCACGCTTGCCGAAATCATCGCCAAGGCCGAGGATCCGGCCACCGGATATTCCAGCCCGTGGAAGCTCGCCAGCCTGAAGCGCACGCTCGAAGTGGCGCAGGACTTCGACGATCCGACCTATCAGGCGATCATCAACGAAGGCTACGCCATGGTCCGGGCGACCGTTCTGGCGGTGATGGCCAAGAACAATCTCGACGCGTTCATCTATCCCACGTCTGCCCGACCGGCCAGCCCGATCGGAACCGGCACCATGGGTGGTCGGGGGGGCGGAGCAGGGGGAGGGGCCGGGGCAGAGGGGGAGGCGGGCGCCGCCGGCCCCGGAGGAGGTGTCGCGAGCGTGGCCAACCAAACCGGCTTCCCCGATCTCATCGTCCCCGCCGGCATGACCAAGGACGGCTTGCCCGTGACGATCTCGTTCTGCGGGCCGGCCTACAGCGAAGCGAAGCTGATCGGCTACGGCTACGATTTCGAGCAGGCCACCAAGGCCCGCGTCCTGCCCAAGTACACGCCCAAGCTTCCCGGCGACCTCATCAACAACTGATTTCCAGAACCATGAAAGCACGGCACCTTCTCTTCCTCTTCGCCAGCATCGCCTTGGTGGCGGCTCCACTGCGCGCCGATTCCATCGATCTCGCCACCGCGACCATCGCCGACCTCCAGGCCGCGATGGCCAAGGGCACGCTCACTTCGGAAAAGCTGACCCAAATTTACCTGGCGCGGATCGCGGCCTACGACCAGCAGGGGCCGAACATCAACGTCGTGATCTACGCCAATCCCGCGGCGCTGGAGACCGCCCGCGCGCTAGACGCCGAACGCAAGGCCGGCAAGGTGCGCGGTCCGCTCCACGGCATCCCGATCGTGCTCAAGGACAATTACAACACCTTCGACATGCCGACCACGGCGGGCTGCCAGTTGCTCGCCGGGTCCCTTCCTCCGGCTGACGCCTTTGTCGTCAACAAGCTCCGCGAGGCCGGCGTGGTGATCCTCGCCAAGGTCAATCTCAGCGAGTTTGCCGGCGGCGGAAGCATCGGGGCCGGCGGCGGTCTCGGTGGCCGCGGCCGCGGCGCAGGCGGCACTCCCCCGGCGCCCCCCGCTCCTCCCACGCTCACCAGCCCGCGGCACGGCGCCAACATTCCCGGCGCCCAGAGCTCGATGGGGGGCCTGACGGTCAATCCCCACGACATCACCAAAAACGTGGCGGGGTCCAGCGGCGGTACCGGCGCGGGCATCGCGGCTGTATTCGCGCAGTTCGGGCTGGGTTCGGACACCGGCGGCTCGATCCGCCTGCCTTGCTCGGCCAATGGCATCGCCGGCCTCAAGCCGACGCGCGGGCTGCTCAGCCGCAGCGGGATCATTCCGCTCGCCCTGTCGTTCGACACCGGCGGGCCGATGGCGCGGAGCGTTTATGACGTCGCCGTGGCGCTGGGAGTCATGACGGGCGTGGATCCCTCGGATCCGGCCACGTACAGCAGCGCGGGCCAGTTGCAGAAGGATTACACCCAGTTTCTCAAGATCGGGTCGCTGAAGGGCGCGCGCATCGGGGTCGCCCGCGACTTCTTCGGACAGAATGCCGAGACCGACCGCGTGATGGAGGAGTCCATCGCGAAGCTCAAGGCGCTGGGGGCCACCATCATCGATCCGATCAAGCTCCCGCAACCTATGATGGGGGCGCGGGGCGGCATCCTGACCCTGATGATCGAGTCCGAGTTCAAGGCGCAGATCGCCGATTATCTCGCCACGCTCAAGCCGGGTTACCCGCGCAACCTCGCCGAGCTCGCGGCGAAGGCGGCCGACCCCGAATCCCATTATCGCAGCGACTCGAAGCGCGACGGCTTGAAGCGCAACGACGAGAACGCGCTCGCGCTGACGGATCCGGTCTATCTGGCGGCGAAGAACGAGGGGCTCGACTTCGTTCGGGCAACCATGAGTGCGGTGTTTCTCCAGAACCATCTCGACGCCCTGGTGTATCCCACCTCGCCGCGGCCCGCCCAGCCGACCGGCGTCACGGGCGGCGGCGGCGCCGGCATGGGCGCGGCGCCCTCCGGCCTGGCCAACCAGACGGGTTGGCCCGACCTCATCGTACCCGCGGGCATGACCAAGGAAGGCCTGCCCGTCACGATCTCCTTCATGGGAGTTGCCTACAGCGAGCCCAAGCTCCTCGGCTACGGTTACGATTTTGAGCAGGCCACCCACGCCATCAAGCTGCCGAAGTTCACGCCGGCCCTGCCCGCGGACATGATCGCAAATTGAGCTGCCGGCCGGCGGTCCGCGCCGCCGCTATCGGTGTTGATCGGAGGAAGAGTGGACGCTTAATGGGGTCCGATTAGAGGATGAATACCTTCCTTCGGACTTGGTTGATTTGGGCCTTTCTCCTGGCGGGATGTGCGAGCGCGCCCTCGGGAAAGATTGCCGGCGTGGCGATGCCGCCGGATGCGACGGTCGCCATCTTCAGCACGCCCAACTATCCCTACGACGGCTTCGACGTCACCGGGAATTTCCTGGATACCTTGCGGAAATACGGCCTGACGCCAACCAGCCGGGCTGACTCGACCTTCGTCCTGCAGATCGGATTCAGGGAGGTGGAAGGCTTGCCCGTCGTCTGCTCCCTCGTCCTCCAGCGGGACGGGAAGCCGGTTGTGTCCGCCGGGGGCACCGGCCGGGTCGTGGCGAACGCCCGGCCGGACACCGCCAGCGCGGGCGACCGGGCGGCGGCGGCCCGTGCCAGCGCCTTTCAGGCGGCGGTGCGGGATTTCGAGGCCAAGGCACGCGGGCCGTCCTGATGGTCGCCGCCATGCGCCCGTTGCGTTTGCGTCCATCTTGGCTATCGATTCTTAGCGTTCCCCCCGCGCTTCTCCATGAACAAAGCCTCTTCTCCCGCCACCGGTGCTGCGTGCCAGATCGGCGATCCCAAGTCCGCGTGCGGGCTTCCCTCCCATGTTGTCATCGACATGTCCAAGACCACCGTCCGGCGCACGGATGCGGAGTGGCAAGAGAGGCTGACGCCCACCCAGTACCGGGTCGCGCGGCAGCAGGGGACGGAACCGCCGTTTCGCAACGCCTACTGGGATCACCATGATGACGGCGTCTATTTTTCCGTCTGCAGCGAAACGCCGCTTTTCGACAGCCGCGACAAGTTCGAAAGTGGGACGGGCTGGCCCAGCTTCGCCAAGCCGATCGAGCCGGCTTTTGCCGCCGAGACGAAGGACGGAAGCCACGGCATGATCCGCACGGAGGTGCACTGCGCGGTGGACGGCGCCCATCTCGGGCACGTCTTCCCCGACGGCCCCGCGCCGACCGGGCTGCGCTATTGCATCAATTCGGCCTCGCTGCGCTTCATGCCAAGGAAGGAATACGAGGGTTGGCTGGCGGCCCGGGCCGGCCCGAAAGCCCCATGAGCGCGCCGTCGGCCGCCAGGACCGAATCCCTGGTGCTGGGCGGCGGCTGCTTCTGGTGCACCGATGCGGCCTACCGGCTCCTCCCGGGCGTGACCGCGGTCACCTGCGGCTATGCCGCGGGCCGGAATCCCAGTCCGACCTACGAGCAGATTTGCACGGGCCAAACGGGGCACGCCGAGGTGATAAAGATCGATTATGATCCGGCGGTCGTGTCGGTCGCGGCTCTCCTCGACTATTTTTGGCACGTGCACGATCCGACCCAGGAGGGTGGGCAGGGGAATGACCACGGGACGCAATATCGCTCGATCATCCTCTATGCCGACGCCGCGCAGAAAAGCGCGGCGGAAAAATCGCGCGCCGCGGCCCAGGAGGGCCTGGACGCTCCGATCACCACGGAGATCGCCCCGCTCGCCAAATTCTGGCCGGCCGAGGACTACCATCAGGACTATTTTGCCAAGCATCCCGACCAAGGCTACTGCTCGGTCGTGATCCGGCCGAAGCTAGCCAAGCTCAGGCGAAACCTGATGCAGGCGGGGCGCTGAGCGGACCGCGATCATTTGGCGGCGCGAATCTCCCGCTCCATGTTTTTGGCGTCCGCCGAGCCGGGTTGGAGCCCCAGGGCCAGTTCACATTCCGCCATCGCCTCGTCCAGGCGGCCGAGCTGGTAGAGGCAGTAGGCGGTGTTGACATGGATCGTCGGTGAGTCCGGCACCAGGATGGCCGCTTTCCGCAATGCGGCCACGGCCTCGGCGAATTTTTTCTCGCGCACGAACATATCGGCCAGCCCGATCCGGGCGACCGGGTTGCCGGGTCGCAGCAGCAGCGCTCTCCGGTACAGGCCGATGGCTTCGTCGGTGCGGTCGGATTGCGCGTCGACCATGCCGTGCCCGGCGTAGGTATTGGCCCGAAGATCCGCCGTCATCAGGAGGCTGAATGCGATCGAGGCGGCGGCGGCGGCGGTGCCCGCACCGATCAGGCCCCAGCGGAGCCGGCGCGGCAGCGCGAAATCCGATGCGACCGCGAGAAAGCCGATGACGGCGAGCAGGACGAGGGCGGGGACAAATTCCAGCTCGTAGCGCAGGCAGGTGGAGATGAAGAGGCAAAGAGGCACGGCGGCGGAAAGGAACAGGAGCAGAAGGGACGCAACGATCGCCGCCAGGGGCTCCCGCTGCTGCTCCCGTCGCACGCGCATCCCCCAGGGCAGGGCGGCGGCGCAGAGGATAAAGGGCAGGAGGGTGAGCACGCCGACGGTGTTGTCTCCGGCTCGGTGGCCCGCGGGCATTGGCGGCGGCGAGAGCTCCTGCACAAAAGGGAAAGCCTTCTGCCAGCCGGGATATTCCAGGAAATACAGCCGGAAATCATACCAGAAAAACCGCGCGCTGAAGCGGCGGACCGAGTCCTCGTCGCCGCCCGAGATCTGATATTTCTGCCCAAACTCGGCGATATTGCCGAAGCGGGCGTAGTTGTAGGCGAGCAGCCCGATGGCAATCGCGGCGATCGGCAGGATGAGCGCGGCGGCCGCGCGGGCTCTCCCGCGGCGTTCGCCGGCGGGATCCCGCCGCAGGATTCGAAAAAGGGGAAGGAGCAGCAGGGCCGCCCCCAGGCAGCCATTGGGGCGGCAGCCGATCGCGAGCCCGACCGAAGCGCTGGCGCCGAGCAGGCTCGGCCAGGATTGGGCCGGGCGCCGCAGATAATGCCAGAGGCTCAGGAGGGCCAGCATCCAGAAAGCATAGGCGGCCACGATCGGCACCTCCCACACGTCCGACCGCTCGAGGACGATCGGGACCACGGGAATCAGCCCCACGCAGAGGGTGGCGAGGCTGCCCGCGGCGGGGCCCGTCCGGGAAAAATACCGCCGCCGGATCGAGTCGATCAGAAAGGCGGCGGCGAGAAAGCCCACGCTCGCGAAGACAAAGCAGGCCTGGCGGTGGGCCAGGTAGGCGCCCGTCAGCCCATGAAACGGGAGAAACAGGATCAGGGCCGGAATCACGCTGAAGTAAAGGTACAGCCTGCCGCGGTAGTAGCTGAGGTCGTGGATCCTTCCGGAAGAAAATCTTTGGCCCTGCCACGGCGCATTCGCCTTTGGATCGTAGGGATTGGGCAGCGCGACCAGCCACGCCGGCGGGGTCAAGTCCAGCGAGAGCCGGCCCCGGTCGAATCCATCGACCAGGCGATTGTAGTAATCTTCGCGCGCGGTGCGGCTGCCCAGTTCCGAATCCGCCGTGCACGCGACCACGCCATAGATGGCGATCACCACGAGCGCGGCGAGCACCGGACCGATTCGGGCGGCGATCCCTCCTGGTCCGCTGGCGTCCGTGCCCCCGCCGAATTTCGCGCTCATGGTCTCTCCAGGCGCGCGAGGTTGCTCGCCGCCTCCGTATCGGCCGGATGCAGCTGCAGCACGATCCGGTATTGGGCGATGGCTTCACGGGTGCGGCCCACCTGGCTGAGCGCCGTGGCCAGGTTGAAATGGGCATCGGCCATGTCGGGCGCCAGGCGGACGGTGGCCTGATATTCCAGGATGGCCGCGTCGATCTGGCCTCTTTGCACCAGCGCGTTTGCGAGGTTATAATGGGCGGGGACGTGGGCGGGATTGACGCGCACGGCTTCGGCGAATTGTTCGATGGCCTCCGACAGGCGACCGGCCCGGAGCAGGGCCGTGCCGAGGTTGTCATGCGCCCGATCGAATGAGGGGGTTGAGCGCAACGCCGCCTTATATTGGTCGATCGCCGCGGGGAGCTGGCCGGCATCCAGGAAGGCGCCTCCCAGGTTGTAATGGGCTTGGGTGTCGTGCGGATCGATCCGCAGCGCCGCCTCGTAGGCGGCAATCGCCTCTGGCCGCCGCTGTGCCTCCAGCAGCGCGTTGCCCAGGTTGTCGTGGGCGCGGGGGTTGCCTGGCACTTTGGCCACGGTATCGCTCCAGATGGCGACGGCGCTGCGATAGTCGCGATTCCGGCGGCCCGTGGCAAATCCGAGCGCGAGGGCGGCCATGACCAGCACCGCGGCACAGCACCGCCGCCGCAGCCTCCGCCCCTCCGCTCCGACCGCCGCCTCGAGGCCGCACACGGCCAGCGCCAGCACCGCGGCGAGCGGCAGGTACATGCGGTGTTCGGCGATCGTTTGCGTGACCAGGGGCAGGAAACTGGAGCTGGGTCCGAGGATCGCGAAAAAGCAGGCGCCGGCGAAGCCCAGCGCCGGCTTGCGCCACAGGGCGGCTGCGGTGGCCGCCAGCAGCGCGAGCAGCAGGAGGCCCTGCGGCCAGACCTCTCCCGCCTGCCGGACCAATCCATTGCCATAATCGAGCACGAGCGGATGAGGCCAAAACGAGAGCTTCAGGTAGAGCACGATGGCCCGGCATTGTGTCAGGGCGTAGTCCCACGGGCTGATGCCGAGGCCAAAGCCGCCGGTGCCCCCGCGCGCGGGGCTGATGATCCGGAGCACCACCAGAGCCGACCAAGTGCCGGCGAGCGCGAGATGCAGGCCGCGCCGGCGGCGCCAGGCGTCGGCGAAGCTGCCCGCCACAAACGTCCGGTCATAGAGCAGGACGACCAGCGGCGCGGAGACCATGACCTCCTTGCTCAGCATGCCGAGGAGGCAGCAAAGAGTCGCAAGCCATGCCCAGGCCTTTCCGCCTGCCTCCTCGTCCGCCGCAGTCCCGCCCGGCGGGACGAAGGAGGACTGCCGCAGCGCATAGCGGATGAAACCATACAGCGTGAGGAGGTAAAACAGGCTCACCAGCAACTCGGTGCGATGCGCCACGTTCGTCACCGTCTCGGTCTGCAGCGGATGGACCGTCCAAAGCAGGACGATGGCGAACGCGCCGAAAGTGGCATGGCTTTGGTCCGGCCCTCCTTCGCCAAGGCTCCGGCGGGCGCTGGTCCGGGCGGGGACCCGGACCAGCGTCCGCCGCAGCACGCCGAAGAGGGCCAGCGCGGCCAGCACATGGAGCAGCAGGGCGAGCGCATGGTAGCTCCACGGGTCCGTGCCGCTGATCGCATAGTTGATCGCAAGGGAGAGATTGGCGAGCGGCCGGCCGTCGGTCTCGGAGCCGGTCCCGCGCGGCGTGCGGAGGGCCTCCCAGGGCGGCCACAGGTGGCGGATCGTCGGGTTGAGCGTGACCGCATTGAAGTCGTCGAAGACGAACGGCAGCCGGAAGATGCCGTGATAGGCGGCCAGCGCGGCGAGGACGATGAGGCCGGCCGCGAGCGGGACCGACCGCTTACGGGCCAGCTTCGAGCCAGACATATTTGTAGGGATGGTGGTCCAGCGGCGTCGGAAACCAGCCGCGCACCGACGGTTGGATCAGGAAAACGTGGGTGTAGTGATAGAGCGGAATGATCGGGACGGCGCCGAGCAGCAGGGCCTCGGCCTTCTGCCAGAGGGCGACGCGCGCCGCGTGATCCACGGTGCGCTCGGCGGCGAAGAGCAAGGCGTCATAGTCGGGATCGGCCCAGCCCGTGAAGTTGTTCCCATTGCCGCCGCGCCAGACGTCCAGGAACGAGGCGGGGTCCGGATAGTCGGCGATCCAGTCCCCGCGCAGGATCTGGAAGTCGCCCGAGCGCCGCGACGCCTGCACCACCTTGAGCTCCTGGTTGAACAGGCGCACCTCGACGCCGAGTTCGCGGCGCCACATCTCCTGCACCGCCTCGGCGACCAGGCGGTGGGATTCGGAATTGTTGAAAAGCAGCTCGAAGGGCGGCAGTCCCTTCCCCCCCGGGTAGCCCGCTTCGGCCAGCAGGCGGCGCGCCTCGGCGAAGTCGGTCGCGAGGCCGGCGGCCGGCACGTAGCCCGCCAGGCCGGGTGGGGTGAAGGCGGCGGCCGGAGTCTGCCCGCCGCGCAGGATCTTCTCGACGATGGCGCGGCGATCCACGGCCAGGGCCAGCGCGCGGCGGATCCGCGCGTCGCCCAGGTAGGGTCGCCGCACGTTGAAGGCGTAGTAATAGGTCCCGAGATAGGGATCGATCCGCAGGAACTGGGGCGCGTCGCGGCGATAGGTGTCGACCTTCGCGCCGGGCAACGCGTCGGTGAGGTGCAGCTGACCGGCGCGGAACGCCCGTTCCTCGGCGTCGAGGCTGTCGATCGGATAGAAATGGATCGCCTGGAGCCGCACCTGGGCCGCGTCCCAGTAGGTCGCCGATTTTTCCAGGACGATGAGCCTGTCGGCCGCCCACGACTTTAGCACGAAGGGCCCGTTGCCGACGATGCGTCCGGGCCGCGTCCACCGGTTGCCGCGCTCGTAAACCGGTCCGCCGGCCGCGATCGCGGGAAGGTAGACGGGCGACCAGGCCCACTGGGTCAGCAGCGCGAGGAAGCTCGGCGCGGGATGCTCGAGCGTGACCCGCAGCGTCCGCGGGCCGTTCGCCGCCGCGCCGACCCGGGAGAAATCCTTCGTCAGGCCCCGGTGAAAGGCCTCGGCTCCCCGCAGCACGTGCAGCAGGCCGGCATTTTCGGCCCCGAGGGAGGGGGTCAGGATCCGCTGCCAGGAATCCACGAAATCCTGCGCGGTCACCGGACGGCCGTTGGACCAGCGGGCATCCGCACGCAGAAAGAAAGTATAGGTCAGCCCGTCCGGCGAGATCTCCCAGCGCTCCGCCACCCCCGGGACCGGGTGCAGGTCGCGCGGATCCTCCGTCACCAGCCCCTCGAAAAGCCCCGCGATGACGTTCCCCTCCGCAATCCCGGTCGCGAGCTGCGGATCGAGGTCGGTGGGCTCGTAGCCGAGTCCGCGGTGGAGAACCTGTTCGCGGTTGCCGCGCTGCACCGCGGTCTCCCTCCGCGGGCAGCCGGCCGCGGGCAGGAGGGCCGCCAGGAGAAGCAGAAGGGGCGGAAGCCGGCGGCCCATGTCTCGGATTCTCGGGCGTCCCCGGCTATGGCTTCTCGATCAGCGCCACGGCGTGGGCGGCAATGGCGGCGCCTGCTCCGATCTGATCGATGCCCTCGTTGGTCGTGGCCTTGAGCCCGATCGCGTCCGCGCCCAGGCCGATCGACCGGGCCAAGGCGGCCTTCATCGCGGGAACATGCGGCTGCAGCTTCGGCCTCTCCGCGATCACCGTGGCGTCGACGTTGGTGGGCGCGAAGCCGTGCGCGCGCAGCTCGGCGACCACGCGGCGCAGCAGGACCTGCGAATCGGCATCCTTCCAGGCAGCGTCGGTGTTGGGGAAAAAGTGGCCGATATCGGGCAGCCCGGCCGCGCCCAGCAGCGCATCGCAGATCGCATGGGTGAGGACGTCGGCGTCGCTGTGGCCCTCGAGGCCGTAGTCCGCGGCGAAGCGGACGCCGCCGAGGATGAGCGGCCGGCCCGCGACGATGCGATGGATGTCGTAGCCGTGGCCGATGCGGAGCATGGTCGGATGCTAGGCGTCCCCGCGCCGGCGCGGCAAGAACTCGACAAAGGCGAGGTCGGGCGGAGTCTGCCGGAGCAGGAACTCCACATAGATGAGATCGGCCGGAGTCGTGAGCTTCGGGTTGGGGTGGGGATTCTCCAGCAGGGCGATGGCGGAACCGGAGCGTCCCAATCCCTCGACGGCGGCGGCGTCGTCGGTCACCCGCCGGCCCCGCGCCAGGGCGCGCGCATAGGCGCGCGCGATCAGGTCGCGCGCGAAGACCTGCGGCGTCTCCATGGCCCAGAGGCGCGAGCGGTCGAGCGTCTTTAGACGGGAAGGGGTCAGGCCGCTAGTGCTACTCCGGCGAGCCGGAGTAGCACTAGCGGCTTGACCCCTTTGTTTGATAGTGTCGGTGACCCGATGGGCCAGGACGACGGCCCGCTGGCGGCGCACGATCTGAAACAGGGCCCGCAGCTGCCCGGGCCGGATGAGCGGCCGCGCGCAGTCATGGATGAAGACGGTGTCGATGTCGGGGGGAAGGGCGGCCAGCGCGCGCTGCACCGAGTCCTGGCGTTCGCGGCCCCCGCGCACCAGCACCGAGGGAGTGGGCGCATACGCGGCCAGCGCCAGCATCTGCCGCTGGTCTCGATAGACCACCGCGTAGAAATCCGCCACGCCACTCGCCATGAAGGCCGCCGCGGAATAGGCGAAGACCGGCCGGCCGTCCAGCGGAGCGAGCACCTTGTCGGGCACGGCCCCGCGCATGCGCCGGCTGCTGCCCGCGGCGAGTAGGACGGCGGCGGTGCGGGACATTTTTCT
>Ga0302326_10000780_pt1 | contig 83994 bp, 73 predicted proteins | sample Palsa_T0_3_FD_202264 | JGI IMG/M metagenome (GOLD analysis project Ga0302326, IMG submission 202264) | Peat permafrost microbial communities from Stordalen Mire near Abisko, Sweden - Palsa_T0_3 | ecosystem: Environmental > Terrestrial > Soil > Palsa > Peat permafrost | place: Sweden: Abisko...
CTCACTTGCTGCCGCTCTCGGCCAGTAGCCGCACCGCGGACTGGTAGAGTCGCGCGCGCAGCGCGTAACGCTCGCTGGCGCGCGTGACGTAGCGCACCGCGATCTCCACGCCGCCCGCGGCGGGGCGCACCGCGATGCCCGGCTGGGCCGAGAGTGCGGTGCCGCGCTCGCCGTGCGAGGCGCGCTGCCACTCCTGCTCGGCCTGACGGGTGCTGTCCTTGGTCTCCTCGGCCACCTGCTTCTGGATCGCATCGGCGATGACGTGCGGATCGTGCCCGAAGGGCACGACCAGCGTCAGCTCATCCCACAGCCACTGTCCGGTGGTTGAGAAGTTGAAGTAGTGGCCCTCGATGGCGAAGCTGTTGGTGAAGGTGACGTGGCGCCCGGTGGGGTGGCCGGCGTCCGTCCAGTTGCCGGTCTCCAGGAGCACGGTGTGGAACATGCCAAGTTCCACTACCTCGCCGCTCACGCCGTTGATCTCCACCCAGTCGCCGATGCGGATGCCGTTGCGCCCCATGAGGACGAACCAGCCGATGAAGGCTACGATGAAATCCTTCAGCGCCACGGTGAGTCCGGCGCCTGCGATACCGAGCATGGTCGCGAACTGTCCGGGCATGCCGATGAGCACGAACAGGATCAGGAGCACCGCGACCAGTTGCAGCGCCACGCCGATGACGCCGCGCAGCGTTGCCAGCTGCCGCCGGTCGATGCGCGCCCCGCCGAGCAGCCGGTTCAGCCAGCGATCCGCGAACAGCAGCAGGATCAGGGCGCCGATGACGATGGCGGTGCCGGTGAGGATAGCGCGCGTCAGCTGGCGCTGCTGGGTGGCGACCACGCCATCCCAGCTGCCATAGATGCCGGCAAGCTTGTTGCGGGCACTGATGCGCTGATCACGCAGCATCAGGCGGCTCTGATCGACCGCAAGGCGCCGGGTGAGCGCCAGTGGGGTGTCCGCGGTGATGTCGTGGTTCGCAGGCGTTGCCGTCGTCGCGGGCGTCGCCGCTGCCGGGATGGCCGCGGCCGGGATGGCCGCGGCCGCCTTGCGTGCATCCGCGGCGCCCGCGTTCGCGTTCTTGGGGGCGCCAAGTTCCGCCAGGCGTTTCTGAGTACTCTGGAAATCTTCGACAAGCTGGGCGCGCTGCGCGGTGAGCTTCTCGACACTCGCGCTCACCCCGCTGCGTGCCTGCTGCAGCGAGCGGCGCTTGCCGCGCAGCGTCAGCCACTGCCGGATCTGCGCCACCATGCCATGCAGGTTCGCGACGAGGGCCGGGGAGGCCGCGGCCGCCTCCGGCGCGGCCACGCTGCGCTCGGCTGCGGCGTGCTCCTCCTGCGCCTTCTGGATGCGCTGGTGCACGTTGCCGCCGGCGGCCATCAGGTCGTTGTTGGCATCCTCGATCTGGTCCTTGTCGAGCTCCACCTGCGAGCCGATGAGGTCGAGCTGATCCTGCAGGTCGGCCTTGTCGGCCTCCGACGCCTGGCCCATCTTCTGCGCCAGGGTGTTGAGGGTGTCGGCGTCGGCCGTGAGGCGCTTCTGTGCCTCATCGAGGCGCACCTGGATGGCGAGCGCTGCAGGACCTAACACCGGCGGGTGAGCCTCAATGGCGCGCAGCGCGCCGCTAAAGGCGAGGTCGAGCTCGTGGTCGGCCGTCTGCACCGCGGACTGCGCGAGCGGCAGCTCCTCGGCCGTAGTGGCACGCCGCGCCAGGCGCTGGGCGGTGGCGAGCGTGGTCTGGTCGATGACGGGCACCGCCCCGTTGGGCGTCACCTCCGGGGGCGCCGGTGGTGGCGGCGGGTCCTGATTGCGCCACAGGCCGAAAAGCGTTACGGCCAGAAGCACCGTCAGCACGGTCGCGGTGGTCTTCTGCAGGGAGCTCATCCGCCTATCATGCCACGCGCCCGGCACCGGTCGCGCCTGCGGGTGCAGGGCCTTCGCAGCTGCCGCGGGTGACTTTAGCCCGCCCCGGTCGCCACCTCGAAGCCCTCATCGCACCAGCCCGTCATGCCGCCCACCATGATCTTCACCGGCAGCTGCAGGCGCGCGAGGCGCATGGCGGCGCGCTGCGCCCCGTTGCAGTGCGGACCGGCGCAGTACACGACGAACAGGGTGCCGGCCGCATAGGCTGCCATGCGCGAGCCGATGATCTTGGCGTGCGGGATGTTGATGGCGCCGGGCGCGTGAGCGCGGCTGAAGCATTCTGGCGAGCGCACGTCGATCAGCACGAAGTCCGGTGTGCCCTCGAGGGCCCGGTGAACATCGGAGCAGTCAGTTTCAAAGCGCAGCCCGCTCGCGAAATGCTCAAGCGCGCTCGCGCTGTCGGCGGCGGGAACCTCGGTGACCGTGCTTGCCATGGATACCTCCGTGAACGCTGTTGAAGCTGCAGGCCCATTGTCGCTGGCGGCGCCGCTTGCGCCACTGGCGTAAAAGACACAGTACGTTAAGATTGCGCCATGGCTCACAGGGTAGTGGCGCTCGCCTACGATCAGCTGTGCACGTTCGAGTTCGGCTGCGTGGTGGAGCTGTTCGCCCTGGCGCGGCCCGAGCTCGACGTGCCCTGGTACGAGTTCGCAGTGTGCGCGGCCGAGCGCGGACCGTTGCGCGCCGCCGGCGGCATCGAGGTGCGTGTGCCGCGCGGGCTGAAGCTGCTCGAGCGCGCCGACACCATCGTGATCCCCGGGTGGCGCTCCCCTGAGGAACCCCCGCCCGCGGCGCTCCTCGCAGCGCTGCGCGCGGCCTACCGCCGCGGCGCGCGCCTGTGCTCGATCTGCTCGGGTGTCTTCGTGCTGGCGGCGGCCGGCGTGCTCGACGGGCGGCGCGCGAGCACGCACTGGCGCTACGCCGAGCGCCTGCGTGCCCGCTACCCGCAGATCCGGGTTGAAGCCAACGCGCTCTACGTCGATGAGGGACAGATACTGACTTCGGCCGGTTCCGCCGCAGGTCTCGACATGCTCCTGCACCTGGTGCGTCGCGACTACGGCGCGAAGATCGCGAATCAGGTGGCGCAGCGCCTGGTCATCGCCCCGCACCGCGAGGGCGGGCAGGCGCAGTTCGTGCCGCGCCCCGTCGCCAGCGACGAGCGCGGGCGGCTCGCGCGCCTGCTGGATTTTCTGCGCGCGCACCTCGATAAGACCCACACACTCGCCTCACTTGCGAGGCGGGCGGCCATGAGCCCCCGCACGCTGCAGCGCGAGTTCGCGCTGGCAACCGGGCAGGGTCCGCATGCCTGGCTCACCGGTGAGCGCGTCGAGCGCGCCAAGGAACTGCTGGAAAGCACGCGGCTTGCGACCGCGGCGATCGCGGCGCGCGTGGGAATGGGAAGCGCCGAGTCCCTACGGCATCATTTCCGGCGCCGTGTCGGCACGGCCCCGGAACGTTACCGGCGGCGCTTCGCGCGCCGCCCGCGGCAGGCTCAGTAGGCGAAGTAGGGGCCGGTGCCCCCTGGGGTCGTCTGGCCCTCGATCGCCGTAAACACGTTGCGGCCGAAGAAGAACGGAATGCCGAGGTCGAACTGGATGGGAATGGTGTTGGGGGAGCTCGAGACGGTCAGGACGCCGGCGAGGTTGGGAATGACGGCGGCAGTGGGATTGGCATTGAACGCGCTGTCGAAATTGACCACCGTGAACGGCGCAGCGGCCGAAGCGGCGCCGGCCGAGGCCGTCAGCGTGGCGCTCAGGTTCAACGTCGAGAGCGGGCAGTAGAACTCCGGGGCGTCGGTGCACTGTGGGATGCTGCTGTCGGCGAAGAAGCTCAGGTTCGAGCCGCTGTCGAGCGCAGCGTTAAGGCCAGTGGCGCCGTTGAAGCTCGCGTACACGAAGCCAGTGGTGTCGTCCGCCTTGAGGACCGTGGCGGTGCCGAGCCCATTGTTTGCCTCGGTGCCGATGCCGAACACGAGCGCCCCGCCGGTGAGGGAGGCGGTCCCGGCCGAGGGCGGCGCGGGCAGCTCGACGATCACCCCATTGTTGTCGCCGCTGAAGAAGATGACGGGATTAGATACCTGCGCGGAGACTGCCACGTTGGTGCCGGTGCAGGTGCCGCCCGTGCAGGTGTAATAGGTGCCGGGCAGCGGGGGGGTCTCGCCCACGCACGCCGCGCCGCAGTCCTGCATGAAGGGCCCGACGCCGATGATGCCGTTGGCCCCGAAGGTGCTGACCGTATCCTCCTGCGTGCCCGGGCAGTCACCCGGCACAGTGTAGCCGCTGGCACCGATCACCTGAACGGTGAGGCCCGCGGCGGCCTTGCCCGAGACCGGCAAAGACAGATCGGCGGTGGCGAGGGGGCCGAAGGCCGAGCCATCGGCGAACTGCAGGCACTCCGCCAGGGTGCTGCCGCCGGACATGACTGCCGGCAGGCTGACGGTGAGCACGGAGCTGAGGATACGCAGGCCCGAGGAGCCGGTATCTACCTCGATGTGGTCGATGGTCTGGCAGGCTGTGGTGCTGCCGGGCGCGCACAGCTTGATCGTGATGAAGGGAGTGTTCAGGGCATTGGCTGGCCCGCCGTCCATCACCGTCGATTCGACGTTCGGCGGCCCCGGGGTCGCGATCACTTGGGCGCCGCCGCCACCCCCGCCGCCGCCTCCGCCGCCACCTCCGCCGCCGGAGGATGAACCGCCGCCGCCGCCGCAGGCGCTCAGGAGCAACAGGGAAGCGAGGCTCAGAATCACTGCATTACGCATAGCTCATCATTCCTTTAGGCGACCGGCGCAGCCGATCACTGAATCTGGTCGACCGAGAAGTTCTGCGGGAGCATGGCGGGCACCCAGGCGCGCCCGCTGAAGGCCCGCATGCGGCCATTGTTCTGCACCACGAGCCCGGGCTGCGCGATCGCAAGATGACGGTGGTTGCCGTGCACCGCGGCGGCGGCCGTCAGGAACTGGTCGTGGTAGCTGCCAAGCACCTGGCGCAGATCCGGGTTCACCGGGCCGTCCCAGGCTACCGCGAACACCTTGCCGTCGCTGCCGGTGAACTCACGCACGCGCAGGCCGTAGGAGGTGCTGATCTCATGCACGGAATAGCCCATCAATTCGTTGACCTGCACGGCGCCTTTCATATGCGCGACGTCCGCCTGCACTGAGGTCACGTCCGACCCCAGTGCGGCGAGGGCAGGGGTGGCCGTCAGGAGGGCCAGTACGGCCGGGAAAGCAAAGCGCGTCAGATTCATGCGGAAGATCCTTAAAGTCCTTTGACTGTAATATTGCACCATGGCAACGCCCGATGCGTGAACCTGTGCCGGAATGGCGACTTATGACGCATTTGTCACGGGAGTCACCGGGATTACAGCGCCAAAGCTGTGCAAGGGTTGACTGGGCAGCGGGCGGCAGGTTCCGCGGCAGTGCCGCTGACCCGGGCGCGAAACAGCTTGTGGCCTTATTGATCAATCCGTTAGGATTCGCCCCCCAAATTCGGAGCGGTAGTTCAGCTGGTTAGAATACCGGCCTGTCACGCCGGGGGTCGCGGGTTCGAGTCCCGTCCGCTCCGCCATTTTTCCTTAATCCAGCCAGCCTAAAACATGCTTCTTCAGCGGATCCGAGACAAGCTCCACGGGCCCCTTGCCTGGGTGGTGCTGGGGCCGATCATCCTGGTGTTTGTCGCCTGGGGTGCTTACGGCATCGTCAACCTGTCGGTGGGCGGCTCCAACTACGCCGCCGAGGCCGACGGCAGCAAGATCTCGCTCGAGGACGCGCGCGGGGCCTGGCTTCGCCAGCAGGCCGTGTGGCAGCAGCGCCTGGGGGGCGCGGCGCTGCCTGACCAGGTGCGCGATCAGCTACAGCAGCAGACGCTCGAGAATCTGATCAAGAATGCCCTGATCGCCGAGCGCACCCAGAAGCTTGGCTACCGCGTGAGCGCAGCGCAGCTGCATGAGGCCGTCACGAGCGAGCCGGCATTCCAGATCGGCGGCCAGTATTCGCCGGAGGCCGCGCGCCTCGCCCTCGCCCAGGCGGGTATTTCGCTGGAGAACTTCGAAGCCCAGCTGCGCGATGAGGCACGGCGCACGCAGCTCGAGGCCGGCATCCGGGCCTCCAACTTCATGACTGCCGCCGAGCTCAGTCGCCTGAACGCGCTCGAAAACCAGCAGCGCGAGGTGCGCTACCTGGTGCTGCCCGAGGACAAGTACGCGGCCGGCTACAAGCCCGACGATGCGGCGATCGCCGCCTACTACCAGGCGCACGCGAAGCAGTACCTCACCAATGAGTCCGACAAGATCGACTATGCGGAGTTGCGCCTCGATGCGCTCGCCGCGCAGCAGACCGTCACGGATGCGGATCTGCACGCCGCCTACGACAAGGCCAAGAGCAGCCTCCTCATCCCCGAGAAGCGCCACGCCCGCCACATCCTGATCCCGCTCGCGGCCACCGCCTCTGCCAAGGACGCCGCCGCCGCGCTTGCGCTGGCCCAGCAGGTGCTGGCACAGGCGAACGCGGGCAAGGACTTTGGCGAGCTCGCCAAGCAGTACTCCCAGGATCTGGGCTCCGCGAAGAACGGCGGCGACCTTGGCTGGGCCGAGCGCAGCAGCTTCGTCGCGCCCTTTGCCGATGCGCTCTTTGGCATGTCGGTCGGGCAGATCAAGGGTCCGGTCAAGACTGAGTACGGCTATCACATCATTCGCCTCGATGAGGTGCAGGCCGCGCACGGCAAGTCATTCGAGGATGCGCGCGCGGACCTCGAGGCGCAGCTGCGTCGCGACCGTGCCACGGACCGCTTCGGGGAAATCCAGGAGCAGCTGCAGGCCAAGCTCGCGGAACCCGGCGCTGACCTTAACGTGCTGGCCCAGGAGTTCCACCTCGGCCACGGCCAGATCGACAGTTTCGCCAAGGGCGTCGGCGCGCCGCCGCTCGGGGCCGCGCCGCAGCTGCAGGAGCTGCTGTTCGCTGACCCGGCTCCGGCAATCGGCAAGATCGCAGGTCCGGTGCTGCTTGGCGACGACCGCCTGGTGCTGGCCAAGGTGCTCGAGCACCGTGCGCCTCAGCCACGTCCGCTCGCGGACGTGCGCGAGGCCATCGTGGCCGCGATGACCCGTGAGCAGGCCTCCCAGGCGGCGCTGAAGGCCGCTGAAGCGGCCCGCGATCAGATGCAGGCGGGCGCGAGCTTCGACGCCGTGGCGCAGGGTCTCAAGGTGAGCGCGGAACCGGCCCATTTCGTCGGCCGCAATGACCCCTCGCTGCAGGGCGAGGTGCGCACCGCGGTTTTCGCCGTGGCACCGCCGGCCGGCAAGCCGCAGTTCCGGGCGCTCGGTCTGAAGGACGGCAGTGCGGCGGTGTTCGAGGTGAGCGCCGTGCGCACGGCACCGGCGGCGGATGACAAGGCGCAGTTCGAGCGCGGCCTGCGCGAGGCACAGAACCAGGGACAGAACGAGGTCCTGGCTTACCTCGACGAAATGCGCCGCACCGCGGACGTCAAGAAGAATCCGAAGGCCTTCGAGTAGGGCGCCTCTTCAGCCCTCGGCTTCCAGCGGGAAGCTCATGCCGACGGTGCTGAAGCCGCTGTCCACGTAGAGAATCTCCCCGGTGATGCCGGCGGCCAGATCCGAGCACAGGAAGGCTGCGGCATTGCCGACATCCTCGGGCGTCACGTTGCGCCGCAGCGGCGCGACCTCCGCCACGCGGCCGAGCATCTTGCGGAAGCCCGGGATGCCGGCGGCCGCCAGGGTCTTGATGGGACCGGCGGAGATGCCGTTGACGCGTACGCCGTGCGGGCCCAGGTCCGCCGCCAGGAAGCGCACGTTGGCCTCAAGACTCGCCTTGGCGAGTCCCATCACGTTGTAACCGGGGATCGAGCGCACCGCGCCCAGGTAGGAGAGCGTCAGCAATGCGCCGTTGCGCCCGGCCATCAGCGGCTGGGCGCGCTGGGCGAGCGCGGTGAGGCTGTAGCTGGAGACGTCGTGGGCGATACGGAAGCCCTCGCGCGTGGTGGCCGCCACGAAGGTCCCGGTGAGGGCCTCGCGCGGCGCGAAGGCGACGGCGTGCACTACGATGTCGATCTGCGCCCACTCGCTCTTCAGGAGTGCAAACGCCGCATCCGTCTGCTCATCCACCGTGACATCCAGCGGCATGGTGAGCTTGGAGCCCAACGAATGCGCGAGCGGCTCGACGCGCTCCTTCATCTTGTCGTTGACATACGAGAAGGCGAGTTGTGCGCCCTCGCGGTGCATCGCCTGCGCGATGCCCCAGGCGATCGAACGGTCGGTCGCGACGCCTACGATGAAGGCACGCTTCCCGGCTAGAAATCCCATGTGTGTGTCCTCCGCGGCCGGATTATGCCGCAACTGCGCCGTGAGCTGGCGCAGTTACGCCGCGGCTCGCCCGTCGGGGGACTTCAGCCGTGGTGGCCGCCGAGGTGAATGTGCAGCTTCTGGCCGGTGTGGATGTGCGACTTGGAGCTCAGGCCGTTCCACGCCAGAAGCTGCGGGACGCTGCACTGGAAGAGTCGCGCGATCTGCGCCACCGTGTCCCCCTCGCGCACCGTGTAGGTCATGTGGCGCACCTTGTGTGCGGGCGCTGCGGAATCTGAGGACAGCCTGATGCGCTGCCCGGCACGCAGCTCATCATCCGGATGCATGCCGTTCATGAGCGCGAGCGTATGGACGTCCATGCCGTGGCGGCGCGCGATGGTCCACAGCGAGTCGCCGTGGCGCACCACCTGCACGTGCGTGCGGCGCGTGCCGTGTCCGTGGCCGTCGACCTGGGCTGCGGCCAGCATCACCTTGGGCGGCAGCTCCGTGACTGCGCTCGGTACGCGCACGTCCTCGCCCACGGTCAAAGGACCAGCGGGCAGATCGTTCATCTCGCGGATGACTGTGGGGGTGGTCTGGAAGCGCTTGGCCACCGAGACTACCGAATCCCCGTGGCGCACGGTGTAGCGGGTGACCCCGAGGCGCTGTTCCTCGGACAGCTGCACGATATTCTCCGAGAACACATCGGCGGCCTCCATCGGCAGCAGCAGGAAGTGGGGTCCGGAGGGGTCGGTGGCGAAGCGATGGAAAGCCGGGTTCAGTTCGTAGAGATCTTCCGGGCTGATGCCGGCGATCTGGGCGGCGAGCTTCAGGTTGATCTGGCCGTCGGTCGGTACGCGCGCGAAGTAGGGCTGGTTGGGAATCGGGCTGAAGGCGAGACCGTAGGTCTCTGGGTCTGCCACCAGGCGCTTCATCGCGAGGAGTTTCGGCACGTAGGCGCGGGTCTCACCGGGCAGCCACAGGCTCCAGAAGTCGATCGGCCGTCCGGCGGTGCGATTGGCTGCCACCGCACGCTCCACCATGGCCTCGCCGCAGTTGTAGGCGGCAATCGCCAGCAGCCAGTCGCCATTGAATTCATCATGCAGGTACTGCAGATAGTCGAGCGCTGCGCGCGTTGACTCCACGATGTCGCGGCGCCCGTCGTACCACCAGTCCTGCTTGAGTCCGAAGCGCGAGCCGGTGCCCGGGATGAACTGCCACAGGCCTGCGGCGCGGGCACGCGAGTAGGCATAGGGCTCGAAGGCGCTCTCGACCACCGGCAAGAGCGCAATCTCGAGCGGCATGCCGCGGCGCTCAAGCTCGACCACGATGTAATAAAGGTATAAGTCCGCGCGCCCGAAGGCGCGCTGCAGGTAGGCGGGATTGGCGGCGTACCAGCGCAGCTGGTCATCGACCGCGCGCCGCTCGGCGCCGTCATCGAGCTTGAAGCCAACACGCATGCGATCGAACAGATCCCCATACTGCGCCGGGGTGAGGCCTGCGACCTGGGTCGGCGTTGTCCCCGCGTCCGCGGCGGCACCTTCAGCAGGGCTCGACTCGATGGCGGGCTGCGAGGGCGGAGCACTCGGCGTCGGAGTGAGGGGCGCGGCGGCCTGGGGGGGCAGCTGCGCGAGCTGCGGGGCGACAGTCTTCGGCCGCGCAGGGCCCTGGGCGCACCCGGCGAGCGTGAGCAGGATCAGAGTAAGGAGAGTGTGACGCGTAACTCTCGGTCGTGGCGTCGTCAAAGTTCCGTACCCTCTGTCGGCGTGCTACTTTTCCCGCGCCGGGGCACGGGTCCTTATCTATCTAAGGACGCTACTGGTTCAAGGCCGCGAATTTAACCGTTAATTTCACACTATTACCAGCACTTCTATCGTGCCAGTTCGCACTTCAGGCATCGCGGATCGTGACGCGGCTCTCAGAGCCTGGTGGGACGCGCCGCTCGGCCGCGCCCTGCTCGCCGCCGAATCCGAGCTCCTCGCGGCGGCGCTCGAGGACGTCTTTGGCTGGGAACTTCTGCAGATCGGGGCCTGGGGCAACGCGCGCGAACTGCTCGCCGGCAGCCGCACACGGCGCCAGAGCCTCCTGAGCGCTCCGGCGCTCGCCGGCAGCGCCGATATCCTCGCGCGCCCGGCGCAGCTGCCGGTGATGAGTGACTGCATCGATGCGGCGCTGCTGCCGCACACGCTGGAATTCGCGCCCGACCCGTACGCGATCCTGCGCGAGGCCGACCGCGTGCTCGTCGGGGAGGGGCAGCTCCTCCTGCTCGGTTTCCATCCCTGGAGCCTGTGGGGCATGCGCGCGCGCTGGAGCCGCGCAGGTTTCCCCCCCGGCATGCGCCGCCTGCTGTCCGAGCGTCTGGTGCGCGAGTGGCTCGTGCTCTTGGGTTACGAGGTGGTGGCCGAACAGCGCTACCTGTACCTCGGGCCCTGGAGCCGCGGGCTTGCAGGCGGGGAGGGGACCGGGCGCATCCTGCGCCCCGGGCTCACCTACCCCTTGCCCGGGGGCGCGTACCTGCTCAAGGCGCGCAAGCGTATCTACACCGTGACGCCGATCCGGCCGCGCGCCCGCGAGAAATCCGCGGTCATCGGCGGGCTCGTCAAACCCACGACCCGCAGCGGCCCGTGATCGAGATCTACACCGACGGCGCCTGCCGCGGCAATCCCGGGCCCGGTGGCTGGGGGGCGTTGTTGATGATGGGCGAGCATGAGAAGGAGCTGAGCGGCGCGGAAGTCCTCACCACCAACAACCGCATGGAGCTCACCGCGGTGATCCGGGCGCTCGAGGCGCTCAAGCGCCCGGTGGCGGCACGCATCTACACCGACTCGCAGTACGTGCGCCGCGGCATCACCGAATGGCTTAGCGCCTGGAAGGCGCGCAACTGGCGTACGGCGGATAAGAAGCCGGTCAAGAATCAGGACCTGTGGGAGCGCCTGGAGCAGGTAAGTGCCGCGCACCGGCTGGAGTGGCAGTGGGTGCCGGGACACGCGGGCGTGCCTGGCAACGAGCGCGTCGATCGTCTGGCCAACGAGGCCATCGACGCCCTGCAGAGCGGCATGCGGTAGACTCGCACCCCCATGCGCCAGATCGTCCTCGACACCGAAACCACCGGCCTCGAACCCGAACTCAACCACCGTGTCATCGAGATTGGCTGCGTCGAGCTCATCAATCGCCGCACCACCGGGCGCACCTTCCATCGTTACCTGAATCCGGAGCGCGACATCGATGACGGCGCGCTCGCCGTGCACGGCATCTCGCGCGCCGAGCTCGATGGCCAGCCGCGTTTCGCGGACGTGGCGGAGGAGCTGGTGGGTTTCATCGGCGGCGCGGAGCTCATCATCCACAACGCCGCCTTCGACGTGGCGTTCCTCGACGCGGAGCTCGGGCGGCTGTCCGGTGAGCGCCGTCACGTGAGCACCCTGTGTCAGGTGCTGGATACGCTGGCGCTTGCGCGCGAGTTGCACCCCGGGCAGCGCAACAGCCTCGATGCGCTCTGCAAGCGCTATGACATCGACAACTCCGCGCGTGAGCTACACGGCGCGCTGCTGGATGCCCGCATCCTCGCCGACGTCTATCTGGCAATGACCGGCGGCCAGGCGGCGCTGGAGCTGGTGGAGAGCGATGCTGCCGCGCGCGCTGCCGATGGCAGCCGCGCGGTCCGGGTGCCAGTGCGCAGCGCCGTGCCTCTGGCGGTCGTTGCGGCGAGCGCGCAGGAGCTCGCCGCACATGAGGCCATGCTGGCCATCATCACCAAGGCGAGCGGCGGACGCTGCCTGTGGGCGGCAGAAGTACGTGACATCCCGACGGGTGAGTGCACTACGGACGCCCAGCGCTCCAGTGCCTGAAAGAACCATGATCCCCGAAATCAGAAAATGCCGTATCGGCATCGTCGGCCTCGGCTACGTAGGTCTGCCGCTCGCGGTGGAGTTTGGCAAGCACTACGAGACGATCGGCTTCGACGTCAAGCCCGAACGTATCGCGCAGCTGCGTCGCGGCCGCGACGTGACGCTCGAGGTCACGGGCGCGGAGCTCAAGGCGGCAGGCCGTCTCACCTTTACTCTGGACCTGAAGCGCCTGCGTTCCTGCCAGGTATTCATCGTCACGGTGCCGACTCCGATCGACGACTACAAACGCCCTGACCTGACCGCGCTCAGGCGCGCCAGCGAAACCGTCGGCGCGGTCATGCGCCGCGGCGCGGTGGTTGTCTATGAATCCACCGTGTATCCCGGCTGCACCGAGGAGATCTGCGTTCCGATTCTGGAGAAGGTCTCCGGCATGAAGTTCAACCGTGACTTCTTTGCCGGTTACAGCCCCGAGCGCATCAACCCGGGCGACAAGCAGCACCGTCTCACCACCATTCGCAAGGTCACCTCGGGCTCGACCCCGCAGGTCGCCGAGTTCGTCGACCGCCTGTATGGCTCGATCGTGACTGCCGGTACCCACAGGGCCTCCAGTATCCGCGTCGCGGAGGCCGCCAAGGTCATCGAGAACACGCAGCGCGACGTCAATATCGCGCTCATCAATGAGCTGGCACTGATCTTTAACCGCCTCGGCATCGATACCGAAGAGGTGCTGGAAGCGGCCGGCAGCAAGTGGAATTTCCTGCCCTTCCGGCCAGGGCTGGTGGGTGGGCACTGCATCGGTGTCGATCCCTACTACCTGACCCACAAGGCCCAGGAGATCGGCTATCACGCCGAAATGATCCTCGCCGGGCGGCGCCTGAACGACAACATGGCGCTCTACGTGACCGGACAGATCACGCGCCTGATGGCCACCAAGCGCATCCATGTGAAGGGCGCGCGGGCGCTGGTTCTGGGGATGACCTTCAAGGAGAACTGCCCCGACATCCGCAACTCTAAGGTGATCGACGTGGTGCGCGAGCTGAAAAGCCACGGCGCCAAGGTCGACATCTACGACCCGTGGGCCAACCCCGCCGAGTGCCGCCATGAATACGGTCTACGTACGGTGCGCGAGCTGAAGTCCGGCCGCTACGACGTAGCGATCGTAGCGGTCGCGCATCGCCAGTTCCGTGAGCTCGGGGCGCGCGGCGTGCGGCGGCTGTGCAAGAAGAACCACGTCGTCTACGACATCAAACACGTTTTCCCGGCGGCAGCCACCGACGGACGGCTGTGAAGATTCTTCTCACCGGCGCCGCCGGCTTCATCGGCTCGCATACTGCGCACAAGCTGCTGGCGCGCGGCTATGAGGTTGTCGGGCTCGACAACATGAACGAGTACTACGACGTCACGCTCAAGCAAGCGCGCCTGGCGCGGCTGACCACGCAGCCGGGGTTTCGCTTCGAGCGCCTCGATCTTGCGGACGATGCGGCCATGCGTTCGCTGTTCGCGAGTGAGAAGTTCTCCCGCGTCATCCATCTGGCCGCCCAGGCCGGAGTGCGCTACTCGCTGCAGGAGCCGCACACCTACATCCGCAGCAATGTCACCGGCACCCTGAACGTGCTGGAGGGCTGCCGTCACAACGGCGTCGAGCACCTCGTGTACGCCTCCACCAGCTCGGTATACGGCGCCAACACCAACATGCCGTTCTCAGTCCACAACATCGCCGATCACCCGCTGTCACTGTACGCCTCGACCAAGCGCGCCAACGAGCTGATGGCGCACAACTACTCGGCGCTGTTCAGGCTGCCGACCACGGGGCTGCGTTTTTTCACCGTCTATGGCCCGTGGGGACGTCCGGACATGGCGCTGTTCATGTTCACGCGCAACATCCTCGAGGGCAAGCCCATCGATGTCTTCAATCACGGCCACCATCGGCGCGACTTCACCTATGTCGAGGACATCGCTGAGGGCGTGATCCGCGCCTCCGAGCGCGTGGCGCAGCCTGATCCCACGTGGCGCAGCGATGCGCCCGATCCGGCCACGAGCTCCGCGCCTTTTCGTATCTACAACATCGGCAACAATCAGCCGGTGCAGCTGATGCGCTACATCGAGGTGATCGAGGAGTGCCTGGGGCGCAAGGCGCAGAAGAACTTCCTGCCCATGCAGCTGGGCGATGTGCCCGAGACGTTCGCCGATATTGAGGACCTGGTGCGCGATGTCGGCTATCGACCGGCCACCTCCATCGAGGTGGGGGTACGCAAGTTCGTCGACTGGTTCTGTGATTACTACGGTTATCCGAGCGCTGCGCGAGCCACCGATGGCCACTGACGCGCGCACCACCGGCACTGCGGCCGTGCAAGTGCCGCTGCTGGACCTGAAGCCGCAGTACCAGCCGCTGGCCGCCGAGATTCAGGCCGCCATCGCGCGCGTGTGCGACACCCAGCACTTCATCCTCGGTAGCGCCGTCAGGGAACTCGAGGCCGCCGTCGGTAGGTACAGCCAGTGCCGTCATGGCGTGGGGGTCTCCTCCGGGACCGACGCGCTGCTCTTGGCACTGATGGCACTCGGCATTGGCCCGGGGGACGCGGTGATCACGAGCGCGTTCACCTTCTTCGCCACCGCCGGCACTATCGCGCGCGCCGGTGCGCGGCCGCTGTTCTGCGATATTGATCCGGTGACCTTCAATCTCTGCCCGGCCGCGGTCGAAACCTTTATCGCCGAGCGTTGTCTCGAGCGCGAGGGCGAACTCATTCACCGCGATAGCGGTGCGCGCGTGCGGGCGCTGATGCCGGTGCACCTGTACGGTCAGGTTGCCGACATGGCGGCATTCATGAAAATCGCACGCCGCTTTGGCTTGAAGGTGATCGAGGATGCTGCCCAGGCGATTGGCGCCGCCGACGCCGGCGGCGCGCGCGCATGCAGCTTCGGAGATGTCGGCTGTCTGTCCTTCTTTCCCACCAAGAATCTCGGCGCCTTCGGCGATGCCGGAATGTGTGTGAGCAACGATGCGGCCCTCGCCGAGCGTCTGCAGATACTGCGCGTCCATGGCGGCAAGCCGAAGTACTACCATCCCTTCATCGGGGGCAACTTCCGCATCGATGAGCTGCAGGCAGCCGTGCTGAACATCAAGTTGCAGCATCTCGACACCTGGACCGCTGGCCGCCAGCGCAATGCGGCGTTTTACGATGCCGCCTTCGCGCGCGCCGTTCCCACAGAGGCGCTGCGCACCCCGCACGCCCTGTCCGGGGCACGCCACATCTACAACCAGTACGTGGTGCGTGTGCGTGAACGCGACGATCTGCGCCAGCACCTCACCGGCCAGGGTGTGGGCAGCGAGATCTACTACCCGGTGCCATTGCATCTGCAGGAGTGCTTTGCCTACCTGGGAGGCAAGGCGGGTGATTTGCCGCAGTCCGAGCGTGCCGCCGAGGAGACGCTCGCGCTGCCCATCTTCCCCGAGCTGCGCGAGATGCAGCTGCAGTACGTGGTGGACGCGATCGCCGCGTACTATCGGCGCTGAAGCGCCGCGGTCCGGCGCCGGGTTAGATGCAGCGCAGCAAGGAGAGCCCCATGTCATTTTCCCTGAACCCCGGCCCCGGCACCGCTACTTGGGCGGTGCTGAACGCACAGGCGGCCCGGCTTGCCGCGCTGCCCGTGCGCGAGCTGTTCGAGCGTGACCCACGCCGCTACGAGCGTTTCGTGCGCGAACACGCGGGACTGCTCATGGATTTCTCGCGCCAGCGTCTCGATGAGGGCACGCTCGCCACGCTGTTCCAGCTCGCCGATGCGGTTGGGCTGCGTCAGCGCATCGACGCCATGTGGAAGGGCGAGCACATCAACACCACTGAGGACCGCGCGGTGCTGCACGTGGCGCTGCGGCAGAATCCTGGCGAGGGCATCGGCGGCGCCGACATCGAGAAGCTGGTGATGGCCGAGCGGGCGCGCATGCTGGCCTTTGCCGAAGGGGTACGCAACGGCGCCATCCGCGGCAGCAGCGGCGATGCCTATCGGCTGGTCGTCAACATCGGCATCGGTGGCTCGGACCTGGGGCCGGCGATGGCCGTGCAGGCGCTGCGCAGCTATACGGCCGGGGCGCCGCGCTGCGAGTTCGTTTCCAACGTCGACGGCGTACATCTGGCGGAAGTGCTGGAGTCGGCGGACCCCAAGAGCACGCTCTTCATCGTGGCGTCCAAGACGTTCACGACACTCGAGACGCAGACCAATGCCAAGAGCGCGCGCACCTGGCTTGCCGCGCGTCTGGGCGAGGCGGCGGTGCCGCAGCACTTCGCGGCCGTATCGGTGAACCACAAGGCGATGGATGCCTTCGGCATACACCCTGACTATCGCTTCCAGATGTGGGACTGGGTCGGGGGCCGCTATTCGGTGTGGTCCTCGATCGGCGTCTCGCTGGCGATCGCGATAGGGCAGCGCAATTTCCTCGACTTTCTCGGCGGCGGGCGCGAGCTCGATGAGCATTTCCGCACCAGCGCGTGGCCGCAGAGCCTGCCGGCACTGATGGGGCTGATCGGTGTCTGGAACATAAATTTCATGAAGCTGCCGACGCTTGCGGTGCTGCCCTACGATGACTCATTGCGGCGCTTCCCCGCGTATCTGCAGCAGCTCGAGATGGAAAGCAACGGTAAGTCGGTGCAGCTCGACGGTCGCCCGGTTGCGTGCGAGACCGAGGCGGTCATCTGGGGAGAGCCTGGTAACAATGCGCAACATTCCTTCTTTCAGCTGCTGCACCAAGGCACCGCGCGCGCGGCCTTCGATTTCCTGCTGCCCGCCCGTTCCTCCTGCGGCAATCAGCCGCAGCAGAACCTCGCCATCGCCAGCTGCCTGGCCCAGGCCGAGGCATTCATGAACGGACAGTCGGCGCAGACCGTACGCGCCGAACTTGAGCAGACCAAGCTGTCCCCCGCGCAGATTGACGCTCTCATCCCGCACAAGGTCGACCCCGGCAGCCGCCCGAGCACCATCGTGCTGTATCAGCAGACCGACCCGGCCACCCTCGGGCGGCTCATCGCGCTCTACGAGCACAGCGTATTCACCCAGAGCGTGGTATGGGGAATCAATGCCTTCGACCAGTGGGGCGTGGAACTTGGCAAGAAGCTGACCGTGCAGCTCTCGCCGGCCGTCGATGATCCAGCCGGCGGACACGGGGCGTCGCCGGGGGTGCTGGAATTACTCGCGACGGTGGACCGCTGGCGTCGCCCTGATTGACCGAGCCAACGCGCGCCGGCGAGCGCCGCGCGTCGCCTGCCGTGGCGGGCACCAACTGAACTTGCGCAAGGTCTGCGCCTCAGAGGCGACCGGTAGACTGCAACCCCGTATAGTGCCGGGCTTTGCAGCACAAAGTACGGTGGGGACCGCACGCGGCGTCCTGGAGCCCCGCGACGCTTTCGAAAGGACTGCATGCCGACGAACAGACTGCGCCGAATTCTGCTTGCCTGTGCATTCCTGCTGCTGCAGGCCTCCCTGCACGCCCGGGGTGTCACTCCCTACCTGCCGCTAAACCTCGATCCGGAGCTGGAGCGCGAGGTCGAACGCGTCCTGATCCTGGGAGGTAAACCGGTCATGACACGGCCCATCCCGGCCGCCGCGGTGCTCGATGCACTGCCCAAGGCCTGTCAGGTCGATCCGGTCCTGTGTGGCCGGGTGCGCCGCGCCATGAAGCACTACATGCAGTCCACCGGCCTCGAATTCGCGAGCGTGGAGGGCTCGGTGGCCAACGGTGCGAAGGTCGTGATTCCCAACGCGCACGGCCAGGGCGAGCAGAGCCCTTTCCAGGTGGCCGGCGCCGGCTACATCCAGCCGAGCGACTACCTCCTGCTCAATCTTGGCGGTGTGGCGTACCAGGGCCGTCAGACCGCGACCGGCTCATTCGTGAGTCTCGGGTTCGACTGGGCGCAGCTGGATCTGGGTTACCGCGATCATTGGTGGTCGCCGATGACCGATAGCTCGATGCTGATCAGCACCGAGGCGCCGACCATGCCCTCGATAACGCTCTCAAACTATCAACCGCTCACGCGTCTGGGCTGGCAGTACGAGCTGTTTCTGGCGCGCATGTCGTACTCGAACAAGATCGAGCTGACCAACGGGGAACTCACTAGCGGCTATCCGAAACTCGCCGGTGCGCGGCTGGCGATCGAGCCGCAGAATTCCGGCTGGTCGCTCGCGGCCAATCGGGTGCTCGTGTTTGGCGGCGGGGCTGCGGGTGGTCAGTCAGCTTGGGACATTCTGCAGGCGTTTTTCAACCCTACCAAGTCGCAAACCACCGGGTTCGGCAGTGAGAACGTGATCGGCAAGCAGGAGGCTTCGGTAACCAGCCGGTTCATCTATCCGGGACGCATCCCGTTCTCGATCTACTTTGAGTACGCTGGCAACGACACGGCCTCGGGTAACCGGTTCTCTTTCTCCAAGACGGATTTCTCGGTCGGACTGCAGTTTCCGCGCCTCGGACCCTTCGACCTCACCTACGAGTTCTCCGAATGGCAGCCGACCTGGTACGTGCACGGCTATAGCTCGGTACAGACCGGTTACGGCGATGGCATCACGAATTACCTTCTGAGCCTCGGCCACTGGTTCGGTGATCAGCGCCAGTTTGGCGATGCCGTGGGCGGCCAGAGCAACATGCTGCGCCTGGGCTGGGAGCCGCAGGTCGGCGGGCGCCTGGAACTGACGTTGCGCACGCTCGTCAACGATCCTTTCTACGCCGCCGTTCCCTACAAGCATGAATCCATGGGAACGCTCCTCTATTCCCATCCATGGAAGGACTACGTGGTGGGATCACAAATTGATTATGGCCGGGACGTGTTCGGCGAGAGCTACACGCGCTTCTCCGCCTTTCTGCGCTATGGGGATGCGCTGCGATCTGACGGTGAGGATGCCGGCGAGGCGGCCGAATACTCGCGCCCGGACCACATCGAGGCGCATGTCGACCTCGGGGTCGTGGCAAGCCGCATTCTCGCAGACATCACCAGCGATACTGCGCGCGTTCAATCCAACACCGGCTTCGGGCCGCACCTGACTATCGGGGCGCGCCGCGGCGTCAGTGAGCACCAGGATCTCGGCGCGGCGCTGGAGGCCGACGACATTCACGGGGTATCGCTTTTGAGTGCGCGCATCGTCGACTACCGCTACCGCTTCGACAACCCGCTCGCGATCAACCTGTTTCTCGGTGCCGCGCGTTACGCCGCGGCAAGTCCCGCGTACGGCTTCTATTACGGAGCGGGGCTGCAGTGGCGCGATATCCTGCCGCACTGGGATCTGGGTGTGGACTACCGCTACGCCGCCAAGGTCGACCGGCTGCGCAATCTGCCCACAGACCCCCAAGGCGGCTATCGGCCGGACGCCTATTACGACATCACGATGGGTACGTTTTATATCTCGCGCAAGTTCTAAGGCTGGACCGGCGGCAGCTGTGCCCAGAGTTGCTGGTGGAGCGCCATGCCTGACGCCGACGTCCATCGTGCTCGACGATCGCAACTGTGCTCGGCCGGCCGAGGCGGGGGAACTAGGTGACTCGAGCGGTGTCGCGGACAGACCCGATTGGCGTTGGGCCGCGTCTGCACGCGCCGAGGACGTCACTTTGGCCCGCCCGGATGCGCGCGCTTCAGTACAATACCGCGCTTTGCAGTGCGGGAGCCGGCCCTTGCGGATTTGTGCGATTGTATCGAAGCCAGGACGCGACCTGATGCGCTGGCTGTGCTCCCTCAGCGCTGCCGCGCTCGCCTTCACTCTGCTCGCCTCCTTTGGTGCTCTGGCGCAGACGTCCATGACGCCGACACCCGAGCAGCTGGATATGTTCCGCAACCTGCCGCCCGACCAACAGCAGGCGCTCATTCAGCAGTTCGGCGGTCTGCTCAATGGTCAGGGGGGCACGAGCGGCCTGAGCCTGCCGGGCGGCCTGGGAACCTCGCGCACCGGCCAGCTCGGTCAGCTCGGCCAGCAGGAGGACCAGAACCAGACCAGTTCCAATTTGGGCAACCTCAATGGCGAGCCCCTGGAGCCCGCTATCCCGGTGCTCAAACCGGAAGACTGGATCATCGTCGAAGTCGACTTTCGCCTCGGACCCAAAGGTGCCGGTCCGATCGCGGCGCCCGCGCCTGCGGAGACCACCGGGGCCAACTCCGCCGGTAGTACGAACGGCGGTCTCAATGCCGGTGCGGCTCTTCCGGGCGTCATGCAGGGCGTGGCCCCGACCCAGCCGCAGGTGCAGGCCGGAACCGACAGCGAGCGCTCGGAAGAAGAGAATGAGCGGCTGCAGCGCCTGATCAAGTTGATCCGCTCACGCAATCCCTATCAGCTCACCCGCGAGGGCGTGCTCAATCTACCGGGCTTTACTGGGATACCGCTCGCGGGGTTGATCGAGGACCTCGCGACCCTGCGTCTCAAGATCGAGCCGGCCCTCGCCGGCCTCGACGTGCGCGTCACGCGCCTGCCATTGAAGAAGACCGGCGCTGCGGGGCTTAAGCCTTTTGGTTACGACTTGTTCCTGAAAGCACCATCAACTTTCGCGCCGGTCACCAACGTGCCGGTGCCTGCCGATTACATCGTCGGTCCTGGTGACCAGCTCGAAGTCCAGCTGTACGGCACCCAGAATCGCACGGTGAAAATGGCAGTCGCTCGCGACGGCCGTCTGAGCTTCCCCGAGCTTGGTCCGATAAATGTTGGCGGCCTGCGCTTTACGGAGGCGAAGGCACTGATCGAGGCGCGCGTCGCGCGCGAGATGGTCGGAACGCGCGCCAGTGTCACGATGGGCGAGACCCGCTCGATCCGCGTTTTTGTGCTCGGTGATGCCAATCGACCCGGTTCCTACACGATCAGCGGACTTGGGACGATCACTTCGGCACTCTACGCTGCCGGAGGCGTGAAGCCGATCGGCTCGCTGCGCAAGATCGAGCTGAAGCGTCAGGGCACACTGGTGCGACAGCTCGACTTGTATGACCTGCTGATCCGTGGCGACACGACCGATGATGCGAAGCTGCTGCCTGGCGACGTAATTTTTGTCCCCCCGGTCGGGGCGACGGTCAGCGTTGATGGCGAAGTGCGGCGACCTGCGATCTACGAGCAGACCACGACCTCGACGGTGGCTGATGTGCTGCAGCTGGCCGGCGGCCTTACTTCCGAGGCGGACACCTCCAAGGTGATGGTTACGCGCATCGAGGCCAACCGCGGCCGCGTGGTGATGCGCGTCGATCTTGGCTCCGGGGCCGACCGTACCCAGGCAGTCCGGGACGGTGACGTGTTGCACGTAGCGCGCGTGCGCCCGACACTCGATTCCGGGGTGGTGGTGAAGGGCTTTGTGTTCGCGCCAGGAGCCTTTGCCTACCGCCAGGGTATGCGGCTCTCGGACGTGATTGGCTCGATCGACGAGCTGCAGCCCAATGCCGACATTCATTACGTGCTCATCCGGCGCGAGCTGCCGCCGGATCGCCGCGTGGACGTCCTCTCCGCAGATCTTGCCAAGGCGCTGCAGGCACCCGGTTCCGCGGCGGACGTCCCACTCATGCCGCGCGACCAGATCACGGTATTCGACCTGCAGACCGGACGCGATCGCATCATTGAGCCGATTCTTGAGGAGCTACGCCTGCAGTCGAGCATGGCGCAGCCCTCACAGGTGGTGCACGTGGACGGCCTGGTGAAAGTGCCGGGTGAATATCCCCTGGAACCGGGCATGCGCGTCAGTGACCTGATCCGTGCCGGAGGCAATCTGCAGGATGGCGCCTACGGCGGCAGCGCCGAGCTGGTGCGTTACGAGGTCGTGGACGGCGAGCACCGCAATACACAACTCGTGACCATCGATCTGCAGGCGATCTTGCGCGGCAACGCTGCCGCGGATATCCAGCTCGAGCCTTTCGATCTGTTGAACGTCAAAGAGCTGCCGCAGTGGACCAAGCAGGAGACCGTGGAGCTGCGCGGCGAAGTCCGTTTCCCGGGCCGCTATGTGCTCAAGCGCGGCGAGACGCTCAAGTCCCTGATCATCCGTGCCGGCGGACTCACCGAGTACGCCTTTCCCGAGGGCAGCGTCTTTACGCGCGAGGAACTGCGCGAGCGCGAACAGGTGCAGATCGATGAGTTGGCCGAGCGCCTCAAGCACGATCTGGCGATTCTTGCCTTGCAGTCCGTAGCGGCGAGCCAGGGACAGGGCGGCGGGGCGGCGATCACCGTCGGACAAGCACTCCTGTCGCAGCTGAAAGGCACGAAGGCGGTCGGCAGGCTCGTCATCGACCTGCCGCGCGCCATGAAGAATCGAGCCGGCTCGGAGGCGGACGTCATCATGCGCAACGGTGACCGCCTCATCGTGCCGAAGTTCCAGCAGGAAGTAACCGTTATTGGCGAGGTGCAGACCAATACCTCACATCTCTACCGCGCCGGTCTCAGCCGCGATGACTACATTGGCCTCAGTGGTGGCCTCACGCGGCGCGCCGATTCGAGCCGCATCTATGTCGTGCGCGCAAATGGCAGTGTGGTGGCGAGCGAGGGCAATCGCTGGTTCCAGCGCACGGACCTATCAATCCGTCCGGGAGACACAGTGGTGGTGCCGTTGAACGCCGAGCACCTGCCGCCGCTGCCGTTCTGGCAGGCCGTGACTTCGATTCTCTATAACGTCGCCATCGCGGCCGCCGCGGTGCACTCGTTCTGAGGCACGGGGCGGCTCTCATGCGGCGGCGGGACCTCTCGAAGGCACTGCTTGCCTCGGCTGCCGGGCCTTTGCTGGTGAGTGACCGGGCCTCCGCGGTGGCAGCGCCGACTGAGGGGCGCACCGCGGCGGAGATTGAAGCGGCGGTTGATCCGGTGGATGCGCGCTACGCGCCGGGGGATGTCCGACGCTATGGCGCGAAGGGCGACGGCGTCAGCGATGATACACACGCTTTCCAGCTTGCCATCGATGTCGCACGCCGGCCCAACCATGGCCCATACCTGGCTCCGTCGGGCGCCGGGGCGGGCGTGGTCAAGATTCCGGCCGCCGACGCCTTCTATCTGTTGGCTGGCCCGTTGGATTGCACGTTCACGGCAACGGCAAATCCGCGCGGCATCCTGTTCCAAGGAGATGCGGGGCCGAGTCCGGGCACGCCGACCATCATAGCCAAGCACAAGGGACACGTTTTCGATCTGACGGGGTTCGACAGTGCCGTATTTGAGAACCTCAGTATTGGCACGGACACCACCGTCAACCCCGAAACGTGCTTTTTTCTGGCACGCAACCACTCACGCAGTGGTGCCGGCTATCACCGCTTCCGCAACGTACGCGTACACGGCAAGTTCAGCAGGGCGATACTCTACAACTATGGCTCCGAAAGTAACGTCTACTCGGAGTGCCTATGGTGCAACGAGTCCGCATCCGCGAACGCCAAAGTTGCAGTCTTCACGTTCGCGAACATCTTTGGTCTCACTTCAACGTTTGCGCCAGTCGCGACCGGACCGCAGTCGTGCATTGACCATCAGATCCTCGGCGGCAACTTTTTCCTCATTGCGGGCGGTGCCGAGGCAGATGTGTTCTACCTCGATGGCGCCAATAACGTGAAGATTTTCGGCCCCTGGATGGACTCCGGGGTGCGCTCGCATGGCAGAGCATTGATTTACGTGGACAGTACTAACGCTGCGAGCAATGCCGGCGAAGTCTTCGGCTTGCAGGGCGAGGTAGGCACCGCCACGCAGGAATACGGTCTTTACTTTGACGGGCAGACGGTCAATACGGCCAGCTCCTGGACTATCGCGGGGTGTTGGCTGCCGTCGGCAAAATACGCAATCTACTGCGCGTCCAACACGACTCTGGATCACTTTCATATCAGCAATCTGCGTGAGCCCGTCGCGCGCGGCGTGTCGGCGGAAGGCGTAATTCAGAATTCGACCATAGATTCTGGCGTACTGCCCCTGTCCGTCGGCATCTCGCGGCGCAATACACTCATGGGAGACTCGAGTCGTTGGTCGATCAAGGCGCGAGATCACGACTTCTGGATCGATTCGGGCGCGGCCAACAAGACTTGGCGGCCGGGGGCCGAAAGTCTCCAGATTCGCGGCCAGCTCACCATAAGCAACGCGAGTTGCGTATTTCATGGGCCACTGATCACGCTGTGCGCAACACTCACCGCAAGCTCCTCGATCGAGTGTCCCCTCGGCACCCTGATGTCCGGCTTGCCGGCCCCCGCTGTAGGCGCGTCGGCGCTCGTGAACGTATGCGACGCAGCTTCGGGTGCCGCGATTGGCTCTGGCATGGTTACCGGGTCCAAACTTGTGCTGCCGGCGATTCCCGCGGTGCGGTCGATTGTGATCAGCGCCAGCTACTTCACCGGATGAGCCGGAACACCTGTCTGCAGAGACCGACATGGCGAATAACTATGGGCGGCGAAATTGACAGGCCCCGATGAGGTGCCTAGACTCGTGTGTTCAACGATTGAACACGGACCTGCGCACTCTGATTCCAGTGCTACTGAGGGCAGCGATTCAGTAATGCTGCGTTGGTATCTCATCTATACGAAGCCGGCCAGCGAAGCGCTGGCCCTCAAACATCTGGCGCGGCAACACTACGATGTCTACCTGCCGCGCGTGGTACAGACGGTGCGTCGCGCCGGCCGCTGTCACGAGCAGGTGGTGGCCCTATTTCCACGATATGTGTTTCTGCGCCTGAGCGAAGGCGAGCAGTCACTGGCACCCGTGGCATCCACGGTTGGCGTCGCGGCAATCGTCCGCTTCGGATCTTGTTATACGGTGGTGCCGGATCAGGTGATTCAAGATCTACAGGCGCGGGCTGACCCGGTCACCGGACTCCATCGGCTGCATCGCGCGGCGAAACTCACGCCCGGGGCCGCAGTGAGAATCCGGCTGGGGCCGTTCAGTGGACTTGAGGGCGTATTCGAGCGTGACGCGGGCGCCGAGCGCGTTGTCGTGCTGCTTCGTGTCCTGGGGCAGAGTGCTCCCGTGTGCATTGCGGCGGATTCGATCCTGCTCCGGCGGGCCGTATGAAGACCGATGATGCAGACGAGATTGATCTGGCGAGCCTCTCGCGTTCGGTGTGGCGCTTTCGGCGCATGACGCTGGCCGTAAGCCTGATCTTTGGACTGCTGTTTGGTATCTACGCGTTCACTGCAAAGCCGATATTCAGAGCGCAAGTGGTGGTGACCGCAGCGCGCGATAGGAGTTCGGGGGGCATGGGTGGCCTGGCGAGCCAGTTCGGCGGCTTGGCGAGTCTTGCCGGCCTTGAGCTGAATCCCGGAGCGACCGGTGCCATGCAGGAATCGGCCGCCATCCTTGAGTCACGTAACCTGGCGCAGGAATTCATCATGCGCAATGGCTTGCTGCCCGAGCTGCGGCGTGCCTCAGACGCCAACAAAACCTTGTGGCGGGCCGTGGATAATTTTAAGAAGGACTTTCTATCAATCGTGAAGGATCAGCGCAAAGGTGTGACTACCGTCGCGGTTGAATGGACAGATCCTGCCGTCGCGGCCGCTTGGGCCAACGCATACGTGGCATTAGCAAACGAACTGGTCCGGAATCGCACCATCGCGGAATCCACGCGCAATATCGGTTACCTCAACGAGCAACTCGCCAAGACCAGCGACGTGGAATTACGCAAGGTGATGTACAACCTCATCGAGAGTGAAACCAAGACACTTATGATCGCAAACGGGCGCAGTGAGTACGCATTTGAGGTCGTCGATCCCGCCGTGACACCCGAGCTCAAGGTGCGTCCACATCGGCTGTACACGGTCTTGACTGGTCTTGTGGTGGGTTTCGGTTTCGCGGTGATACTTGCAGTTCTTCGCGACCGCATCGGTCGTAAACGCGTCAGGCCGATCGCAGCAGCGTAAGCGCTGGCGCAAGGCCCCCAGGTTGACTTGACCCACAGCCGGACGTCTAATTAATGTGTTCAATGATTGAACAGTCGGCATTGCATGTCCCGAGTGCGAACCATGCTTAGCGAAGAGGTCCGGTACAAACTGCTGAAACTTCTCGGTCCGAACCCCCACCTAAGTCAGCGCGAGGTGGCTAAGGAGCTTGGGGTCAGTGTCGGCAAGGTCAATTACTGCCTCAAAGCCCTGATCGACAAGGGCTGGATCAAGGCGGCGAACTTTAAGAACAGTAGGAGCAAGTCGGCCTACATGTACCTGCTGACGCCGCGTGGGTTCGAGGAGAAGGCCCGCGTAACAGCTCGGTTTCTGCAGATCAAGGTACGTGAGTACGAAGCTTTGAAGACGGAGATTGAGCAGCTCCGCGACGAGGCCGAGCGCCAGGCGCGACGTTAGCCGATCTCGTCGCTTTTTAAGCAGGCATCACGGAACGACGCTTGCTAGCACGTAAGATGCGATGGCCGCTGTGCCTCGTCGCAGGGCGGTAGCGTGCCTGCGGCGCTACAGATGTTGGCCGTCGTCTGTTCAAAAGTGTGTTTCTCAAGTAGAGAGCGTGAAAAAAATTCTCATCACGGGTGCCGATGGCTTCATCGGGTCGCACTTGACCGAGGCGGCCGTGCGCGCCGGCTACGAGGTGCGTGCGTTCGTGCTTTACAATTCCTTCGGCTCGTGGGGCTGGCTGGATTATTGTGAGCCGGACGTACGCGGGAAGTTCGAGGTCTTCGCGGGTGACGTGCGTGATCCACACGGCGTACGCGCCGCCATGCAGGGTTGCGACGCGGTGCTACATCTCGCTGCGCTGATCGCGATCCCGTACTCCTATCATTCACCGGACACTTACGTCGACACCAATATCAAGGGCACCTTGAATATCGTGCAGGCGGCTCGTGAACTCGGGGTGGGCCGCGTCGTGCACACCTCCACAAGCGAGGTCTATGGCACTGCGCAGTTTGTTCCTATAACGGAGCTGCACCCGCTGCAGGGGCAATCGCCCTACTCGGCCAGCAAGATCGGCGCCGATCAAATTGCGATGTCGTTTTACAGTTCCTTCGGCACACCTGTAACGATCATCCGTCCTTTCAACACCTATGGACCACGGCAGTCCGCGCGGGCGGTCATTCCAACGATCATTGCGCAGATTGCCAGCGGCAAGCGGCAAATCAAGCTTGGTGCCCTGCATCCCACGCGTGACTTCAACTACGTGAGCGATACCGTAGCCGGATTTATGGCGGCGCTTGAGTCTGAGCGATGCCTCGGTGAGATTATCAATACTGGCAGCGGCTTCGAAATCTCGATTGGCGATGCTGCACGCATGATCGCGGGGATCATGGGGGCAGAGATTGAAATCGTGTGTGATGACCAACGATTCCGCCCTGAGAAGAGTGAGGTAGAGCGACTTTGCGCAGCCAACGACAAAGCACGCGAACTTTTGGGTTGGGAGCCTGACTACGCGGGCTCAGAAGGATTGAGGCGCGGATTAGCGCAGACTGCGCGATGGTTTGCCGAGCCTCAAAACCTGCAGCGCTATAAGGCAGATATCTATAACGTGTGAGTGTCTTGGCCCAAAATTCGACCCTAGCACTTCGAATCGTGGCGGCGATTCGCTCGGCGATTGGGCAGGAGCCAGCATCCCTGCATGAGCCGCGCTTTGCTGGCAACGAGTGGCTCTACGTCAAGGAGTGTCTGGACTCCACTTTCGTATCGTCGGCGGGAAAGTTTGTCGATCGCTTCGAGGCGGAGCTTGCGGCCTACACTGGCGCCGGGCATGCGGTCGCCGTGGTGAATGGCACCGCGGCGCTGCACGTGGCTCTGCGTCTGTCGGGGGTTCAACCGGGCGACGAGGTGCTCATACCAGCACTTACCTTCGTGGCGACAGCTAACGCGGTGGCCTACTGCGGCGCCGTGCCCCATTTCATTGACAGCGAAGAGGCCAGTCTCGGGTTGGACCCTCGCGCGCTGCGCGATCACCTGCGGTTCATGGCCGAGATTCGCGATGGTTTATGCGTAAATCGCGTGACGGGGCGCGTGATGCGCGCGCTGGTGCCAATGCATGCATTTGGGCTTCCCTCGGACATGGAGGGATTACTGGCAGTTGCCCGCGATTTTCATCTAGTGCTGGTTGAAGATGCGGCAGAGTCCATCGGTAGCAAATGGCAGGATCGCCATACCGGAACCTTCGGGCTTTTCGGCACGCTCAGCTTCAATGGCAACAAGACGCTCACAACCGGCGGTGGGGGAGCGATACTTACCAATGACCCTAAGCTGGCAGCTCGCGCCAAGCATCTAACGACCACAGCGAAGCTGCCCCACCGTTGGGAGTACAGGCACGACGAGGTGGGCTACAACTATCGCATGCCGAATATCAACGCCGCGCTCGGCTGCGCCCAGCTCGAGCAGCTGCCGCGCTTCCTCGATGCAAAAAGGCGCCTGTACGAGATCTACCGCATGGGATTCACGGCCATGCCCGAGGTGCATCTGGTCGCAGAGCCGGCCGGCTGCCGCAGCAATTATTGGCTGCAGACCCTGCTGCTAGATGAGTCGCACGCTGCGCAGCGTGATCAGGTTCTTGAGGCTGCCAACGATGCTGGTTTGCAGATTCGTCCCGCTTGGACGCTGATGCACCGGCTGCCTGCGTTCAGTGATTGCCCGCGAATGCAACTCCCGATCGCTGAGTCTTTGGCGCGACGGCTCATCAATTTACCGAGCAGTCCGCATCTCGCTGGCAGAGTGGTTCAATGAGGGAGGATTCTATTGTCTTGCTAGGTGCCGGCGGACATGCCCGTGCCTGCATCGATGTTCTGGAACTGCAGGGTCGCTTCCGGGTCGCCGGCCTGCTAGGACTGGCGCCTGAGGTGGGCGGCAGTGTCTTCGGCTATCCGGTGCTAGGGACCGAGGAGGCTCTCCTTGGGCTGCTGCGTGAGCATGCGAACGTCATGGTCGCGGTTGGGCAAATCAAGACGCCAGAACACCGAATTCGATTGTTCACGCTGGCGCGCTCCCTCGGCTGCTTGCTTCCAATCATCGTATCGCCGCGCGCGCATGTTTCGCGCCACGCGTCCTTGGCCGCCGGCACGATCGTGATGCACGGCGCGGTGGTCAATGCCGGCGCGGTGGTGGGGGAAAACTGCATCCTCAACAGCCTCTCGCTCGTGGAGCACGACGCAACGATTGAAGACCATTGTCACATTGCCACGGCTGCTGCCATCAATAGCGGAGCGCACGTCGCCGCAGGAACCTTCATCGGCAGCAATGCTTGCGTTCGCCAGGGCGTTCGGATCGGCGCACGCTGCGTAGTGGGCATGGGTCAGCGGGTGCTTGCGGACTGTGTCGCCGGTACTCTGCTTCCAGAGTCTAAGGGCTCAGCGTGAGCGTCCTCGTGATCGCAGAGGCAGGCGTGAATCATAACGGCGATCTGATGCTGGCCAAGCGTCTCGTGGAGGCGGCCGCAGCGGCGGGGGCGGACGCGGTCAAGTTCCAGACCTTTCGCGCGGACGCACTGGTTACCGTGCAAGCCCGTAAAGCGGCCTACCAGAGCGAAAGCGGTGACGCGAACGAATCACAACACGCGATGTTGCGGCGACTGGAACTGACGCGGGCGATGCACGAAGAGCTGCTCACGCACTGCAGGCGCCATCGGATCGGCTTTCTCTCCAGTGCCTTTGATACTGCGAGCGTCGACTTGCTTGTAGAGCTCGGCCTTGAGTGCTTCAAGATACCGTCGGGTGAGATCACAAATTTTCCCTACTTGAGTCACATTGGCAGACTCGGCAAGAAGTTGATCGTATCGACCGGCATGGGAACCCTGGAGGAAATTAGGGCGGCGCTAACTGTGTTGGAGGCGGCGGGAACTCCCCGCGACCGAATTACGGTGCTTCATTGCAATACTGAGTACCCGACCCCTATGACGGATGTGAATCTGCGAGCCATGCGCACGATACGTGACGCTTTCGGAGTAGCAGTGGGATATTCCGATCACACGAGCGGTATCGAGGTAGCAGTGGCCGCGGTTGCCCTCGGTGCAGTCGTGATCGAGAAGCATCTCACGCTCGACCGGAAACTACCGGGACCGGACCATTTGGCCAGCCTGGAGCCCATCGAGTTTGCGGCAATGATGTCGGCGATCCGCAATATCGAGCAGGCGCTGGGGGACGGGCGTAAGGCGCCGAGCGCAAGCGAGGCAAGGAATGTTGACGTGGTGCGGAAGTCTCTGGTTGCCGCCCGAGCCATCGCCAAGGGTGAGCGCTTCACCGCCGATAATCTCGCGGTCAAACGGCCCGGTACTGGGATCTCGCCGATGCGATGGGACGAGGTGCTCAACCATTCGGCTCGCCGCGACTTCGCGGTCGACGATTTGATCGAACTATGAGACGGAAAATCTGCGTAGTGTCCGGGAGCCGTGCCGAATACGGACTATTGCGCTGGCTCATGGAGCAGATCCGCGCCTGCCCTGATCTTGAGCTGCAGCTCATTGTGACGGGCACCCATCTGGCACCAGAGTTCGGGCTGACATACCGCGAGATTGAAGGCGACGGCTTCCACATTGACCGCAAGCTAGAGATCCTGCTGAGCGGTGACAACGCGGTAGGAATTGCGAAATCTATGGGACTTGCGCTCATCGCATTTGCCGACACCCTGCAGGAGTTGCAGCCCGACCTGCTGTTGGTACTAGGCGATCGATTCGAGATTTTCTCAGCCGTAGCGACGGCGATGGTTGCGCGTATCCCGGTCGCACATTTGCACGGCGGAGAGACAACAGAGGGATCTTTCGACGAGTCGATGCGCCACTGCATCACCAAGATGTCACACCTGCATTTTGTCGCCGCGGAGGAGTATCGCCAGCGCGTGATCCAGCTAGGCGAGCAACCGAGCAATGTCTTTCTAGTGGGTGGCTTGGGCGCAGATGGCATTCGCAAAGTCAGGCTACTTGAGCGAGCGGCTCTCGAAACCTCGCTGGGCTTGGAATTAGGCGCTCGCAACCTACTCGTCACCTTTCACCCGGCGACTCTCGACGCGGACGGCGCGTCGCAACAGATGACGGAACTGTTCGCGGCCCTGGATGAGCTTGTCGATACGCAACTTATTTTTACTATGCCGAATGCGGACACCGAGGGGCGCGCCCTGCTTGGAATGGTGCAGCGCTATGTCGCGCAGCGCCCCAACGCGCGTGCCTTCACGTCACTCGGCCAGTTGCGTTACCTCTCGTGTCTTCGCTATGTGGACGGCGTAGTGGGCAACTCTTCCAGCGGACTAACCGAGGCTCCGACTTTTCGAGTCGGAACGATAAATATCGGCGATCGGCAGAAGGGGCGTCTCAAAGCGCACAGTGTCATCGACTGCGCTGCCGAAAGGGGCGCAATCGGTGCGGCGCTTCGTGAGCTCTCATCGCCGGCGTTTCGCGCCAAGCTTGCGAGCGTAACCAATCCATATGGTGAAGGCGGGGCCAGCGAGAAGATCGTTGCCGTGCTGCGCAGTCACCCCCTCACGGGTATTCTCAAGAAACAGTTCTATCAGCCATGAGAGACACAGCCAAACCGGGGTCGATTGACATTTGGCGCAGGGCTCTCGTTCCCGCTAACGCTACGTTGCAGGAAACGATTCGAAATCTCGACGAGTCCGGGTTGCAGATCGCGCTGGTGGTCTCGCCCGAAGGCGTGCTGCTAGGATCTGTGACGGACGGAGATATACGCCGCGGACTCTTGCGCGGCGTTGATCTTGGTGGGCGCGTCGAGGCCATCATGCACCGCGAGCCATTGGTTGTGCCGCCGTCCTTGGGACGGGAAATTGTGTTGCAGCTTATGCAAGCAAACAGGTTCCACCAGCTTCCCATAGTCGATGATCAGCGCCGCGTGGTGGGCTTGCATGTATGGGATGAGTTGCTGGTTCCGGCGCAGAGACCCAACCTCATGGTGCTTATGGCCGGTGGTCGGGGAACGCGTTTGCGACCCCATACCGAAAGCTGTCCGAAGCCACTGGTTCCGGTCGGAGGCAAGCCGATGCTCGAGCACATCATCGAGCGTGCCAGAGCCGAGGGTTTCACGCGCTTCGTGTTGGCCATCCACTATCTGGCGGAGATGATCGAGGAGCACTTCGGTGATGGCAGCCGGTGGCAGGTGGAGATCTCCTACTTACGGGAAACGATTCCGCTCGGAACCGCCGGCGCGATCTCTTTATTAGAGCCGCGCCCTGACGTACCTCTGGTAGTCAGTAATGGCGATGTGCTAACCGATGTCAGGTACGGAGAACTCCTTGACTTCCACTGCCGCCACGGGGCCGCGGCGACGATGGCGGTACGTCTATATGAGTGGCAACATCCCTTTGGGGTCGTTCGAAGCAAGGGCGTCGACATCGTAGGCTTCGAGGAAAAGCCGATCAGCCGTAGCCACATCAACGCGGGAATTTATGTGCTCGACCCGCCGGCCCTTGACGCGCTCAAGGCGGGCGAGCCTTGCGACATGCCTACACTTTTTGCGCGTCTGCAAGAACGTGCGTCGCGAACTATCGTCTATCCAATGCACGAGCCATGGTTGGATGTGGGGCGAGCTGCAGATCTAGAACGAGCCCAGTCCGAGGTCGCATCGGATCCTCGGCGCTTTTCTTAGCGCATCCGAATTCCTATCGCACAATGTCTATGAAGGATCGACCGACCGTGGAGAAGCGCGACGTAATCAAACAGTACAAATTGCCCATCGATGTCAGGTTCTGTAGGGCCTGTACTGTATCAAACCAGCGCCCGCGAATTACCTTCGACGCACAAGGCGTCTGCTCGGCGTGTCGATTTGCAGAATATAAGCGCCAAAACGTTGACTGGCAGCAACGCGAACGTGAATTAATCGAGCTGTGTGATCGGTACCGTAAGGGTAACGGCGATTACGACGTTATCGTGCCGTGTAGCGGCGGCAAGGATGGCGGTTTTGTAGCGCACCAACTCAAGTTTAAGTATGGGATGAATCCTCTTACGGTGACTTGGGCGCCACTGATACCAACCGACGTGGGCCGCAGAAATCTTGATGCTTTTATCGCCTCCGGGTTCGACAATGTGTTAGGAACGCCGAATGGCCGGGTAACGCGCACACTCACCAGTCTGGCCTTCCGCTACCTGGGCGATCCATTTCAGCCATTTATATATGGCCAGACGAACTTCCCGCTGCATATGGCGGTGAAATATAACGTTGCGTTAATCATGTACGGCGAGAACGGTGAAGTGGAGTACGGCGGTGACAGCAAGAACGCGACGCGTCCCGATCGTGATATCGACGATCATGACAAACACTATTTCTCCGGACTGCCGCCGGAATTCTGGACCGCGCATGGTGTAACGGCGGCGGACCTCAGGCCCTTCATGGCGCCGCCGCATGAGCAGATCGTTCGGAATCGAACGACGATTCATTTTCTGGGCTATTACAAATTCTGGGATCCGCAGGAAAATTTCTACTATTGCACCGAGAACACGGGATTCACGCCGAATTCCGAGCGCTCGGAAGGCACGTACTCCAAGTATGCGAGCCTCGATGATCGGGTCGACGGCTACCACTATTATCTTGGTTACATCAAGTTCGGGATCGGGCGCGCGACCTCGGACGCCGCGCACGAGATTCGCGACGGCAAGATCACGCGCGAGGAGGGCGTTGCACTGGTCAAACGTTATGACGGCGAGTTTCCAAGGAAATATTTCGAAGAGTTTCTCCAGTACTGCTCGATTACGAGGCAGGAGTTTGAGGCGATTGTGGACAACTGGCGGTCACCGCATCTGTGGCACTCGGTCGACGGAGAGTGGCGTCTCAAGCACGTGGTGTGGGAGTCGCACTGAGACACGTCGCGCCATGAGAAATGTCCGGCTGATTGCACGTCTCGACATCAAGGGACCCAACCTGATCAAGGGCATTCACCTGGAGGGGCTGCGGGTCATCGGCGCGCCAAATGAACACGCGCTACGCTATTACCAGCAGGGTGTCGATGAGTTGATTTACATGGATTGCGTTGCGAGCCTATATGGGCGCAACAACCTGCGCGAGATTGTGCTTGGCGCCGCGCAGGATGTGTTCGTGCCAATGACTGTGGGCGGTGGAGTGCGCTCGGTCGATGACGCTTCGGATCTTCTGCGCTGCGGTGCCGATAAAGTTGCCATCAATACGGCGGCAGTGGCGAACCCCGCGCTGATCTCTCAGATCGCACAGCGTTTCGGCACTCAGTGCGTAGTGCTGTCCATCGAGGCGAAGCGCATAGACCACAATCGATGGGAGGCCTACACCGACAACGGGCGCGAGCGTACTGGCCTCGACGTCATCGAATGGGTCAGGCGCGGCGTTGCTCTTGGCGCGGGCGAGATCTTGCTGACCTCAGTGGATCGCGAAGGTACGCGTCGCGGGTTCGACGTTCCCTTGGTGCGTGCAGTCACCGCGGAGGTATCGGTTCCGGTGATAGCGAGCGGCGGAATGGGGAAACCAGAGGATCTGGTAGAGGTGGTCCAACAGGGTCAGGCGGACGCAGTCGCCATGGCCGACATCCTGCACTACCAGCGAGCCTCTGTTAAGGATATCCGCCAGATCGCGCAAACCGTGGGTATTCCCGTTAGGCGCTATGAATCAGGATAAGGTCGACGTAGCGATTGTCGACTACGGTGTCGGGAACCTGCTGAGCGTGCGACGCGGTTTGGAGCATTGTGGCGTGCGCGTTACGGTGACCAACGACCCGGATACGATCGTTCAGGCCCCACGAGTCGTTTTGCCAGGAGTGGGCGCGTTTACGAACGGCATGGCAGGACTGCGGCGACGCGGGCTCGATACGGTTGTGCGCGAGCTCGCGCGGCGTGGTCGACCGTTGCTCAGCATCTGTCTGGGCATGCAGATGCTGCTTGACGAGAGTGATGAATTCGGTTGTACAGCGGGGCTCGGCTTGATCACTGGCAGAGTTGTCATGGTGCCATCAGTTACATCCAGCGGTGAACCGCAGAAGATCCCTCACATTGGCTGGAACGCTCTGGTGTTTCCGCCCGATCGCGACAGCTGGAAGGATACCCTGCTGCAGGACCTCGAACCGGGCGCTGCTGCATACTTTGTGCACTCATTCATGGCGCATCCGGCCGATGCGCATGATCGAATTGCGGACTGCATCTACGGTGGCATCTCAATACCCGCCGTTGTCGGTCGAGGAAATGTGATGGGCTGCCAGTTTCACCCTGAGAAGAGCGGACAAGTTGGCCTGCGGGTTCTGCGGACTTTCTTGCGAATGTGAGGATTCTCGCCTTAGTTACGGCACGCGGCGGCTCGAAGCGAGTGCCAGGGAAGAATGTCAGGATTCTGGCGGGCAAGCCGCTGATTAGCTGGAGTATCGAAGCCGCCCAAGGCATAGCAGACATCTGCGACGTCTTGGTCTCGACGGATGCCTTGGCGATCGCCGACGCGGCGCGCAGCGCCGGAGCTTTCGTGCCGTGGTTGCGTCCGCCGGTATTGGCTACAGATGAAGCACCCTCGGTGGATGTGTGTCTGCACGCCCTAGATTGGTACGAGCGCGAGAAGGGCGGAGTTGACGGACTGTTGCTTCTTCAACCCACTTCTCCGTTTCGGAGCCGAGCTTCTGTGCTGAAAGGCATCGAAGCTTTTCGCACGTCTGAATTTCGTCCCGTGATTGGTGTCTCTCGCGCGCTGTCGCACCCGATGTGGTGCTTTAGCCTGCAGGCTGAAGCGATGCGTCCGTTTGTCGACGGTGGTGGGCTGCAATCGAGGTCCCAAGACCTTCCGCCAGCTTATGTGATCAACGGCGGGTTTTATTTAGTTGCACCCGAGCACCTGCGTAAACATCGGTCCCTCTACAGCGTTGATATGGCACCGCTCGTCATGGACGGGCCCGGGGAGAATATCGACATCGACACCGAATGGGATTGGCGTCTCGCGGAAGCTATGGTAATGGTGGCTCCGGAGCTGGTCAGCTGAAGTGTGCGGTCCGGGCGCGATCTTGAGTCGAATTGTTAGAACTTGTTGGAAAGTCTTAGATCGCCGCACGACTGAACTGCGCATGGCGTTGCAAGAGTTCGAATATAATGTTGTCGAGCAGGCAGGCATTGAGAGCTGATGAGTAAGATCGTCTACCTCATCGACCAGCCGCTTGATGACCGCAATTATGAGCGGTTTGGCATCGGCGCCTGGATGAAGAGGAATTGGGGGGTAGAGGTCTGGGACCTGACCCCGCTAGCGCATCCGCGGGTTTGGACAGATTTCCTCGAGTCCAATCGGGCACTGAAGACTTTCTCGGACTATTTTCCCATTGTCTCGTGGCGCGAGCTTCATGACCGATACTCCACCTTGGGTAAGGTCGATTTTTTCATCGACTTCACCGGCGACTATTGGTGCTCACTTCGAGTGAAGGCCGCTCTGGCAAGAAGAGGCGCCATCAGAGTGACAAGTGCGCCCGGTCTCAATCCACTGCCGAAGGATCACCAACATCGCGATGTCGTGTCCAGGTTGCGACGGCTCGTCTCGGGAGGCGCTGGCGGAGCAACCACCCGGATCAGCAACTCGATCGTTTGTCGACTGGCTGCGCCATTTACGAGACCTGGGCTGGTAATCGTATCTGGCGAAAGGTCCGTACCTCAAAAGGTAGGGGCTGAGCGCACGCTACTGGTGCACAGTTTTGACTATGACATTTATCTCAAAGAGCGAGAACTCAGCTCGCAAGACGCTCGGGTCCCGCCTTATGCGGTGTTTGTCGACCAGGACTATTGTTTTCATCCGGATTTTCTGTACCGGGACGGATCATTTCTGGCGACGCCGGAACGATATTTCCCTGCGTTATGCAACGGTCTAAGGACGATCTCAGAGGCTCTCGGATTGCAGGTCAAAATCGCCGCGCACCCGCGCGCAGGTTACAAGCACAAGGAGCGTGACTATTTTCAGCGCATACCGGTCGAGTACGGCAGGACCGCTGAGCTGATAAAGGGTAGCAGTCTGGTCGTCTGCCACGACAGCACGGCTATCCATTTCGCCGTACTGTTTAATAAGCCGATTATCTTCGTGACGACTGGCGAATTGATTCCCGCCTTTGAGGGCAAGGCCATAGATCAGGTGGCATCGGAGCTATCGAAGACAGCGATTAATCTGGATACCGACCTACGGAAAATCGATTGGCAGGCCCAGATGTCCGTCGATGCTGAGAAGTATGCGGAGTTCAAGAGTAAGTACATCAAGATTGCTGGTACTCCGGAGCGTCCCATGTGGGACATTGTCATCGAGCACATAGAAACGGCCGTGAAATCGAAAGCGACGCCCAAATCAGGGCGTTGCGAACCGGTCTCACACGACGGATGAGACCACTGAAATAATTCCCTGCAACCACACTGGTAATGAAATGACTAGAAGCAAACGTATCTCGAGCGCGGCTGCCATGCTGGTATTTGCGGCCTGCATAATCTCCTCGTACGCACGGGCAACGGTGGTAACACCCGCTGCCGCCGTCACCGTGACGCAGACCTATGCGTACACCAACTATGATGGCGGTGACTTTGTGTTCTCGACCAGCGACGGGGCGCCAGGCTGCGGCAGCGGCTGGTATATCAAGTCAACCGACCCGGGCTTCAAGGCGGCCGTTGCGGCAATCTTAACGGCGCAGGCCGGCGGCAATTACATCGTGGTCTACGGCGATAACTCAGACCTTTGGTCCGGCTCGCCGAGCGGTACGTACTGTCGCGTGCAGGCGGTTGGCATCAAGTCATAGATCATGAATGCACCCGTGACTGGCTCCGTGCCTTCCAATCGGTCAATCCGCGCAGTTTGGGGCGCAGTGTTCTGCATCGTACTCGGCAATGCATCCGCGGCTGGCCCCGCAAGCCAGATATATACGTTACCGGCAGGTGACTCTACGAGTTCAGTGGTGAACGGCGTGTTTTTTGACGGCACGTTTATATGGGCGGCGATTCAGAATCCAGACGGCGGTACGCTCGAGAGGCGAACTACCGGTGGATCGGTTGTCTCAACAACACGTGTTGGGAGCGCGCCTCTGGAAATGGCATTCGACGGGACTAACATCTGGGTCACTGACTACACCTCGAGTGATGTGATGGTGGTCAATCAGAGCGGCGCAGTTGTGAGCGTGATCACGCTCAATCCGGCCGCGCACCCAGAAGGCATTGTGTTTGACGGCACGTACATGTGGATCGCAAACAACGGCCAGGGTATGGATAGCGTCAGCAAGCTGAGCGTGGCTGCAAAAGCGCTTGTCGCAAGCTATCCCGTGGGACACGCGCCGGACGGGGTCGGTTTCGATGGAAGCCGGATTTGGGTTACGAACAGCTATAACAATAATGTATGGACTCTGAGCAAGGATACCGGTCAGCAACTGGCTGCATACTGGACTGGCACGTTTCCGCTTACCGTCATATATGACGGCACGAATATGTGGATTGGAAACGGCACTGGAGTAAACGTCGGGCCCCCGGTTCCTGGAATCGGCAGCCTGACCAAGATCCGTGCCACGGACGGGACCGCGCTCGGAACGTTTACCGTCGGCCACCACGTCAGAGGGTTAGTCTATGACGGAACCTCAGTCTGGGCGTGTAACGGCAACGACAATACGGTCAGTCGCGTGCGTGCCAATGACGTCGCGCTACTTGGAACGTATCCGACCGGGAAAGCTCCGCGCGCGGTGGCGTTCGATGGAACAAATATCTGGGTGGCAAATTCAGGGGAGAATTCGCTGACCCTTATCTCTCTCGGCGCGGTGCCAAATTTCGATGCCGCGGCGCAAGTGTCCGCCTCCACTCCCGCCGGCGGACGCACAATAGTCGCTCCACAAGCCCTACACGGGCCAATGAGCCTGGTTCTCGACGGAGGCTAGCTGCGGCGACTTTACTCTGCCCGTGACTACGGCCGAGACGCCTCCGCGGTCGTGTGTCGGGAACTCTATAGTCAGAAATGCAGCTCGAATCTGACCTACGGCCGCCGAACCTCATGCGATACGGTGGATCTGCATGCCAAAAGTCCTCATAACTACCGTTCCCTTCGGCGATAAGAATCGTCTGCCGCTGGAGCTGCTCGAGTCGGCGAACGTTGACTATCTGATCAACCCGCTCGGGCGCAAGCTTAAGGAGATTGAATTAGCCGATATGGTGCGCGATTTCGATGCGCTGATCGCTGGCACTGAGCCCATCACAGATTTGGTCATGAGTCGTGCCAGCGGGCTCAGACTCATATCCCGCGTAGGAGTCGGCTTAGATAGCGTTGATCTTCTATCCGCTCAGCGACGCGGCATCCACGTTTCTTATACGCCGGAGGCCCCGGCGCCCGCGGTCGCCGAGTTAACCCTCGGACTGATGCTCACCCTTCTCAGATCTGTTCATCTCGCCAATCTGCAAATGCACAAAGGCAATTGGAATCGATACTTCGGCCGGCGTCTTGCCGAAATTACGGTTGGGATCATCGGCACGGGGCGAATCGGAAGCCGGGTATTGCGGCGGATACCGGCCTTCGGCACGCCGCGGGTACTGGCTAATGACGTGAATCCGGATCCGAAACTTGTCCCCGAGTTAAAGCTCGAATGGGTCGACAAGGAGGAAATCTATCGTGAGGCCGACCTGATCACTTTGCACGTACCGATGACCGTACATACCAAGAACATGATTCGTCGCGAACAACTCCTGCAAATGAAGCAGGACGCGCTGCTCATAAACACTGCCCGGGGCGGCATTATCAACGAGAGCGACCTTGCGCAGGTCATGCGATCGGGCCACCTCGGCGCCGCGGCGATCGATGTGTTCGAGCACGAACCTTACACGGGCGAATTGGCTTCTATAGATCGTTGCGTGCTGACTTCGCACATGGGCTCGATGTCGGTGGACTGTCGCACTCGCATGGAGATCGAGGCGGCTGAAGAGGTGGTGCGTTTGTTTACCCAACAACCCCTGCGTAGTCCCGTGCCTGCGTACGAGTACGACGTGCAGCGGCAGGGGTTGTAGGCCTCATTCATGAAGTGCGCATGTGTCGTGGGTGGCTCGGGTTTCCTCGGCTCTCATGTCGCTGACCGGCTGAGCGACGCCGGGTATTCGGTGCGGATTTTCGATCGTGTCGAGTCGAGGTGGCTGCGCGCCGGTCAGCGGATGATCGTAGGGGATGTTCTCGATTCATGTCTATTACAGGAAGCCATCGCGGGGGTTGAGGTTGTCTACAACTTCGCCGGCATCGCGGATTTGAACGACGCGCTCAATAAGCCCGTGGAGACCGTGTTGGCGAATATCCTGGGCGCGGTCCGTGTTCTTGAGGCCTGCCGAACCAACTCGGTGGCGCGCTTTATCTACGCCAGCAGTGTGTACGTCTACAGCCGCGAAGGGGGCTTCTATCGCTGCAGCAAGCAAGCAGCAGAGCACTACGTAGAGGAGTATCAGCGCACCTACGGGCTTGATTTCACCATACTGCGTTACGGCTCTCTCTACGGACCTCGGTCGGATGCGAGTAACGGTCTGTATCGGATCGTGCGTGACGCGCTTGCACGGGGTGCCATCAGTTACGAAGGTAATCCCGAGTCAATCCGAGAATACATTCACGTGGAAGACGCAGCCCGCGCGAGCGTAATTGCGCTCGGCGACGAATTCCGCAACGAGAGTGTCGTCCTTACCGGAAACCAGCCGATGCGAGTTGCCGACCTGCTGAGAATGCTCGCGGAAATACTTGGCTTGCCTGAAAACGTCGAATTCCGGAACGAGAGCTACGCGGGTCATTACGTTCGTACCCCATACGCGTATCAACCGAAACTTGGACGAAAGTACGCTCCGGCACTGCACGTAGATATGGGTCAGGGATTGCTGCAACTGATCGATGAGATTCGTCGCGGCCAGTCCTCCTGATGAATCATTGCGCCGGCTGATTTTCAAACGGCTACGGCAGTGCACCGATCTTGGATTGGTCGCGGGCACGATTTACAGCTTCATCGTCAAACGCCGCCTTCGTAGCTGCGGACATGGCTTGCGTCTGCGCTGGTCCACGGTGATTCTGGGGCACAGCAATATCGTCCTCGGTAACAATTTCGTGTCGATGGGCACGCTCTATCTCTATGCGAACGATGCGGGCTCCATAACGATCGGCGATGACTGCGACGTGAACACCAACGTCCAAATTGGGGCGGCTTCGGGGAAAATCATCATTGGGGATCACGTGATGATCGCCGCAAATGTGGTGTTGAGGGCGGCGAATCACGGCATGCACCGGAGGGCTCTGATGAAGCGACAGACCTCGGTTCCGGGGGAAATTCGGATCGAAGATGATGTTTGGATCGGATCCAATGCGGTCGTGACATCCGACGTCACGCTCGCACGGGGAACGGTAGTTGCGGCCGGAGCGGTCGTCACTCACTCGACAGAGCCCTACAGCATCGTGGCAGGGGTGCCGGCGAGGAAAATTGGTGAGAGAGCATAGGGTACTGTTCTGGGACTTTGATGGGGTCATAAAAGAAACGGTCGGTGTGAAAACCGATGCCTACGTCGGCCTGTTTGCGCCGTTCGGGGATTCGATAGGGGCCCAAGTGCGGGCTCACCACGAACGCAACGGCGGCATGTCGCGTTTTGAAAAGCTCCCGCTCTATCTGAAGTGGGCCGGGCGCGGGGCATCGGCTCTCGAAGTCGCGCGGTATTGTGAGCTTTTCTCGAGCGCCGTCTTTCAGGCCGTGCTTGACTCGGCGTGGGTTCCAGGTGCACGTGAGTACCTGTTAGAGAATCATCTGAGGCAACGCATGGTACTGATCACCGCAACACCGCAGACGGAGATCGAGCGCATCTTGGAGCTATCGGGCATCGCTGACTGTTTCTGCGAAATACACGGCGCGCCGACGGCAAAATCAGCGGCGATAGCATCGGCCCTGTTACGGCTTGCGTGTCCCTACGAGGACGCGCTCGTGATCGGCGATGCGGAATCGGACATGAGTGCCGCCCTTGCGACCAAAGTTCGGTTTCTACTACGCCGGACTCCTCACAATCTAGACCTGCAGCGAAGTTATACCGGTCCGCAATGCGAGGACTTTCTTAATGGATAGATTGGCGGCGATCCGGAATTTGCGCACCAAGTTGCGAGCGGGGGGCGCGACCATCGGTAGCTGGATGCAGATTCCACATGCCTCGATCGCAGAGATCATGGGTCAGGCGGGGTACGATTGGGTCGCTCTCGATCTGGAGCACGGCGCGATGGCACTCCATCAGCTTCCTGAGCTGTGCCGCGCTCTTGAGCTGGGCGGCACACTGCCGCTCGTCCGCGTGGCGGAGGGGCTCGCCAAGGACTGCAAGCAAGCGCTCGATTCCGGCGCCGGCGGCGTGATCGCTCCGATGGTCGAGTCGGCGGAACAGCTGCTGCAGATTCGAGATTGGTGTCGCTGGCCCCCGGCGGGTCGTCGCGGTGTTGGGTTTTCACGTGCGAATACGTTTGGGCGTCATTTCGATGCATATGCATGCGAAGCTCAAGCGCCGCTACTCGTTGCGATGATCGAGCATTATCGTGCCGTGGATGTGCTTGGCGAGATCGTTGGCGTGGAGGGCCTCGACGGCATTCTCATCGGACCCTACGACCTGTCGGCTTCCGTGGGCCGCACGGGGCAATTCGATCATCCCGAATTTCACAGTTTGATAGCGCGGATTCAGGACATCACTTCCGCTGCGGGTATCGCCTGTGGCCTGCACATAGTGGCCCCGGATCCAGAGGAATTGCGCCGCCGGCAAGCCGCGGGATTCCGTTTTATGGCGTACTCAATAGATGCCGTTATTTTAAACCATGGTGCAGCGCGGCCGCGCTGACGTTACTGACAAGGCGCCTCAAATGCGAGTACTTGCCCTGATCCCTGCCCGGATGGGAAGCAGTCGATTTCCGGGGAAACCGATGGCTCCGCTGCTTGGCATCCCGATGATCGAGCACGTATATCGACGCGTAGCCCTAAATGCAGATTTGACAGCTACGGTCGTCGCCACTTGCGATGCGGTGATAGCCGACCACATTCAGGCCATCGGTGGGCGGTTCGCTATGACCGGTAGTCATCATGAGCGCGCTTCGGATCGATGCGCGGAGGCGCTCGAAATAATTGAGCGCGCGGACGGGGTCCGGTTTGACATCGTCGTCATGGTCCAGGGAGACGAGCCTCTCGTGCACCCGGATATGGTCTCCGAGGCGCTGGCGCCCATGATAGCGGACGCTGGCATCTTGGTTACGAACCTGCTCGGGCGTATTGGCAGCGAATCGGAATTCGAAGACCGCAACTGCATCAAGGTGGTGTACGACCGCAACAGCGACGCGTTGTACTTTTCACGTGAGCCGATCCCAACCCGGGCCAAGGGCGTCTGCGCACCGATGGGCAAGCAGATCTGCGTGATTCCGTTCAGGCGCGAGTTTTTGATCGATTACACGCGTCTAGCCCCCACGCCACTCGAAATCGCCGAATCCGTGGATATGATGCGCGTGCTTGAGAATGGGCTAAAAGTTCGCATGGTCCCAACCAAGCATGACAGTTATTCGGTGGACACGGAATCCGACCGCGTGCGGGTCGAGAAACTGCTCGGCACGGACCCGCTGCACCAGCGACTCTTCGGCCATTAGTTTTATTTCGCCCTGAACTTATCAGCGTATCAAGGTAAACGATGTTCATTCAACGCAAGACTTACTTGAGCAAAATCGCCCGGATCCGGGTTGCCGAAGGCCGTGACTTGGAAAAGGGATTGCGGCTGGATCGCAATGAGAAGGTGGATGTCTGGCCGCAGCAGATGCTCAGTGACATTTTCGGCGGCAAACCAGACTGGTTTTTGAGCGTTTATCCGGAATCAACACGACTTTATCAAAAGCTGGCACGGTTCCACGGCGTGGAGGAGTCCGAGCTTCTCCTGACGTCGGGAATCGATGGTGGTCTCAAGACCCTGTACGAGATCATGACTGAGCCGGGAGATCTGGTCGGAGTCGTAGCGCCCACTTACGCGATGTACCAGGTATATCCCCGGCTGTTCCAGTTGCAGCTTGAGGAAATTCTCTGCACGCCGGAGCTGAAGTTCAACCACGTACAGTTTGATGCATTCCTTGATCGTCGTCCGACGATATTTTTTCTGCCAAACCCGAATCAGCCGATAGAGACCTGCCTTGATCTGGCGCAGCTGGAGGAAATGGCACACAAGACACTGGCTAAGAACTGCCTGTTCGTCATCGACGAGGCCTACCACATGTTCGGCAGTGAGAGCGGCGTGGAGCTTATTCGCAAGTATGAGAATGTCGTGGTGGCCCGAACCTTCTCCAAGGGCTTCGGTGTTCCGTCGATCCGTCTTGGCTATCTGATTTCGAACCAGGAAAACATGAATATCCTGGCGAAGACACGCTTCGCTCACGAGAGCAACGCACTCTCAAATGCGGTGGCCGAACATCTGCTCGATAACTACTCGATGGTTGAACATTACAACTCCAGAGTGGTTGCGGCCCGGGAGCGGATCAAATCGCTGTTGAAAGAAGCGGGCATCCCTGCCAGCGGATCCAAGGGTAACTTTTTGTTGCTGGATCTTCGCGATGCGGCGCGCGCCAAGGCCTACGTGTCCGCGCTGCGTCAGCAGAACATCTACATCAAAGGGCCATGGGCGACCCCTTGGGATCGCTACGTGACCATCACCGTCGGGCCGTTCGACGTCATGGACCGATTCGTACGGGCCACACGCGACTTTTGTGCGAACGAGCGCAGCGCATGAAGAAGGTGGTCGTGACCGGTGGCTTTGGTTTCGTGGGATCGCGCCTCGTGCGACATCTGCGGGCAAAAGGCACGGAGGTAGTGGTTTTGGAGCATCCCGCCGCCGCGGCGCCGGCGGACCTCGTGGATGTGCAGGTGCTGCGCGGCGACATTACCGATGAGGAGTCATTAGCGCGAGCAAAAATATCCCATGTGGACGCCGTGCTGCATCTAGCTGCGCAATCCTCGGGACCGCGATCCTTTTCGGTTCCAGTGCTGGATGTGAGATTGAACATTCTTGGAACGCTCAACACGATCAACTGGTGCTTAGGTAACAGTATCGATCGGCTGCTGTTCGCTTCATCTTTTGTGGTGTACGGAGATCACCCCGAGCGGGAAGCACTGGCGGAAGACGTGGCATGCCATCCCAAATCCGTGTACGCCACATCGAAGCTGGCCTGCGAGCATCTGCTGGCGAATTACGCTCAGCCCAAGGGTGTACGTTGGAGCGCGCTGCGCATGTTTAATGTATACGGGCCAGGACAGGACATTACGAAGTCAGATCAGGGAGTGGTGGGCATATTCATGAACATGTTGCGTCAGCGCGACGTCGTAGAAGTCAAAGGTCGTCTCGATCGCTTCCGGGATCTGATCTATATCGACGACGTCATCCAAGGCTGGGAGCTGTGCCTGCAAGGCGCAGCGTACAACCAGGCGTTCAATCTGGGCACTGGGCAGAGAACAACTTTCGACTTACTCATTGGCAGTCTCGCTACCGTGATGGGCAAGGGCAGCGGATTTCGAATCGAAGAAACCCCTGGCACCCCCGGCGACATGAAGGGATGTGTCGCGGACTTGACGCGGATTACGGCGGCCCTGGGATATGCTCCGCGCATCCCGCTTACAGATGGGCTGCAGCGAATGTGGTCCTGGGTCAGCGCCGACGCGAAGATCTGACATGCGAGCCAGTTGTTCAATCTGCGGGGGAGGGGCGACAAATCGCGTAGTTAAGGCGCGTGGCGGTGCGGACTTAACCTTGTGGCATTGCGCAGGCTGTGACTTCGAGTTCCAGATACATGACCCTACCGCCGATCTGGCCGCGAATAAGCTCGACGATTCGCGGCTTAAGGCGGCCGGTCTCGACATCCCGGCGCTTGAACGCGATTTCACCAACGGGTTGGCTCAGTCGGCCGCCTACGTTAATACGTACGTGACTGACGCAGAGCGAGGCGCCAACGTGCTGGAAGTCGGTTGCTCGTTGGGCTACCTGCTTAAGCTGGTCCGCGATGCCGGCGCTTATCCGTTCGGCGTCGAGCTGAATACCGTGCGCGCCCAATATGTCACGGAGCAATTGGGGATCCCTTGCGATGTTACGCTCGAGGCATGCGAAGGGCGCGGGCTCCGCTTCCGGAAAATCTTTCTTCTCTACGTGCTCGAATACGTACCCGAGCCGACGGTTTACTTACAGCGTTTGGTCGACCTGCTGGAAGAGGGTGGGCAGCTTATCGTCGTCACCCCGAACCTCAGAGATACGCTGAAAGATGTGTGGCGCAGTGAGGGCTTCCTCAAGTTTTTCTACGACCAGCACGCGATTAACTACCTTACACCGCGGGCGGTGGACCGAATGGCAGCCCGACTTCGCGCTGGAAAGGTGGTTAGTTTCACGCGTCAGGGGTACAGCTTCGTGAACCATGTAAGCTGGTTTCTCACCGGAGCACCCCGAACGACCGGTGTCGTGGGCGGCGACAATTTCGTGCCCGAAATTCTCGTCCAGATGCGCCCGGAGTTTTCCGAAGCGGCGCTCAACGATTCGCGCCGCGTGCTCGCAGGTCGACTGGCCGACCTTATTGCAGAATTCGACCGCAATTACCGTCATTCGATTGAGAGTCAAGCATACGGCAACCAGATTCATCTCGTTATCACGCGATGAAGCGGCAAGCCGGCTGGGATGATATTGGTACTGCTCAGCGCAGTGTTTTGGCGCGCGCCCGGGAGTATCTTCGCGCTCGGACGCAACAGGGCGTGGATGTAGCGCGTACCCCCGATTGCCATCTCAACGGTTGGGCACAGGTGCCCGGGAACGCCCGGTTGCATCAGCTTGCCGGGGAGCGCGGCGCGTCATTGCGAGTGTTGCTGGCGCGGGCCAAGGACGCGCTCCACTACGTCGGGCAGGCCGGATACGAGGTCGTAGACGAGAGCGCCGGATCGACAGCATTCACCCGGCTCGTGGTTTCGTGGTGTCGCGCCGGTGATTTTTCCGAAGATGGTCGCTTTCACGACCGATATTTCGGCATTTCATCGGCAGAGACCCCGGAAACACTGTGGTTTCTGATGGCGATCGACCAGCACATCCCCGCACGACGCGACAAGAATATTGTCGTCTTCCGACAGATACCCGGCCGCAGATCGACGGCCGCGTTTCGTTTGGTGCAGGAAACCGCTCGGGTGGCAGTCGCTCCGGCGAGTGAAGATGGCACTGGCCCGACTGTGTCGGCCATCACTGCACTTGCGGACCAAGTGACGGCTGCGGTCCTAGCGCTGGTCCAGGGTAGAACATTTGCGAGCGTCCTGTTGCCATACGAGGCGCAGCCATTCCAACATACCATCTTCCGCGCTCTGAAACGCCAGGATCCTCGGATCCAAACCGTTGGTTACCTGCACTCGGCGCTGCCACCGCTGCCCGCGGATTTGATCCACCGGTCAGGGGCGCCCGAGCTGCTCCTGGTGCACGGCCGCGGTCAGGCCGACATTCTTGCTCGACATCTTGGATGGTCTCCCGCGTCTCTGGTCACGATCAAGTCACTGCGCTATCAACTCGCTGATGATCGGCCCTTTGGCGGACTGATATTTCTTCCGTACGCCTTTCGCGACGCTCGGGTGATCGAGGAGACCTTTGAAGATCTTCTCCGCAAGAGCATTCCCGGATCGCTCCCGCGACTGGCCGTCCGCAACCACCCGGTGATGAATGGCTCGAAGCGCCACGCGCATCTACAAAGTCGCTTGGAAGAACTGATGCTCGCATATGCCAATCGGTTTTCCCCGGACGCGACACCTCGACGGCCAGTCTCTATCTTCATAGGCGCGACAGCCGCGATCCTGGAGGCTCTCGAGCGTGGCATCACCGCATTGCAAATCTGCTCGCAGCCGCTCACCGAGAGTCACGATGCGCAGCTTTGGCAAAGTCTGAGAGTGGAGAGGCTCGGCAAGTATCTATTTCGCTATGAGCTGGCGACGCCGGGCGTGTACGTTGAACTTGGCCCGGGTACCCGAGCCGTTGCCGCTAGCAACGAGATCGTGCGCGCCTGCCTAGGAATGAGCGCTCACAGCCTGACACAAGACGACGCCGTCGAGAATGCGAAGGGCCCACGGAGAGCAGGTTGATCTTGCAACCACACATTCGCGATGTGCTCGTTAACAGAGGCGACGAGGGCGGGAATCGGACCGCGCTACTTTTCGAGCGTGCAACAGCCCCTTGAGCGACACCCATTCAGTCGCTGAGAGTGTCAGTTCCCGTTACACCGTAACGCTTGGCGCTCAGGTCGTCAGAATGTTGCTTGCAGTGGTTACCGCGTCCATCGTTCCGCGGGCACTTGGTCCGGCAACCTACGGCAATTACAACTTCCTACTGTCAACGTCGGCGGCGATACGCGGATTTCTCGATAACGGTACGCAACAGGCGTTCTTCACTTTTTCTTCGCAGACCCGCGTTAGCGGTCCGTTGACGAAGTTGTACGCGCTGGCGCTGTCTGGCCAGTTCGCGATCACGTTGACCCTGATAGGGCTGGCGGCCGCAACCGGCAAGATCGACTGGCTGTGGCGTGGGCAGCGGCTGGACCAAGTCGTACTAGTCACTGCGCTCGATTGGACGCTTTTTCTGGCGCTATCCCTGCAGCAGTTGGGAGATACCAAGGGGCGGACCATTTACCCGCAACTTGCTGCTGCCGCGGTTTCGATGCTAACGCTGGCGGGACTGCTGGCGCTGCGCTTCACGCGCACGCTCGACTTTTACACCTTCGCCTGGCTCAATCTGGGCGGCGCAGTGCTGACCTGTTTTGTTCTGTCCTTCAGATTGATAGGTCGCCATCGCGCGCAAGTTTGGGACGGTGACACTGCGTTTCGCGGCTATGTGCAGCGCTGGTGGCGTTTCACACGTCCCTTGATACTCCTACAGTATTACTTTCCGGTGGTCGCCTACCTCGGCTTGTATCTGATTCAAAGATGGTACGGCTCGGAGGAATTGGGCTTCTACTCGCTGGCACTGCAATGGTCAGCGTTTGCCATGGTTTTTACGACGTCGGGAGTGTCAATCTTCTGGCGTGAAATCGCCTATAGCGCAGCTCAGGATCTACGTCATACAGCGAAGACCTATGAGCAGTTTAGTAAGATTTTCTTTTTCTTGTCGCTGGTGCTGAGCTGCGGTTTATCGGCCGGGAGTTCGTTACTCGTTCAGGTCGTCGCCGGCCCACGCTTTAGCGCTGCCGCAAAAGTGCTGGCGATCATGGCCTTCTATCCCATTTCTCAGACGATCAATCAGCTTACCGTCGCCTCAATGAAGGCCACGGAGCGTACAGGAAGCTACGCACGCTGGAGCTTTATTCTCTCGGTGCCGGAATTGCTTCTGACCTACATACTTCTTGCGCCGGCCGCGGCAGCGGTGCCTGGCCTGCATCTGGGAGCCACAGGGATGGCGATCAAGACCGCGGTATACGGGTTACTCGCGGCACAGGTCTATGATTGGGTCAATTGCAAATTCTTCGGAATTTCATATATGGCAGCCCTCGCACGGAAGGCGATCGCGGCGGCCATCGTGGGGACCGTCGCCGTGCTGATCTTTGGCGCGGGGGCGTCGTGGCTGCAGCGCCAGACGTACAGCAACCTAGGGGCACTGTGCGCGGCGGCTTGCGCTTACGTGATCGCCATCGGAATGATCGTTGTCCTCTGGCCGAGTCTGGCAGGCGTCACTCGGGAGCAGATCCGGCAGGGCGTTCGGCTGTCTAGTCGGCGCTGAGTAGGCAGAAGAGGGTACTAAGATGAAGGTTGTCATTCTCTGCGGTGGTCTCGGCACGCGGTTGAGCGAAGAGACTCAGCTCAGACCAAAGCCAATGGTCGAGATTGGTGGGCGACCTATCCTATGGCACATCATGAAAATCTACGAGCGCCACGGTTTCACCGATTTCACGCTGGCACTCGGTTACAAAGCTGAAATGATCAAAGACTATTTTCTACACTACCGCGCCCGCCAAAGTGACCTGATGGTCGACCTGCAGAGCGGCGAGATCGTCTACTCGAACCAAGCCGTCGAGGGCTGGCGGGTATCAATGGTAGATACGGGCGCAAACACGATGACTGGCGGCAGGCTCCTGCGTCTGAAACCGCACGTGCAGGCCGGGGGCACGTTCCTCTTCACCTACGGTGACGGCGTGTCAGACGTTAATCTGTCGAGTGTGCTGGCCTACCATCGCAGTCACGGAAGGCTTGCGACCGTCACCGCGGCACGACCGTCCGCGCGCTTCGGAGGCCTACAAATAGGCGATGGCCAAGTGCTGCACTTCAAGGAAAAGCCGCAGTCCGGCGAGGGCTGGATTAACGGTGGTTTCTTTGTCTTCGACGCCGGAGTCTTCGACTATCTCGAAAACGACGCGACGGTCTTGGAACAGAAGCCACTGGAGAACCTGGTGCGCGATGGGCAGCTGATGGCCTACGAGCATTCTGGTTATTGGCAATGCATGGATACCGTTCGGGATCGCGATGCCCTACAGGCACTGTGGGACAATGGACGCGCGCCTTGGCTGCAAGGCCCGCGCTGATGTTTGCTGACATCTACCGCGGCCGGAGGGTGCTTATAACCGGCAATAGTGGCTTCAAAGGAAGCTGGCTCACTGCGTGGCTGTTGAAGCTCGGTGCTCAGGTGACTGGGCTCTCGAAGGATGTTCCGACGCAGCCGGCGATGTTCGAGGAACTCAGACTGACAAATCGGATCGATCACGTAAAAGGAGACGTGCGAGATCTTGAGCTGGTACGCACGGTGATCGAAAGCGCCCGCCCAGACTTTGTGTTTCATCTCGCGGCGCAAGCAATAGTCTCGGCGTCGTACTCTGACCCCGTAGAAACAGTGACTACAAATGTTGTCGGCACCATGAACGTGCTTGAAGCGCTGCGGGCGTTGACACGGCCGTGCGTCGCGGTGCTGATTACCAGCGACAAGTGCTACGACAATGTTGAGTGGCCCTGGGGTTATCGAGAAACCGACCGCTTGGGCGGCAAGGACGTCTACAGCGGCTCAAAAGGGGCCGCCGAGCTGATAATTCGCTCTTATCTGCATGCATTCATGGGAAGCGATCAGGGTGTACGCATCGGCATCGGCCGCGCCGGCAACGTGATTGGTGGTGGCGATTGGGCGAGGGATCGGATCGTCGCTGACTGCATGCGCGCTTGGAGTCAAGACTGCGCTGTCGATATCCGCAGCCCGCAGGCGACGCGTCCCTGGCAGCACGTGCTGGAGCCACTGAGCGGCTACCTGACTCTGGGTCAGGCGCTCGCTCAGGGTCCGCGATTGCACGGCGAGGCTTTCAATTTCGGCCCGCGAATTGAACAAAATCCCACTGTCGAACAGTTATTGCGCGATCTGAGCCGTCATTGGGGCTTTTCCGACCCCGGTAAATCGTACCGCGTAACGGAAACCATCCCGTTCCATGAAGCGAGTCTCCTTAAGCTAAGTTGCGATAAGGCTTGGTTTTACCTGAAGTGGGAGCCCAGCCTCGACTACGCAGAGACTATCCGTCTCGTGGGGGAATGGTACGCGGGCTTCTATCGTAAGCACTCAGAGGCGTACGGCCTGACCATGGCGCAGATCACCGACTACGAGCGCTTTGGGGCGGAGCGCGGGCGCGCGTGGACACAATGACAAGGCAACAGGAAAGTTCAAAGACTGCGCTGATCGATGGAGTGAGTCTCGTCGAACTGCGCCAGATTAGCGATGAACGCGGTGCGGTACTTCACATGCTCCGGGCCGACGCCCCGGAGTTTACGCGCTTCGGCGAGTGCTATTTCTCGGAGGTATTGCCTGGGGCCGTAAAGGGCTGGAAGCGCCATCACCTGCATACGCATAACGTGGCCGTGCCCGTTGGTCGACTCCGTATGGTGTTGTACGACGGTCGCGAAGTCGCGGCTACCCGGGGCCAATTGCAGATAGTCGAACTAGGTCGCCCCGACTCCTATCTCAGAATGCGCATTCCCCCAGGAATATGGTATGCGTTCGGCTGCATCGGGAGCGCGCCAGCGTTGCTCGTGAACTGTTCGGACCTGCCTCATGATCCGAGTGAGAGTGAGACCCGGAAGCTCGATGATCCAGAAATTCCCTACGTGTGGTAAGTGACAATCGATAGATCAGTCCGCACGAGGCGGATAGGCCCAGTGCCGCGGCTGCTGGTGTTGGGTGGCAGGGGATTCATCGGCCAACATATCATCGCACGCGCCGCGGAATTGTCGTGGGATGTCACCTGCCTCTCGCTACGAGCACCGCCGAGCTCGCCCACGGTGCGCGCGCTTGCCGCCGATGCGTCGGATGGCGTTGCGTTGCGGGGCGCACTGAAAGATCCGGCCTTCGAGTACGTCGTGAACTGTAGCGGCTACATCGATCACAGTAGCTTTGCGCAGGGCGGCAGACGCGTCTTTGAGGCTCATTTCCACAGTGTTGTTAACCTCGCGGAACTCCTTGACCGCGACAAACTTCTAAGCTTCGTCAATCTTGGCTCGAGTGATGAATACGGCGGCAATCGCGCCCCACAAGTGGAGACGCAACGCGAGACGCCAATTAGCCCGTATTCGATGGGTAAGACAGCGGCTACACACTTCCTGCAGATGCTACATCGCACGGAGAGCTTTCCGGCGACGACTTTGCGGCTCTTTCTTACCTACGGTCCCGGACAGGATGCGCGACGCTTTATTCCGCAGGTGATTCTCGGTTGCCTCGCGGGACGCCCCTTTCCGGTCTCGGCTGGCGAGCAGCTGCGAGATTTCTGTTACATACGGGATACCGTCGATGCAGTCTTCGCTACGTTCACTACGCCGGCTGCGCGCGGCGAGGTGCTCAATATCGCATCGGGCCAACCGATTGCGATCCGCCACCTTGTGGAGACCGTCCTGCACCTGATCGGACGCGGCGAGCCGCAATTTGGGAAGGTGGCATATCGAGCCGGTGAAAACTTGGAACTCTATGCCGATATTTCCCGCGCACGGGCATTACTGGGCTGGAGGCCAAAAGTGAGTTTGGAAAGTGGCCTTGCAAAGACCATCCAGTGGTTCCGGAACGGGCAGTGATGTCCGAGCCGCTCGTCAGCATCATCATCAATTGCTACAACGGCGAGAAATACTTGGCGCAAGCGATTGAGAGCGTCTTGGCCCAGACCTATCCCAACTGGGAAATAATCTTCTGGGACAATCAATCGACAGATCGAAGTGCGCAGATCGCGCGAAACTACTCGAATCCGAGACTGAAGTATTTCTACGCCCCGGAACATACCGGGCTTTACGCCGCGCGCAATTTCGCCCTTGATAAAGCGCAGGGGCAACTATTCGCTTTCCTGGACGTCGATGACTGGTGGCTCCCTGACAAGCTCGCGCGACAGGTCCCGCTGTTTGGCGACTCCCAAGTCGGTTTTGTCTGCGCGAACTACTGGATCGAGAGCGAGCGCAAAGGCAGGCGCTGGCTCGCAGTGAAGCGCGCCATTCCTAGCGGCTGGGTGCTCAGCGATCTGCTCAGGTCCTACTTTGTTGGGTTGCTGACTCTCATGATTAGGCGTACGGCATTGACTTCTCTCGAGTATCCGTGCGATGCGCGCTTCCCGCTCATGGGCGACCGCGACCTCGTGGTACGGTTGTCGGTACATTGGAAATCCGCTTGCGTGCAGGAGCCTCTTGCGGTCTTTCGGCTACACGGTGGAAACGAAACTGTAATGAAACGCGATCGCATCCATGACGAGCTCGGACGCTGGATCGAGGAAATGGAGAAGGTGGACATCATTCGGTCTTCGCCGAGTTTTCGCTTCGTGCGGCACGACTTCACGTATCAGAGAGCGTTAAATAGGCTCCTAGAGGGCGATCGCAGAAGTGTCTTTAGGTTGCTACCGGAACTCCCATATAGCCGCTTCAAAATAAAGCTGTGCGCGGCGCTGCTGATGCCACTGTTCGTAGTGCGCAGGCTCAAGAACTAGGCGGCGTGCAATGAGACAGCGGACGGTTGACTTCAATAGCGTACTTAAGGGTCTCAACCTGCTCGTCGCGTGCGGAACGTTGCTGGTTTCTCGAGAGCTCGATGCGAACCCGTACGTAAATAGTGGGACGATTGTTCTGGCAACGCTCCTGTGCCTTCAAACACATGTGGCGCTGACATTGGAGCGCCGGCGGCGCGATCCATTCATTCTTCTGCTCGCATTCTCGATGATCTTCTACTATTCGCTGCGTATCATCACGCTGACTCTCTATCCGTTCTCTGCCGTGTTCGAGCGATTTCCCTACTCGCCGGCTGATTCCAACTACGCTCTGTTCTTTATCTTTGTAGCCAATGTATTTCTCTACTCCGGGTTTTATCTGGTGAGGTCTGAGACGGACCTCACCGTTCGTCTTGATGGTTGGAAAGCAACATCTCCGGCGCGCGTCGTGGCGCTGCTGATTGCCGCAATTGCGTTTGGTTACCTTAGTGAGGGCTTCTGGACCGAGGAGACAATACCGCGGGCATTGGATTTCCTGGCCATCTTCTTTACCCCCGAGATTATCGTGCTCTTGGTGCTGGCGTATCTCTTAGTGTATCGACGCTCGCTCGGCAGGGGGTTTGCGCTGACCGTAGCCATTTTGCTTGCGGTCGAGATGACCATGCACACGCTGGTCGGCAGCAGAAGCGCGGTGGTGGGATTCATATACAGCTGTCTGTTCGTAGGGTTGGCATTGCGCGGCTCCGTCGCCGTCAAGAGAAAGACGCTGGTGCTTGGGGTACTGCTGTTGCCGATATTGGTTGCCGTACTCGTCGCGTCCTTCGCGATCAGCACCTTTAACCGTGTGACGAAGGAGAGCGGGAGCGTCCTCAATCTGCGGAGCGGATTCGAGCTGGCTTCGCAATTGGACCAGCAACCGATCGACCTGAGCCTGGACCTGGTGTTGCCTCCCATCTTCGCTCGGGCAGGGTTTTTTGACTTTTCCGCGGAAGTCATCGCGCATCGTGCGCAATACCAGTCGGTGATCAACCCAGCTGCTTACGCCAAAAGCATCATAGACAATGTGCTGACCCCGGGTTTCGACGTGTTTGACTATCCCAAGATCGGCAACGCGTTACAGTTCGTTTATTTGGGCTGGGGCACGCCGCAAAAGACTCAAGTTACGCTCTACTATCAGTCCGACCAGCTCGGTGTCTACGGAGAATTCTATGGTTTGTTTGGGTGGGTGAGCCTTCCGTTGCTGTTTGTGCTGGCGGTCATTTTTAAGAGGGTGTACGTGGGTCTACAGAGCTCCAACCCGTACAGATTGGTTGCGAAGCGAGCGGTGATGCTGTTCATCTTCAAGAAGCTCGTTGATAGCTTCGGAATCGATTGGATTATTCTCGACACGTTGCCGCTCGTATCAGCAATCGTTCTGTACTCGTGGTTCTTCAGTGCAAAACGCATCGCTGCTCCACCGCGCAATTCCCCGAGCGGTGGCGAGTTGCCCGGGTATGCGACGCTTTAGATAGATAAGGCGCGCAATATGTGCGGAATCATCGGAATCGCTAGTGCGACGCCGATTGTAGAGCGTAAGTGGCTGCATGACGGTCGGGATGCAATGCGCCATCGCGGCCCGGATGGCTGCGGAGAATGGTGGTCAGCTGATGGATGCGTGGGACTCGGACACCGGCGCCTGGCGGTCATCGATCTGTCCCCGGCGGGGCAACAGCCAATGGCCGATTCTGGTGGCACGCTTCACATTGTGTTCAACGGTGAGATCTACAACTTTCACGATTTGCGTGCGGAGCTCGTTAGCCGGGGTCACGCCTTTCGTTCGCACAGTGATACCGAGGTAATCCTAGCCGCTTATCGCGAGTGGGGTACCGACTGTCTACAGCGGCTGAATGGCATGTTCGCGTTCGCGCTCTATGATGCGCAGCGCCGTCAGCTTTTCATGGCGCGGGACCGTGTTGGCGAGAAGCCGCTTTTCTATGCGGCCACGGGCCACTCTATTCGGTTTGCCTCCGAACTCAAGGGGCTGATGGCTGATCCGGGGTTTCGGCGCGCGATCGACCCGGAGTCTCTTGACTGTTATCTGGCCATGGGTTTTGTGCCCGGCGAGCGATGCATCCTTCAGGGAGTCCGGAAGCTGCGGGCAGCCCATGCGTTGCTTTTTGATCTGGGAAGCCGCCAGTGCCGAGTCTGGAGGTACTGGGCACTACCTGATGCGCCCGATCCCGCGGCTGCGAACTCCACCACGGAGGCGGAGCTGCTGGACGAACTTGAGCTGCTGTTAGCAGACGCGGTGCGCCGGCAGCTGGTTGCGGACGTTCCGGTTGGTGTTCTGCTTAGTGGAGGAGTGGATTCAAGTCTGGTGGCCGCGCTCGCGTCACGCGCCACTGCAAAAGTTAAAACCTTCACCATGCGGTTTCCCGGATACGGGCACTTCGATGAAACCGAGCACGCGCGGCTGATCGCCCGGCATTTTGGCACTGAGCACCTGGAACTAGAAGTCGGCGATTCGGCCGTCGAGCTTCTCCCTATGCTGGCGCGACAGTTTGACGAACCGATTGTGGATTCCTCGATGATTCCAACGTTCCTCGTCAGCGAGCTCACGAGACAGTACTGCACCGTCGCATTGGGGGGCGACGGTGGCGACGAGCTGTTCGGCGGTTATCTTCACTATGACCGCCTACTGAAAATGCAACGCACATTTGCGAGGCTTCCCGCGCCCGCACGGGTTCCAGTTGCCATGGCAGCTCCGGTACTGCTGCCGCTTGGCTTCAAGGGGCGTAACTGGCTGCAGGGTCTCGGCGTCGATCTGGGTCATGGCCTGCCGCTGATCGCGGCCTATTTTGATGTGCGCAGCCGGCGCTCCCTGATGCCTCAGAAGGACGCGTGGCCGCTGATCGCAGAAGCGGTGCGCGAACGAGCGATTCCTCTCAACAAGGACCTGCTGCAGCGGGCTACTCGCAGTGATTTCGAGAGTTATCTGACCGAGGACATACTGGTCAAGGTTGATCGCGCCAGCATGCTCAACTCACTCGAGGTTCGCGCGCCGCTGCTCGATTACCGCGTTATAGAGTTCGCCTTTGGCAAGGTTCCCTCCCAGCTCAAGACAACTTCGACAGACCGAAAGATCTTGCTGAAGAAACTGGCAGCACGTATATTGCCGCCGCAATTCGATCGCCAGCGCAAGCAAGGCTTCTCCATCCCGCTTGCGTCCTGGCTGCGGCAGGGGCCGTGGAGACAGTTCTTCCGTGACGTGCTATTGAGCTCGAACGGCGGTCTCTTCAACAGAAAAGCTCTAGCCGGCGTGCTTGATGGGCAGGCGCGAGGCCGGTCCAATGCTGAGCGCCTGTTCGCCCTAGTAATGCTTGAGCTATGGCGTCGCGAATACCGGTTGTAACGTAATGATTGGTGAGATCCAGACACATGCGCGTTGATTTGATTCCGCTGCTTCGCTGTCCTGAGTGTTCGGGGGATCTCACCCTGCAGGGAGCCAACCTCTCCGGTGACCGGGTCGAAACCGGAGCGCTCGCATGTGCACGCTCGCACAGCTACCCGATTCGCAACTTCATTCCCCGTTTTGTGTCCGGTCCGAACTATGCTGATAACTTCGGGTTTCAGTGGAACACGTTCCGGAGCACGCAGCTCGACAGCTACTCAGGACACCCTATTTCTGCGGAGAGATTCTGGAAAGCAACTGATTGGTCACCTGCACATATCGCCGGGCAGTGGGTTCTGGATGCCGGTTGTGGAGCGGGACGTTTTGCCGAGATTGCCCTGCAGGCGGGTGCAAAGGTGGTAGCGCTCGATTACTCCAATGCCATCGATGCGTGCTTCGAGAATCTTCGCCAACACCCCAATCTCTACGCGGTCCAAGGCAATATATTCGCGCTGCCATTCAAGCCGGGCAGTTTCCCATTCGTATATTCCTTCGGAGTGCTGCAGTCGACGCCAGATGTCCCCGGAGCCTTCGCCGCACTGCCGCCCATGGTGAAAAATGGGGGGCGCATGTCGGTCGATTTCTACGAAAGGAACTGGAAAAGCATATTTCTCCCGAAATACTGGCTGCGCCCGATTACGAAACGCCTACCGCAGGCGCGATTGTTTGCACTGCTGCAAACCTGGGTGCCGCGCCTTTTCCCGCTAAGCAGTGCGCTCGCGCGGATACCAGTGCTGGGCCGCTACCTCAGTAATTTCGTACCAATTGCCAACTACACCGGGATCTTGCCGCTCAACAGGCAGCAGCAGCTGGAGTGGTCGCTGTTGGACACCTTTGACTGGTACGGGCCCGCGTACGACAGTCCGCAAACGCCCCGCACGCTGGCCAAGTGGTCTCGCGAGGCGGGTCTTCAGAAAATTGAGGTGATGCGCGCCGGGCATCTTGTGGCCCGCGGCATGGTCGTGCACGGCTCCTGATTGCCGCCGCCGCACTGACCGGGCAGCTCATAAGCATCGTTCCTTCCCGCCCAGGGAGTAGCCGCGCGAGCATGGTACGCCGCTTTAGCAATGCATATCGATTTCATTGACAGACTACGCTGTCCGCGCTGCGGCGATGCTCTGGAACTCGAGGAGGCGGCTTCCAGCACAACGACTGTCGAGTCCGGCACTCTCAAGTGCGCGCGCGGCGCGCACCGCTATCCGATAGTGGCGGGTATACCGCGCTTCGTGCCTGCCGAGAATTACGCCAACAACTTCGGTTGGCAGTGGCAAAAGTTTCGACGAACACAGCTCGACAGTAACTCCGGTCATCCCATATCGGCGGAACGCTTCTGGAAGGCGACCGGATGGACCCCGGCCGAGCTCGCTGGGCAGTGGGTGCTGGATGTTGGATGCGGTGCAGGGCGCTTTGCTGAGATTGCCCTGCAGGCCGGAGCCAGGCTCGTAGCGCTCGATTACTCGCGCGCGGTCGACGCGGCGTGTGCAAATCTGCGGCAATTCACGAACTTTCACGCTGTGCAGGGCGATATCTACGCGTTACCGTTCGCTCTGGCTTCCTTTCGCTACGTGTACTCGCTCGGCGTCCTGCAACACACCCCCAATGTGGCCGCGGCGTTTGCAGCGCTGCCGCCAGTGGTCGAGAGCGGTGGCCGGCTGGCGGTCGATTTTTATGAGCAGTCTTGGAAGAGCTGGCTCATGCCCAAATATTGGCTCCGACCCCTCACGAAGCGCATGTCACAGCAGCGGCTGTTTACGGTCGTGGAAAAATGGGTGCCGCGGCTTCTGCCCGTGGCACGCGCTCTGAGTCGTATTCCCAAGGTCGGCGGTTTTCTGGGACGCGTGTCGCCCGTAGCAAATTACTACGGCGTGCTCCCGCTGACCCCACGGCAGCAGCTGGAATGGTCATTACTCGACACCTTTGATTGGTATGGCCCCGCGTACGACAACCCACAGACAGCGGCTACTTTGCGGACATGGGCGAGTGAGGCCGGCATGCGGGGGGTAGAGATCGAGAAAGCCGGACATCTGGTAGTGCGGGGCATCGTGGAGCATGCGGCTCGGGATTGATGCCTCGAATCTGCGCGGCGGCGGCGGTATCACGCATCTCGTGCAACTGCTCGACGCCGCCGATCCGTGTTCGCACGGCTTCCAGTCCGTTGTCCTGTGGGCCGCACCCGAGACGCTTCGGCAGGTGAGTGACAAACCCTGGCTCGAGAAGCGGGATGAGCCGGCGCTGCTTTCCTCCTACCCCCGACGGGCGCTGTGGCAGGCACGGCGTCTCGAGGTTCTTGCACGGCGCGAGCGGTGCGACTTGTTGTTCGTTCCCGGCGGTGTCTTCGCGACTTCATTTCGGCCGATTGTCACCATGAGCCGCAACCTGTTGCCTTTCCAGGTTCGCGAGCTGCTGCGCTATGGGCTCTCTTTGATGACGGTGCGGCTCTTGCTACTGCGTATCACGCAGACCCGCTCATTTCGGCGGGCGAGCGGTACGATTTTTCTCACGCGGTATGCGCGCGGGACGGTATTGTCGGTGACCGGAGGCTTGCGGGGCGCGAATACAATTATTCCGCACGGAATCGACGCGAAGTTCTTCGCAGTCGAGCGGCCGATACGGACGCTTGCCGACCGTACCGTTTCGGATCCGCTTCGCATCGTATACGTTTCGATTATCGATGTGTACAAGCATCAGTGGCATGTGGCGACTGCAGTTGCAGCGCTACGGGAGAAGGGCCTGCCGGTTTCTTTGCAGCTGATCGGGCCTTCCTATCCACCGGCGCTCAAGCGACTGCAGCGCGTGATGCGGCGATTGGATCCGCAGGGAGCGTTCATCTCATATGAACCGGCTGTGCCGCATCAGCAGCTTCCATCCCTCTACGGTGGCGCCGATATCGCCGTGTTCGCTTCGAGCTGCGAGAACATGCCTAACATACTTGCCGAGTCGATGGCCGCCGCGATGCCTCTGGTATGCTCCAACCGCGGCTGCATGCCAGAGATTCTCGGCGACGCCGGAAGGTACTTCGACCCCGAGGATCCGGCGACGCTCGCCGCGGCGCTGCGCGAGCTGATCGACTCTCCTGCCCTGCGCGAGCGATTGGCGTGCAGTGCACGCGAGCGCGTGCGCTCTCTTTCCTGGGAGCGCTGTGCCCGTGACACGTTTGTGTTTCTCGCGGAAGTCGTCGCCAGAAGTCGAACACACGCGGTCGTGACTTAAATGTGCGGGATCGTTGGATATCAGGGTAATTTTTCTGAAGCCCTGTTGCGTGCCATGACCGCGGCGGTGGCGCATCGTGGCCCGGACGGCGAGGGCATGACGGTCTTGAGCGAGCCCGGGCGCTTACCCACCGGCCTCGGACACCGACGGCTGGCCATTATCGATCTGTCGGCGGCCGGATGTCAGCCGATGACGGTAGTGCCGGATCCGCCTGGGGATATGCAGACCGGTCTGACGCTGATATTCAACGGCGAGATTTACAATTACCGTGAGCTGCGCGCTGAACTCACAGCTGCCGGTCACCGCTTTACCAGCGCGACAGATTCCGAGGTGCTGTTGCATCTGTATGAGCAGGTCGGTTTCAAAATGCTGGGCCGACTGAACGGCATATTCGCGTTTGCAATTCACGACGCACGGCCTCGGGGTCGACCGCCAGGCGTTCCCCGCGGCGCGCTGTTTCTGGCGCGAGATCAGCTCGGAGTCAAGCCCCTGTATTACGCACAAACTCCGTGCGGACTGCTGTTTGCTTCAGAACTTAAAGCGCTGCTGTGCGAGCCCAGCTTATGCCGCCAGCTTGATCCCGTGGCTCTGCACTACACGCTCGCTTATCTATGGACTCCGGCGCCCCACACGCTGCTGACGGCCGTCCGCAAGCTTGAACCGGGGCATGCACTCCTGATACATGAGGGCGCCATCAAAGATCACTGGCGCTACTATCAGCTGCCCTACGGTGCAGCAACTTCGGAGCTTGATTTCGACGCTGGCGCGCGTGCGCTCGCACGGCACCTGGAACAGGCTGTGCAGCGCCAGCTGATGAGCGATGTACCGGTGGGGGCATACCTGTCCGGGGGCCTCGATTCCAGCGCGGTGGTTGCGATGATGCGGCGCGCGCAGCCAGAGCGCCACTTTACGTGCTTTACCGTCGACTTTCCCGAGGGTGCGGATACCGAAGGCGCTCCGGCGGATCTGCCCTACGCGCGTAAGGTTGCCCGGCATCTGAACGTAGACCTGGTTGAAGTGCCAGTGCGACCCGCAGACATCGAGCGCTTGCCGCAGATGGTTGAGCTGCTCGATGAGCCGCAGGCCGATCCGGCACCCATCAATGCACTGTTGATCGCTGAGCACGCTCGCGCCATGGGCATCCCCGTGCTGCTGTCCGGTGCCGGAGGCGACGACATTTTCAGTGGTTATCGACGACACTGGGCGCTTGGCTTCGAGCGGGTCTGGGCGTGGCTCCCAGGGGTTGCCCGGCGTTCTATGCAAAATACGCTGGGCGCGAGCGGAATCGGCCAAACGCGGCCGGGGTTGCGCCGCCTGGCGAAGATGTTTGCGTACGCCGGGGAGGACGGTGACAGGCGCCTCATCAGTTACTTCTGGTGGAGTGACGAGCGGTTGCGTCGCGGCCTCTATACTGCGGACTTCGCCGCGCAGCTAGCCGACACCGATACAGCTGCCCCGCTGTTGCGCAGTCTGGCCCAGATTCCCGCGGAGCGCGACCCCTTGCAGAGAATGCTGTACCTGGAGACGAAACACTTCCTGGCGGACCACAATCTCAACTACACCGACCGGGCCGGCATGGCAGCCGGCGTGGAGGTGCGCGTGCCGCTTTTGGACATCGACCTCGTGCATTTTGCGGCAGGTCTGCCCGCCGCTTACAAACAGCGCGGTCGAACGGGGAAAGCGGTTTTCAAGCGCGCAATGGAGCCTTATCTCCCAAGAGAGGTGGTCTACCGCCGCAAGACTGGCTTCGGTGCGCCATTACGTCGTTGGCTGCGGCACGAGCTGCGTCCGCTGGTGGATGATACCTTGAGCGTCCAGGCCGTACGCAAAAGGGGGATCTTTGATCCGGGTGCGGTCCAGGGTCTGGTAGAGCGTGATCGCTCGGGTGCAATAGATGCCGCGTACACGATATTTGCGCTGATGACACTGGAGCTTTGGTGCCGTCGATTTCTGTGAGCTTGCAACTGCTCGAGGATCGCCCCGCTATTCACCACGGTCGCGACGGTATAAGTTCTGGAGCGTTCGCGATGTTTGGGCGCAAAGGGCGGGGTTGATGGCGTTAGGGTGCTCATGATGCGGCAGATTTTGCAGTCCCTGAAGGATGGCCGAACTCTTCTGGTTGAGGTGCCGGCGCCTGGACCATCCCCGGGATCCATATTAATAAGAACCTCGCGCTCGCTGATCTCGACAGGAACTGAACGCATGCTGCTCGACTTCGGACGAGCCGGCTGGCTGGAGAAGGCCCGGCAGCAGCCGGAGCGTGTGTGGCAGGCGCTAAATAAGATGAACACTGACGGCGTGCTGCCGACTCTTGAGGCAGTACGGAGCAAACTTGAACAGCCAGTGGCGCTCGGGTACTCCAACGTCGGAGTCGTCGTGGAGGCGGGCTCTGGCGTCAGCGGGTTTGCGACCGGTGACCGTGTTGTTTCCAACGGCGCCCATGCGGAATGGGTCGTAGTGCCGCGCAATCTGTGCGCACGGGTACCTGCGGCGGTCACCGATGATGAGGCGGCGTTTACTGTCCTCGGTGCGATCGCCCTTCAGGGGGTGCGTCTGGCCGCACCAACGCTGGGCGAGAGCTGTGCAGTCATCGGGCTCGGCCTGATTGGCCTGCTTACCGTGCAACTGCTGCGCGCCAGTGGCTGCCGTGTGCTGGGAATCGACCCGGACCCGGCGCGGTGCGAACTGGCGCGCGCCTTCGGCGCCGACGTGCTCGCGGCGACGGACGATACGGAGGTGCTGGCGCGGGCGGGTGACTTCACGCGTGCACAGGGACTGGATGCGGTTCTGATTACTGCTGCCACCAGCAGTGACGAGCCGATTTCGCAGGCGGCGCGGATGAGTCGCACGCGCGGCCGTATCGTGTTGGTCGGGGTCGCGGGTCTGAAGCTGGATCGGGCAGAATTCTATAAGAAGGAGTTGTCATTTCAGGTGTCCTGCTCGTACGGTCCGGGCCGCTACGACCCGCAATATGAACAGCAGGGCGTCGATTACCCCATCGGTTTCGTGCGATGGACTGAGCAGCGAAATTTCCAGGCCGTCCTGGAAATGCTCGCGTCCCGGCGCCTCGATGTTCGGCCATTGATTTCCCATCGCTTCGCGTTCGAGCAGGCTGGCGCGGCCTACGAGCTGTTGGCGCCGGGGGCCGAGCCGAGCCTGGGAGTCCTACTGGATTACCATTCATCCTTGGCTCCGCCGCGTCGCGAGGGCGTCGTGACACTCTCCTCTGCCGTAGGCGCGGCGGGCAACGAGGGCACGCCGCGCGTCGGCTTTATCGGGGCCGGAAATTATGCCGGCAGGGTCCTGATCCCTGCATTCGTGAAGAGCGGCGCACGTCTGCAGGCGATCGCCAGTGCCGGGGGCGTTACGGCCGCCCACTATGGGCGCAAATTCGGGTTCGCACGCGCCACAACTGATTCCGCCGCGCTATTGGCGGCGGACGATATCGATCTCGTCGTCATAGCGACCCGACACGACAGCCACGCGGAACTTGTGACGCACGCGTTGCGGCGCGGCAAGCACGTATTTGTGGAGAAGCCCCTCGCGCTCAAGTCGGACGAGCTCGATGCCATCGTGACGGCGTGGCAGGAACGGCGGACAGCCGGCCAGGCCGTGCAACTATTGGTCGGATTCAATCGCCGCTTCGCGACGCAAGTCATCAAGATGAAGGCGCTTTTGAGCGAGCTGCCTGGACCCAAGGTTTTGGTGGCCACGATCAACGCCGGTGCGATCCCAGCTGAACACTGGACGCAGGATGCGCGCCTGGGCGGGGGCCGCATTGCCGGCGAAGCCTGTCATTTCGTGGACCTACTGCGTCATCTGGCGGGTCATGCCATTGTCGATGTTGCGGCACATGCGCTCGAGGCATCCGGTAACCATCCGGCGGACAGCGCTACTCTTGAGCTGAGATTCGCCGATGGCTCACTCGGCACGATTCACTACCTGGCGAACGGCCATCGTGCCTTCCCCAAGGAACGGGTCGAGGTTTTCTGTTCCGGGCACATACTGCAGCTGGATAATTTTCGCCGCCTGCGCGGCTATGGTTGGCGCACGTTCCGCTCTCTGAACCTGTGGCGCCAGGACAAGGGGCAGGATGCGCTGGTAGAGAGCTTCATTGCGGCGATCCATAGCGGGGGCGCCGCTCCCATTGCCTTTGACGAGCTTATCGAAGTAAGCCGTGCGGCGATTGCTCTGGGAGAGGCGGCGCAGCGTTGAGCCGGGCCGCGCTTTACTACCATACAATTCGCCATCTGCGGCCGATCCAGGTCGCGACGCGGCTGTGGTACGCCGTGCACAGGGCACGCGCGGACCTGCGTGCCCCCGCGCGGCCCCGCATACCCACCGCGCTCTACGTAGCGCCGCGAAATCCGGAACCCTCTCTTCTCGGGCCGGACACCTTCCGATTCCTCAATGTCGAGCGCCGCTGCGCCACCGCGTGCGACTGGCAGCCCGCAGAAGCGGCGCCGCTGTGGGCTTACAATCTTCACTATTTCGATGACCTCAACGCCCGAGATTCGCCGCAGCGCGCGACCTGGCACAGAAACCTGCTGCAACGCTGGGTGACGGAGAATCCCCCCGGAAGCTCTGTGGGATGGGACGCCTATCCGCTTTCCCGACGTCTGGTCAATTGGATCAAATGGGCGCTGCAGGGCAACTCTTTGCCCCCTGGCTGCGAGGCCAGCATGGCGGTACAGGCACGCTGGCTCACTCATCACCTCGAGTACCAGATCCTCGGCAATCATCTGCTCGCGAATGCGCAGGCGCTCATCCACGTCGGGCTTTATTTTGAAGGCGCAGAATCCCAGCGCTGGTACGAACGCGGGCTCGGCCTGCTTAACCGGCAGCTCTCGGCGCAGGTGCTTTCCGACGGGGGCCACTTCGAGCTCAGCACCATGTACCACGCCATTGTCCTCGAAGACCTGCTCGATCTTGTCAATGTAGTCCGCAGCTACGGCCGTGAGCCGCCGCCCGCGTGGCTGGAAGTGGTCGCGCGCATGCGCCGCTGGTACCTGTGCATGACGCAACCCGACGGCGACTTGGCCTTTTTTAACGATGCGACTTTCGACGTGGCGGCGCAGGCCACGTCGCTCGACGCGTACGCCGGGCGCCTGGGACTTGCGCGCGTTGCCTCGCCACCCGAGGCCCTCACCGTGCTCGCCGCCAGCGGCTACGTGCGGGCATGCGCAGGCCCTGCATGGCTGCTGTGTGACTGCGCCGCGGTTGGGGCGAGTTATCAGCCCGGGCATGCGCACGCTGACACGCTCAGCTTTGAACTCAGCCTTGGCCGCCAGCGCGTGATCGTAAACTCGGGTGTCTCGGAATACGGCCGTGGACCCGAGCGCCAGCGCCAGCGCGGTACGGCGGCCCACAATGCGGTGGTTCTCAACGGCGTGGACTCGAGCGAGGTGTGGGCCGGGTTTCGCGTTGCGCGCCGTGCACGCGCGACGCTGCATTCGGCGGCGCTCGAGGGACCGGCTGTCCGGGTCGAAGCGAGCCACGACGGCTATCGACGCCTGCCCGGCGCCAACATCCACAGGCGGGTGTTTCGTCTGGACGCAGCAGAGCTGCAGATCGTCGATGAGATCAGTGGCTCATATACCAATGCGGAGGCGTGGTTTCATCTGCATCCGCGGCTGCGTCCGCGAACCGACGGCCCCGACACGGTGGTGCTGACGTGTGACGAAGTGGAGCTCGCGACGTGTCAGTTCCAGGCGGCCGCCGCGGTGGAAGTTGTCCCTGACACCTGGCAGCCCGCCTTCGGCGTGCGCCAGCCAAGCACTTGCATCAGAGTGCGACTCCAGGGCGGGCGTCTCGTCTCCACTGTGCGCTGGGGAGCAGCCGCGTGAGAGTTCTCTTCCTGAGCTTCTACTATCCGCCGGATCTGAGTGCCGGCTCTTTTCGCTCCCGCAGCCTGGTGAGCGCCATGCTCAAGTGCGCACCGCCGCACACAGAAATAGATCTGGTGACCAGCGCGCCAAACCGGTATGCCTCCTATCGGCAGGAAGCGCCGCTACAGGAGCAGCTTCCGGGACTCAAGATCACGCGCATCCCGCTGCCTGAGCACCGCAGTGACATGCTCGGCCAGGCACGCGCCTTTACGAGCTTTGCGCGCGGTGTCGTCAGGCACACCGCAGGGCGTCACTACGACCTGGTGTTCGCGACGTCATCGCGGTTGCTGACAGCGACACTGGCGGCCCACATCGCACGCCGCGAAGGCGCGCTGTTGTACCTTGATATCCGGGACATTTTTGTCGACACGATCCAGGACGTGCTGCCTCGGCCGCTTGCCTGGATCGCGAGAGCGATTTTCGCGCCGCTTGAGTCATGGACCATGCGGCGCGCACAGCGCATCAACCTCGTGTCGCGCGGTTTTGAGGCTTATTTCAGCAAGCGTTACGCAGGGCAGACCACTTTCTCGTGGTTCAGCAACGGCATTGACGAGGAGTTTCTCGCGGCCGCACCGGCCGTGCCGGAACCGCGGCAGCCGCTCGGGGAAGTATTAATTGTCTACGCGGGCAATATCGGTAAAGGCCAGGCGCTGCACGCCATCGTTCCGGGACTGGCCGCGCGCCTGCGCGGCCGCGCGCGGTTCCGCATCATCGGTGACGGCGGAGCGGTTGAGCTGCTGCGCAGTGAACTCATTGACTGCACGAATGTGGAGTTGCACACCCCGATGACGCGCGCGGCTCTGCTCGAAGCCTACCTAAAAGCGGACATCCTGTTTCTGCATCTGGGAGCGGAGGCGGCGTTCGAGAAGGTGCTGCCCTCGAAGATTTTCGAGTACGCTGCACTGGGCAGGCCCTTGCTCGCCGGTGTCGCCGGCTTCGCCGCCGAATTCATCAGTGCCGAGATCTCTGACTCAGCCATCTTTCGTCCCGGGGACGTGGAGGGTGCTGTGGTTGCGTTTGCGTCCTTGCAGCTCGGGACCCGGCCGCGCCGTGAATTCATTGCGCGCTACACGCGCGCGAACATCGCCCGCGAAATGGCGCAGGACATATTTGCGCTGCCGCGCCGGGACGGAGCCGCAGCATCATGAGCCGGGTATTGGTCACGGGTGCCACCGGCTTGGTCGGACAGAGCCTGTGCGAACTGCTGGCACGGCAGGGTTTCGCTGTGCGTGCGGCGCTGCGCACCGCACGCGGGCTGCCTGCCTGCATCGCCGAGGGCGTGGTGGTGGGCGAGATCGGGCCTGACACCAACTGGCGGGCGGCGCTCGAAGACGTCGAGTTCGTGGTGCATCTGGCAGCCCGGGTGCACCAGCCCTCGCAGCGCGCTCTCGACCCACAGGTCTATGACCGCATCAACGCCTATGGAACGCAACGTCTGGCGACGGCGGCGGCAGCGGCCGGAGTCCGGCGTCTGGTCTATGTCAGCAGCGTCAAGGTTAACGGGGACGGAATGGGTGATCACGCCTACTGCGCCGCAGACCCGCCGGACCCCCAGGACGCTTACGCACGATCCAAATGGCTTGCGGAGAAGTTGCTGCTGGAGGGTCGCGACGCGGCGCACAGTGTGGCGCTCGTCCGACCGCCGCTGGTCTACGGCCCCGGTGTGCGGGCAAACTTCCTGCGCCTGCTCGACTGGGTGTACCGCGGCCGTATGCTTCCGCTCGCCTCGGTACGTAATCGGCGCAGCCTGGTCAGCGTGTGGAATCTTGCGGATCTGCTGGTACGGCTGCTGACGCAGCCTGAGGCGGTGGGTCGCCTATGGATGGTGTCTGATGGCGATGACCTGTCCACGCCCGATCTGGTCCGTGAGCTGGCGGCGGCGATGCAGAAGCCACCCCACCTGATACCGGTCCCGCCGTCACTACTGCAGGTCGCGGGCCGGCTCACCGGGCGGGTAGGTGAGGTGCAACGCCTGTGCGGTTCGTTGCGGATAGACATCTCGCAGACGCGCTCCGCACTGCAATGGGTACCGCCGCTCTCGGCTCGTGAGGGTCTGGCGCGCACGGTGGACTGGTACCTGAGCGCTCGGCGTTAAGTGTCGTGAGTCACGCATTCAATCAGGCCGTGGGACTACTGAGCTCGCCGCTGTTGATTGCGCTGTGGCTCGCGGCCGTGGCCGCAGCGCTTGCCTGGCGCGGCAGGCCGCGCGCCGGGCGCACGGTACTGGCGTGCGCCGCCGTGGTGGCCTACCTTTTCTGCACACCACTCGTGGGCCGAGCTTTATTGCGTCCACTAGAAGATCAATACCCGGCGATGACGGCCCCGCCGCCGCCGGTGGGTTATATCGTCGTGCTCGGCAGCGGCTACGTCCCACATCCGGACATGCCAGTCACCGCCGCGCTCGACTCTGAGGGACTGACGCGGATCGTGGAGGGGCTGCGGCTGCTGCGGCAGTTGCCCGCGGCGCGCCTGGTGGTCTCGGGAGCCGGGTTGTCGGCGCAGGGAGGAACTGCGTTAGGTTACGCGCAACTGGCACAGGCACTCGGAATTCCCGCAGACAGAATAATCGTTCTCGACCGACCGCACGATACCCGGGCAGAAGCCAGCGAGGTGGCGCGGCTGACCGGCAGCATGCCCTTCGTCCTGGTGACTTCGGCCTATCATATGCCCCGCGCGGTGCTCCTGAGCCGGCGCAGCGGCGCGCAGCTCATTGCGGCGCCGACCGGTCAGCGCACGACCGTGGAGCAGCGTCTTAGCTGGCGTGACTTTCTGCCAGGCTCAGGCGGCCTGCGTGATTGTGAATTGGCCCTGCACGAATACCTCGGTCTGCTGGCCATCGCCGTGGGACTGTAATGGAATGAGTCACGATGCGATCGTGCTGGTCCTTTTGTGCGGCGTCACGTTTAGCGCATCCCTGCTGCTGACCGCGCTGGTACGGCGCCACGCATTGCGCCATGGCGTCATCGATGTTCCCAACGAGCGCAGTTCGCACCTAGCTCCCACCCCGCGCGGCGGTGGGATTGCGATCGTGACGGCCACTACCGTGGGAGTGACCGCATTGTACGCACTCGGATTGGCGCCGCTGCGGCTGCTGTTGGCGCTGGCCGTAGGCGGGTTGCTGGTTGCCGGCGTGGGCTATATGGATGATCGCCACCGCCTGTCGGCGGGCGTGCGCTTCATGGTGCATGTCGCCGCGGCCCTATGGGCTTTGGCGTGTCTTGGCGGCCTGCCGCCATTGCGGTTCGGGGACACGACTGTGGTGCTCGGCTGGCCCGGCTACGTTCTTGGTGCGGTGGCCATCGTCTGGGTGGTAAACCTCTTTAACTTCATGGATGGCATCGACGGGATCGCCGCCTGCGAGGCAGTGTTCATCGCTGCCTGCGGCGGGCTCCTGACCGGGCCGGCCTTCGGCGGCACCAGCGCCTGCGCGTTCGTGTTTGCGGCGGCCAGCGCCGGCTTTCTGTACTGGAACTGGCCATCGGCGCGCATCTTCATGGGCGATGTCGGCAGCGGTTATCTCGGCTACTGCATTGCGGTGCTGGCCGTGGCCGTCGGTCACAAGGCTCCCGCCGCGTTGTGGGTCTGGTTGATTCTCGGTGGGGTGTTCTTTGTCGACACAACGGTGACGCTGGTGCAGCGCTTCGTGCTCGGCAAGCGCGTCTATGAGGCACATCGTGAGCACGTCTATCAGTGGCTGGCTCGCCGCTGGGGCAGCCATCTCCGTGTGACAGCCGCGGTTCTAGCCGTTAACGTTGTTTGGTTGCTGCCGTGCGCGATGTTGGCACTGCGTCACCCACAGATTGCCGCCGCCGCCGTGTTGCTCTCTTTCGCCCCTCTGACGGCGTTACCCTTGATGACCGCCCGCGTGCGAATGGCTGCGTCGCGGTAGGAGTCAACCGACTGCCGCGTCAGCCGTTGGGGTGTTGGCAGAGCCGTACCGTAAGGGAATGTTAACGGCTGAGACGCTGACGCGCGGTTGCTCTACAATGACGCTGCGTTTGCGGCGATCCGGTGCCGGAACTTTCAAGGACGGAATGTCCGGAACGGGTCCAAAGGTGGAGGTGGCATGGGGGATTACAACGCGGCAGGAAGATCCGCGTCCTTGGGTGCGGCAGCCGTCGAGGCCATCCTTGCTCTTCCTCGCGAAACCAAGCGTCTGGTTATGGCGACAGCCGACGCCATCGCTATTTCAACGGCCTTCTGGGCTGCGCTGGCGCTGAAATTCGATCGTTTCGATCCCGGCCTCGAGAGCACCCTGGCCTACTTTGTGGTGGCGGTGGCCTCAGCGCTGGTGTTCTTCTCGCTGTTGGGGCTGTATCGCGCCGTAATCCGCTTTATGGGGCCGAAGGCCATGGGTACGGTAATCGCAGGCGTCAGCCTGTCGGTGCTGGTGCTCGCCTTCTATGACCGCTTCCTGGCCAGCCGGCAGGTTCCGCTGTCAGCTTTCGGGATTTACTGGGCTTTGGCACTACCTTGGGTGGGCGGCAGCCGCGTCGTGGCGCGCTATCTGTTCCTGCGCCGTTCCGGGGCGAAGGGCACCATGGCGCGACTGGCGATCTACGGTGCAGGCGATGCCGGGGCGCGCGTGTGCGCGGCCCTGCTGGGCGGCCCGGATTTCCAGCCAGTCGCGTTCATTGACGACAAGGAAACGCTGCAGGGCAACAATATCAACGGAATCCGTGTCTACGGCTCGGCCGCGCTTCCGGAGCTCGTGCGGCAACGCAAGATTGACCGCATCCTGCTCGCCATGCCGTCTGCTTCGCGCCGGCGACGCCGCGAGATCCTCACCCAGCTTGAGCCGCTGGGTGTTCACGTGCAGCTGCTGCCGGACCTGTCAGATCTGATTACCGGGCGAGCCCAGATCAGCGAGCTGTGCGATGTGGATGTCAGCGATCTGCTCGGGCGCGACCCGGTACCTCCGAAGCCGAAGCTCTTCAGTTCCTGCATCCGTGGCAAGTGCGTGCTGGTGACCGGTGCCGGCGGCTCCATCGGCTCGGAGCTGTGCCGCCAGATCATCCGCCTGCAGCCGACGCGGTTGGTGTTGTTCGAGATGTCCGAGTTTGCGCTCTATAACATCCAGCGCGAACTGGAGCAGATTGCCGCACAGGAGCTGTTCAACGTAGAGATCGTGCCCCTGCTCGGCAACGCTCACCACCGTCACCGCGTGCGGGAGGTGCTAGCCGCCTTCAACGTGCAAACCGTTTACCACGCCGCCGCGTACAAGCACGTACCGATCGTTGAGCACAACGTGGTCGAGGGCGTCCACAACAACGTCATCAGCACCTGGTACACCGCGGAGGCCGCACTCGAGACCGGCGTCGAGACCTTCGTACTGATCTCCACCGACAAGGCCGTCAACCCGGCCAATGTCATGGGCGCCACCAAGCGGCTCGCCGAGCTGGTGCTGCAGGCGCTTCAGGAGCGCACGACCCAGACGCGCTTCTGCATGGTGCGCTTCGGCAACGTGCTCGCTTCCTCCGGTTCGGTAGTGCCGCTGTTTCAGGAGCAGATCCGGCGCGGCGGACCGGTGACCGTCACGCATCCGGAAGTGATCCGCTATTTCATGACGATCCCGGAAGCCGCTCAACTTGTCATCCAGGCCGGCTCCATGGCAAAAGGCGGTGATGTCTTCGTGCTGGAAATGGGTCGTCCTGTGCGCATCGACGATCTCGCCCGGCGACTGGTCAACCTGATGGGGCTTACGGTACGCGACGCCAACAGTCCCGACGGCGATATTGAGATCGAATACACCGGTCTGCGCACGGCGGAGAAGTTGTTTGAGGAACTGCTGATCGGTACCAACGTCACCGGCACCGATCATCCGATGATCATGCGTGCCATGGAACATCACCTGACGTGGCCGCGCATGGAGCAGATCCTGAATGAATTACTGGTGGCCCTGGCCAGCTTCGACTGTCATCGGGCGCTCGGGCTTTTGACCGAGGCAGTCGCCGAGTACCAGGCGGACACGGAGATCCGCGATCACGTGTGGACTCGCAAGGCCGTGCTGCCGAACGCGCCGGGCGCCAAAGTGGCCGACTTTGCCGCCAAACGGCGCCTGCAAGAGGCCGGTAAGCCCCAGGGGCAGACCCCGGGCGTCTAGCCTAAGCCCTTGACGGGCACATGCTTTCCCCGGACCGCGCTTGAGCGGGGGGCTGCCATCCTTTAGGCTTGCCGCCTTTCTTCCTTTCCCCTCAAGAACTTAAGTAATGCGAGTCACGATTTTTGGCTCCGGCTACGTGGGCCTGGTAACCGGGGCGTGTCTCGCCGATGCGGGCAATCACGTCGTGTGCGTCGACGTGGACGCGGCCAAGATCGAGCGCCTCCGGCGCGGTGAGATTCCGATCCATGAGCCCGGGCTCGACGCCCTGATCAAGCGCAACGCCGAGGCCGGGCGCATCGAGTTCACCACCGATGCGGTCAAGGGCGTCGAGCACGGACTGTTCCAGCTGATCGCCGTCGGTACCCCGCCCGGTGAGGACGGCTCCGCGGACCTGCGGTACGTGCTCGCCGTGGCGCGCACTATCGGTACGCACCTCGGCCGCTACAGCATCGTCATCACCAAATCCACCGTGCCTGTCGGCACGGCGGACAAGGTGCGCGCGGAACTGGCACGTACGCTCACCGAGCGCGGCGTGAAGACTGAGTTCGACGTGGTCTCCAATCCGGAATTCCTCAAGGAGGGGGCGGCGATCGCAGACTTCATGAAGCCCGACCGGGTGGTCGTGGGCACCGACAATCCGCGTACCACCGAACTTATGCGCGCGCTGTATGAGCCCTTCACGCGCAACCATGACCGTCTGATCGTCATGGACATACGCTCCTCTGAGCTCACCAAATACGCGGCCAACGCGATGCTCGCGACCAAGATCAGTTTCATGAACGAGCTGGCCAGTATTGCCGAACGCGTCGGCGCGGACATCGAGAAGGTGCGCATCGGCATCGGCTCGGATCCACGCATCGGTTACAGCTTCATCTATCCGGGCACCGGCTACGGCGGCTCGTGTTTCCCGAAGGACGTGCAGGCACTGATCCGCTCGGCCCACGAGGCCGGCCACGAGCCGCAGATCCTCGATGCCGTCGAGGCAGTCAACGCGCGCCAGAAGGGGGTGCTGTTCCACAAGATGCAGCGCCATTTCTCCGGCAACCTGGAGGGGCGCAGCGTCGCGTTGTGGGGGCTGGCGTTCAAGCCCAACACCGACGACATGCGCGAGGCACCGGCGGTGACGCTGATCGAGCTGCTGCTGAAGGCGGGGGCGACGGTGCGCGCCTACGACCCGGTCGCGGCCAGCGAGGCGCTGCGTTTATTCAAGGATCGCGCCGGTTTTGCCCTCGCCAAGAGCGCCTATGAGGCCGCCGAGGGCGCGGATGCGCTCGCTATCGTGACCGAGTGGCAGGAATTCCGCAGTCCCGACTTCGACCGGCTCAAGCAGATCCTTAAGGCGCCGGTCATCTTTGACGGCCGCAACCTCTACGACCCGGGCATGCTGGCGCGCTTCGGCCTGACCTACTACGCGATCGGCCGCGGCAAGCCGAGCGCCGTATAGCAGCCTCCCGTGATCACCCCGGTCATCCTTTCCGGCGGCGCGGGCACGCGGCTGTGGCCGCTGTCGCGCGAGCTGTACCCGAAGCAGCTCTTGCCCCTGACGGGCGAGCATACGATGCTGCAGCAGACGCTGCTGCGCCTCGAGGGACTGCCGCTGGCCCCTCCGGTCATAGTCTGCAACGAGGCCCACCGCTTCCTGGTTGCTGAGCAGTTGCGTCAGCTGGCGATCGTCCCGCAGGCGACGTTGCTTGAGCCCTATGGACGCAATACCGCCCCGGCGATCGCGCTCGCGGCGCACGCGGCCCTCAAGGCAGCCGTAGACCCGCTGCTGCTGGTGCTGCCGGCAGATCATGTCATCCGCGACCCGCACGCCTTCCAGCAGGCCGTTCGCTCGGCGCTGCCCTCTGCGCAGGCCGGAAAGCTTGCGACCTTCGGTATCGTCGCGACGAGTCCCGAGACCGGCTACGGCTACATTGAACGCGGTGCCGCTGCCGGGGCGGCCTTCACCATTGCGCGTTTCGTGGAGAAGCCCGACCTTAAGCGCGCAAAGAGTTTCGTGGCGGCTGGCGAGTACTACTGGAACAGCGGCATGTTTCTGTTTCGGGCCCAGCGCTATCTCGAGGAGCTGACGCGCTTTGCCCCCGAGATGGCGCGCCGGTGCGAGGCGTCCTGGGTTGCCGCGCGCGCCGATCTTGATTTTACCCGCATCGACGCGGCGAGCTTTGAGGCCTGCCCGTCCGACTCCATAGATTACGCGGTCATGGAGAAGACCGACGCGGCGGTAGTCGTGCCGCTGGATGCCGGCTGGAGCGATGTCGGTTCCTGGTCAGCGCTGCACGAGGCGAGCGCCGCGGATCCGGCCGGCAACGTCATCTACGGCGACGTTCTGTGCGAGGACACCAGCGGCTCTTATCTTTATGCCCAGAGCCGCCTGGTGGCCGCGGTCGGCCTGAAGGATCACGTGGTCGTGGAAACGAAGGATGCCGTTCTCGTGGCTCCGAAGGCCCGCGTCCAGGAGGTCAAGAAACTGGTGCAGCGGCTGAAGGAGGGCGGTCGCTACGAGCATTCGCTGCACCGTGAGGTGTTCCGCCCCTGGGGCAGCTATGACAGCCTGGAGAGCGGCCCGCGCTTCCAGGTCAAACGCCTGAAGGTCAAGCCCGGAGCCACGCTGTCCCTGCAGCTGCACCATCACCGTGCCGAGCACTGGATTGTGGTCGTCGGCACCGCGCGCATCACCCGCGGCGAGGAACAGTTCCTGCTCGAGGAGAACCAGTCCACCTACATCCCGGTCGGCGTGAAGCATCGCATCGAGAACCCGGGGATGATCACGCTGGAAATCATCGAGGTGCAGTCTGGTTCCTACCTCGGCGAGGATGACATCGTGCGCTTTGAGGATCGCTATGGACGGCAGGGCACGAAGACGTGAAGGCAAAAGCCGCGATCAACCTCGACTCGTTCAAGGCTTATGATGTCCGCGGGCGCATTCCGGATGAGATCAACGAAGCGCTCGCCTACGACATCGGCCGCGCTTATGCCGCCTTCGTCAAGCCGCAGCGCGTGGCGGTCGGCTATGACATCCGCCTCTCGAGCCCGCAGCTGGCCAGCGCTCTCAAACGTGGGCTGCAGGATTGCGGCTGCGATGTCGCCGATATCGGTTTGTGGGGCACGGAAGGCGCATATTTCGCAACTTTTTCGCAGCGCCTGGACGGCGGCATCATGGTGACTGCCAGCCACAATCCGCCCGATTACAACGGTATGAAATTCGTACGCGAGGAGGCGCGTCCGATCAGCGCCGATAGCGGCCTGCAGGAGATGCGTGACCTCATCGAGAGCGGCCGCCTGCCGCCCAAGGTGGCCCGGCGCGGCGGCGAAGCGCCGCTGGATATCCGGGCGGAATATCTTGAGCATCTGCTCGGCTACGTCGAGCCGCAGAAATTAAAGAAGCTCAAGGTTGTGACCAACGCCGGCAACGGCGGCGCGGGCCTTATCATCGATGCGCTGGAGCCATACCTGCCGTTCGAGTTCGTCAAGTTGCAGAACAATCCCGACGGCGACTTTCCTCACGGGGTGCCGAACCCGATGCTAGAAGAGAATCGTGCCGCCAGCGCTGACGCAGTACGGCGCAGCGGTGCAGACGTGGGGCTCGCCTGGGACGGCGACTACGATCGCTGCTTCTTCTTCGATGAAACCGGTCAGTTCATCGAGGGTTACTACCTGGTCGGGCTGCTTGCCGAGATTTTCCTCCGCCGGGAGCCGGGGGCGCGCATCGTGCACGACCCGCGTCTCACGTGGAATACGCTCGACATCGTGCGTCGCCATGGAGGCGAGGCGGTGTTGTGCAAGTCCGGACACGCCTTCATCAAGGCAAAAATGCGCCAAGTGGACGCCGCTTATGGCGGGGAAATGAGCGCGCATCACTACTTCCGCCGCTTTTCCTACTGCGACAGCGGCATGATCCCGTGGCTGCTGGTGCTCGGGGCGATCAGTAGCACCGGCAAGCCGCTGTCGGCGCTCGTGGGCGAGCGTATGCGCCTCTTTCCGGCGAGCGGGGAGATAAACCGCAAGCTGCAGACGGATGCGAAGCAGATCCTGGCTCGAGTACGCGCGCGGTACGAAACCCACGCACGCGCAATCGATCTCACCGACGGCTTATCGATGGAATTCGACCAGTGGCGTTTCAACCTGCGCGGCTCGAATACCGAGCCGCTGGTGCGGCTTAACGTTGAATCGCGCGGCGATGAGCCACTGATGCGAGCCAAGACCGAGGAAGTTCTGGCGCTGGTCGACGCCTGAGTCGGCGCTGTGCCGGTGCTGGAGCCGGGACGATGCTTGTGGGATTTGCGTGCCGCGGTCGCGGGGCGCTAGCGTGACAGCTGCTGGCGCAGGCTCGCGGCTGCGCGCTGCGCCGCATGCCCGTCCCAAAGTGCCGGCCTGGCGCCGCGCGACCAGCGCCCGGCGAGTGCTTCCCTTGCCGCCGCCACCAGGTTCCCGGCCTGCACCAGACGATTGGTGCCCTCCGAAAGGGTAATAGGCCGCTCGGTGTTCTCGCGCAGCGTCGCACAGGGGATGCCAAGGTAAGTGGTTTCCTCCTGTACGCCGCCTGAGTCGGTGATGGCAATCGTGGAACGCATCACCAGGCTCATGAACTCGATGTAGCCCAGCGGTTCGGTGACGCGGATCGCCGGGGAGCGGGTAATGTCATCCAGGAGTGCGAACTCCTGCAGGCGCTTGTGGGTGCGCGGATGGATGGCGAACACGACGGTCAGCTCGCGCGCCAGCTCCAGCAGGGCAGCGACCAGCTCGGTGAGCTTGCCGCGCTCGTCGACGTTGGAGGGGCGGTGCAGTGTCACCACCGCGTAGGGGCCCTCAAGCTGCAGCCGCGCCCGTGTATCGGCGGCCTCGATCTTGGAGCGCAGCATCTCGAAGGAGTCGATCATGATATTGCCGATGCAGTCGATCTTCTGCGCGGGCACGCCTTCCGCGAGCAGGTTGGCATCGGCGTCCCTGGACGGAGTCCAAAGGAGGTCCGCGATCGCATCGGTGACCAGGCGGTTGATCTCCTCGGGCATGCGCCGGTCGCGGCTGCGCAGCCCCGCCTCCAGGTGCACCACCGGAATCCACAGCTTCGCGCCGACCATGGCGCAGGCAGCGGTCGCGTTGACGTCCCCGACCACTACGACGGCATCGGGCCGGTCGGCCTGGCAGACCGCCTCATAAGCGATCATGGTGCGGCCGGTCTGCTCGGCGTGCGAACCGCTGCCGATTTCCAGGTGATGGGCAGGCTCGGGCAGCCGCAGATCGCGAAAGAAGGCGTCCGACATGTTCGCGTCATAGTGCTGACCGGTATGTATCACCACCGGGTGGCACCAGCTCTGGGCGCTCAGGGCATGGTAAAGGGGGGCGACCTTCATGAAATTCGGGCGCGCGGCGGCGATCAGATGGATGCTCTTCGGGCTCACGGAATTTAGGGTCTCCAGAGGGGACGGGTGTCGCAAATTCTATGCAGAGTGAGATACGTGACATGCTTCCGAAAATGTTTCGCGGATTACACTCCCTCCCGGTCGCAGTTTTCGGCAGACGTGGACTCTATCTTGGCCGGACGGTCTTGACGACCGTCTGTCACGGGAGACACTTCCCCCCGAACAGGGCCGCAGGTACCTTCCACCGTTCATCTACCACAGGGACTACCCATGGCGCTTTGGAAAGACACGAATACCGGAACCAGCTCCGCCGCCCCCGCCAGCCCGGCCCCCACCCCGGCGCCGGCCCATCGCGAGCCCGAGCGGGCCAATGTGGCTTCTCTTACCCCCGCCCCGGCCAGCCGTGCGGCACCGGCGCCGCAGCGTAACGACATGAAGGAATCCCATATCGCCTCGGATCTTATGATCGAGGGCAAGATCAGCGGCACCGGGCATGTGCGCATTGCCGGGAAGTTCAAGGGCGATGTCGCGGTCGACGGCAACGTGACGCTCGATTCCGGCGCGCGCCTCGAGGGCCATGTAAAGGCTGCCGTCGTGAGCGTCTCGGGCGAGCTGATCGGCAACATCGAGAATGCCAAGCGCGTCGAGCTGCTCGAGACCGGCGTGATCAACGGGGACGTCAAGGCAGGTTCGCTCACCGTCGCTGCAGGTTCGCGCATGCGCGGCCAGGTGGAATTCGGCTACGAGGGCGAAGCGCGCGCTAAGAGCGACACCAAGGGCTTCGGCAACGCATGAGCGTCGCTTCTCGCCCGGTCGCCCCGGGCAAGACGCGCACGTGTCCGCACTGCAAGGCGGCCATTCTCGAGAGCCTGAGCATCTGCCCGGGGTGCATGCACCACCTGCGCTTCGACCAGGAGGCCGCGAAGCGCCAGGTGGCGGCCACTTCGGCGCTGCGCGTCGAGGGCGTTATCCGTCATCCCCCGCTGCAGGAGGCGTGGGAGTACTTCGTCGTGATCGCGGTGCGCAACGACCGCGGTGAGGAAGTGACGCGCCAGGTGGTGAACGTCGGCTCCCTCGCAGGCACCGAAAAGCGCACCTTCACGCTCTCAGTGGAAGTGCTGCCGCCGCAGACCCCCGCGGCTGGCGCACCGCGGCCGCCCGGGGGCGTGCTGCCCAAGCGTTAGGCGCTGAGCGTTCCGGCACTTCCGGGCGCGCTTTCAGAAAGTCGCCTCGGTCTGCACCAGGAACTGCACCTTGCTGATCCCGGAGCCGCCATCGAGCGGAAAGGCGAGATCCACATGGATGACGTTGCCCAGGCCTGAGCGGGCATTGCCGAAGCGCAGCCCGAAGCCGGCGTCCTTCAGCAGCCCGAGACTCGGCTGCGCCAGGGGCGCGCTGCCCCAGGTGCCTCCCATGTCGTAGAAGATCGCCCCGCCGACGCGGAACAGGCGAAACGGATACCAGTCGGTAAAGTAGCGCTGCTCGACGCTGAAGAGCGCCCGGCCGGTGCCGTCCTGGAAGCGCAGCGGATAGCCGCGCAGGCCGTTATCGCCCCCGAGCAGGATCTGATCATCGAGGTCCAGGTTCCAGCCCCTGGTGGCTGAGACCGTGCTGTAGAACAGCCAGTTCTTGCTCTGCTCCACGTAGTAGCGCACCGAGGCATCCAGGAGTCCGTTGCGCAGCGCGTGGTCCTCGAGGCGTCCGGAGAAGTCACTCGCCAAGAGGAGTGTCGAGCCGCCGTCGCGGAAGCCCTTGTTGGCGGAGGCATTCATCAGGAGCGCCGTGCTGCTCGAGCCGAAACCGGCGTTCGCATAGCCGAGCCGCACGCTTGCGGTGGTGCCGAGGGTAAAGTCCTCGGTGCGTCCGATCTGGTCGTGGTTATAGAGCTTCAGGTACTCATCCTGAACCAGATCCCACTCGATGAAGGGATACACAAAGCGCCGGTCTTCGGGCAGCAGGTTGGTCGTGCCGTTGGAGTTGGTTACGGAGGCGAAGCGGTGCTCATCGTAGGTCATGCCCGCGGTCCAGCGCTGTACCCAGCCATTCTGCAGCCCCGCCGACCAGCCGTAATAGGCCTGCACCAGCTCATGCCGATCCTGGAATTGGTCCACGAGGTTGCCACGGTCATAGAGCGGATCGGTCTGGGTATCGTCCAGAGCCGCCATGGAGGCCGCCCAGCGGGTGTCGAGCGCGTAGAACGGCCGCGTGATGCTGACGCCGCGCATGTCGCCGTCGGTGAAGTTGCCGTAGTTGAGGTCGACCGCGGTGAAGCTGCCGAGCGCGGTCTTGTCCGACAGGTCGATGGAGTAGCCGGAGCGGTCGACCGTGCTCTGATAGCCGAGATTGATGGAGGAGCCGGTGCCGAGGAAGTTCGCATCCTCAAGCTTGGCGCCGGTTGAATTGGTGCCGCCGCTGCGGCCGTAGTTGAAGCCCGGATCGAGCGTCCAGACGTCCTTGGTGGTGATCTTAAGATCTACCTTGCCGTCATGGTAGGCGACCGGGCGGATCCAGGCGTCGTAGAAGTACGTGTCGGCCCGCAGCAGGCGCTCGGACTCTTCCAGCAGCCGGTGCGAGTAGCGCTCACCGGGCTTGAACAGCAGCTGCGACCGTATCACCGTGGCCCGGGTCTTGATGTGGAGCTTGTCCGCCAGGCGGAAGATCTTATGGTCCTCCGCGGGGTCATCGAGGTTGAAGATGTTCTGGTTGTCGAGCAGCACCTCGCCGATGACGGCCTGTTCCTTTTCCAGCACCGCATCTGAGGGAATTCCCGGGGTCTCTCCGGGAGGGCCGTAGCGGGGTCGCACCGACTGCAGCTGCTCGTCGTCCTCACTGCCGGGCTCAGGGGCCTGCAGCTCCCCGACGTTCGCCGCGGTAAACTCAGGCGTTGCCGGTACCGGCGAGCTCTGCGCGCTGGCGGCGAGGCTCGCAAGGAGCACCCACGGGTACAGCACGAGGCCGCGCGGTCCGTGGAGGGTCCGCCCGAAGGGCGTACATGGGGAAGGGGGGCGGCCGACCATGGCCGTCAGCACCTGGATCCGTCAGTGCGCCGGTGTATACATCGAGGCATTGTGCGCGCCATCCTTGCGGCGCCCGGTGCGGCAGGTAGCAGTTCGCGCGCTAGCGGCAGCGGGCGGGCGCGGGAGTGCCACGGATGCGACATCCATTCCAGGAATCTGACATAACGTATTAGCGAAGGCGTCGGCGCATGGCAATCAGACAAACGCTGCGATTGCGGTTAGGGTTTCTGACAGGGCTCTTGTGCCTCCTGGCCGCAGGGGTCGATCCTGCGCGCGAGGCCGCGCCGGGTTCAGCGGCGCTGCCGCAGCCCGCGCTTCTGGTGTTCGCCGCCGCCTCGCTGACGGACGCCCTCGAGGAGGCTGATCGGGCCTTCACCGCCGAGACTCACATTGCGGTGAAGACCTCCTACGCCGGCAGTTCCGTGCTCGCCAAGCAGATCGAGGCCGGAGCCCGCGCCGACGTGTTCTTCTCGGCCGACCGTGAGTGGATGGACTATCTGGATAAGCACGGACTGCTGCGCTCCGGCACACGCCGCGACATCCTCGGCAACGCCCTGGTCCTGATTGCGCCCACGGACAGCAGCGTGCAGCTAAAAATCGCCCCCGGGTTTGCGCTGGCCGCGGCGCTCGGAGGCGGGCGCCTCGCCTGCGCCGATCCGGACTCGGTGCCGGCGGGTCTGTACGCGCGCGCCGCACTCACCCAGCTCGGGGTGTGGGATGCCGTGGCGCAACAGCTGGCCCGGGCCGAGAACGTGCGCGCCGCGCTCGCTTATGTCGCGCGCGGGGAGTCGCCGCTGGGCATCGTCTACCAGACCGACGCGCTGGCGGACAAGCGCGTGCGCGTGGTGGACGTGTTCCCCGCCAACACGCACCCGCCGATCATCTACCCGGCCGCCGCCACGAGCACGGCGCGGCCCGAGAGCGCGCGTTATCTTGATTTCCTGCGCAGCGCGCGCGCGCAGCAGATTTTCGCGCGCTACGGCTTCACCGCCGTGCCCTCACGGTGAGGGCGTGGCGACGCCGAGCGCGGCGCGCCACCGCCCCTGCCTTCAGAAGCGGCCGTTCTGGAAGTCCTCGAAGGCCTGCTGCAGCTCCGCGCGCGTGTTCATCACGAACGGCCCGTACTTGGCGACCGGCTCACGCAGCGGCCTTCCCGCGACGAGGATCGCCCGTGCGCTGCCCTGGCCCGCACCCGCAGTGACGCCGGTCAGACGGATTTCAGAGCCCTCGCTTAAGACAGCGAGCTCGTGCGTGCCGACGACCTGCTCTTCCTCGCCCACCCGCAGCGTGCCTTCGAACACGTACAGGAACGCCGCGTAATCGTTCGGGAGCGCCTGCACGAACTGCGCGCCGGGCTCAAGCGCAAGATCGAGGTAGGTCGGGTCAGTGGCCGGCTGCAGGATCGGCCCCACGACGCCGTCCACGCTGCCGGCGATCACCTTGACCGTGACGCCCTTGCCCGGGGCGGCGGTGGGGATGCGGTCCGGCCCGAATTCCTGGTACTTCGGCGCGGTCATCTTGTCGCGCGCCGGCAGGTTCAGCCACAGCTGGAAGCCGCGCATGCGGCCCGCCTCCTGCTCTGGCATCTCCGAGTGCACAAGTCCCCGGCCGGCGGTCATCCACTGCACGCTGCCGGGCACGAGTACGCCCTCGTTGCCGTGGTTGTCGCGATGGCGCATGCGGCCATCGAGCATGTAGGTCACGGTCTCGAAGCCGCGATGCGGGTGATCGGGAAATCCGGCGATGTAGTCCTCGGCCCGATCGGTGCCGAACTCATCGAGCATCAGGAACGGATCGAGGTCCGGCAGCTGCGGCTGGCCGATGACGCGGCGCAGCTTCACGCCGGCGCCATCGGAAGTGGCCATGCCGCGCACCACGCGCTGCACGGAGCGGGTCGCGTCCGCGGTCTGGGTCATGGAAATGCTCCTGTGACTTTAGCTCTTGCCGAGGATCCCAACATGGGGTCGCGCCGCTTACGCAGCAAGGGCGGTGCGACCGCGGCTCAAGGCTGCGATCGCGGTATGGGCGCTGCCGAGGCTGCGAGCGCGGTGTTCGGCGGAGACATTCAGTCCCTCGGCACGCACGAAGGTGAGGTCGGTGACGCCCAGAAAACCGAACAGGAACCTTAAGTACGACTCTCCGAACTCCGTGCCGGCCCCGGACTCGTACACCCCGCCACGCGACAGTGCGACGATGACGCGCCGCCCGCCCGCCAGTCCCTCCGGACCGAGCGGCCCGTAGCGGAAGGTGCGGCCCTTGATACTGATGCGATCGATCCAGGCCTTCAGTTGCGAGGGCAGTGCGAAGTTGTAGAGCGGCGCCCCGATGACGATGACCTCCGCTGCCAGGAATTCCTCGAGCGTCGCCGCGTCGCGGGCGCTTGCGCCAGGCGCCTGCCCGGTCAGGGACTCTGCCGAATAATGGGGCAGCGGATCGGCCGCGAGGTCGCGGTAGGTCACCTGCACGTCCGGTTGCTCAGTCTTCAGGCGCTCGACAATCGCCCTGGTCAGTTCGCGGCTCGCGGAAGCGTCCCCGAGGATGCTCGAATCGATGTGCAAGAGGTTCATAACCGACTCCTGGTGCCATGGCTGCTGTCGGAGTAGGCTATTTTCTGGAACGAACGATGATAATACCGCTAAGTCAGAACATATTGTTCCATTTTTGATGTCAATAGGGCACATCGATGCAGCCTCTGGAGGGGTTCTACTATTTCACCGAGGTCGTGGACCACGGTGGCTTTGCCCGGGCAGCCAGGGCTCTGGGGATACCGAAGTCGCGCCTCTCCCGCCACGTCACGGCGCTCGAAGCCGAGCTCAACGTGCGGCTGCTCAACCGCTCGACGCGTCGCTTCGTGGTCACCGAGATGGGGCAGGAGGTCTATCGCCACGCGCGCGCCATGCGCGCGGAGGCGGACGCCGCACGCGAGGCGGTCGAGTTTGCACGCGCGGCGCCTCGCGGCAACCTGAAGGTGAGTTCGCCGGTGGCGATCGCGCAGTGGTCCTTGAGCCGCGTGCTGCCGGACTTTCTGAGAACTTACCCCGAGATCCGTCTGCAGCTGGATGTGAGCAACCGCCGGGTCGATGTCCTGAACGAGGGCTTCGACGTGGCGCTGCGCGTGCGCACGCGCCCGAGCGGGGAGGACGGCCTGGTGATGCGGGCCTTCCGCCAGATCGATGAATTCCTGGTCGCAACCCCGGGCTACCTTGCCGGTGCGCTACCCCT
>Ga0302326_10000781_pt1 | contig 83992 bp, 76 predicted proteins | sample Palsa_T0_3_FD_202264 | JGI IMG/M metagenome (GOLD analysis project Ga0302326, IMG submission 202264) | Peat permafrost microbial communities from Stordalen Mire near Abisko, Sweden - Palsa_T0_3 | ecosystem: Environmental > Terrestrial > Soil > Palsa > Peat permafrost | place: Sweden: Abisko...
AAAAATCAAAAATCAACAATTCCCCCGCCAAATGCCATAATGCAGAACAGGAGCCCTCGGTTGAGCTGCGCCATTTGCGAGACTCGCAAGGAAAAACGTTTTTGTCCCGCCGTGCACGGACGCATTTGCCCGCAGTGCTGCGGCGAGCAGCGCGAAGTCACCCTCGATTGCCCCAGTGACTGTCCCTATCTGCAACAGGCCCGCGAACACGAAAAGATGCGCTCCACCGCGCAAATCGATCCCGCTGGATTGTTCCTTCACATTGAAGTCTCGGACCAGTTCATGTACGAGAAAGAGCATCTGCTGATGGGGCTGTCGTATGCGCTGGCCAAGGCGGCCAAGGCCGATCGCAGCCTCAACGATCAGGACTTGATTGCGGCCCTGTCGATGCTCGCCACCGGCCGGGAACGTTTGTTGAACTCCGGTCTGCACTATGACCCGCCCCTGACCAGCGAGTCCCGCCGAAAAGTGGCGACAGAAGTTGAGACCATGGTGCAGGAATACCGCAAGGCCGAACAGAAGCACGTGGGCTACTCCAGCCTGCGCGATTCCGAGGTGCTGAAGGCGCTGGTGTTTCTGCTGCGCCTAGCCCATGGCCGAACTTCCGGGCGGCCCAAATCGCGGGCATTTGTGGAGTTCTTGTACGCGCAGTTCCCGGAGAAAGAATCGGCGGTAGTCACGCCGCAGGAAGCCGGCAGCAGGATCATCCTGCCGTAGAAACCGCAGAAACCAGCCACGGATTCTCACGGATTTCCACGGATCTAAGACCTCTTTCGATCTTGATTGTTCTTGCCTTATGATCCGTGAGGATCCGTGCAAATCCGTGGCTAGTTTTTCCTGATCACGATCTGCCCCGCCGGCAATTCTTCCAGCAACTCCCGCACCGTCTTGCCCAGCAACGGATGCCGCGCCTCTGCAGCGATCTCCGCCAGAGGTTCAAGCACGAAGCGGCGCTTATGCATTTCGGCATGCGGAATGGTCAACTCAGGCGTGTTCAGCACGAGGTCTGCAAACAGCAGTATGTCAATGTCGATGATGCGCGGCCCTTTGGCCTGCGTCCGCACGCGCCCCATCGAGCGTTCGATGCCGAGCAAGTTTGAAATCAATTGTGTGGGCGACTCTGCCGTCTCCAGGGCCAGCGCACAATTCAGGAACCAGTCTTGCCCGGCGAGATCCCCGACCAAATCCCCGGGCACATCGACCGGTTCGGTCTCGTAGAAGTGAGAAACCGTGCGCACTGTGCCGTAGTCATTCAGGCGAGCGATGGCATCATGCAGCAAGCGGGCGCGATCCCCTACGTTCGATCCCAGCGAAAGATGGACTATGGTGCCCATGTTGGCCTTGCGATTCTTCTGTCTTCTTTTTACTCGTCTTTTTACTCTTCGTTAATCTTCTTCTAACTTTTGGAGGCGGCTCACTGAGCAGCGAAAAGCGCGCAAATATCAGGCTGCGCAACGTTTCAAGCGATCGGCAAAGGACCCATGACCTCCGTTACTACCGGGTCCTTTTGCCAATCCTTAGAATCCTAGTATGACCTTGGAGTCTCTGTTACTGACCGAGGACGCGGAAGTCCTGCGCGTCATCCGGCCGACGCTGGAGAAGTTGTCGATCGCGGTCGAAATCTGCAGCGAGCCACGTACCGGCGCTGACATGCTGATTTCCGACAAGTTCGACGCGGTCGTCATCGACTGCGACGACCTGAAAGGCGGTCTGGCTCTGCTCCAGGGGATCAGAAATACTCCCAGCAACAAACAATCCGTGGCCTTCGCCGTCCTGAACGGAAAAAAGACTACGACGAAAGAAGCGTTCGAAATGGGTGCGAACTTCGTGCTGCAGAAGCCGATCAGCGTTCTGAACGCCTCTCGCTGCTTTCACGCCGCGCTCAATTTCATGATTAAGGAGCGCCGCCGCTACTTCCGCCATCCCGTGAAATTGCGCGTGCGCCTCGTGCTCGAAGGCAAAATCGTGCAGGCTACCAGTACCAACCTCAGCGAAGGCGGCATGTCGATCATGGTTCGCGAAGCCCTGCCCAAAGGGGCCGCGCCTCGCCTGCAGTTCACTCTGCCCGATACCAACATACAACTCGATGTAGAAGGCGAAATCGCCTGGGCCGACGTAAAAGGCCATGCTGGATTCCGCTTTCACAACGTCGAAAAAAGTACTCTGGCGCAACTCGAACGCTGGCTCGATGAACGCATGGAGCAGGAGTTTCCCGGTGCCAAAGAGCGCATGGCCGCCGCCCAGGCCGCCGCCGGTCACGGAGCGGCTTCGCCCTAGGCTGCCGATTGTCCCTGAGCCGATTTATCCTTTGCCGATCTATCCTCTGCAATTGAACGTCTGCAATTGAACGTTTGTATTTTGAACCTGGCTGAATCCCTGCGTCGCCCCCGGTACCTGCGTTGGAACTGTGCGTTTTTCGGCAGTCATGGCAATCTAGCACTTTGGCAGGTCAGCACTTTGGCAGTTCCGGAGACGCCCACCGTGACCCACGATCTTCGCATCGCCCGCGTGCAGCGCACGCTGCAGTGGTTTGAACAGGATATTCCTCTGCTCAACATGCGTGTCAAAGAGCTATCGCCGGAGCGGCAGGCTTCGGCTCGAAGCTTTGCCGCTGCCGTCATTGACCAGACCCGCGCCGAACTGCGACGCCTGCTCGAACAACGGCCGCCTGACGGAAGTGATGCGGGCGCCGCTCCCTGCGAACCCGCCGACTAAATCTCTCGCTCCAACGCCGGATCCCTAGCATCCCTACGCCTCTGCTTGACATCTATCGTCGATCGGAGGTAATGTCGTGTCCACTCCCCTGGTGAGAATCACGCTCACCCCTGCGCTCTGTGGGCGCAGTAGCTTCCAGAAGGTCTCAACTGCAACCGCCAACCATTCGCGACACGCGAAATTCGGAGGACTCTCAATGCGATCTGCAAAACCCCTATTGAGCTTAATGACCACGCTCACAATTTCCCTAGTCTCCCTGTTTTTCTGCGCCGCCACCCCCGCCGGCGCGCAAACCATGAAAGTGTTGCACGATTTCCTGCGCAACGGAGTGGACGGCTATCTTCCCATCGACGGCCTGACGTTCGATTCCTCCGGCAATCTCTACGGCGTGACTGGGAACGGAGGAGCTTATTCGTACGGCGCGGTGTTTGAACTTCTGCCCAAGGGCGGAGGCTGGGTGGAAAGAATCGTGCATAGCTTCAATCCGCAAGGCGGCGTCGACGGATACGGCCCGAACGGTCCGCTTACCTTCGACTCAGCCGGGAACATATACGGAACCACTGGTTCTGGGCCTAACTGGCGCAACAACTTTAGCCTCGACAATGGCACTGTGTTTGAGATGACGCCCCTTCGCGGCGGAGGATTTTCTGAGAAGGTTCTATACAGCTTTAAGGGCTATAACGCGAGCTACAAAGACGGCGAGCTGCCCTGGGCCAATGTGATTTTGGATTCCGCCGGAAACCTGTACGGTACTACGCGCTATGGCGGCGCGCATAACTGGGGAACGGTATTCGAGTTGTCGCCATCGGGTTCCGGAACGTGGACCGAGCAGATTCTGTTCAGCTTCGATAATACCGGCGACAGCGGCTGCCAGCCCTTCGGCGGCCTGGTGTTTGATTCCGCCGGCAATCTCTACGGCACCACCAACGAATGTGGCGCCAACAGCAACGGCACCGTTTACAAGCTGTCGAACTCCGGCGGCGTGTGGACGCAAACCATCCTGCATGCCTTCACGGGCTACACCGGCACCATCAATGACGGAAGCACGCCCTACTCCGGCGTGACATTCGACTCCTCGGGCAATCTGTATGGCGTGACTCAGTTGGGCGGATTGAATGGCGGTGGGGTCGCTTATGAGTTGAGCCCGCAGTCGGACGGTTCCTGGACTGAGACTCTTTTGTACAACTTCGGAGCCAGCGTCGATGTCGGCCAGCCGTTCTATGCTCCTGTGTTCGACTCCGCAGGAAATCTTTATGGCACAGGCGGCCGGGGGGGCACCTACGGCGGTGGCGGCATTTGGAAGCTTACTCCCGGCTCCGGCGGCGCCTGGACCGAGTCGGTGTTGTACAACTTCAACACCAGGGGGGAGGATTTCAATATCCCGACCTCGGGCGTCATCCTTGATTCCCTGGGGAACTTGTACGGCGAGACTCAACTGGGAGGCTCCGAAGACGGCGGCGACGCGTACGAATTCATTCCGTAGCACTCACGACCAAAGTGCTCGGAACGAAATTACGGAACCAACAATGCGTTCGGGCGGCGGCGATCAGAGCCGCTGCCGGCACGTACGTTCATCGCAAGCAAGGCGGCGTTCGCCCAGATGCGGGCAGGCCGCCTTGCAAAATCCTTCATCTTGACGCGCTGTTACCTTTACGGGATAGTAGTTACCTCTCGCGTTTGCCCCGACCGGCCTTTCATCGTCTTCGACAGGAGCAGTTTTCATGCGCACCTTCACATTCCCCTCGACCCGACTCGTGCTGCTACTGATCACGGCTGTCGCAGTTCTGATCGGTCCTACTTTCGTCTCTGCCCAGACCGAAACCCTGCTTTACGGGTTCTCGCCTACCGGTGTGGATGGCTTCTTCCCGTACGCGGGCGTCACTTTCGACAAAGCGGGCAATCTCTACGGCACCACGCTGGAGGGAGGTCCCAATGGCGCCGGTACAGTGTTCGAACTCACGCCCAATGACGATGGCACTTGGACTCACACCGTCCTGCACAACTTCGCCAACGACGGGCAGGATGGCTATTATCCCTATGGCGGCGTGATTTTCGACGCCTCCGGCAATCTCTACGGCACCACGCAATACGGCGGCACATTCGGCGCCGGTAGCGTCTACGAGTTGATGCCGCAATCGGGCGGAGGTTGGAGCGAACGCGTCCTGCACAGCTTCGGGTCCAATGGCTCCGACGGCGAGTATGCCAACTCCGGATTGATCATGGACAACGCAGGAAACCTCTACGGCACCACCGTGAACGGTGGCAATCTCACCGGCAGTTGCGATGGCGGGGCAGGCTGCGGAACCGTTTTCAAACTCAGCCGTCTCGCCGATGGAAGCTGGTTGGAAACCATCCTGCACCGGTTCAACAACAATGGCGGTGTGGACGGGGCAAATCCCTGGGGCGCGCTGGCGTTCGGCCCGTACGGCAGCCTCTACGGCACCACCGCTACCGGAGGCACGCACTACTACGGAACCGTATTTGAGTTAACGCCGCCATCGTCGGCTGGCCGCGCATGGACTGAGGCCGTGCTGCACAGCTTCAACGAAAACGGTGTCGATGGAACCTTTCCCGAGGGCGCGGTCGCCTTCGACAAAGCGGGTAATCTCTACGGCGTCACCGATAGCGGCGGTGCGCACAACAACAGCGGCGCGGTATTCAAGTTGAGCCCCAACGGTACCGCCTGGACCGAAAGCGTGATCTACAACTTCGGACTCACCGGCGATGCCGCCCTGCCCACCTTCGGCAACTTGATCTTCGACAATGCCGGCAATCTCTACGGCGCAACCGCCGGCGGCGGGTCGGGCAACGGCACGGTGTATGAGCTTTCGAAAAGCGCGTCGGGCGATTGGACCGAAACCATGCTGTTCCGCTTCCCCTACACCGGCGGCTTGTATCCGCAGGCAGGCCTGACTTTCGATGCCGAGGGCAATCTCTACGGCACCACGCTGCAGGCAGGAGCAAACCTGTACGGCGCCGTGTTCAAGATCACGCCATAGTTCGACTTCAAGGAGAACTTCCCATGCGGTGCAAAGAATTTTCTCTCAGCCTAACCACAACATTTGCGGTTCTCATTTTCGTCACAACGTTGGCCGGCGCACGCGCGGCTGCGCAAAGCGAGAGTATTCTGTACAGCTTCAACAACAACCACGGGGACGGCATTGGGCCGCGTGCCAGCCTGATCTCCGATTCTGCGGGCAATCTCTACGGTACAACCTCGGGCGGCGGCGCTTATGCTTACGGAACGGTCTTTGAGCTGTTGCCGAAGGCGGGCGGGGGTTGGACGGAAAAAATCATACATAGCTTTGGGTCCAGCGCCACTGACGGGCAGAATCCTACCAGCAGCCTGATCTTCGACAGCTTCGGCAATCTCTACGGCACGACGGTGAACGGCGGGTCCGACTACTTCGGGACGGCATTTGAGCTTTCGCCGGGCAAGAGCGGCAGTTGGACGGTGAAGATCGTGCACAACTTCGGGTCCGCCGACAGCACGGACGGCTGGTTTCCATCTGCCGGCTTGATATTCGACAGCTCCGGCGATCTCTACGGCACGACCTCTGCCGGCGGAACCTACGCCAAGGGAGAAGTATTTGAGCTGACGCCAAACGGCTACGGGGCCTGGATGGGAACGACGCTGCATAGCTTCGGCGACGGTGCTGCCGATGGGAGCGATCCGTTCTCCGGACTAATCCTCGACGCCTCCGGCAATCTCTATGGCACGACCTACCAAGGTGGTCTCTACGGTACGGGTACAGCGTTTGAGTTGAGTCCCGGGTCGGCCGGGACATGGACCGAGACTGCACTATTCAGCTTCAACAACGGCAACAATGGCAGCGTGGAGGCGAATTCAATCTACGCTGGCTTGATTTCGGATTCCGCCGGAAACCTGTACGGCACCGGCTACAACGGCGGCGCTCGCAATTACGGAGCTGTGTTCGAGTTAAGCCCCAAGGCTAGCGGTGGATGGACGCAAAAGACTCTGCACAGCTTCGACAACAATGGGACAGACGGGTCAAATCCCGAGGGTGGCTTGATCTTCGACGCTGCGGGCAACCTTTACGGTACAACCTACAATGGCGGGGCCTACGGTCTCGGAGCGGTATTCGAGCTGGCACCCAAGGTGGGTGGAGGATGGAACGAAAAGGTTCTGCACAGCTTCAGCAGCAACGGTACGGACGGGTACAACCCCTATGCTGGCTTGTACCTGGGAGCTAACGGCGATCTGTATGGCACGACGTTCTATGGTGGCACTTATGGACGAGGCACGGTCTTCGCCATTAGACCGTAGCAGACGAATCTAGGCTGTCGAGAGCAGAAAAGAGCACGTTTCCTCCCGCCCGTGCTCACCTAGAATGCGGATCCCGCTGAGGCTTGCGCTGCATGTGTGGCGGCAGGCGTGTCTTCGCTTTCTTCATCCAGCGTGACTTCTTCCCACAACGTCTTGTCGCGCAGGATGCGTGAGACCAGGGCGGTGTGCATGGCGTGTCCGGCGCGGTCGGCGACCACTTTGCCCAGTAGCTGCTTTCCCAGCAAAGCCAAATCTCCCACCAGATCGAGAATCTTGTGGCGCACGAATTCGTCGCGGAAGCGCAGCGGACCGTTTTCGATTCCATCGCGCGTCAGCACGATGCAGTTCTCGCTCGATGCGCCGCGAATCAATCCCATGTTGCGCATGGCCTGCTCGTCTTCGCGTGAGCCGAAGGTGCGGGCCCCGGCGATGTGGCGCAGATAACTGCCGTTGCTCAGCTCGACTTCGAAAGTCTCCTTGCCAATCAGCGGATGGGGAAAATTGATGGCGTAGGAAACCGAATAGGCATCGCCGGGATAGACCGCGATGAACTTGTTGCCCTCGCGCACTTCCAGTTCCCGCCGAATCTTCAGATATTTGCGCGGACGCCGCTGGTGGCGAATGCCGGCGTGGCGGATCATCTCGACGAATGGCAGTGCGCTTCCGTCAAGAATGGGCAATTCCAGATTGTCGAGTTCCACGATGGCATTGTCGATGCCCATGCCGATAAACGCCGAGAGCACGTGCTCGGTGGTGGAGATGAGCACGCCCTTTTTCATGAGGCTGGTGGCGTAGCTGACGCGGGCTACGTTGCGGCTGACGGCTTCGATCTCGAATCCATCGAGGTCGGTGCGGCGGAATACGATGCCCGTGCCCGAAGGCGCGGACAAAATGCGCATCGAGACCGGTGCCCCGCTGTGCAGTCCAACGCCCTGGCACTCCACGGCGGAGCGGATTGTCTGCTCGTTAGTCAAATACACCTAGTCAAGAAATACACCTGGTCAAGAAATACTGCTGGTCAGTTAAGACCGTTCCAATATGAATGGCCAGTGAATGGATTAGACTACGCTTCGGCTGGAAAAGGCGGCTGTGGCAAAAAAGCCACAGTCCGTGGCGGGTAAAATTGGCGGCAATGCATCGCAAATGGTGCATCACGCCTTACAAGTGGCTCCCATTGCAATGCTTTGCGAGCTCGGGGAGCTGTGGAATAAATGTCTAGTAAGTCGTTTGTAATCATGCAGTTAACTTCGAAATGTGAATCGATTTAGCTGACCGCTGGAGCAAGGCAAATCGTGGGGGTACATCCCCCCGCGGTTGCTCCCATGGTCGGCCGCCTATGAGCCTTAGAATCGCAAGGAGGGGTATTTGCTGAGTTGGTTCGGCCCGAATCTTTTTTGCAGGCTGCGGCTCAGGAAGCTCGGGAATTGGATAAGAACGGGTATAAATGGGTATACCGGTACTGGGCGCGGGGCGCGCTATACCACGAAGTAGACCGTTCCAGTCACCGCTTGTTCCTGCCCTTGTCGTCCTTCTTGCTCTTATCGTCGAGGTCAGGCTTGTAGCCGGAGTTGGGGTCGAACATGGCTTGGTCGAGTCCCTGATTGATGGTCACGTTGTTGAGGAAGCGCTGGTTCGACATGTCGCCGTTGAAGAACCGGGTGACGTTGTAGGGCGCCATGATCCCCCCGGCGGGACGATAGTTCTCGTACACTTCCTCTTCCAGGTTTTTCTGCTTGTCGACGGGGTCGCGCCATTCGAAGCTCTTCTTCACGGGCAGATGGGTTTCGGTGTCGAAGTAAAGCGAAACGCTCTCATTTTGCGAGTTGATCACCGTTACCTGCAGCGAGGGATGCTGTGCCGCGATGGCGTTGCCCTCGAACAGAAGAATTACGCCGGGTTCGTTCACCCAGTTGCGCAGAACGGCATCGAGCGCGTAGTGGCGGCGGCGCAGATAGTCGTCGAGATCTTTCTTGTCCTGGGCGCGCGCGCCTTTGTAGGTAAGTTCCCATCCTTTGTTGCCCACGAACAGCTCGGCAATGTCGCGCTCTTTGGTGAGTTCGATGCGCTCCTTGTCAGGAAATTCGCTGAAACTCCAGAACACGCCTCCGCCGCCCGTGGGACGGCCGAGGTGAAAGCTCCAGAGACGTCCCTGCTGTTCGCGGTCCCGAATGGTGAGATAGGTCTGTCCGCCCAAAGCCTGAATGGCCTGATCGATGATGGCCCTGGCCTTGTTTTCTAGTGGTTTGCTTTCTACTGGTTTGCTCTCCGCAGGCCTGTCAGTGCGCGCCCCCGCCGGAGACGCAGTTGTCGCGTCCTGCTCAATCGCGGCCGGCGGCGTTCCGGCAATGGCGACATTACGATCCCGCCAGCCAGGAGCAGCCGCACACACCAGAATCAGAATGGAAAAAAACGGTTTCATTCACTTGGGGGAGTACTGCGCGTGCAATCCAAATTGTAGCGTTTCTTGTGGACTTTCCGCTTGCCTCGCGGCAGGCCGGGTCGTTATGGGGTTAGATGCGAGAAATACCCCGGACGCAGCCTGTTGGAACCCAGATTCCGCCCTGGCCGCCGGTTGAACGGATGGGACGAGCCTGAGCCAGCTTGGATCACGCCACCACTTATCTGAAACCCACTGCCCAACTGGCTTCTAGTTCTTCAACTCCCGCTCAAAGTGATCTTCAATCATGGTGAACAGATGGATGCGCGCGTCTCGGCCGGCGATCCCGTGGGTTTTGTTGGGATAAATCATCAGCCGGAACTGTTTGCCCGCGTTGATCAGAGCATTGATCATTTGAATGCTGTTCTGGAAGTGCACGTTGTCATCGCTGGTGCCATGCACCAGCAGCAGCGCCCCGTGCAGTTTGTCGGCCGATTTGGTCACATCCGACATCTCGTATCCCGCTTTATCGTCTTTGAGCAGGCCCATGTAGCGCTCGGTGTAAATCGTGTCGTAATTCTGCTGATTGGTCACCGGCGCCACGGATACGCCCGCCTTGAAGCGATCCGAGTGAGTCATGGCATAAAGCGTCATCGATCCACCATTCGACCATCCCCAGATTCCCACGCGGCTGCCATCCAGTTGCGGATACTGCGCCAGCAACTGATCCAGCGCGGTCATCTGATCTTTCAGCTCAATGGCGCCGAACTCGTGCCGTATCGCCGTTTGAAATTTCTTGTCGCGCCCCGGCGTGCCGCGATTGTCGACTGAGAAAATGGCGAATCCCTTGCGCGAAAGAATCTCGTCGAAGGCATCGGGCAGGCCTTTCCGCACCGTCTGCGCGGCCGGCCCGCCGTAGATGTTCACGATTACAGGAATCTTTCCGCTGACCGTGCCTTCAGGAGGCAACAGCAGCCGTCCGTATAAGAGCGTGCCATCGTCGGCTTTGAACTCCAGATATTTCGGCGCCCGCAGACCGTACTCCGCAACTGAATCGCGCGCCTTCCATACCGGATTGCAGGCGCCGCCGATCGCACACAGCGTGATCACGGGCGCGGTCTTCGGCCCGAGATAGGTATGCGTGTAGTGCTTGCCATCCTCGCTGAAGCTGGCGAAGTGCTGTCCTTCGTCGGTAGTGAGCGCCTTGAATCCCGATCCGTCGAGTTGTACTGAGAAGACCTGCGTCTGCCGCGGGTCATCCTTGTTGGCTTCGAAGAAGACCGTGCCGGCGGCTTCATCCACGCCTGCGACTCCCAGCACTTCGTAATCGCCCTGCTCGAGTTGCCGCTCCAGCTTCGCGTCGGCGGCCATGGGACTCTGTTTGTCGAAGCTGTAGAGATAGAGGTGCATGTTGCCGTCGCGCCAGCTTGGCCACAGAAACTGAGGGCTCGATTTTAGAAACCGCACTTCGGTGCGCTCAAAGTCGATCCACGCGCCCGGAGTGGTTTCGGTGAGAACGATGCGCGATTTTCCCGACTTCGCATCCACGAAATACAGGTCCATCTTGTCTTCGGTGCGATTCAACACTTCCGCCCAGATTACGCCGGGATTCACCCAGCCAAAGCGTGGAATGTAGGTGTCGGCATCGCTGGTCAGCGCGAGCCAGCGTACTTTTCCTTTGTCGGCATCGACCACGCCAAGTTTCACCACCGGGTTCGGATCGCCCACCTTGGGATATTTTTCCTGATCGACCGTGGGATGCTGGGGCAGCCAGTCGGTGATGGGATAAGTGGGCACGGTGCTCTCGTCCATGTGGAGGAATACGATCTGCTTGCTGTCAGGCGACCAGAAATAATTGCTGCGCACGCCCAACTCTTCGGCATAGACCCAGTCGATATCGCCATTGAACAGGTTCTCGCCGGTGTCTCTGGTGAGCTGCTTTTCACTATTGCCGCCGATGGGGCGAACGAAGAGATTGTGCTTACGCACATAGGCCACGTGATTGCCATCGGGAGAGAATTTCGGATCGCCACTGGGATCGCTGGCCGAGGTGAACTGCACCGCGGTCTGCGTTCCGAGATCGAACAGCCACAATTGCCCCTGCGAATCGAAAATCAAATGCTTGGAATCCGGCGCCCACAGGTACGCCGCTACGTGATAGCGCGTCAGGCGCTCTTTCTCGCGTTCGTTCTTGACCTTGTTCACGTCGGGATCGAGCGAGGCCAGCTTTTCAGCGCTGACCAGCACTTTCTTCTCGCCGGTCGTGGCGTCCACATACCATAGCTCGCCTTTTTCTCCCTTTTCATCGCGCTGGACGAAAGAAAGCCGCGTTCCGTCCGGACTCCACTCGACCGTCTCCGGACCGCGGCCGGCCAGCCCTCCCGGTTGATAAAGAGTTTCAATGGTCAGCGGCTTGGTGGGCGCAGTCTGGGCACTGGCCTGCCCGATCGCAAGGGCCAAAAGTGCTGACAGGGCAAGCGCTGTTAGGGCAATCGAAGATAAGAGAACGGAATTCCGAATCATTGAGACGACCTCATGAAGTGTGAGTGGAAAATCCTGGGCAAACATCCGAGTGTACACCGAGCGTGCCCCGGGCTGCACAGGGCGCTTCTGATTTGGGACTTCGTCCCGGCGGACGGATGCGTCCTTCCTTATGCAAAACGGCCCATCGGCATTCCAAGAAAGCGCGGCCGTTCTTTTACCGCATGCTAAAATCAAAGCTGGATGCTTGCGGAAATTGAAAATCTGCTTAAGCTGCAGGATGCGGACAAGGAAATCCGCCGTCTGCAGGACGAAGTCGCGGAACTGCCCAGGCGCGTTGCCGCAATCGAGCAGAGATTGGCCGGCACCAAGGCCGGACTCGACAAAGCCCAGGCCGCGGTGAAAGCCGACGAAGCTTCCCGCCGCAAGTACGACACCAACATCAGCGATCTGCGGGGAAAAATCTCCAAGTACCGCGACCAGTCCCTCGACGTAAAGACCAACGAACAATACAAAGCGCTGCTGCACGAAATTCAGTTTGCGGAGAAAGAAATCGCCGCCAACGAAGACAAGATTCTCGAGCTGATGGTGAACGCCGACGCCCGCGACAAGGAAGTCAAGGCCGCGCAGGCCGAATTGAAAGCCGAGATGGCAGAAATCGAGCAGGAGAAAGAGCAAGCCCGCCAGCGCACTGCGGTAGACGAAAAGCAGCTCACCGAATGGCGCGCCAAGCGCGATCAACTAAGGTCCGGCGTGCGCGAAGATCTGCTGCGGCACTATGAGCGCGTCTCCAAATTCCGCGGCAGCGGCATCTCCGAGGTTCGCGACCAGAAATGCATGGCCTGCCAGGTAATGCTGCGGCCGCAAACTTATAACGAGGTTCGCTCCGGAAATCAGACCATCGTTTGCGACTCCTGCCAGCGCATCCTGTATTTCAATCCGAAAGAAGAGCTAGTCGATCAGAAGCCGGGGATGCAGCGTCCCAAGCGGCATCATCCCAAGATTGACGCGCCGCAGGCCTGGTACTACCGGGCCGACTACGCCGATGCCGGGGAAGTTTATCTTTGCCTGACCAACGCCAGCGGCCAGGCCAGCCGCCGCGTCTATGAGATGCACACCGGACGCCTCATCGGCGACATTCTCATCCGGGAAGGCAATTACCGGCAGGCGTTTCCCGAAGACATTGCCGGCGCGATCCGCCTGAACGGCGACTGGAAGGAAGCGGAACTCGAAAACTGGGGCGCCGAAGTCCCGATGGTCGTGCTGGATTCTCTACTAGCCGATCTGGATCTGGCCCGCTACGAAATGCAATCCCGCCCCGCAGCCAAGCCGGAAGCCGCAGCTCAGATTCCCACCGAACAAGCTGCAAGCTAAAAACTAGGAATAGCTCGAAACGGTCTAGTCACGCTTCATGATCGGATTGTATCCGTCGGCAACTAACCTGGCGCGCATAGCCTCGGCATCTTTGAGATCGGAAAACGGTCCAACCTTTACGAAGAACGCCCAACTGTTCGGCGAGTCCCCGTTCCAAACCCGTCGCGTCAGAGAGGCTGTATACCCTTTCATCTGCAGAGCTCGCACCAAGGCCTGCGCATCGGCCTGCTGTACAAACTCGGCGACCTGCACGATGTAAGGCTTTGTCGCCGAAGTCTGAGGCGTGGCGGGACCGACGGACGAAGCTGAGCCGCGCACACACAACGCGCGCGCGAGTGAACCAGGTTGTAATTCTGAACCGGGCGTTAGTCCACCCCCAGACGAAAAATCGTATATATCCCCGTCGCGGGACCATACCCGAAGTCCAGACAGCGCGATGTATTTGCGTTTGATTGTGGGGTCGTCTACCGAGAGGAGCCGCTCCTCGTCTTGTGCGAGGACCCTGTCTCGAATGCTGTGGAGCTCAGTCGAGGCCGGCAAGCGCCAATCCGAATATCCGGAGAGCCTCGAACTTTTGCAGTAATTCAATGCTTCGTTGGAAGCAATTGCCTTCCCATTGTCCTTGAGGGACCACATCAATCCGGTGGAAGGGTCGATCCGGGTTTTCGTCGGATCCGCGGTCGCGATTTGGGGACTTGGTGGAGACTTGTCCTGCGGCGCCGTAGTGGACGGAGAACCCTCCTGTTGCGAGCGCTCGCTCGTCTGATCGGGTTGGGTTGGCCGCGCCGAGGAGACGAAGAAGTACCATGCTGCAAAAACCGCAAGACCGATCGCCACCACAATCGCAGCGGCGACGAGGAGCTCTTTCAGCGGGGGAGTGCTCTTCACTTCCTCGAGTTGCGCTTCTGGAGCGGGAGAGGACGGTTGTGGTTCAGGAGGAGGCTGGAAGCTGACCAGATCCGGGGTAGGAAGCTGCCGGTGTGCTGTCTCGGTATGCTGATACGGCGGCGCGGCTGCTGGTTGCGCGTCGCTCGCCGCCGTCGGTTGCGGCGCCACCTTCGGCGTTGCCGCGGCAGACTCCAAAACCGTTTTCCGATCACCCGGTGCGAAGGATGCACCTGACCGCACGGCATCCAGCTCCCGAACCAATTCTTCCGCGCTCGCGGTGCGTTTGTCTCGATCTTTTTCCAGCAGCCGAAGAACAAGCTCGTCCAGACCCTTCCACTGCGCCAGCTCAGGGCGCAGCCTGCTCGGCGCCTCGGGAGTGACCTGCAGGTGCTGGTACATCCAGCCTTCCGTATTGTGAGCGTGAAAGCTTGTGCTGCCCGTCAGCATTTCGTGCAAAACGCCGCCCAGCGCATAGAGATCGACCCGGCCATCCAGTTCCTGCGAGGCCATGCCTTTCCACTGCTCCGGCGCGGCGTAGTCGGGCGTGAGCATGATTCCTTGAGTGCGGCTGATCGCAGTCGAACTTTCCTTCATGGCAGCGATCCCGAAATCGAGAATCTTCGGCACTTCCGGCTCGCCGGCCTCCTGCGCCAGCAGGATGTTCTCCGGCTTGATGTCGCGGTGAATGATTTTCTTGGCATGTGCCTTGGTAAGGCCCAGGGCAACACCTCGTGCAATGGCCAGCGCGCGTTCCACCGGGAAAGGGGCGTCAGCCAACGCGTCGCGCAGGGAATGGCCCTCCACGTACTCCATGGCAATGAAGGGTGACCCATCCTCGGCCTGATCGAGGTCGACCACCTCAGCGATGTTTGGGTGCCGCAGTTTGGTTGCGGCCATGGCCTCCAGCCGGAAGCGCTTGAGGAATTTCGCATCCCGACTCAGTTCGGGGGACATGAACTTCAGCGCTCGCAGCTGGTCCAGCAGTATGTGTTCGGCGAGGTAGACCGTTCCCATCCCACCCCGCCCCAAAACCCGCTCGATGCGGTACTTGTTGCACACCACAACGCCCGGCTCCAGATCGCGGGACTCGATCAATCTGGCGCCATCGGTGGGGCACGCAGTTAGATGGTTGGGATAGGACGTGTCGCACAGCGGACAGGTCTTCAATGTGTCTACCTTCGAATCGGTCCCATTGTGCCTGCGGAGACGGTTGCTGGCAACAGGAATCATCGCTGGCGGTGGTTCAAAGGACGGGGCATGGCCTCGCAAGCATTTACCATGGTCTTATGCCCCTGACCGCCAGTGCCTCGCCTCTACCTGAGTTGAAGATCTCCGCCCGCGGCGTCGCCCGCCTAAAATCTGGCCATGTCTGGGTCTACCGGTCTGACATCGTCTCCGCCGATGGAATCGCACCCGGCGCGCTGGTAAGCGTCGCCGACCATCGCGGCAAGCCCCTCGGCACGGCGCTCTATTCCAGCTCCTCGCAAATCGCCATCCGCCTCATTTCTCACGATCCAGTCGCGGACTTCCCGGCGCTCCTGCGCCAGCGCATCGCCGACGCCATCGCGTATCGCGAGACCATGCTTGGCGAAGCCGGCGTCCGCAATACCAACGCCTACCGCCTCATCTTCAGCGAGGCCGACTTCCTTCCCGGCCTGATCGTCGACCGCTATAACGACATCCTCTCGCTGCAAATCCTCACCCAGGCGATAGACGCCGGCCCTGTGCGCGAAACCGTCATCTCTGAACTGACCGAACGCCTGCATCCGGCTTCCATCTTCGAGCGCGTCGACCCGCGTGTGCGCGAACTCGAAACTCTGCCCGCTCGTCCTTCAAGCCTGTTACAGGGCACAAAGACTTCCACGGTCTTTACTATGAACGCCGTGGCTGTGAACGGCGAGGCCACAAACGGCGTGCAATTTCACTTCAACGCGCTCGAAGGCCAGAAGACCGGAGCCTTCCTCGACCAGCGCGAAAATTATGCCGCTGCCGCGCAGTACGCCCACGGAGAAGCGCTCGACGTCTTCTGCTATCAAGGCGCCTTCGCGCTTCACCTTGCCGCGCGCTGCTCGCAGATCACTGGCGTCGACAGTTCCCGTCCCGCCCTCGAAGTCGCCGAACAGAATGCCGCGCTGAATCATCAGCTTCTAAACGGCAAAGAGATCGAATGGATCGAGGCCAACGCCTTCGACCTGCTCAAAGACTATGCCGCAGGCAAGGGTCACTACGACACCATCGTTCTCGATCCGCCCGCCTTCGCCAAGACCAAGCGCGATCTCGATTCCGCCCTCCGCGGCTACAAGGAACTCAACCTCCGCGCCTTGAAGATGCTTCGTCCCGGAGGGATCCTGGTCACTTGCTCCTACTCATATCACATCAGCCAGGCCAATTTCCTCGAGATGCTGGCTTCGGCCGCCCTTGACGCTCACCGCTCGCTCCGCCTGATCGAGGTCCGCGGCCAGGCCAAAGACCACCCGATTCTTCTAAACATACCCGAAACAGCGTATTTGAAGTGCGTAATTGCCAGCGTAAGTCATTGAAAAGCAAGCCAATTTATGTATTGACAATAATACGCTCAACTTTTATGCTTCTTTTACGCTAATTAAGCGTCTAATCTAGTGACCGCAGCTCAAGACCATCGTCCAGAGCCGGTCGCCAATTTCAAGCAGTCTCTGACTCAACCAAATTCTGAAGGAGGATGTAAACCATGACCGTTTTAACCCGTTGGGAACCGTTCCGTGAATTCAGCTCTCTGGAACGCATGAACCGCCTGTTCCGCGATTCTTACAGCCGCGCAAGCCAGGATGAATCCCTGACCACCAGCACCTTTGCCCCCGCTGTCGACGTCTACGAAGACGAGCACCAGGTCACGCTGAAGATCGAAGTGCCCGGAATCGACGAGAAAGACATCGACGTTCAGGTGGAGAACAACACCCTGACCGTGCACGGCGAGCGCAAGATCGAGAAGGAAGAGAAAGAAGAGAACTATCGCCGCGTGGAGCGCCAGTACGGCAGCTTTAGCCGCACCTTCACTCTGCCCCTGACCGTGGAAACCGAAAAAGTCTCGGCGACTTACGACAAGGGCGTCCTGAAGATCGCTCTGCCCAAGAAGGCGGAAGCCAAGCCGAAGCAGATCAAGGTCAACGTCGGCGGGGTGAACGGAAACGAGAAGTCGATCGAAGCCAAAAGCCCCAGCAAGGCAGCGTAAGCGGCAGTGCTCGTGTGGGACCGGGTCTCTGACCCGGTCATCGAGCGCAGCTCGATTGCTCTTTGACGGGAGGCGGCAGAAATGCCCGCCTCCCGCTTTGTTTTGAAGCTCTTTGAAAACTTGGCGAAGTGGCGAACATTAGCTCACAATGATCCCAGGGGATGCACTTGTGAAAGTCACACTCGAAACCATCAACCAGATGCAGGCTGATGGCATCATCGGAAAGTACGCAATCGGCGGTGCGGTCGGCGCAACTCTGTATCTTGAGCCTGCGGCAACGCTCGATGTGGATATTTTTGTGACGTTGCCGGCAGCTCCGGGTAGCTTGTTACTCAGCCTTGCGCCGATTTATGACTATCTCAAGGCGCGCGGTGCTGGGGTCAAGGATGAACATATTGTCATCGGCGGCTGGCCAGTCCAATTTCTTCCGCCCAGCAGTGATCTAGAGCGGGAAGCTGTGGCGGAGTCGGTCGCGGCGAGCGTTGAAGGCGTCACGACTTGGGTGATGTCGGCGGAGCACCTGGTGGCCATCGCGCTGCGCACGGGTAGAGCAAAAGATCACATCCGCATCCTGCAGTTTGTCGAGCAGAAGGCGGTAGACCGGGGAAAGCTGCAAAGCGTCCTCGAACGACACGGGCTAACCTTGAAGTGGTTGCAGTTCGAGAAGAAGTACTTGGAGGGTGCCCATGAGTAACCAGGAAATGCGCAAGCAACTCGCAGCGCTCAGCTTCTCAGAGAAGGTAAAGATTCTCGAAAAACTTCGCGACCGCAGCCTGGCGTTTGCGGCCGGTGGGCCGCGTAAGAAGCCTGCGGAAAGCGGCAATCAAGTTAAGCGAAGCAAGGATTAGAGGCACGCGCTAGGCCCAAGGGAGGTGCCATGCATCAGCTCGTAGCGTGGCTGTCGTCAAACACGGCAACCCTCAGCATCTTCGGAGCCGCCGTGGCTTTTATTTGGTCGACGACGCAACAGATATCCCAACGGAAGGCTGATTCGCGAGAGCGCGAGTTCCAGGCTTTTCACAAGCTCGTCAGGGGATCTCGTATCACCTCACCGACCGGACGCAGCGCAGGGAATGGACGCGCAGGCGGCTATTATTTTTGAATTACGGCACTTCCACCGCTACTACGAGTTCACGCAACGAATGCTGGTAAGACTCAAGCGGCAGTGGGGTGCTGACCCAAAATCGCCCGACCTGATTGGTGAGATTGACCTCACGCTAAAGCACATTCAACAGAACAAATAGCAGCCATCGATCATCTAAGGAACCGATACCATGCCCATCCGTTGGGACAAATTCACCGTCAAAGCGCAGGAAGCCGTTCAGCGCGCCGGCCAGCTCGCCTCCGAGCATGGCAATCCCGAGCTGCTGCCGATGCATCTGCTGGCGGCGTTGCTTGAAGACAAAGAAGGCATCGTGCCGCCGGTGCTGGAAAAAATCGGCATTGGCCCGCAGGCCGTGCTGAACGAAATCTACAGCGAGATCGACAAGCTGCCCAAGGTTTCCGGGGAAGCCGCCGAGGCCACGCTTTCCAACGAAGTCAACAAACTGCTGGAGCAGGCGTTCAAAGAGGCCGGCAATTTCAAGGACGAATACGTTTCCACCGAACACCTGCTGCTGGCCATCACGCACCTGAAGCGCGACCAGGCGCAGCAGATTCTGGCGCAGCACGGAGCCACCCACGACGCAATTCTGAAGGCGCTGACGGGCGTGCGCGGATCGCAGAAAGTCACCGACCAGAATCCCGAAGCGAAGTATCAGGCTCTGGAGCGCTACGCCCGCGACCTGACCGAGCAGGCCCGCCGGGGAAAACTCGACCCCGTCATCGGACGCGACGAGGAAATCCGCCGAGTCATCCAGGTTCTTTCCCGCCGCACGAAAAATAATCCCGTGCTGATCGGCGAGCCCGGCGTTGGCAAGACCGCCATCGTCGAAGGTCTGGCCCAGCGCATCATTTCCGGCGACGTCCCCGAAGTTTTGAAGAACAAGCGGGTGGTCTCGCTCGATCTCGGGGCCATGCTGGCCGGCGCGAAATATCGCGGTGAATTCGAAGACCGTCTGAAAGCCGTTTTGAAAGAGATTGAAGACGCGCAGGGTCAGGTCGTCCTGTTCATCGACGAGTTGCACACGCTGGTCGGAGCCGGTGCCGCCGAAGGCGCCATCGACGCTTCCAACATGCTGAAGCCCGCGCTCGCTCGCGGCGAACTGCGCGCGATTGGCGCGACTACGCTGAACGAATACCGCAAATACATCGAAAAAGATGCCGCGCTCGAACGCCGCTTCCAAATCGTATTCGTCGGCGAACCGAACGTCGAAGACACCATCGCCATTCTTCGCGGCCTGAAAGAAAAATATGAAGTGCACCACGGCGTGCGCATCAAAGACTCGGCTATCGTCGCTGCTGCGACGCTATCGCATCGCTACATTTCCGATCGCTTCCTGCCCGACAAGGCAATCGATTTGATCGACGAAGCCGCGGCCTCATTGCGCATTCAGATTGATTCTCTGCCGACTGACATCGATCAGCTCGAGCGCAAAGCCACGCAGCTCGAAATCGAAAAGCAGGCGTTGAAAAAAGAAGATGACGCCAACTCACGCGAACGCCTGGCGCTGGTCGAGAAAGAGCTGGCTGAAATTCGCGAGAAGTCGAACGCGCTCAAAGCGAATTGGAAAAAGGAAAAAGACCTGATCGCCCGCGCGCGCTCGATCAAAGAGCAGATCGACAATCTCAAGACGGAAGAGCAGGCGGAGTTGCGCAAGGGCAACAACGAGCGGGTCGCCGAAATCCGTTTCGGAAAGATCCCCCAGGCCGAGCAGGAACTCGCCAAGCTCACCAAACAAATGGAGAGCAAAGGCGCGGCGCGCATGCTCAAAGAAGAAGTCGACGAAGAAGACGTTGCGCGCATCGTCTCCAAGTGGACGGGCATTCCGATTTCGAAAATGCTCGAAGGCGAGGTCAAAAAGCTCGTCACCATGGAAGAGCGCCTGCGCCAGCGCGTCGTCGGCCAGGAAGCGGCCCTGGAGCGCGTCGCCAACGCGATTCGCCGTTCGCGCGCGGGCCTTAGCGATCCGAAGCGGCCGATCGGTTCGTTCATTTTCCTTGGGCCAACTGGCGTCGGCAAAACCGAACTTGCCCGCGCTCTCGCCGAATTTCTATTCGACGACGAGCGCGCCATGCTCCGCATCGACATGTCCGAGTACATGGAGAAGCACTCGGTCGCACGCCTGATCGGCGCGCCTCCGGGATACGTCGGCTACGAAGAAGGCGGACAGCTCACTGAGCAGGTTCGCCGCCGTCCCTACGCGGTCGTGCTCTTCGACGAAATCGAAAAGGCGCATCCCGATGTGTTCAACGTTCTGCTGCAGATGATGGACGACGGCCGGCTCACAGACGGCAAAGGCCGCGCGGTTGACTTCAAAAACACGATCATCATAATGACCTCGAATATTGGGTCGTCATTCTTGCAGGCTGAAGGCCTGCGCTCGGATGAGGAATTCGACAAGGCTTCGCAGCAGGTGATGAATCAATTGCACGCGCACTTCCGTCCCGAATTTCTGAACCGCGTCGATGACATCATCGTCTTCCGTCCGCTGGGCAAAGAACAGCTGGTCAAGATCATCGAGTTGCGCCTCGAAGACGTGCGCCGTCTGCTGGCAGACCGCAAGATTTCGCTCGAACTCACCGACTCGGCGAAAGACCTGATGTTTACGCAGGGCTACGATCCCAACTTCGGCGCGCGGCCGCTGACGCGCGCAATCCAGAAGCTGGTGCAGGATCCGCTGGCGATGAAGATTCTCGACGGCGAGGTCCTGCATGGAGATCACGTCATTGTCGATGCGGACAAGAAAACCGGCAAGCTGACGTTCGAAGTGAGCGGGCGCGTGAGCGAGAAGCCGCCGGCAAAAGCAAAGCGGTAAGCGTCGTCACCACGGAGGCACAGAGGCACGGAGAAATTCATTGGTTTTTCTCTGTGACTCCGTGCCTCCGTGGTAAATTCGCTCGTTCTCTTTGTGGCACACTAGCTGTCATGCACCGGCTCACCCTTGGCGACTTCGACCTGCTCAGTTTTTCCGACGGAACCTATCCTCTCGACGGCGGCGCGTTTTTCGGCGTCATCCCCAAGGTGATGTGGTCGCGCAAAACACTCGCCGACGAAAAGAACTACGTCACCGCCGGGCTGAACACGCTTGTGGTTCGAATGGAAACCCCACGCACGGGAAAACAAACTGTCCTCATCGAAACCGGCATGGGCAACAAGCTATCCGACCGCATGGTCAAGTTCTACGGCCAGCCCGCCAAGTTGCTCGAAGATCTCTCCGCCGCCGGCATTGCACCCGAAGACGTTGATATCGTCATCAACTCGCACCTGCACTTCGATCACTGCGGATGGAATACAGTACGAGACAGGAACGGAAAGATCGTGCCCACCTTCCCGCGCGCGAAGTATTACGCGCCTGAGGGCGAGTGGCAGTACGCCCGCAAGCCCAGCGACCGCGACTCGATCAGCTACATTCCGGACAATTACGATCCGCTGGTTGCCGGCGGCCAGATGACGCTGCTCAAAGGCGGAGAAGAAATCGTCCCCGGCATTTCGGTTGAAATGTTCCGCGGCCATACTGCGCACATGCACGGAATCATTGTGCAGAGCGGTGGGAACACAGCCTGCTACATCTCCGACCTGATGCCCACATCAGCGCATATCGATCTCACCTGGGGCATGGGATTCGATCTCTATCCCCTCGACACCATCGAGAGCAAAAAGCGCTACTACGCGCGAGCGCTGCCCGAGAAGTGGCTGACCGTCTTCACTCACGATCCGAAAATGCCGTGGGCGCACATCGAAAAGGATGAAATCGGAAAGATGGTCGCCCATCCGCCGGAACATTCCTAAAAATAAACTTACTTCGCATGACAATTCTTTACATTGATCGGCGAAGGCTCCTGACTAAAATCGTGTTCACATTATCAGCGGTCATTTGCATCTGAAAGGCATGCAGATGACCCAGGGGTGCGCGTGCGCGTTCCTCATTCGAATACCGAAAACAATAAGGGGGAAGATAATGAACCGATTTCTCGTAGTGGGCAGCCTCTGCGGAGCTTTCCTTCTCGGAGGAGCGATGACCGCTCTCGCCCAGGAGGATCACCGGGATGAGCACAAAGATGAAGTTCGCAAGGATGAGCATCACGAAGCCGAGCGTCGCGCGGAAGTCCGCCGCATCGACGATGCGCATTTCCGCCAGCATTTCGGCCGTGACCACCACTTCGCCATTCGCCACGTCACCATGGTAGGAGGCCGGCCGCACTTCGGCTATGGCGGATACAACTTTGAAATCGTCGACGTGTGGCCCCGCGGCTGGTCTTATAACGACAACTGCTACATCGATTTCGTGGATGGTGGATATTTTTTGTTCGACCTGGCGCATCCCGGCATTCGCATCTCGGTCACTGTGCTCTGAAGTGGATGCCCGAGACCGCTTGCAGCGCGGGCTTCGGCCCGCGCGTTTTATTTCTTGGCCACTACATCTCTGTGCCCACGCCTTCGCGGGCGAGGGCGCCCGCGCCACATAATCGTGCTTCGAAGAAATTTTCCACCCGCGACAGAACCTCCCGGTCGCTTTTCGATTCGTAGATCTCTTTGCGCAGGTGTGCGCCGCCCGGCACGCCGTGCGTGAACCACGACGCAAACTGCTTCATCTTGCCAACCGCGTCAGGGAGCTCCTCTTCAATCAGCATCGCAAAATAAGTGCGGATCATCTCGTAGCGGTCGGCTTCGCTCGGCTGAGTGTAGCCCCGGACGCCCACTTCCCCAGCGCAATACTGCTCGATCTGCCGAAAAATCCACGGATTCGACGGCGCGCTCCTGCCGATCATCACCGCATCGCATCCAGTCTGCGTGACCATGGCGCAGGCGTCTTCCGGACTTCGGATGTCGCCGTTGCCGATCACCGGAATCTTCACCGCATCCTTGATGGCGGCGATCCACTCCCAGCGCGCATTGCCGCTGTAACCTTGCTCGCGCGTGCGGGCGTGCAGCGCGACGGCTGCCAGGCCGCACGATTCCGCCATGCGCGCCAATTCGACGCACACGATTTCTTCGTCATTCCATCCCGCGCGGAATTTCACCGTGAAGGGAATCTTCACCGCCGCGCGCACCGCCTCGAAAATCTTACCGATCGCCGGCAGATCGCGCAGCAGGCCGGAGCCGCCATTGCACTTCACAACTTTTTTCGCCGGACATCCCAGGTTCAGATCGACCAGATCGAAGCCCAAGCCCTCGACCATGCGCGCGGCCTCGCCCATGACTTCAGGATTGCTGCCGAAAAGCTGCGCCGAAATCGGATGCTCGTCTTCGTAGAAGTGCAGATAACGCTTGGCCTTCTGATCTCTCTTTCGCAGCACACCGTCAGCGGAGGTGAACTCGGTCATGATCAGCCCGCATCCGCCCAGCTTGCGAATGAACCGGCGGAAAACCGTGTCGGTAACACCGGCCATGGGGGCCAGCACCGTCGCTGGGGAGATGGTGACATCGCCGATGGTGAGCGAAGCAGGCACCACCCCTGTGGCGCGGCCGCTTCCGCCCGCGTCTGACAACAGCAAACCCGATCCCGCCGAATTGTCCCAAAACTTCTTCACATTGTCCTACGCTCGAATGGCTATGTCGGGAGTGTGTTTGTCCAGGTAACGATCGATTTCTTCGTACAGATTGGGAGGAACCCGAAATCTTTCAGGTTCTATCTCGACTTCGGCAGACAGCGCGTGTTCGGGGTCTCCCTGTAACAGGTAGATCGTGCCGATTCTTCCGAGTCCGTCGGGAGCGTACATCTGCCTATCCGGTTCCCCCGAGTCGGAGGCAAACAACCGCTCCTCCCCGTCGTCCAAACTGAAAAAAGCAAGGTATTTGTATTGGGCGGGAATTTTACTCAAGCTGCGTATCGTCGTCGCAAGTTGACGTTTGTTCATCACGATCTCAACAACGTGGACATCGCCTGCACCGGAACGATCCACTGCGAGGACGTCGACATGTGTCGTCCGGCCTGGCCATCTCGCATCGAAGAAAATCTTCGGAACAATCAGCTTCTGTGAAAATAGCTGAGCGACAGCGTTCTTTCCCCGTCCCTCAAGAATCTCAGACTTCATCTCAGGCACGGAGCACCCCTTTGAAATTATTGTAGGCCCAAGCCTGGAACCGTTCCGCCTTGTCCATGGCAGCCTGCAAAAAGGTCCTGTCCAAGCGCCTTTCTCCGTAGGCACGTCGGTCTTCCAGCCGAGCAGCCAGCTGAGATGCTGAACACCTCTTCGATCAGTCACCTTTGCAGTCTTGCAAAGCTTCTCAAGGTCTATTGCTGCCCGCCCGTGATCCCGACTCTTGCTTCGCTTCCCATCCACTCCCACGGAGATAGCATCATTCAGAGAAATAGAGCAGTGGATGGCCAATAGGGCAACGCTCGAGGCATATGCGGGCATATCGTCGGACAGCAGCCTCATTGCGTGAAAGAAGTGATCGGCCTTTTCCACGTAATGCTGCGTCAATGCTGGATCACGGCTATTCACCACCTAACCATTCTAATCCCCGGGGTATTGAGCCAGCGGGAAAGTCGGCCTCCATCTGCCGTTATGCGCTAAAAAGCCCTCGCCGCAGCGAGGGCTGAATTTGTGACCGATCCGCGCGAATTCCCAGCTTACTTCTTCACCGTTTCGGCGGGGGCGGTTTTGGCTTCGGTGGCCTTGGCGTACTTGCGGCGGAAGCGCTCCACTCGGCCGGCGGTGTCCATCAGTTTCTGTTTGCCGGTGAAGAACGGATGGCAGGCCGCGCAAATTTCCACGCCGATGTCGCCCTTGTGGGTCGAGCGCGTCACAAATGCATTTCCACACGCACAATGCACGCGCACTTCGTTATATGCCGGATGAATAGCTGCTTTCATGATGGTTCAGACCTCGATTCCGAATATTAGATTCTACAGGATTCATGCGGGATTCAGCAAGAATTAGCCGTCAGCTTTCAGCCGTCAGCCATCGGCTAAACCCAACGTCCCGCGGCGTAGGACTCAGGACTTAAACCGGCTGAGAGCTGAAGGCTGATAGCTGACAGCTTCGTCAGAACCGGAACATATAACTGATCTTCACGAAAAATTGCCGGCTGTCGTTGAGGTAGCCCCTGGCCGTATTGACCACTCGTCCTGGTACGAACAGAGTTTCCGGCTCAACGTTCAGGTTCTGCAGGTCGCTGTTGTATCCCACGTAAATCGCCGTCCCCGGATGTACCAGGTAGGTGATCAGAAAGTCAGCGTTGAATTCCTTCGAAGTCGGCAGAGAGGTATAGGGAGATCCCACGCCCGGCGTCCCGGCCAGCAACCCGTTGTATTGCATGATCAGGCGCATCGAAAGCTGTGGCGTGAACTGCCAGTTCCACTTGCTTTGCAAAATGTGATCGTTGAAAATCCCGCGGCCCGCGCCCGGATTCTGCGACTGCAACGCAACATAGGCGGCGTTGGTGGTGCGCAGGCGCTCGAACAGATAAGTATTTTCGATCTTCAACGGCTTGATGGGCCGCAGGATCAGAAACGCCTGCGCCGTGTCGTACCGCGCCAGGAACGGCTGCGAATACGGTGTTTCCGCCGTCGCCGTCGTCGCCGGCTGGGCCCCAAAATTCGGACTATCTCCCCACGAATACAGCGCGCCCACGGTCGCTATCTTTAAATATTGCGTCTGAACCAACGCTCCGCTTTGGTGTTCGTGGTAATCGTGATTGCCGAACGTTGTCGGCGGGCAGAACAAGGGAAAGTCGTAATAGCAGAAATCCTCGGGGCGCAGGCGCTCTCGTATTTCATCGTAGGGGCGGAAAATAAAAAGGGTTTGCCCCCGCCCATCCACCCGGAAGAACGGATTGTAGTACGTGTCGAGCCGCAGGCCAGTGTGGTCGAAGTCATAACGCGACTGCAACGAAGGCCCCCAGTCCACGATCCAGCCGTTCTTCGGCCGGAACCGGTAATCGGCTTGCTGCGCCGCCTCGCGAATATCGGTGCGATTGACGAATCCCGGGATCGTAACGAATCCCGCGGTGATGTCGTTATACGTCCCGTCGTATTTGAAGTGCAGACCATCGCGGTGCAGCTTCAGTTTCTCCGCGGGCCCGGCATAGTAATTGTTATTGCCGCGATTGCCCGGGCTGAACGGATAAATGTTGGCCTCGCAGTTCAAATTCAAGTTGCTGGAGCTCTCCACAGCCTGCCCGTCAAGCGTCCAGTTGGAATTGAACTTCAAGCGAGTATCGACGCCGCCGATGCGATTGAACTCGCCCGTGGCCGGACACTCCCAGTCCGTATAAATCAAACCAATGCTGGATTGCCGCGAAATATCGCGGCTGACGCGAGCGATGGTGAAGTACGAACGGATGCCTGAGAACGGGCTGTAATCCGGTACGGCCAGGCCGGGACTGCGATCGTCGGCCGCAATCAGCCCCACCGAATACGGCCCATCTTTCCCCGTTAGCCGGATTCCGGCCGAAGGGTCTGCAATGCTGCGCGTGAACAGCAGATCCATCGGCGTGCGGAAAAAATCTTCGTTTTCCAGAAAGAACGGCCGCTTCTCGGGAAAGTACACTGCGTAGCGCTGATTGACCGTGATCTGCGGATCCTCGGTCTCCACCTGGCTAAAGTCCGGATTGGCCGTGATGTCGACTACAAAGTGATCGTGAATCACGAACTTCGCGTCCATCCCCGGTTGGCCCTGGAGCGAGGCATTCTGAAAATAAGGATTCGTCGGATCGCGCGTGTCGAGCGCCCGGAAGCCGCGCGCCAAGCCGTACGGGATGAGCTCAATATCCCGGCCGGGAGAAATGCCCTCCAGGCCATACAGCGTGGCAGCCTGTCCCAGCCGGCCTTCCACCTTGAAGGTGAGGTGTGGCCAGAAAGAATCCTCGCTCTTGCGCGTGATGCCGCGATAAAGAATGACCCCCCACTCCTGCTTTTCCGCGGCAGGAAAGCGCAGGCTCTTGAACGGAATGGCAATCCACACCACGAACCCGCGCCCCGTGATTTTGCCCCGCGAATCCCAGACCGTATCGAATGACGTATCGAAATGCCCCTGCGTCTGCTCCTCGCGGGAAGCTTCGGTCCAGATCGCATCCCACTGCACGCCCAGCGGAGTCGTCTGAAACGCATAAGCGCGCCGCCGGTCGTGAAAGGTATCGAGAATGATCTCCACCTGATCGTCGTCGTGAATGTCCTCGCGCCGCGACATTCGCCCGCGCACTTTCTTGGGATCGTCAAAGCACACGAAGACGACGTAAAGGTTCTTGTGGTCATAGCCAAGATAGGCGTCGGTGGGCTCGGAGACAGCCTCGCCATCGTGCGGATTTCTCTGCGTGAAGCCGGTGACTTTCAACATCTGCCCAGCGATTTCTCCTTCCGGCTTCATCGTCAGAAAATCCTCGAGCGCCGGCCCGCGTTGTAGCCGAGGGATCGTCAGCGATGGTGGATCGGGCTTTGCGGCTGCGGATTGGGGGGTCGCGCCAGATCGCGGCGCTTGGATGGCGCCCGGGGCTGCGCCCCACGCACTGAGGGTCGTTGCCCCCACAATCAAGTACACCACGGTCCAGCGCGGCAAGATTCCTTCCAAGGGAAAAAGGGCTTGGTTGCAAGCGAACAATCCCGCCGCTCGCGCGGCAGGAAGAAGAATCAAGCAAGATACACTACGGCGGCCCTTCACGAAACAGGAAAACAACGTTGTTCGGTTTTCCGAACAAGAAATCCGAAGCCGGGCCGCGGTCTTTTGCCGGCGGCGCTCACAAGGTATCAAGCTATCTGTAAATGGTCTTGGGGAAGGGCGCGCCTTCGGCCGGGCCACAGGTGGAAGAGCGGCCCTGAAGGGCCGCGTCAAGCGTGGGGAAATGGAAAGGGCTTTAGCCTCGACCGCATTCGATTCTAAAACAACGAACTCTGCCGCCGATGCGGCGCGATCCCGAAATACTCGTAGGCAAGCTGCGTGGCCACGCGCCCGCGCTGAGTGCGATCCAAAAATCCAATCTGGATCAGAAACGGCTCATAGATTTCCTCGATCGCATCCGGTTCTTCCGCCAGCGCCGCCGCCAGCGTGTTCACCCCCACCGGACCGCCTTGATATTTTTCGATAATCGTCAGCAGCAGGCGCCGGTCCACTTCATCGAATCCGTAGCGATCCACTTCCAGCATTTGCAGAGCAGCGTGCGCGGTTGGTTCGTCGATTTTGCCCGCGCCCCGCACCTGGGCATAATCGCGCACCCGCCGCAGCAGCCGATTTGCGATTCGCGGCGTACCCCGCGACCGGCCGGCAATCTGCTTCGCTCCGGCATCGTCAATCTCCACTCCCAGAATTTCCGCCGATCGCTCCACTATGACCTGCAAGTCCGCCGGCGTATAAAACTCCAGCCGCAGCACAATGCCGAAACGCGCCCGCAACGGCGCCGAAATCAATCCCGCCCGCGTGGTCGCGCCAACAAAGGTGAAGGGTTTCACTTCCAGCGTGTGCGTCCGCGCCGACGGCCCTTGCCCAATGATGATGTCGAGCTTGTAGTCTTCCAGCGCCGAATATAGCAACTCTTCCAGCACCGGCTGCAGCCGGTGAATCTCATCGACGAACAGAACCTGCTTGTCCTGCAGATTGGTAATGATCGCGGTCAGATCGCCTTTGATCTGCAGCAGCGGCGCGGCCGTAGGCTGAAAGTGCACGCCCAGTTCGTTGGCGATGATGTTGGCCAGCGTCGTTTTGCCCAGCCCCGGAGGTCCATACAACAGCACGTGGTCCATGGCCTCGCCGCGCGAACGCGCCGCTTCAATGGCCACAGCCAGATTTTCTTTGACCTTGTCTTGCCCGATGAACTCCTTGAGCCGCTGCGGACGCAGCTTCAGCTCAAACGAAGAATCGTCTTCCACCGCCGCCGCCGACACCAGCCGCTGCGGCGCAGAGTCAAGAGTTGGATTGTCGCGAGAAACGGCCACGTATGGCGATAGTAAAGCCCGGCCCCCCGGCTTGCAACCGCGAACCTCGGAACTCGCCATTGACCGTCATTTCTAAAAGAAAAAACGGCCGCCCATTCGGACGGCCGTCGTCTGCAGCGCTGATTCCTACTCGTCGTCTCCATCATCCCGGTGCGGCCTGGTGCGATGCACCTGCGAGCGCACACCCGGAACCGGCTTGTCATTCTTCGAACTGAACTGTGGACCTTTTTCCGCGGCCTCAATCGCTTCCGCCAATCCGGTCGTGTTGGTGTTCATCGCCTGATTGTAGGTGGTGCCCGCGTTAGCCTTGGCCACTGGGAACACTCCATGGACTTTCCCGTCCACATACACGCTGGTCTGATAGTCCGCGGCCATGTAACCCTGCGTGGTAGAAGGCAGCCAGGTTGGATTCATTCCCTTATCCAGCGTTCGCGCCGTACCCCACGTAGAGCCGCCGTTGCTCGACGCAATGTAGCCCACGCTCAGGTTGCACGCGCTCGTGCACTTGTCGTTGGGAAAGAAGTTGTAGGTCAGCGCCAGCTTGGCTGTGCTGCCCGACGTTCCCGGTTCGATCGCGAATCCTGGCGTGAAGTGATCGAAGGTGCTGGTCACCGCATCGATCGGAATCCGGCTCACAGCGCTCCAGGTCGTTCCGTCAGTCGACGTCGTCATCACCAGATCGTTCGAGGAGCATCCGCTGCGGAACCGGCAATCGGCCCACACCACGTACACCGTTCCCGCTGCGTCCATCTGCGCGGCGATCAAGGGCAGGGCCCGCATGTTGCCTTCCACGGTATGTTCGCTAATGGAAGTCACCGTGATCGGCGCGGTCCAGCTGCTTCCGCCGTTGGTAGACGTGAACGCCAGCACATCGCTCAGATACTGATTGCCGATGGGGACGATCACCGTGCCATTGGGCTGCACCAGCGGAATCCCGCCAGTCCCGTAGGCCTTGCCCCCAGTCTGTTGCTTGGCGCTCCACGTTGTTCCCCCGTCGGTCGACGAGCTCAGGGTGATCTGATCGCCCAGACTGTAGTCATCCCACTCCATGTAACAGTTGCCATAGTAGGGGCTGGTGGAGGTGTTGTCGCAGCCGATCCACGGCTTGTCATAATACCCGCCCGCCTCGACCGTCGACACGATGGAGGGGTTGTTCCACGTAATCCCGTTGGTCGAACTGCTCACCAGAACGGCCTGCCCGTGCACCCCGCCCGAGGACGACACAGCCAGGCTGCCAACCAGCCACAACTTGTATTTGTTGTTGTAGACCACCGATGTATCGGTGGCGCGCTCGTACGGTCCGGTGCCTTGAATGCTGGTAATCCCCGGCATGTAGCCTTCGGTCCAAGTCGCTCCGCCGTTAGTCGAGGTGGAAAATCCGATGTCGGACGCGCCTCCGTCGCTGAAACGTCCCACTTGGAACGTAGTGACGACGGTATTGCCGTGGGCGTAGCTGGCCGGTTCGACCTCCGTCGCGTGCTCGCTGGTCGAATTGGTGAACGTGTCAGTGCTGAGCTGCGTGAGGGGAATCTGCGCCGGGGCTGAAGTGCCGGCAAACAGCAGCGCCGTCGCCCCAAGGAGTGCGAAGCATCGTGATACTACGCGTACGTTGATAGCGCTGGGCAAGGAAGTCCTCCAAGAAAGTGGGTTGCGAAAACAACTCAACGGAACTGAGCTCAAACCGGCGAAAAGCTTCAAACCTGGCTCTCCAGGCGGGCTGCACAAGGCCAAGTCCGAAGTGGTCTCAACTATAGGCCGATAGTAGTGAGCGGTCAACGCGCAAGGAATTGCACACCGGGGAGACTCCGCGAGACCGTTAACGCCATAGGAAGATCGCGAAGCTCTTCCACAACTGGCGCGCAGACCTGCGCATGGCGCCCCCAAATAGCGCTGGCCCTTTCCCAAACCCGCATGCACCTGCAATGTGACACATCGTTGTGGCACGTTCTTGACTTGTGTCACATTACGTGACACATTAGAACCATGCCCTCAGTCAACATGCGGCAACTGCGCGATACCAAGCGCCTCAAAGCCTGGCTCCGCGCCGGCAAGACGGTCGAACTGCGGGAACGAAACACCTTGATTGCGCGCATTGTTCCCTCAGAGCCAAAGAAAAACGTCCCGATGGCCCCTTGGCCGGATTTTGCCGCCCGTCGAAAAGCGATATTCGGCGACCGCATCCTGCCCGGCGCTGATATCGTCATTGAGGAGCGCGGACGCTATTGATCGCCTATTGCGATACGAGTCTCTACGTTTCTCCCTATGTGCAGGACAGACACTCCGCAACAGCAGATAAGCTGTTGCGATCAGTGGACCAGGTTTTCGTCACGCCTCTTCATCTTGCCGAGTGGACGCATGCGATCGAGCAGCACGTGTTCCGTGGTGTAATGCAGCCGTCGGAAGCCGAACGTCTGACACGCGAGTTTGAAGCTGATCGAATCGCAGACTTCTGGCTTAAAGTCGCAATACCGGAAAACGCATTCGAGCGCTGCCGCGAACTCGCGCATCGGCATGGTCATAGCTTCGGCATGCGCACCCTCGACAGCCTGCATGTCGCCTGCGCGCTGGAACTCAAAGCCGACCGCTTCTTCACCTTCGACGAGCGCCAGGCGAAGCTGGCCAAAGCGCAGGGGCTGAAGACCTCGTAGGAAATAACGGCCACGGGTGTATTATTTCGCGCATGGCAAAGTTGACCGTCAAGGAAATCCGCGATAAAGCAAAGGGCCTCATCGCTGCGACCCCTGGGGGGATCCGATACAGTGAATTACTAGGCAAGATTTATGAATATTCCCCCGAGACCCCGCGAAACACTATCCAGGGCTCGATATGGAATCTGGATACTGTATTTCCTAGTGAAGTTGCAAAGCCAAGTCGTGGTCTCTTTACACCTGTTCAAACCGGGAATGATGCGGTTGTTGTTGGCAAGACTGAAGGAATAGCAAATACAGGTGTCAAGATCAAAGAATCAGATTTCTATGAGCCTGTCGCGGAACTCCTGAAGAACGATCTGGGTGATGTCGTAGAGGTTGTGGAACTCGGCGGCGCAGGATTCAAATCGAAGTGGGCAACGCCGGACGTTATCGGCGTCTACAAGCCTCTCGCGAAAAACCACATCAAATTTGATATAGAGATTGTTTCTGCCGAAGTTAAAATCGACCAGCAGGCACCTGTAGTTGCTTTCGGCCAAGCTGTTGCCTACAGGCTGTTTTCGAGCAAGACCTACATCGCAATGCCCAAAACGATGACCGAGGAGGACAAGGACCGGTTGGAATCCTTATGCATGCTTTTCGGCGTGGGCTTGGTGCCATTCGATCTTGATAAGGACAATCCGAGATTCGAGATTAGAATGCGTGCCCAGCGTTTTTTCTCCGGACATGTTCTATGTCAATGAGTTCGCGGATCGTCTGAAAGCTCACGATCCGGACGCCTTTCAGAAACTTTTCGGATAAGACTACTCTTCCTCTTCCTTCACCTCACCCCGTTCCGCCTTGGCCTTCTCGATGATCTTCTCCTGCAGTTGCGCGGGCACGACGTCGTAGTGATGCATTTCCATGTTGAAGGAACCGCGGCCCTGCGTCATTGAGGTCAGTTCCACGCCATAGGTCAGCATCTCGGACATCGGCACTTCGGCTTTCACCACGGTATTCCCGGCCTTATTGTCCATGCCCTGGATGCGTCCGCGCCGGCTGTTCAGGTCGCCCATGATCGACCCAGCAAAATCGTCCGGCACGGTAATCTCGACCGACATCACCGGCTCCAGCAGCGTGGGCTTGGCTATTTCCATCGCTTTCTTGAATGCGATCCGCCCCGCCATCTGGAATGACAGATCGTTCGAGTCCACGTCGTGATACGAACCGTCGTAGAGGATCACGCGGAAATCAACCACCGGAAATCCCGCCAGATACCCGCGCGCCGCCGCATCTCTGATTCCTTTTTCCACCGGCGCAATATAGTTTTTTGGAATCGAGCCGCCGAAAATCTCGTTGACGAACTCGAATTCGCCCCCGCGCGGCATCGGCTCCATCTTGATCTTGCAATCGCCATACTGTCCGTGCCCGCCCGTCTGCTTTTTGTGGCGGCCCTGCACGTCGGCCTTGCCGCGAATGGTCTCGCGATACGGCACCTTCGGCGCTTTCAGGTTCACTTCCGTGTGATAGCGCTTCTTCAGTTTTGCGACAATCACTTCAATATGCTGCTGCCCGGTGCCCGCGATCAGGAACTCTTTGGTCTGCGGGTCGCGGAAAAAGCGCAGCATCGCATCTTCTTCCATCAGCTTGTGGATGCCCGGCCCCAGTTTGTCCTCATCGGCGCGGCTCTTGGGCTCGATGGCGAAAGTGATTGCCGGTTCCGGCAGTTTCACCCGGGGATACTGAATCGGCGCATTCTTGTCGCCCAGCGTGTCGCCGGTTAGCGTATCTTTCAACTTCGCTACTGCGCCAATATCGCCCGCATGCAGCTCGTTGACCGGGATCGCCGTCTTGCCCTGCATCACCGAGATGTGCGCGAACTTCTCCTGCACGCCCTTGCTGAAGTTCTGCAGCGTGGCCTCGTTTTTCAGCACGCCGGAAAATACCTTGAAATACGTAATCCGGCCCGAGAACGCGTCCGATACGGTCTTAAAAGCGTAAAGCGATACCGGTTCCTCGTCGCTCTCGCGCCGTTTCGGAGCGTCCCCATTCCCGCCCGGAGCCTCGCCCTGCACCCATTCATGTTCGGCGGGCGCGGGCGTGTAGTCGATGATGAAATCCAGAATGCGGTCGGCGCCGATGTTGCCCAGGCCGGAACTGAAGATGACGGGAAAAATCTTGTCTTCGCGAATGGCATTATGCAGCGCGGGAATCAGGTCTTCCTCGCCCAGCGTGCCCGCCTCGAAGAATTTCTCCATCAATTTGTCGTCGCCTTCAGCCACCAGTTCCACCAGCGTTTCATGCGCTGCCTGCGCCTGCTCCTTCAGGTTCGCCGGAATCTCAGTCTCTTTTCCTTTGCCGTTGCCACCCAGTTCGTAGGTGTAAGCCTTCATGCGCACCAGATCGATCACGCCGCTCAAGCTCTTTTCCGAGCCGATCGGCAACTCAATCGGAATCACGTCGCGCCCGAACGCCCCCACCAGCGACCCCAGCACGCGCTCGGCATTGGCGCGGTCGCGATCCATGCGGTTCACCACAATCAGCCGCGGCGTCCTGAACTCCTCGCAATAACTCCACACTCTTTGCGTGACCACCTCGACTCCCGCCACGCCATCGACCACAACAATGGCGGCGTCGACCACCGGCAGCACCATCTTCGCCTCGTGCACAAACATGCTGAACCCGGGCGTGTCGAGAATGTTGATCTTGGACCCGCCCCACTCCACCACGGCGGCGCCGGCCGAAATCGACATTTTGCGGCCAATTTCCTCCTCGTCGTAATCCGTGGTCGACGAGCCGTCGTCTACGCGTCCCTGGCGCTGCGTCGCGCCGGCGCTATAGAGCATCGCCGATACCAGCGAGGTTTTCCCGGCATGGCCGTGGCCGACCAGCGCGACATTACGAATGTTGGCTCCGGAATAGACTTTCAATGTGGGCTCCTTCCGGCAGGCGCGGGAAGAAGACGGCCCATGAATAAAGATTAGGACAAGGTACAGGCCAACCCGCCGTCACTGCCAAAACTTAGGATGCTACCACGCGGGCGGCAAACCCCTCAACCGGCGGAGTGCATTAGGGGTGGCGCGATTGAAAGAGGCCGTTCAAAGGGCATCTGCAAGCTGGGCCGTGAGTAGGCGCGCCAGGTATTTTTCCAGCTCTGAAACGTCAAAGTTGCCGAGGTCCCAAGCCCTGTCAGCAGCCTGCAGCGCCGCATAGTACGGACTTCTGTTCTCTCTTATGCGTTCGGGTACGATCTTTTTTCCCGGTAGCAATTGACGCTGCCTAATGCAAATCAAGTAGTAGCAGGCTGCCCTTGCGGTTCTCCCATTCCCTTCAACAAACGGGTGAATCCAATTGAGTCGCCACAACGCATACGCTGCAAGAAGCGTTGGTTGTTCGAAAACTGTCCAGTTTTCGTGGATCACCGAAAAGAACCTGTCCATTTCGTTCGGAACCTCCTTGAAGTGTGGAGGCCGGTGATTCCCGACATAGATGGGTTCTTCGCGGTATCGTCCGCCGAACTGGGCGATATTCGCAACGGCAGCATAATTCAGAGCCCAGAGTGTGTATTTATCGAAGGATTCTATGCCCTTTTCTAGGCCGATTTCGATGCAGTTGGACCAGGTCATACTGGCGGAGGAGCTTCTGCTCCTGAATTTTGGCGTAGAGTGTCGGGTTGTCTCTTTCTCGAACTGACACAAGAAAAAGGTCTCGGTCAGCCCCATTCGTTCAGCGCAGCAATTTTATGTTTTTGGATGCCAGGCGAACGCTTTCCTTGGTAATAAGTTCTGAATCAGGGGCGTTGCCGAAAGCGAAACTGATTCTCTGCTCGTGTAATTCTTCTTCCGACACAGGCCTTTTACGAGATTCCTCCAGCAGACGCATCAATTCCGGATCCGGAGGGCTAACGTTTTGAAATTGTTTCCGATCAGCCATAACTCGTACCTCGAACTCTCTGAATGTGGGGAAATGATCATAACGCTGTCTGGACGTTTCCGCCTTGTGAAAATCTGTAGAACCAGTATAGTCCTCTCAAGACACCAAACTCGCCTGCGCCGGGCAGACGTTTCTTGCCCCGCCTTGCTGCGTTGAAACCAGCCCTGAGCGAAGTCGAGAGGGTAGACCCTCCTCCCGCCGCGCAAACCGTAGTATCATCCCCCAATGCTAGGCAACCGCAGCAGCGAGCAGTGGATCGCGCAGTACTCCACCAGCCATCAGCATCCGGTGAATCGCCTTTGCCACACCCTTGGCATTCCACTGATCCTCATCTCGATCGCGGTTTTTGTAGCCGGCATCTTCCAGCATCGGCTCTGGTACTATGCGCTGGCGCTTTTCGTCATGGGATGGATCTTTCAATTCATCGGCCACGCCTTCGAAGGCAAGCCGCCTGAATTTTTTTCCGACTGGCGATTTCTGTTCGTAGGCGTCCGCTGGTGGTGGGCAAAGATTCGCGGGAGGGCATAGAGCAGAAAAGGCCGCCACGAAGCCAAGCGCTGCCAGCGCGTTCACGCCCTCGGGGATGGTTTTTCAATCGACAATCAACAATCAACAATCGAAAATCGACAATCATCATTGATCATGTTCCCCCAACTCGCCCGCTTCACCGATCTTGGCATTCTACTTCTCCGCCTCATGGTGGGCCTGGTCTTCGTAACCAGCGGCGTCAGCCATCTCAAAGATCCCGAAGCGCGCTCCAAAAGCATTGAAATGCCCAAGAGCTTCACCATCTTTCTTGGCATCGCCGAAGTCGCCGGCGGACTCGGCGTCGCCGCCGGAGTCCTGACCCAGCTCGCAGCGTTCGGCCTCATCCTGATCATGCTGGGCGCCATCCAGAAGAAGATCTTCGCCTGGCATACCGGCTTCTGGGGAGAGAAAGCCTCCGGCTGGCACTACGATCTCATGTTCATCCTGATGAACCTGATGATCGCCTTCACCGACGGCGGCGCTTACGTTCTCTTGAAATAGCGCAGTTTCAAAATCCGTTTTCTCCTATGCTCCGTACCTTCCACAGGCGACAGAGGCCTCGTCGGTGGTGGTGCGGTTTGCATTCCGGGGTCCAACTGCACCACTCACCGTCGGGCCTGCGGCTCAATTTGAAAAAGCTCCCGGTCTCCAGTCAGCTTTTTTATGAAAACACGTCTATGAAAACGGGCCTATGAAGAACGTGTGCCTTGAGAAAAAGTCAGGCGGAGCGAAGGACCTCTTGCGCGCACGCTTTTGTCGGTCTGGAGATCGTCGCCGAGGCGAACATACGGCCAAGGGTGCTGTACGTACACCGTTGTAGTAATAACAAGAAAATGTACAATGGCGTACATATATTGACGTACATTATTGTCATAAATTCCCATTTTGGGACAGAAAACTTACCCCTTCGCGCCAGGGGGAGTGAAAAACCCCGTCCGGTCGATTTGTAGAATGCCCATTGCTGCGTCAGCAACGGCCCGTAGAGCGATAGTAAGAACTTGACTGGCCCCCACCACGTTGGAGCCGGTTAAAGTTCGCCAGAGGGCCTTTAAAACGCGTTCTACGACAAATCAACAACTTCCACCAACTTTCAACGACTTACACCAACTTTCAACGACTTAGCGAGAAGGGCAAGTTTCAAGGTTTCGAGGAGCAGGTTTCAAGGTTTCGGAGTTTCAAGAGTCGGACACGAGAGAGAATTAGAGGGAATTGTTGATTTTTGATTGTCGATTAAAACGCCTCAGCTCCCGCGCGACGGTTTTCAATCAACAATCGAAAATCGAAAATCGAAAATCAACAATCGGCAATCGGCAATCGAAAATCGGTTCTCGACGCTTGCGCAATAAAAGGTTGTAATCTATCTTGACGACACTCAGGGGTTTTGATTCGCACAGCATGCAGCGACTGACCGCAAGACTTCTGCTGTTGTTCGCCTGCGCCGGGACATTCCTTCCCGTGGCGCTGCAGGCCATGGCTGCGCCTCCGCATGCCTGCTGCCGCCGCAAAGCCGCGCACCAATGCCACGAATCGGCGGACTCGAATCCGGAAGAATCCTCCATTCGCAGCAGCGGATGCTGCAATCACGACTGTTGCCGCACGCTGACCACTTCGCAGTGGGCAGACTATCCCAAAGCGGCAGCCATCCTTTCGCAAAGCATCGACGCCAGCACATCGAGTCTACGCGCAGCGCTTCCCTCGCGCGAAATCTCTCGCGCCCACGCTTCCCGCGCCCCTCCGCAGCCCGCCCTCGCATAACGCCAACGCATAGTCAGGATCGCCTGACTTTCGTCGTGCCGTTACTCCGCTTATCGATTATCAACTATCAATGGAAAGCTTCACCCGCTGAGCGACGCTCGGGACTGATTGTCATTTCGCTCCCAGCGTTCCTTCCAGCGCGCTACAAGGAGACTCTTATGCGCTCGCTTCGCATTCCGCTCGCCGCTGCATTGCTCACGATTTCGCTGACCGCCTACGCCGGCGTATTCGGCTCGGTGCGTGGCGTCGTGCACGATCCTCAACACCGTCCGGTGCAGGGAGCCATGGTCATGCTGAAGTCCGCGACCTCAGACTGGAGCACCACCGCCAACACCGACGCCAGTGGCGAATTCCATTTCAACGGCGTTCCTCTCGGCCGTTACATCGTCAACGTCGCCAGCCCCGGCTTCGAGCAGACCGAGCAGAAAGTCGTGATCGAGTCGGGCACGCAGCCTGTGCTTCACTACCAGCTCGCCCTGGCCACAGATAGGGAGAACGTCACGGTCTCCAGTTCCGCCGTGGAGTTACCCACGGACACCGCCACGCCCATCACTCTGATCGACCGCGCCAGCATTCAGGAAACTCCCGGCGCCGACCGCACCAACAGCCTCGCCATGATCACCGATTACGTCCCCGCCGCCTATGTAACCCATGACATGCTGCACATGCGCGGCGGCCATCAGGTGGAGTGGGCCATCGATGGCGTCCCCATTCCCAACACCAACATTGCCAGCAATCTCGGTCCGCAAATCGATCCCAAAGACATCGATTATCTGGAAATCCAGCGTGGCAGCTACGAGGCCGACCACGGAGACCGCACCTACGGCATCTTCAACATCGTGCCCCGCACCGGATTCGAGCGCGACCGCGAGTGCGACTTCGTCATCAGCGCAGGCAACTTCTATCAGACCAACGATCAGCTCAGCTGCGGCAGCCACTCGGAACGCGCGGCTTACTATGCCAGCATTAACGGCAACCGCAGCAATTACGGATTGCAAACTCCCATCCCGCAGGTCGTCAACGCCGCGGCCCATGGCTTCGGCGGATTCGCTTCCTTCGTATTCAACGCCGATCCCAAGGATCAATTCCGCCTGGTCGGATCGCTCCGCCGCGACTACTACCAGATTCCCATCGACCCCAATCCCAACTCTGTCGGCAACAGCGTTTATCCAAGCTACGGCCTGCATGACGCCGAAAGCGAGCCCGACGGCTACGCCACTTTTTCCTGGGTGCACACCGTCAACTCGAATACTCTGCTCACGGTTTCGCCGTTCTATCACTACAATGGCGCCGACTATCACGGCGGTCCCAACGACACTCCGGTCATCTCCACCATCAACCAGACCGCCAACTATGCCGGCTCGCAAGCCTCCATCGGCACCACCATTCACAACAACGATCTGCAAGCCGGCGTCTACGGATTCTTCCAGCACCAGTACAACTACTTCTACAACGATTACACAGGCCCGAATTCGCCTCCGAACGTCTCCCCGTCGTCGGTCGGCGTCAACGGAGGCCTGGCCGCTTTCTTCATCAACGACAAATTCAAAGTTACGCCGTGGCTGACCCTTATCGCAGGCCTGCGAGAAACGCAATTCAGCGCCACCATCTCCGAGCACGCCACCGATCCCCGCCTCGGCGCCACCATCCGCATCCCGCATCTCAACTGGACCTTCCGCGGATTCTACGGCTACTACTACCAGGCCCCGCCGCTCTCCACGGCCACCAGCCAACTGCAGACACTAGGCAGCGGCCAGGGATTCGCTTTCGCCGCGCTGCACGGCGAGCGCGACATCGAATGGCAATTCGGCGTCACCATCCCATTCCGCGGCTGGACCCTCGACGCCGACAACTTCGAAACCCGCGCCCACAATTGGCTCGATCACAACAACATCGGCGACTCGAACATTTTCTGGCCCATCACCTGGTCCTACGCGCAGATTCAAGGCTGGGAACTCACGCTGCGTTCGCCCAACGTTTTTCATCGCGGCCAATTCCATCTCGCCTACTCGAATCAAATCGCGCAGGCCACTTCGCCCATCACCGGAGGCCTCATCTGCCCCACGCCCGTCACTCCCTCCTGCGGCCTCGACATTCCTCCCGGCCTCGCTCCCGTCGATCACGATCAGCGCAACACGCTGAATGTCGGCTTCAACGGCCAACTTCCGGGGCACGCCTACGCCTCCACCAACGTTTATTATGGCTCCGGATTCACCAACGGCCTGCCCGGCGTCCAGTTTCCCGGCAACTACCTTCCCAGCCACACCACGTTCGACCTCTCATTGGGAAAAACCTTTGCCGAGAAATACACCGTTTCAGTGACCGCGGTGAACGTCGCCAACCGCCGCGTCCAGCTCGACAACAGCCTAACCTTCGGAGGATTCCACTGGAACGATCCCCGCCAGCTCTACGCCGAATTCCGCTACCGCTTCCACTACTGAGCACGGCGGAACGAAACGGACCACGCATTAGAGGAATGATGGGGTATGAGAAGAACCATATGGGATGAGAACCAAAGACGGGGATGAGAAGAACCATGTGGCGACGGACGCATTCGTCCATTCGCCCGAGCGCAGCGAGAGGATATCGGCCAGGTTGCCCCACCCTTTACGCGTTCTCTGCGGGAGGGTCGGCAAACAGCAGCGACCGCAGTGCGATCCGTATCAGGGCACGCATTCATGCGTGCCGTAAAGGCCGCAGAAATCAACGCGCCTTCAGGCGCTGGCCCTACGGGTCGTACAGCGCAGTATGCGCACCCTCGCGCCGCGCCGCGCCGCATCCTGCATGGCCGCGAGTCTCTGCTTCTGCCGCTCGAGCATCTTCTGCATCATCTCGATGCGTTCTGTCTGCCGCGCCTGAAAGCGGTTGCCCGGCCCTTCGTATTGCGCCGTGCTATTGGGATGCATGGTCGCACTCGCCCGATCGATGCGCGCCTGCAATTCCGCAATCCGGCTCTCCTGCTCCTGAATCCGGCCTCTCAGATCGCCCCCGCGCGAGCCGCCAGAGCCTTGGCCGGAGAAGCCTTGCCCGGGAGATCCCTGCCCCTCAAACGGCGGACGAAACGGCCGCCCGCCATCCGGATTCACCCGCATCGGCGGCTGCACGCCCGATACTTGTGTCATCGGATCCGCCGGATTCGCCTCCGGAATCCCCACCGGTTCGCGCGCGGGAAGATCCTTGTTCGTAATCACCTTGGGAACAACTCCGGCCGCTTCCTGCGCCTGCTGCCGCTCGCGGTGAGCCCGCGCAATATCGCCCAAAGACGGCTGATCCGGCCCAACCGGAGCCTGCGCAAACGCCTTCTGCCCAGAGGCCGCCACACCGAGCATGGCGATGAAGAAAAGTCCCCAGAATATTCGGCGCATAGATTCCTCCCATGCCTCCGCGGAATGTCCGCGCGGAATTACCGCAAAACCGTTCTTATAGGAGAACCCATCGCCCGCCATGTTGTCTCGACCCGAAGGTGTAACTCGCTCCTCACCAAAGGTATGAGCAGCCGGTGACCATCAGGCCAATGCATACGTGTGGCGAAATCAGCCGCTATCCCATCGTGGCAACGCTGCCTGCTTCCGCGTTACATTGGTCTCGTGAACTTTCTCGTGAGCTTTCTCGTGAACTATCGCCTCTGTCTTCTGATCGCTTTCATTACTCTTCTTCCCGCCTGCCATCGCTCCCAACCGCAATCCACCAAGCGCTATGCCTTCACCGGACGCATCATTTCCATCGACACCCAGGCTCAATCCGCGCTCATCGACGGCGACCTGATTCAGGGATTCATGGAGCCGATGGCCATGACCTACAAATTCAAGCCCGCAGAAACCTATCGCCGGCTCACTCCCGGCGATTCGATCTCCGCGGAAATCGTTGTGGTCGAGTACGATCCCAGAGATGATCGGGCCGACACCGAGTACTGGCTGGAGAACGCCAAAGTCACCGGCCATATTGCGCCTCCTCCAGCCAATGGCGCGAGCACGTATCACACGCCGGCCGCAGGAGAAGCCGTTCCCGATTTTTCCTTCACCAATCAGGACGGCAAGCACATTTCGCTCAGCCAGTACCGGGGCAAGGTTCTGCTCGTCACTTTCATCTACACCCGCTGCCCGTTTCCCGATTTCTGCCCGCGCATGAGCTCGAACTTCGCCGAAATCTACAAGCAGATAGGAACGAGCCCGTCACTCAAGAATGCGCATCTCCTAAGCATCAGTTTCGATCCCGAGCACGACACGCCCAAAGTTCTCCGCGACTACGGTTTTTCGGTAGCGCACACCAAAGACGCATCTTTATTCAAGACTTGGGAGTTCGCCGTCCCCAAAGCCGCAGACTTGCCCAGGATCGCCGACTTTTTCGCGCTCACCATCAAGCCCGCAGACGGTCAAATTACTCACAATCTCTCGACCGCCGTCATCGGTCCCGATGGCAAGGTCGTGAAGTGGTATCACGGCGGCGACTGGCAGGTTTCTGATTTAATACAGGATGCCGCCACCGCCAGCTCGCATTAGCGGTTCAGGAGATGGTATGCGCCACCGTTGGGTTGTCATCCTGAGGCCCGCGTTCTTGGCGGGCCGAAGGACCTACGCAACTTGAACGGCAGGGTGCGCAGGTCGCAGATCATTCAGGACGGAACTTATGAAATATACTCTCGTCATTCTCGCGGTTCTCGGCATCGTGGTTTCTTCTCTCGCCCTGCGCGAACACTATCGCGAATACGGCGATTCTCCCTGCAGCATCAACGAACACTGGGATTGCGGCGTGGTCAATCACAGCCCGTTCGCCGAACTGGGAGGCATCTCCGAGCAGATGGGATTCAGCCGTCATATCCCGCTTCTCGGTACCATACCCGTGGCCACGGTCGGCATCCTGGGATACATGGTGATGGCGGCCGCAGCTTTTCGCCGCTGGTTTCGTTTGCTGCTCGTCCTGCTCCTCGGCAGCCTGGCGTTTTCGCTCTACCTGGCGCACATCGAAAAAGATGTGCTCGGAGTTTGGTGCATTTATTGCGTGATGTCGCTGGGTATTATCTCGCTGATGTCTCTGCTGACCCTCGGCACCGTGATCGCCCAGAGCATACGGAGACCAACCACGGCGTAGCGGCAGTCGGGGATCTGGGACGACGAGCACCACGACCATCACCGCGTCTTCGTCTCCGCCATCGCTCCCCAAAACCAGCTAGTGTAGTGCGTCGAAAATGGTGATCGTTAGGTTGCGCCAGGATCCGACGTAGATTTCGGTGTTCGACGAAGAAGTCAAGGGTTTCACCACAGAGGGCACAGAGGATCACGGAGGAAACCGACGATAAATAAAACGTCGATCTGCTTGGCGCACTACACTGGACTCTCTTCGATGCCCTCGCTCTACAATCGCGTTGCCGGACAAAGCGTGGACCGCGTGGCCGCTCTCAGCGACGGCATCTTCGCCGTCGCCATGACGCTGCTGGTGCTCGACCTGCGCGTTCCCGCGGCCGGCGCCGTGCACTCCGAGCGCGATTTATGGCGCGCCCTGGTGGCGCTCTCGCCGCGCCTCGTCATCTTTCTAATGAGCGTGATGACGCTCGGCATCTTTTGGGTCGGCCAGCAGACGCAACTCAATCATTTTTCCCGCTCCGACCGCAATCTCGCCTGGATACACATATCATTTCTCTGCGCGGTTTGCCTGGTCCCTTTTTCCACATCGCTGCTGGCGGAATTCATCCACTATCGCGTCGCCCTGCTGGCCTATTGGTTCAACATTGTGCTGCTGGGTCTGACGTTGTATTGCAGCTGGAGTTATGCCGCCCGCAGAAATCTTCTTGCCGAAGATGTTGAGGCCGATATTCATTCCGCGGTCGTCCGGCGGATCGTGATCGCGCAATCGCTCTACGCCGCCGGCGCAGCCCTCTGCTTCCTCAACACCTACTACAGCATCGCGGCGATAGTGCTGGTGCAGGTAAACTACGCCATCGCCCCAAGATTCTGCTGGGGCCTATTCTCGCGCAAGCGGTAACTGATGTTCAGTACCGCAGTGAATGATCGTCCGTTCACCGCGTCTATTGGCGTGCGTGAGCCGATTTTGTTTTGGCCACATTGGGCTGGCGCACGGGACTTGGTGGTTTGCGCATTTGAGGCTTTGTTTGGAATCTGGCTGGGTGGGGCGGGTGGTCATGGTCCGAGAGTCGCAGGTTTGAAATTCTCGGTAAAGGTTTCACGTCACAAGAAAGAAGAAAAAATCGGTTCGGGCTGTGGAAAACTTTCAGGGAAGGGGACGGCTCCAAAAAAACCTTCGCCACAGAGGGCACGGAGTTACACAGAAGAAAACTTAAGAACAGTTTTAAGGATCCGATGTGGGACGAAAGCACGGCAGGTTCAAATGCGCATAGCCGATCACAAAGCGGTCAGTTCCGTACGGACATTCACAGGGCTACTGTCGGTGGGAATTACATACGCCGCAATGAAGTCGATGTCGCGGGGGAAGTAGGGTTGGCCGTTGGAGTCGAGGTGGCAGCGGTAGGAGTTCGCCCAGCGCTTGTAGGTGGTGCATTTGATCTGGACGCGGCGGAAGCGGGCGGCGGAATTCGGTGACGACGTCGTAGGGGGCGCAGTCTCCCCAGGGTCGGCAAACGCGGAAGCGGAGTTCGATGGCGCGGGTCATGAAACGGAGTTCGACCCACTCTCCGCGGATTTTGGGGTGGGGGATGTAGATTGATCGGACTTTCTTGGTTTTCATGCCCGAGCCGCCTCCAGACCGGAGGAGGCAATCCCGCGGTTTGAATTGTGGAGGAAAACTTGGGCTCTCGGGGCCCGGCTTGCGTTTTCTCTCTAGTTCTATTTTATCAAGTTCGGGGGGAATCCATTGGGAGTGGCGCGGAAGGTTATCCGGTTTGGGGAGAGTGGGTTACGGGGGGTCGGCAGAAAAAAGCTTGACAGGTTCAGGGATTGGGCGAGAGAGGCCTTGGTATTTGGCAGTAGTTCGCGCGGCTTAGCGATGAAGACGGTAGGGATAGGACCGGACAGCAGGTTCCTCACCGCCGCTTCGCGCCGGTTCGGAATGACATCCCATTTTTTCATCTTTTTTCATCTGGGATCTTACTTTCATCAGGGATCTTTTTTCATCTGAGGTCGATTTTCATCTGGGATCTTTTTTCATCTGGGGTCGATTTTCATCTGGAATCAATAGCGCCTTACATCTTCACGTCTTCACGTCTTCACATTTTCTACTTATTCCATGGTGGAGCCTAGTTGGGTGTAGCGGTAACGTTTGCCGTCCCAGAATAGGACCGAGGAGGTGTCTTCGCCTTCGCCTTGTTCTTCCATGAAGACGGCCAGCATGGCTCTCTTTTTGGTGGCTAGGCGCTTCACGGCGAGGGTTTTGAAGGGCAGGTTGATGAGCAGGAATTTGGGTTTGGGGGCGGAAGAGCGCCAGCCGTCTTTGCCGACGCCGTGAATGATCAGGAGACAGATGCCGCGGCGTTCGGGCTCATCGGAGGCGAAGGTGGAGGTGACGCGGACGTCGCTGTAGCCGAGATAGGTGTCGAAGGGGTCGGCGACCACGAATTTGTATTCGTCGCGGTCGGCCATGGGATTCTTGCATTTGGCGGCGACGACGAGGTCGTCGACGCCGTCTCCGTTGAGGTCGCCGACGAACTGCGGCGGGCCGGCGAGCAGAGAACAGTTATCGCCGAACTGCTGGTGGATGAATTCGTTGGTGACCGCCGGCGACGCGAGGGTGGCGTGCCCTGGTTCGATCATGGGCTTTTTGTCCGCGGCGGAGACGGTGGGTAGCGTGATAGTTAGAAGAGCGATCGTCAGCAATCCGATCAGGGGAGTGGGAACTTTTTGCGGCGACATGAGCTTACTTTAGACCGAAATTGGGGGCGGCGGTAGGGATGGGGGGGTAACGGAGGTAATGGGGGGATCTTCGATTTGCGATTTTGGATTTTCGATTGAAAACCTAGTCCTTGCGGAAATGTTCCCAGCCTTGGGGATGGAGTTCTTGCGCGACATGGTTGGTGATGAGTCGGATGCCACGCATGCTGGTGATTTGGCCGATTTGGGTGATTCGGACTCCGGCTAGTTGGGTGGGGATGGGCTTGGTGGGTGGTGCGGTGAAGAGCAGTTCGTAGTCTTCGCCGCCATGGAGGGCGAGGTGTTGGTCGACTTGGCGGGCGGGCTTGCCGATGCTGGCGCGGGGGATTAACGTGGCTTGGAGTTCGGCGCCGACATGGCTTTGGTCGCAGATGTGGGTCAGGTCGGTGGAGAGTCCGTCGCTGAGATCGATCATGGCGGAGGCTAGGCGGCGCTGGCGGAGGATGGGGGCTAGGGCCAGGCGTGGGTCGGGATAGAAGTGGCGGGGATAGAGGCGGGGATTGAGTTTCTTTTTTGGTTGTGCGCGCATTTGTTCGAGGGCGGCGGCTGATCCGCCGAGGGCGCCGGTGACGTAGATGCGGTCTCCGGGGCGGGCGGTGGAGCGGAGAATTGCGCGGGATTTGGGAACGCTGCCGACGACGATGATGTCGGCGAGGATTCCGTTGGGGGACTCGGCGGTGTCGCCGCCGGCCAGGGTGACTCCGTATTTTTTGGCGAGGGCGAGCAGGCCGCGCATGAAATGTTGGACCCAGGATTGTGGCAAGTCGCAGGGCAGGGCGAGTGAGAGGAAGGCGGCGACGGGCTCTCCGCCCATGGCGGCGATGTCGCTGAGACCGCGGGCGAGGCAGCGGTGGCCGACGGATTCGGGCGGGTGCCAGTCGCGGCGGAAGTGGACGCCTTCGAGGGAGAAGTCGGTGGTGACGAGAGAATCTTGCTGAGGCTTGAGGCGGAGCACGGCGCAATCGTCTCCGATGCCGGTGAGGATGCGGCTTGAGCGCTTGGCGGATGAGGCTTGGCGGCGGATCTGGGCGATTAGGGTTTTTTCGGGGAGAGGCATTGGGCGTCATTACTATAACGCCGGACATAATACATAACGACGGGCAACGGCGGTTCACCACAGAGGGCACAGAGTTTCACAGAGGAAATCGGCGGATCTGGGCGATTAGGGTTTTTTCGGGGAGAGGCATTGGGCGTCATTACTATAACGCCGGACATAATACATAACGACGGGCGACGGCGGTCCACCACAGAGGGCACAGAGTTTCACAGAGGAAATCGGCGGATCTGGGCGATTAGGGTTTTTTCGGGGAGAGGCATTGGGCGTCATTACTATAACGCCGGACATAATACATAACGACGGGCAACGGCGGTCCACCACAGAGGGCACAGAGTTTCACAGAGGAAATCGGACCATGGGTTTTCGGCGAAAATCTGGGGGTAATCTGTATCCTGGTGACTGCGGCGCCCGAGCCTTCCGTAATGAGAAAGTCCTCATGTAGCGTTGACAGGGTGAACCCAGTTTGTTACCGTTAACCAGTCATTCACACAAACCTTTGGCGATTTGTTGGCACGGTTGGAGAAATTGCCGGTTGTTGCAGGAAAATTGAAGCTCTGATAGTAATTGTTCCGGCAATGAAGGGCGAAGCGCCGTACGAATTCCTATACCACGATAGGAACATCGCCCGAGGAAGTCAGGTAGTCCGAGCAGGCATTCGTCGGGCGGCATTGGTCCAGCGACGAGGCAGCTTGCGAGTCTGGACGTACTGCGAAGCCTGATCTTGAAGCCTGATTTTTATTTTTTAAGCCTAGAGGAGCGATTTGCAGAAACGCTTTTACATTTTATTTGTGGCCCGCGGGGATGACGGGCAGTTGAAGAAGATCTCTATCCCTGTGCATTATTTGTATGTGTTTGTGGTGGGGGCCGCGATTGGATTTCTGAGCCTGACCGGCATTGCCAGCTCGTACACGCGGATGCTGCTGAAGGTGTCGCAGGTCAACCGCCTGCGAACCGAAAAAGATCAGTTGACCACGGAAAAAGCTCAGCTAAAAACCGACTATTCACAACTGGAGCAGGTGGCGAAAGAGCGCGATTTGCAGGTGGCTTCGCTGGGCTCGATCGCGGGGGAAGTTTCGGCGCTGTATGGCTTGAAGGCGCAGCCTCTGGTAACGGCGACGTCGGAGCATATTCAGAGCTCGGAAGTGCGTTCGTCGCTGGATCAGTTGCATGCGCTGCGCAGCTCAGCGTTGACGGGAGCGGCGACGATCGGCCTGACCATGGGCTTGACGCGGAATGCGACCACTCAAGATTGGGTTCGCGCCAGCTCGGCGCCGAATTTGTGGCCGGTAGAAGGCAAGGTCACGGGAAGTTTTGGCGAGCGGATCGATCCGTTCAACGGGGAAGGCGCGTTTCATAGCGGAGTGGACATCAGCAGTCCGGTGGGGACTGAGATTATCGCTCCGGCCGACGGAGTGGTGGTGTTGAGCGACTTCTCGGGTGGATACGGGCGCTGCATTGAGATCGATCATGGCAACGGAATCCGGACGCGTTATGGGCATCTTTCGGGATTTTCGGTGACGACGGGGCAGGCGGTGCGGCGCGGCGATGTGATCGGGTTTGTGGGCGACAGCGGGCGGTCGACCGGGCCGCATCTGCATTATGAAGTGCGCATCAACGACACTCCGGTGAATCCTTATAAGTATCTTCGAGTGACCGTCGCGCATAGCGGCGGGTTGACCGCGGGAAGTTAAGCGGAGTCTTCGGTTCATCTCCTGTACAAGCAAAGTTGGACCCGGGGCTAAGGCCCTGTTCTTTTGGCGTCCTGAACGCGGCCCTGAAGGGTCGCTCTTCCACGGTCGATCTCACGTTCGGCGATCTGGCGTTACGGTTGATCCACTAGCATGGGGGTTTGGGGTTAGAAGCTCTCAACCGTGAGAACCGCGGCCATTCTGTGCTCTTGTCCTGGTGCGAGGTTGACCGCAGCATCGAGGATATTGCTGGCCTCGACGCAGAGAAATTGCTTCCATTCGCCATCGCCCAGGTCTGGCAAGCGCGCAGCCCCGTCGCTCCATGGATTCCAGACCACGGTACTGAGGGAATTTTCCTTCCGCAATCGGATGCGGCGCTTCTGGTATGGATCGAGCAGATCAACTTCGTTTTGAGTGTTGCGGTAGGCGCGGTCGGTGGGTGAGGCGATGAGAACGTCGCCGCGCTGGGTCTTCTCTTGGTTCGATTCCGTGTTGTCGAGATAGCTCACGCTATCGAGTCCGTGCACCCGTGAATCCTGAATGTTCGCAATGCGGTTGTAGGTGTGGAGCGCCTCTTCGAAGCGGAAGGGGGTGGTTCCGGTGTTCGTGCAAACCAGCTCCAGACGCAACTCAGAGCCAAAGGTAACGCGGTGCACGAGGCGAAATTCTCCCGGCCACCATTTTCGAGAGTTCTCGTCGCTTTGGGTGAACATGGAGACGGCAATTCCGTTTTCATTTTCCATGATGGACTCGAGCTGCCACACTTTTGTGCGCACGAATCCATGCGCGGGGGCGTGCGGGTCGTCCACCTTGCCGCGGAACCAGGGAAAACAAATCGGGATTCCCCCTCGGATTGCGTGGCCTTCCTCCCAGCGGGACGTCGTGCTGATGAAAAGCACTTCGTCATGGCCCGCGGGTTTCCAGGAGGTCAGGTGGGCGCCATGCAGATAGATCTCGGCCTCGCCGAACGCACCTCTGATCTGTGCTCGGGTCAACCCGCCGTTGCCTTCGGAAACTCTTGCGACGCCCGGGATTCCCAGTCGACGGTCAAGTTCGGCCACTGTGAAAAGTCCGTTCATTGAAGCTCTCCTTGGAACTCCCTTTTTGAGTTTTACCAGAAGATCGTTATCAGAGGATCAGGAAATAGATCAGGACCTATTTTTCAATACGGCAAGCCGCTGGTGAACTTGAGCTTGCCCCGGCATTCGCGGGCGAGGACCCCTTCGACTTGGCTCCGGGCAGGCCCGCGCCACATTTCATGTATCGGCGATTAGTCGAGAACGTGGTCTTCCTGGCGCTGCACGCTCCATTTGCTGGCGGCTTGTATGAAGGCGAGGATCAGGGGGTGGGGATTTTCTTTGGTGGACGACAGTTGCGGCTGGAAGAGCGTGGCTACGAAGAAGCGGTGGGCGGGGGATTCGATGGCGCGGACGTCGCCTTGCGGGCCGCGGGCCACAACGGGGAATCCGGCTTCCATGGCGGCCCATTCGAATTCCGGATTCACTTCGAAGTTGCAGAAAAATTCTTCGGTCACGGTTTGTTTGTCTTTGCCGTAGAACGATTGCAGATAAGAGCCGGGGCGCAGACGAATTTCAGGAACCATGCCGGAGAGTTTGGGAGCATTGCCCTGGCGATTGGGGACGGCGCAGGCTACGGGGTAGATGATGATGTTTTTGGAGGAGGAATTGTTTTCGGCGCTGTCGGCGTCGGCAATGCCGAGCACATTGCGGGCAAATTCGATGAAGGCATATTGAAGTCCGCCGCAGGTGCCGAGAAAAGGCCAGTTCCGGGTGCGGGCGAATTCGATGCCTTTGAGCATGCCGTCGAAACTTTTGTAGGGGCTGCCGGGCGAGGCCCAGAGAGCGTCGAAGGCGGTCAGACGCTCTTCAGCGGAGGATTCGGTCAGGGAGGGAGTGGGCAGCCATTCGCTTTCGATCGGGAGGCCCAGGTTATTGGCGGCATGGTCGAGGGAATGGTTGATAGCGTGGTGGGAGCGAAAGTCAGGGTTGAAGTCGCCCAGAATTCCGATGCGCACGGCGGTCACGGGACGATTGTACAGTAGGGCAGCGCGGAGGCACGCGGAAACGCATTCAACCACAGAGGACACCCTTCGACTTCGCTCAGGGCAGGCTCCGGGACACAGAGAAAACCATTGTTGATTGTTGATTTTTGATTGTTGATTTAAGAGCTTCTGGTTTTTAGTGTTTTTCATTCAACAATCAAAAATCAACAACCAACAATTTTCTCCCGGGGTACTAGCCTCCACATCATCCTTTTCACTCGCGCGCTGCCCTGGCGGGTTTCACTTGCGCGTTTTTGACATTCCGGTGACATTCGGAGTGGGGAAGCGTGGGAGGATTTGGTGTCCGATTTCTTGAGCAGCGAGGATTGCACTATGACTTGCACCAGGAAGAGATTGGCTTGCCTTTCCCATTTGGCCGGAGCGGTGGCGCTTGCGGCATTGTCGACTGTGTGTTTGGCGCAGACCTATACGATCACCGATCTGGGAACAATCACCAAAAACAGCGACAGCTACAGTGCGGCGAAGGGCGTGAATGCGACCGCGGAAGTGACCGGCGCAGCCAGCTCGAACGGCGACGGCGGAAGCGAAGTGTTCACCTGGAGCGACGGCGTGATGACCGGCCTGGGAACGCTGGGTGGAAATTCCGGCATTGGCAACGGGATCAACGCCTCGGGGCAGGTGGCGGGATATGCGCAGAACTCGGCCGGAACTTATCGGGCGTTTCTGGCGACGAACGGAGTGCTGACCGATATCGGCGACCTGGGCGGGGGATCGGCGGTGGCGTATGGGTTGAACGATTCCGGGCAGGTGGTGGGTTCGGCGGTGACTGCGGATGGGAGCAATCATCCGTTTCTTTACAGCAATGGAGTGATGACGGACCTGGGGACCTTGGGATCTCCGAATGGCAATGCCTGGTGGAACAGCGCGCAGGGCGTGAATAAGTCCGGGGTGGTGACGGGAACGTCCTATGATGCGCAGGGGAATTTTTTTGCTTTCTCCTACAGCAACGGAAAGATGACGCAGATGGGAACGCTGGGCGGGTCGTGGAGCCAGGGGTATGCCATCAATAACCGCGGGCAGGTGGCCGGGTTGGCGTACACCAAGAGCGGAGCGGCGCACGCGTTTTTGGCGAATTGCGCGACCTGCACGCTGAAGGATCTGGATGCGTCGGGAGGGGACACGACTACATCGTGGGGATTTGCGATCAACGATTCTGGAGTGGTGGTGGGGCAGTTCACGGCGGGCGGCGGGTACCACGCGTTTGTTTACAGCGGGGGGAAGTTTCAGGATTTGAACAAGCTGATTCCGGCGGGAACGGGGTGGATGCTGGTCGAGGCGAACGGGATTAATGCCTCAGGGCAGATTGGGGGGCTGGGGACGATCAAGAATGCGGAGCATGCGTATTTGCTGACGCCGCGGTAGGGTTCGGATTCGGGGTCTTCAATTCTGTCGCGCATTGTGTCGCGGGCCGCACTCGCTCGAGTGCGGCTTTTTTTGTTTGGGGGCTGCGATTTGCTTCGCGGGACGGGGGCAGCAGGTTCCTCACCGCCGCTTCGCGCCGGTTCGGAATGACATCTCAAATCTGCCAGGCAGCGCTACGAACTACGCCGGACAGCTCTACAAACTACGCTTTCATGGTTTTTTGGCAGGCGGATTGGAAGCGCTGCATTTCTTCTTGCGTGCCTACCGTTACGCGGACATGGTTTGGCATGATGGGCCAGACGCGGCCAACCAGGACGTCTTCTTTGGCCATGGCTTCGCGGAATTGCTGGCCCGGTCGTTTTACATCGAGCATGAAGAAGTTGGCGTCGGAGGGGATGTAGGAAAAACCGTTGCGGCCGAGCCAGTCGAAGGTCTGCTGACGGACGGAGCTGTTGATGCGTTTGCGTTCGGCAATCAGTTTTTCATCTTTCAGGCTGGCCATGGCGGCGGCAACGCCGGTGATGGGCATGGGATTGTATCCGCCGCGCTGCATGACTTTTTGCCGGAGGTCGGGGCGGGCGATGATGAAACCGCAGCGCAGGCCGGCGAGACCGTAGATCTTGGAGAAGGTACGCAGCACGATGACATCTTTGCCGCCTTTGACAAGGTCGAGGCAGCTGGGAGCGTCGCTGAAGTGGAGGTAGGCTTCGTCGATGAGAACGACGGAATCCTTGGGCTTGTTGGCGGCCAGGTATTCGATATCGGCGTGGGATGTGAGCGTGCCGGTGGGATTGTTGGGGGTGCAGATGTAGAAGATTCCGGCGTCGGGAGCGGCGGCGAGCATGGCCTTGACGTCGTGAGCGTAAGTCTTGGTGAGGGGGACGTTGACCACGCGCGCGCCATTGTTTTGCGCGGTAAAAAATCCCAGTTCATAGCCGGGATCGGCGGCGACGTAGCTGCGCTGCGAGGAAGTGAAAGCGATGACGCTTAAGGCGAGCGGAGGAGTGGAGCCGACGGTGACGCTGACCCAATCGGGATCGAGGCCCTGGGATTGCGCGAATAGCGTGGTGAGATCGCGGCTGCGATCGAACAGGTAGCGTCCGCCCTGGGGGATGACGGCGGAGACGGCGTCGCGGGCGGATTGGCAGGGGCCGAGAGGATTTTCGTTGGAATCGATCATGACGGCGTTGGCGGCATGAGCGGTGGGGCGGGCGGCGGCGGCCAGTTGGGCTTCGCCCAGGGTGGGGAAGACGGCTGCGGCGGAGGCGGCCGCGGAAAGATGCAGGAATGAACGGCGGGAGAAGCGGGGCATGGGGTCTCCTATGAAGAGGAGTGTATCAGCACCTTGGCAGCGGCTTGGAGGGATTGTGTTGCTCTCGCCCGAGGTCCTGTTTGCGCTGAGATCCCTTCACCTTCAGCTCAGGGCAGGCTCTTCGCTCCGCCTGAAGAGCCGCTGCTCTCAGGATGACAGGTCAACGTCAAAAGCAGCGGGCAGGAGCGCCGGCTCCATACTGAACACCGACTTCATTGCATTTCCCGCTAAAATATAGTCTAATATTTAGATGGTATTAGATGATAAAGGCTACCCATAATGCAAGTCACGCCACTGAAGCTCAAGCAAGCAAGCGCGGTTTTGGGAATACCCGCGAAGGATCTGCAGAACTTTGTCCAGTTTGGAGTCGTTAAGGCCAAGAGGCGAGAGGGACTCTACCGGTTCGACGAAGCCGAATTACTTCAGGCAAAGATTGGTTGGTACCTGAGAGCATCGTTAGGCGTTTCGACCGGTTGTCTTGTGCGTTTCGTGCAGTTGGCTTCGAAAGCAGCGATGTCCGGAGAGAAACGGCCGCAGTTCATTTGGCTGCGGTCACGACCCTCGCCTGGCTCGGTACAAATTGAGGTTAAGATTCCAGTGCGTTCACTGGCAAAGGAAATCGAAGAGAGGCTTCCGTTGGCAGAGGCGTACAAGGACTTGCCAAGAGGCAGAAGGCGCCGAGGGTGGAAGACACAATTTCTGAATGCATTGGGCGAAGCTGCGATTGATATAGGGACGGTCGGCAAAGACGATATCCTTCGAGCGGTAAGAAACCAACGTAGGACCACGAGAGCGGAGCCGGAGATTACGGTTGCCTCCAAAGCAAAGAGTACAAGCGCGTAGAGGCGTTATCGACACCTCCGTGCTTGTGGCTGGCATCGCAGGATTCAAGCCCAGCGCTGAGACGGCGAACCCAAGCGCAAGACTTCTTCGGAAATGGGTAGCTGAAGGCCACTTCACATGGCTCATCAGTGCCGATATCGTCGCGGAATACAAGGCGGTGCTCACTCGACTGGGTGTGCGTCCCCACGTCGTCGGGCGGATTATCAATCTGCTCCGCGAAGCAGCCGAGCAGATTCACGTACCGAGAATTACCCCAGGGTTTCGCCGGACCCTGGGGATGATCCCATGTGTGCGTGCGCTGAATATGGTCGCGCGGATTTCATCGCAACTTTAAACACGAAAGATTTCCCTCAGCGCCGCCTCTCAGCAGGAGTGATCACGCCGAGCCAGGCATTCCCCACTCGCCGCCGCCGCAAGAGAGCCTGACGAACTAACGGCATAGCCAGTCTGATTGCAATATTGTTGCAGAGGCAGCGGGCAGGGCGCCCGCTCCACATGAACGACACCTATCACATTAGTTTTGGCTTTTGCTGGCGTAGTAGCCGGCTCGGGCCTGAATCTTGTTGCCTTGCTTGTTTTTGATTTCCAGTTTGCGGTAGCCGCCGTCCTGTTTGGGGTTGGTGGGGGTGTAGCCGATGTTGTACTGGCTGCGCAGTTCCAGGCCGATCTGGTCGAAGGCTTCGCGCAGCTTGTCGAACTTGTTGCCGACGTTGATGACGCGGCCTCCGGTCTGCTCGGTCAGTTTGCGCATTTCGCCCTCGCCTGAGTAGAACGCGCCCTGGGAGCCGTAGAATCCGCGGTCGGCGCAGAGCAGCACGTAGACGATGGCATCGGCTTTTTGCGCGGCTTCGATGGCGTCTTGAATTTTGAGCTTGCTGCCTTCATCTTCGCCGTCGGTGAGCAGGACCATGGCCTTGCGTCCGACTTCTTTGGCCAGCATGTCATGCGAGGAGAGATAGACGGCATCGTAGAGCAGGGTTCCGGCGTTGGCCTGGGTGGGGACGGGTCCGCCGCCGGCGCCGGGGATGGGGCCGGTGACGAATCCGGTATTCAGTTTGACTTTGTTGAGGGCGGCCTGCAGACGGCGAACGTCGCGGGTAAAGTCCTGGACAAGATCGACGTCGACGTCGAAGCTGATGACGTAGGCTTCGTCCTTGTCGGTAAGGATCTGCTGGAGGAATGCGCCGCCGACTTCTTTTTCCATTTCGAGCACGTTACGCTGGCTGCCGCTGGCGTCGATCATGATGCCGAGGGTAAGGGGCAGGTTCGATTCGGCGGTGAAGTATTTGATGGTTTGCGGCTTGCCGTCTTCCGCCATGGTGAAGTCTTCTTTGGTGAGGTTGGGGACCAGGGTGTTGTGCTTATCCTTCACGTTGAAGAAGACCGAGACCACGTTGACGCCGACTTTGAGGGTTTCGACGGGTTGCTGCTGGTCTTCACCTTGTTGTCCGGCGGATTGATCTTTCGTTTGTCCGGAGGGGGATTGCCCTGAGGAAGCTTGTCCTGCGGGCTGCTGGCCGGAGGGCGGCGCGGGAGAATTTTGCTGCGGCTGGCTGGACTGGGTGGGAGCCGGAGCGTGGGGAAGCTGAGCCTGGGTGGGGGAAACGGCGGCCAAGGCAACCAGTGCAAATAAAAACGGAGAATGAGCAATAACGCGCTTCGGCATGCAGGACTCTCGTGAGATTCTTTGTTAGTCTAATCCCGTAGAGGTTAGATGCACCAGATTGTTCGGGATTGCATCTGAAGGATAGGGAGATTTAGGCGGTTCTTCCGGAAATCGGTGACTTTTGATGACGGTGGGGAAAAAATCGAAAAGACGGCAGGCTTTTGGTGCGATCTGGCTCTGCGCGCTGGCACTCATCCTGTCCGAGCCGCTTTGGGCGCAGTCGGGCAGCCAGCCGGGGCAGAATCAGCAGCCGGCGGGCAACGCGCAGCCATCGCAGGACATTCCCGATACCCCCTCCACGGTGCAACCGCCGGTTCCCAAGACTTTTCCTCCGACGCCGCCTGCGCCCATACCGCAGCCCTCGGATGAAGGACGGCAGGCTCCTGCAGGTGATTCGGGAGCGCAGGATGAGGCAGCGGCTCCTCCGCTCATGGCTCCGGTCAAAACGGTCGCTCCGGGCAGCGCTCCGAGAAACCAGGTCAACCCGGCAGACGATATCTACAAGATCACCACGACGGTGAACTTCGTGCAGATTCCGGTCATGGTGAAGGACAAAAACGGCAGGCGCGTGGACGGTTTGCTGCCTAAGGATTTCCAGGTGCTGGAAAATGGCAAGCCGCAGAAGCTGACATATTTCACCAGCGATCCTTATTTGTTGTCGGTGGCGATTGTGCTCGACACGGGGATGGCGGACGTGACGCTGCAAAAGGTGAACCAGACCTACGGTTCGCTGGTAGGAGCATTCAGCCCGTATGACGAGGTTGCGCTGTACACCTATAGCAGCACGGTGAGCCAGGTGACCGATTACACGACAAAGCCGGAGCGGCTGACGGCGGCGCTCGACGAGATGAAGGAAGTGCGCGGGCGCTCGAACGGGCCCCCGGTGATGGGCGGCCCGTTTTCGGGCGGGCCTACGGTGAATGGAGCTCCGGTGGGTGGGCCCACGATTTCGCCGGTGAATACTCCTGAGCGAGAATCGTATGTTTTGAACGACGCCATTCTGCGGGCGGCGGTGGATTTGAGTAAACGCGACCGCACCCGGCGCAAAATGATTTTTGTGATCAGCGACGGACGCGAACTGGGCAGCCGCGCCAGCTACAAAGATGTGCTGCAACTGCTGGAGACGCAGGGCATCCAGGTGAAGGCCGTGGTGGTGGACACGGGCGCGTTGCCGGTCTACAAGCAGGTGGAACGATTGCGCATCAAGGGCCAGGGCTATAGCGAGATTCTGCCGAAATACAGCCACGCGACCGGGGGCGGCGATCCCTACACCGAGCTTTCGCGCAATTCGATGGAAGACGCTTATAGCGCCATCACTTCTGAGGCGCGAAATCAATATACGCTGGGCTACATTGTGCAGCCGGTCAAGGGCAGTTCGGCCTATCGCAGCCTGGAGGTCGTGGTGTATCGCAAGGATGTGAGCGTGTATACCAAGTCGGGGTATTATCCGATGCCGGCGGCCCATTAAGGGCCTCTTTTTCCTGCGACTGCCTGTTCGTGCCTGGGAGGCACGGGAGTAACCTGCCGACCGCCTCTTGCGTGTGATATAAAAACCCCAGCCTCCGTTAAGGACTATAGAGCGCGGCAGCCCCTGCGAGGGGATTGCCCGTCTTTTGAGGAAGCCTTTGAGTTTCATCAATTTCGCAGCGCGGGAAATCAACTGCAAGATCGTCTACTATGGCGCCGGATTGGGCGGCAAGACGACCAATCTGCAGGTGATTTATCAGAAGACGGCGGACCAGCAGAAGGGCAAGATGATCTCGCTGGCCACCGAAACCGAACGCACGCTGTTCTTCGACTTTCTGCCGCTCGATCTGGGAACCGTGCGTGGCTTCAAGACTCGCATTCACCTCTATACAGTGCCGGGACAGGTGTTCTACGACGCCAGCCGCAAGCTGATTCTGCGCGGCGTGGATGGCATTGTGTTCGTGGCCGACTCGCAGGAACAGCGCATGGACGCCAACGTCGAGGCGCTCGACAACCTGATGGCGAACCTGAAAGAGCACGGCTACGACTTCAACAAAATCCCCTACGTGCTGCAGTTGAACAAGCGCGACCTGCCCAATATCCTGCCGGTGCCCCAGCTCTCGACGGAACTGCGGAAGAAAAATGAGCCAGTGGTTGAGGCGGTGGCGTTTCAGGGGACCGGAGTTTTCGAGACGCTGAAAGAAATCGCCAAGCAGGTGCTGACCGAGCTCAAGGCTGGCGGGTAGTTTCTTGGAACAAAGGGTTCACAGGCTGACTTCCTCACTCGGCGAGATGGGCGCTTCTACGCGCCAACAATGATCCCTTTCGAATGTGCGAGGGAAGCTGGCGGTCCCTGCACTTCTTCCGAAACAACCTGGTCCGAAACAACCTGGTCCGAAACAACCTGGAACCAGGCCAAGCGAGTGGTTCCGAAAGATGTGGTGATGGCGCAGTCGGTGGCATCGCGTCCGGTCGCCAGAAGAACCCGTCCGATGCGACGGGCGTTGTGTCTGGCGTCAAATGTCCACCATCGGCCGCCCAGATAGACTTCAAACCAGGCGCTGAAGTCCATTGGACCTGGAACCGGCGGGATCCCTATATCGCCCAAATAGCCGGTGGCGTAGCGGGCTGGGATGTTCAATGCGCGGCAAAACGTAATGGCAAGGTGCTGGAAGTCTCTGCAGACCCCGACCCGCTCGGTATAGACTCCGACGGCGGTGCGAAAGGGACTGGAGAACTCGTATCCGAACTTTACCTTGCTATGAACCCACTCGCAGACTGCCTTCACCCGGCCCCAGCCTCGGGGAGCGTTCCAGAACAACTCCGCAGCCACGCTCGATAAAAGATCGACTTCGCAGTACCGGCTGTTCAGAAGAAATGGCAGAACGTCCGTCGGCAACCGGTCAACGGGAATTTCTGCGGCATCCGGAGACTCAGGGTCGGGCAGACCGGAGTCTTCAATGAGCGTGGAGTTCTGCAATCGAATTCTTCCCGCCGGAGCCAGCAGGCGGCAGGAATGATTTCCAAACGTATCCCGGTAGTGCTCGATGGCGACTGGGGGATCGGCGCTGAACACGTCCGCTTCTCTCAAATCTTGCTCGCGCGACGGATGCACATTGAGCAGGGTGACAATCGGAACTTCTCCGGTCACATCGAATTGAATGTCGTAGCCAAGACGAATCAGCATGATGGTCTTAGGTCCTCCGAGCGACCCTCGCGCAGCTGAGATGCCGAAACTACCACGAAATATGGTCCCGCTCGCATCTTTCTTTTTCTGCACCGGATCACAACTTTGGCGCAAGCGCGGTGTATTATGCGGTAGCTTTAGACAGAGGGCAAAGTGACATATTGTTTGGGAATCGCGGTGCGCGAAGGTCTTGTCCTGGCCTCAGATTCGAGGACCAACGCAGGGTTTGATCAGGTCAATGTCTGCCGCAAGATGTACCGGTTTGTTCTGCCGGGGGAGAAAGTGTTCGTTATCCTGACCAGCGGCGGCCTTTCGATCAGTCAATCTGTAATCACCCTGCTGGGAGACGATTTCAATTCCGGACAAGGCCTGGCTCAGGCAAGTTCGCTCTATGATGCCGCCCGCATTGTAGGAGATTGCGTGCGCAGGGTTTCGGACATCGACCGGGCCGCATTGGAACGCGATTCATTCAGCTTCAACGTTCACTTGCTGCTGGGAGGCCAGGTTCGCGGCCAGGAGCCTAATCTCTATCTCATTTATCCCCAGGGAAATCCTCTCGCTTCGACGGAGGATTCGTTATACCTGCAACTGGGCGAGTGCAAGTATGGCAGGCCGATACTGGATCGCGGCATCCAGCCCAGCACCTCGCTCGAGGTCGCGGCGAAATATGCTTTGCTGTCCATGGACGCAACCATGCGCTCCAATGTAACCGTTGGACCACCCTTCGACCTTTTACTCTATAAGAAAGATAGCCTGCACATCACGCGGTACCGCCGCGTCTTTGCCGGAGACCGCGACTTGAATCTCATCCATTCCAGTTGGGAGCAGTCTCTGCGCAGGGCGGTCGAGCAGTTGCCCGACATTGAATTCGAGTCCGAAGCCACCGAAAATCCCAGCGAAGGCGTCAAAGAAATCGCTCGGGCCATCGTTTAGGATTGATCCGATTAAGATTGATCTGAAAATTGTGCTGACCGAACTCGCGGGAAGCTACTCCAGCGGTTGTCCCGGCGGAAGCACTCCTTTGCCTGTGGCCCAGGGATGGATTTCTGCCTTGAGCAGACCAGCTTTGACGGATGGATCGTCCTTCAACAAAGCAGCCGTTTGTTCTGCGCTTATGCGGAAGATGGCAACCGCGCGCAACCCTCCGGGAGCGCTCGAGGGAAACAATCCGTCAACGGCCAAATATCCTTCGGTCATCATGTGCTTCACGAAAATTGCATGCATCTTGATGAAGGAATTAAGACCAGGTGCGTCCGATTTCCAGTTTTCTCCCCTGCGCATCAGAACAAGAGTGTATTGCTCCATTCCGGGAGGCTCAGCCGGATCGTGAATGGCTTTCGGATCGATGAGCCACGGCCCATGCACTTCGGCCGACAGCCGGCCTGCCTTGACCGCAGGATCGCTATCGGCCCACTTTTGCGCCTGCTGCGCTGAATCCGCTTGCAGCACAAAGATGCCTCGCAGGTTGGTGTCGTCCATGAAGGGTCCGGCAATCACAAGTTTGTGTTCGCCAAACATCTTACGGATGTTGGCCATGTGCTCTTCCTGAAGCTTTTCACCCGCTTCCTTACTCAGTTGCGGGGCATTCGGGGGACGATCCAAGAGCACGAGGAAATACTGCGTGGGTTGGGCATTCGGCTTGGTCTCTGTCTGCGCGAAAGCCGAACTGGCAAACGCAATCAGACTGCACAGAAGTACGCCGCTAAAAAGGTTTCTCATCGGTTCTACCTGCCGATTTCCCCGGGTGATTCTAGTATAGTGCGTCGAAAATGGTGATCGGCATGTTGCGCCGCGGCATGTTGCGCCTCGATCCGGCATGTTGCGCCGCGATCCGGCGTAAGTTTTGGTGTTCGACGAAGAAGTCAAGGGCTTTAACCACAGAGGGCACGGAGGATCACAGAGGAAACCCGAGGAAAAATAAACGTCGATCTGTTTGACGCACTACGCTAGCTGGGGCTAGACGAATCCGAAAGGGATCAAATCAGGGTAAGCCGCAATCCGGTTCTATGGGGCACAGTGACGGGGCACTTGCCCTCTTTGAATGAATAGCTTTTCGCTGACGTTGTGATGTGCGTTTCGCGGCTGTCTAGTCCGGGTGCGTGTAACGTCTCGGTTTGCGCCACTCCACTCGCGTCACGACCAAAGTCGAGTTCCACCTCAAGGTCTGCGGCCGCGTCCTTGTTCAGAATGATGACCGATGCTTGCCCGCCCGGAAGTTTCGCGGCATACGCCGTCGCATTGACTCCCGTAGCCTGCAGCTTGGTTGAGAAGTCGGTCTTCAACAGGGCTGCGCCACTGAACGAGCCCGCAAACTTGAGCCCATACCCGACCGGCTGCAACGCATAGTCCGAGCCAAATGTCGCGATCGGTGTATAGAAAGGATGCGGATGCGCGGCAATCTGCTCGGGAGTTTCACCCTTTGCTTCGAGAAGCGCGTCGCCCGGCAGAGATCCGCCAACGCCATTGGCCACGGACCTGCCCGTGCCACCGTGCAAGTTGACGCCGGCATAATCATTACTGGCCAGAAGAAGCGAATAGTCAGCAGACCAAAGTGCAGCGGCAAACACATCGGAGACGCCCGGCTTGCCTCCGCGATAGCAGGTGTTGCCTTCGGTCATGCGTACGCGCGCGCCGATTTTGCCGGCTGCGGCCGCTGCGATATTCGCCGTGTTCTGCGCCTTTTGCATGGTTGCCGGTTTCAGCAGGTTCGGAATGTTGACGTCGGGGTTTGTCGCGGGCCCGCCAAAGTAATAATGATGAGTCAGAGTGGTTACGTGCGGCGGATTCTGGACGGAGGGCCAACCGTCAGCAATCTCAGTCAGCCATGAGACTTTGCTGGCAACATCCGGCATACCGAACTTTGCCGCTGGCACGCGAGCCGCGATAGCGCGCGCGATCGTGAGCCATTCTTCCAGGTAGGTCTTGGCAGACCATGTCTTGGGATCGCGCAGATGCCGGTCAAATAGGTCCGGCTCGTTTCCGATCTGGAAATACTGTAGGCTTTCGCCCAGTGTCTCGGCAACAAAGGCCGCTTCCTCGGCGGCGCGTGCCGGTGTATTCGTACCCATCCCGATGCCGTAAATGCAGTTCCAACCTGCGGCTTGGAGAAACTCAGCCAGGTTCCTGACTGCCTGGGGCGTCACAGGGTAGTAGTGCGCTTTCGGCTCGCCCACAACCTCACGCACTTGAGGATGTGCTGGCTCGGGAGAGTCAGGCTTAGGTTTCCAGTAAGCAAACTCGCCGGTATTGCCGCCAAGGCGCAGAACGCCAGATGACGAGAGTGCCTTAAACTCGCGAATCAATCCGCCGTTCTGCGCCGAAAAGAAAGACGGATCCACGAACTGCTGGACCTCATACGACAGGCCGACAAAGTCGATCGGCATATGCGGACCAGTCGCATCCTTGGGGATGCTGAGGGTGACCCGGGCGTTACTCTGGCCTTGCACGTGAAGGCCTGCTGCAGCAGCAGTGAAGGCTGCCGTGGCAATGAATCTCCGCCGTGTGAGCATCGGATCTCTCGATTCTTTATCTTGACTGCCGGGTCTTGACTGCTGGCCCAGAGCGCCCACCGTTTTCCTGGTGAGGTTACGAATCTGATGGCTTGTTCATTCTAGATGAGTAGCCTGCAACTTACCGCCCAGTTTTCTTCCGTGCTTTCTTCTTCGCGACAGCGTCTTTTTGCGGAACTGACACCGGCGGGCCGCTGACCTGTTGGATTGCGGCCTGAAGATATCGCCGGACGAATTGGCGCTGCAGTTCGTTCTGGCTGCGGAAGGTGACATGACGAATCATCTTGCCGTTGCCAGCCAGAACGCGGTTCGGATCAGCCAGCGCTGCGCCACGATTGAAACCGAGATTCACGTGACTGCTGTAGCTGACGATGTGGCAGAAACCGTCCTTCATCGGCTTGCCGGTAAATGAGAATCCGATGGCGAGGGCATACCCCTTCACGATCGATTCGATGGCTTCCGGCGCTTCCTCGAGAACGATCTCGCGCAGGGCTAAGGTGAGGTCAGCGACCTGGGGATCATAAGACGCGAGGTCATCGAGCAGTCTGCGATCCGGCGGTCGAGGCATAAGCAGGCAGCTTAGCATGGCCCGATTCTCGTCGGCTGCCGGTTGTGAACATCAGTCCGCGGGGTCATCCCGAAGGCCCGCGTTTTTTCCAGCGGGTCGAGGGATCTCACACCCGCAAGCCATGCAAGGGAGATCCTTCACTCCGCCTGAAGAACGGCTACGCTCAGGATGACCTCAGACCCTGGGACTTTCTCAAGACTCAGCGATAACTCGACGCTATGCCGCTTTGACCTCCGCCCCGCGCCGCTGTAGTCTCTTGGATTCCGATCCAAGGAGGGCTATGCGCAAAATCCCACTGCTTGCTTCGCTCCTGCTGCTGACCTCGATGTGCGCGGCGCAAGCCGATGCCGCTTCGTTTGCGGCCGACCTGTTCCGCTACGAAGTACACCCCAACATCGTGTATCACACCGCCAACAACTATCAGAGCAAGCTCGACGTTTATGTGCCGCCGGGCGTGACTAATCCTGTGCCGGTGGTGATCGTGATTCACGGAGGCGGATGGATCGAGGACACAAAAGAGGCGCGAGTGCTCGAGATGATGCCCTATCTGCAGATGGGCTTCGCCGCCGTCAATGTGGAGTACCGGCTGGGGCGCGTATCGCTGGCTCCCGCCGCGGTCGAGGATTGCCGCTGTGCACTCCACTGGGTTTTCGCCAACGCGAAAAAGTATCACTTTGACCCGACTCGGGTCGTGCTGCAGGGCGGATCGGCGGGAGGCCACCTTGCGTTGACCACTGGCATGCTCACGCCGGCGGCCGGATTCGATGCTGAATGCCGCACCTCGACGGATGACGTCTGGACCACGAACCCCGGCACGGGCAGCGATCCGCGGGTCGCAGCCATCGTCAACTGGTTCGGCATCAGCGATGTCGTCGACGAACTGCATGGAGCCAACGCCAAGGGATATGCGGCGGCATGGATCGGCAATCAAAGCAATGCCGATGAGATTGCCAGGCGCGTATCACCCATCAACTACGTCACCAGCAACGTGCCGCCGATCATCACGATTCACGGCGACAAAGACGAAACGGTTCCCTATGCGCAATCCGTGCGCTTGCATCAGGCGCTCGATAAGGCCAAAGTTCCGAACCAACTGTACACGGTTGCAGGCGGAAAGCACGGCGGTTTTTCGGCGGAACAGAATGAGAAGGCGTGGGTGGCAGTTCGCGAATTTCTGCAACAACACGTAAGCGGGTTAGGAAGCGCGCCTGCGGCAGCCGGCGCAACGCCCGCGAAGTAATGCCCGCGAATGGGCGGGACTGACTTATCCTCATCTGCACATCGATCTGCACATCGATCTGCACATCCATCTGCACATCCATCTGCACATCGGCCACGGATTTTAACGGATAAACACAGATAAACCAAGAGACAGATAAACAAGAACTTAATCCGTGAAGATCCGTGCAAATCCGTGGCAAAGGTTTCGTGATTTGCCAACGTTTCAATTTGCCGAGGTTTCAATTTGCCGGAGCGGCGGCCACCACTATCTGGACCAGGCGCGCGATTTCCTTCTTATGCACGGTGCGCTTGGTCAGGCTCTCATCCACCCGGTTGACGATCACCAGATCGAGTGACGGAACCACCACGGCATACTGCCCAAGATGGCCTTCGGCCCAGAAGCTGCCTGCGGGAAAAGATATTTCTTGCCGTCCGCCGCTCGCCGAGTCGGCCGTCCACCAAAGGTATCCATAGCCGCCCGAGGGCGCGTCGGAATACGGGTGCGTGCTGGCCTTCACCCAATCTTCTGGAACCACCTGCGTGCCGTTCCACTTGCCTCCATGCAGGTAGAGCAGACCGAAACGAGCAAAGTCGCGCGCGCTCATCTCGAAAATATAAGCCGGGAAACGCGTATCCTCGCCTTCGATGTAGCGCCCATCCTTGGCGCGGAAATCTTCCATTCCGATGGGCCTGCCAATCTCGCGCTCGAAAGCTTCGAAAATCTTGCTACTCGTCGCCTGCTCGTAGATGTGGCCAAGAGCGTTGAAGTCCCAGTTGTTGTAGTACCAGAAAGTACCGGGAGCGTGGGAGCCACGCGGCGGCTTACTCTCGGCCATGCCCTTGGTCTCATAGGCCGTCGGATGGTAGACGCCGGAGCGCGCTTCGAGCAGCTCGCGGACCGTGGCCTGTTTCTCGACCGGAGTCAGCGACGGGCTCTTGTCGTCAATGCCGAGCTTTTCGAGCGTGTCATCGAGATTGATCCTGTGTTCAGAAACCGCAATGCCGATGAGCGAACTGAGCAAGCTCTTCCGGCAGGAGTGCAGGTTCGATCTGCGGGCGATGTCTCCCCAGGCGGCAACAACCACGCCGTGCTGCACGATCATCACCGAGGTCGAGCCAATCTCTTTAACGTAGTTATCTACCTTCTTCAGCCTGTCCTTCGACCAGCCCGCTTGCGTGGGTGACGCTAATTGCTTCCATTCCGCTCCGGGGAAAGAAGAAGTGCTTTGGCAGACAGCCGTCACCGTGAGCGCCAAAAGCAGAAGAGCGACGAGTCCTGGATGCTTGGCCATGCGCGTATTCTATTCCAGCCGCACTGCGATCCGGCGATTGCGCCTGGTCAATGTGTTAAGGCGATTTACCAGGAATTGTGGCTGGGCTGGGAGGCCGCTAGAAGAAATAAATCACATCCCCGGCCAGCATGAGCTGATTCTTCTTTGTCCCGTTGTCATAGGCGGGCACATCGTAGGAGCGCTCGAAGCGCAGCTCGGGACGGAACAGGACGGTCGTTCCGATCCAGTGTCCCCAGCCGAGGAGATGTTCGCTGTATTTGGTTTTGAATCCGGTGCGCTGGCCGCGCATGTCGTCCACGATTTCGTTGCGGATGGTCAGGTAGTCGTGCTTGGAGAATTCTTTCTCCACGTAATTGACCACCGCCCATTCGGGAGCGTAGCAGGTGAGTTGCAACGTGGTGGCGCACACCGCGCCGTTGGCGTTGGTTTCCAGCAGCGAACTGGCCGCCGGATTCAAGACATTCGGCGTGTCCCGTTCGTACTGGTACCAGCTTTCGGTCGCGGTATGCCATGAGCTGTTGATCTTGTGATACCAGGTCAAATAGTAGGCGGACAGGTTGTTGTAGGCGTATTTGCCGTCGTTGATGGAGTTCGCGCAAAGGTAAACGTTGTCTCCGCCCTTCAGCCACGAGTAGGCGAGGCAGGTGTTGAACGTGGGCTTGGCGTCGGGGCGCGTCCAGGGAACGGCTTCGCATCCGGCGGACAAGCCGGCCTGAAACAGCCAGTGATCGTTCAGCCGCGTAGTCGTGTTGACGCCGCTCTGCGTATAACAGTCGTAGGTATAGGTGAGCGAGTGGCTGTAGGTGTAGTTGTTGGGCGCGAGTTGCGCTTCAATATCCGGCAACGAAATATAGCGGCCGATGCGAACGTCCATACCTTCGGCCACGTGGGGGAAGTAAAGGTCGGCATAAACCATGACGGGGTCGTAGCCGTATTCGCGATTGTGCTTGAGCAGTTGTTCGCTGAACACGCCCTTGGCAGTGGTGAAGCGGTAGTCGAGCCCGTAGAGTGAGGCGATGCGGAATCCCCAATCGAAGTGATCGGTCTGCACCGTATCGGGCTGGCGCTCGATGTAGAAAACTTCCTGGTCGGGCTGGATGGTGTTGGGTTTCTCGGCATACGCCGCGGGCAGATTGGCATAACCCGGTTTGTCGGAGGTGCTAACGTTGAACCCGACGTTGGCCCAGCCGTAAATCTGCACGCCGCTTTTCTTCCAGCCGTCCCTGTTTGAACCACCCCACAGCGCCTGCATGAGTGGAGCCGATTGTGTCCACGGCTTGCCGATCACGACCGAACCACCGTAGGGCCAGTCGGAAAACGGAAACGGCGGGCCATCGACCGGCGATGGAGAGCCGCGAAAGGCCGGCGGGGTTGAGGCATCGGGCGCTGCGGAATCAGAAGATGGCTGAGGCTTCCAATCATCGGCATACGCCTTGGCAAATCTGGCGAAAAAATTCCCGGGCTGCACGTGAGAGGCAGCCGCGACCGGCGGAGCGCTGTCAGAAGCGCTCTGGGAAGACGACTTGGCCGGGTCAGTTGCCGGCGCAACGCCGGGGGTGCTGTCGGGCGATTGGGCGCAGACGAAATGAGTCAGCAGGATAAATCCGGCAACAAACCCGCGAAACAGCAGCATAAAGACCCGGCGTCGATAAGACATCTCTTGAACTTAGAGCCCAAGGCATAAGAAAGCCGTAAAGATGAGATGAAGAGTTCCTATGGAAGGAATTAGCTTTTTCTATTGCCGGTGGCTCCTGCCGTGATGTGTGTGGCTTATTCGGCGGCCTCGTTCCAAAGGACCACGCGCCTCTCTCGGCTGCTCTTGTGCGCCAGGATGATTGCACGCTGGGTGCGCAGGAACTGCTCGGGTGGAACGTCGAGCGCAGCTTTCTTCTCGATCGCATCGCGCACGTTGGCATAAAAGCCGCGATAGTCGCCGCGTTCAGTTTTGATCTTTTGCGGCGGTTCACCCACGCGGTTCAGAGTTCCCCAGTTCTGTTCCGCGTCCAGTCCCCAGTCGGCGCCCCAGTCGTGCCCGTCGGGACAATTGGGGCCGCGCAGAATTTCTTCCTGCGGATCCATACCGTATTTCAGAAACGATCCTTGCGTGCCGTGCAAAAGCAAATGGGGACCGGGCGCGTAGGCGATGATGCGGGCGCGCAAAGTCGCGCGCAGATGCGGATATTCGAGCGTGACGTCAAAGGCATCATCGACCTGCGAACCCTCGCGCTGGCGCAGCGCCGAGGCGGAAACTGCCTGCGGCTCGCCGAACAGTACGAGCGCGCCATCGATCAGGTGCGGGCCGAGATCCCACAGAACTCCGGCAGCGGGAAAGTCGGATTGCTCGCGCCACGCCCCGGCCTTCTGATCGAGCCGGAAGCGGTCGAAGCGGACTTCGTATTCGGCGACCGATCCGAGCGCGCCCGATTGCACGAGTTTCTTCACGGTTAGAAAAGATCCATCCCAGCGGCGGTCCTGATAGACGGTGAGTAATCGCCCCCGCGCGGCGGCAATGCGAACCAGTTCTTCGGCTTCGGCCAGGGTTGGGGTCAGCGGCTTGTCGACTACTACGTCGCGGCCGGCTTCCAGGCAGGCTTTGGCGTAGGAGAAATGCGTGTCGTTGGGCGTCGCCACGACGATCAGTTGGATGGTGTCGTCGGCCAGCATTTCCTCGAGCGTGCGCGCGATGCGAACTTCGGGATAACGCGCCTTCGCGTGGTCGCTGCGCCGCTCCAGGATGCAGGCCAGTTCCATGCCCTCCACGCCGCGAATGACGGGCGCGTGAAAAGCCTGGCCTGCGAGTCCGAATCCGATGAGTCCTACTCGTAGCATTGTTGTCTCCTTGCGTTAAATCCGCGGTGGGTTCGTATCAGGGCATCGCTTCAGCGATGCCGCAAGCCGCTCTCGGGCGAAGGCTTTAGCCGCTGTGCTTGCGGCACGCAGCGGCTGAAGCCGGTTCCTTATTGTCATCCTGCGGCACGCCTCGAAGGCGTGCCCTGATACAAAGCGGGCCGGACCGTGCTCCCTTTAACGGTCTTTCAACCGCCGTACGAATTTCAGGCCTGACCAAATCTCCGTCACTGCACACACCTTCACATCGACCAGGCCCGCGGCCAGTCCGATCTCGCGCACAACGTTCTCGTTGAGGTCGGTCGCGACCCCGGAACTTCTCTTGGGCCAACTGATCCAGAGCATGCCCGCGGGCGCGAGTTTCTTGGCGATCGATTTGAATTGTTTCAACAATGCTGCGCTGGATTTCGTGAACACCATGGCGAAATCGAGCTCAGTCTTGCCGTCCGCGACGGCACAATTCTTCAACGCGGGCTTGAGTTCGGCCGTAACTTCGCCAGGTGCGTCGACGAACATGACACGAAGGCCGTCTTTGATGCCCAACTTTTTCGCCAGAGGTGTGCCGGAATATCCAGGCATGCGTTTGCGGGTCTATTGCGCGGGCGCGTAATATCCGCGGCGCGCGCGCACGTGCAGATTCTTGCGGTCATTGGCGACGATTTCGATGGTGCGGTAATGGCCGTCGGTCTTGAAGTCCGACGGCTTGTAAGAAACCGCATACTGGCTGCGGAGTTCTTCCTGAATCTCGGCGAAGGCGTTGGCCACGTCGCTGATCTGAAAGGGATGGAACGGGCGTCCGCCAGTGGCGTCGGCAATGCGGTCCAGAACTTTATCGCCCGCGCCCTTGCTGCCGCTGACGTTGGTGGAAATCGTGTAGATGATGGCCTCGGCGCGCTGCGCCATTTCGATGGCTTCCTCGCGCGTCACGTGGCTCTGATTGTCTTCGCCGTCGCTGAGCAGAATAATCGCGCGCCGCACCGGAGTATTTTTCGGAGCTTTCATCAGCTTGTCGCGGCAGGCGAAGTAGAGCGCATCATAAAGCGCCGTGCCGCCGCCGGGGCGCAGTTCGTGCACTCCATGGGCCAGGGCTTCGGTGTTGTCGGTCCAGTCCTGCGTCACTTCCGGCGTGACGTCGAAACCGACAACGAAAGCGTGGTCGAAGGACGGACGAATCGTCTGGTTCAGGAACTCAACCGCGGACTCCTGCTCAAACTTGAAACGGTCACGGACCGAGTTGCTGGCATCGATCAGCAAACCGACCTGCAGGGGAAGATTGGTTTCGGAGTGGAAGCTGCGGACTTCCTGCGGCGGTTTGTTGTCGTCGACGATCTGGAAGTCGGTCTGCTTAAGATCGGTGATGCGGTGGCCGTGCTTGTCGGTGACGGTGAAAACGACGTTGACTTCGTTGGTGGGAACCACGATCGTCGGGATTGATTGGTCGGCTGGAGCCTTGGAGTCCGCGGGCTTCTGATCTTGCGTCTGTTGCGGCGGTGCAGACGCGCTGCCCGCGGCCGCCGGAGGCGCAGCCGGCGTCTGCTGTTGAGCCAACGCCATGACGGCGAACAAGATCGTGAAGACACTTCCGCGCGCGATCCATCCAGGGCAGTTCATCGCTCATATTATAAGCCCGCAGCGAGGAAGTGAAGGAGGACGCGAATCAAGGCCTTTGCGTGTCGGCATCCCCGCCGCCGTCTCCTTCCAGCGCAAGCAGGAAGGCGCGCAATTCTTCCGGCAGCGGGCTATGCAACGCGAGTTTCGCTCCCGTCTTCGGGTGCGCCAGCTCCAACTCCGCCGCATGCAGAAAGTTTCTGGGCAGAGAGATTGCGCTGGGCACACCGTTTTTCGCGTGTGTGCGGCGGATTTCCTTAGGCGCGCTGTAAAGCGCATCGCCCACCACGGGATGTCCGAGCGAGGAAAGATGCACGCGAATCTGGTGCGTGCGCCCGGTGTCGATCTTGACTTCGACCAGCGTGAACTTGCCGAACGGCGTGTTCAACCGGCGGACGGCCTGGTAATGCGAAACCGCCTCCCGGCCGCCGCTGCCGCGCGTGGTCATGCGCATGCGCCGCACCCGATCGCGGCTGATGCTGGCGGAAACGGTGCCGGAATCTTTTTTCATCCATCCGTGCACCAGTGCGATGTATTTCTTCTTCACTTCGCGGCGGGCAAACTGCGCCGCCAGCTTGCGGTGCGCGTCGTCATTTTTGGCGACCACGATCAGGCCGCTGGTTTCTTTGTCGAGACGGTGCACGATGCCGGGGCGGATTTCGCCGCCCGCCTGGGATAAATTTCCGAAGCGATATAGAAGCGCGTTGACTAAGGTTCCGCGATTGCGCTGATCATCGGTCGCCCCGGCTCCGGCATGCACCATCATGCCCGCCGGCTTATTAATGACGGCGAGGTCGGCGTCTTCATAAACAATATCGAGAGGAATTTCTTCGGCGATGGCGTGCAGCGGCGGCCGTTCGGCGGGCCCGACGAAGGTAACGCATTCGCCGCCGCGCAATTTGAACGAAGCCTTCATGGGCGCGCCGTTGAGCAGAATTTTTCCCGCCTTGATCAGTTCCTGCACGCGGGCGCGGCTCACATCGAGGCGGGAGGCGAGGAATTGGTCGAAACGCTGGCCGGCGTTTTCCGGCGACACCGTGATTTCCGTGCCCGAGAGCGTGACCATACCGGGCGCGCTATTTCGCAGTGAAGTCCGCGAACGAAGCGGCCTTGCCGACGTAAATGCGCAGCGTGCAGCGCGCGCCCACGTGGGCGAACGCGACCTGCAGCGTATCGGCGGGCTGTTCGATCTGCGCGGTCTCCATGGGGGCGCGGGCGATGTCCTGTTTTTCGTCATAGGCGGCGCCGGCGGTGACGTTCTTGTTCACCACCAATGTCCAATTTCCGCGCGCGGGAATGGGGTAAACGGTATAGGCGCCGACTGGAATGGTGGAGCTGCCCAAGGTGAGTTGCGCTTCCGTAAACAGGGTCATGGGCGCACCGCCGGGAGCCCAGGCCTTGCCGTTGGCGGGTTTCTCTTTGCCGGAAACCGCGTTGTAGCGCAGGTACACCTGGCGTCCATCATCCAGATTGCAGGTGGTGGTGGAATTTCCGCCCGACTGCGCGGCCATCCAGGGAGCCAATAAGAAAGATACAAGCACCGCTCTCACGACGAGTGTGGCGGACATGGTTCGGAATGCCTCCGCGCAGAAGTGTATCGCCGGAGGGGCATTCAGGGGAAGCGCGTTGCGATCCCTGAGTCGCGAGCCCCGAGTCCCGAGCCCCGAAACATCCAGGGACCACCCAAAACGCCGCGCTTCCAACATCTCCTTCGTCATGGGTCTTCGGTGACGTTTTACCGGGGCCGCGCGGTTGCTACCGTGATTTTCAGGCGCAGTCGTGTGAACAGACAGTGTGGCGCGGGCACTTTTGCCCGCGAACTCTAAATCGGCGCCCAAGGACGGGAGTCCATGGCAAAACTACGAATCTTATACGGCGAGGGCGAAACCGAAACCCTGGCATCTCAGACCGCGGCAATGGAAAACGCCGGACATACGGTGCAGCAAACCATCGGCCGCAAGGGCGTTGAGGATGCACTGAAGAAGTCCACATTTGATTTGCTGGTGTTGGGGCCAACCTTGTCGCGCAATGACCGCCATCACCTGCCCTACATGGCGAAGAAGGCGCATGGCGAGATCAGCGTGCTGGTGATGCATGCCGATGGCAGCCGGCATCCCTACGTCGATGCCTGCACCGACACCGGAGCCAGCATGGAATCGGTGCTGAAACGAATCGAAGGAATGAAGATGGCCGGAATGATGCCGGCAGCGGCCGGAGCGCGAGCGGGACGATAGCTAGTCCTGAGCCCCGAGCCCCGAGTCCCGAGCCGCGTCGTATCAGGGCACGCCTTCAGGCGTGCCGCAACTGCCGCAGAGACATCCCGCCTTTAGGCGCTGCGTTCCCGGCTTCCGGGCCTGCCGCTATCCTCTCTCAAACGCATGTTTCTTTTCCAACTCCTCCAAAGCCAGCCGCCGCGCCGCTTCATAGCGCTCAGCGTGCCCCATAAGCGCGGGAACCGGTTCGGCATACTCGCCCTCCACGCGCAATAATCCCTGAGCGGCGACCAGCCGGCACGCAGTTTCGACCAGATGCGCGGGCGTGGTCTGCATATACTGCGCGTCGGCAGGATCGCCAATCCACACGCGCGCATTCGCATTCCCCAGCTTCGTTTCCCAATACACTTTTCGTTCCACAAACTCGGCCATGGTCTCGTCGGTGGCCTTGCCGAAGATCCATTGCTGGCGTTTGAAATCGTAGTTGCGGCTGGAAAAAGGCACCGGCAGCAATTTCCCGGACTTCAAAAACTCAAGCTGCCGCCGGTCCACTTCCTTGCGCAGCGCGTTAATGACTGGAGCCTCGGCGTCCTGCGGATCGATCGACGGCAAAACTTCGCGCACCGTCTGCGACAAGTTGACGGCCACCGGCGCGTGCAAATTGTCGGAGCCTGCCAGGCGGATGTCCCCGTGCAACACCCAAAAATCCGCCCCAGAAGTCGAGGCGTGAAACGGCCAATCCAGCTTGATGTTGAGCGGCAGCCCGCTGAGGGTGATCCAGATCTTCGTGTCGGCGGGACGGGATTCGTCGGCGATTCCGCCGCTAGCGTGCACCTGCGTCATGGATGTTGAGCCTTTCGGTTGGCATAGCGCAATGCGAGACTCAAGCCAATTCTACCGAAAAGAACCATCCTGCAAGAATCTCGCATCTCAAAGATCTCGTGAACCTGCCACCTTGAATCTTTGCTGGGAGGGTGGGCCGCCGGCAATAACTTTTTTTCCTCTCCGCGTTACTCTTGCTGTTTAATTCTGACTGCGAGTCACGCGTGAGCACTCTTTCGGTCACTTCCAAGAAACGTTCGGTTCTGCCGCGCCGCATTTTCCAGGTCGAGCAGGTGCTCGTGGCCGTCGCATTCGTGGTCTATGCCCTTTTGGTTTCGATCAACCAGCCCGCTTCCCTGTGGGTCATAATGGTGGCGACCCTCACGGTAGGCAACCTCGTAGTTCCTCTCGCTTTCGGCAGTCGCCGCTTGTACGTGGGGCGGCCGCGCCCGTGGAACTGGGTCGCGTTTTTCCCCATCCAAATCATTTTCGGCGTGATCTGCGCGGTGAGCTCGATCCTGTTCCTCCAGCTGACCAGAATCGATCCCGAGCCGTTTTGGCTTCTCTTTTCCAAAATCGGTTATTTCTGCATCGTCGTCGTGGTGATCGCCAACGTCTTGGCGTTTGCTGTGGAAGACTTGCAGCGCACGCTGAGAGAACGCAATCGACAACTGGAGCAGACGGTCGAGAAAGGGACCATCGCGCTGCAGCAGCAGGAGGAAGAACTCAAGCGAGCGCGCGAGATTCAGCAAATGCTGCTGCCCAGCACGTTGCCGCAGCTTGCCGGAGTTCAGATCGCGGCAGCCTGGCAGCCGGCGCGGGAAGTCGGTGGCGACTACTTCGACGTGATTCAACTGGACAAAAATCGCCTCGGCATTTGCGTGGGCGATGTCGCCGGAAAAGGAATCACCGCCGCGTTGCTGATGGCGAATCTGCAGGCATCCTTTCGCGCCTTCGCCACCGCCGAAGCATCGCCTCAGGTGGTCTGTACCAAGCTGAACCAGTTCCTTTGTGCAAACATCGCTTCGGGAAAGTTCGTAACTTTTTTCTACGCGGTGCTCGACGCCGACGCACGCACGCTCACCTACGAGAATGCCGGACACTCGCCCGGACTTTTGTTGCGGAGCGACGGCACAACCGAAACTTTGCAGGGTGGAGGAGCAGTGCTGGGCGCGCTGCCTGATTGGACCTACCAGAACTACACCGCGCAACTTCAAGCGGGCGACCAACTGCTGCTCTCAACTGACGGCATCACGGAAGCCGAGAACGCCAAACTCGAAGAGTTCGGCGAGGAGCGCCTGCTGGAAGCCGCACGCGCACGCCACGGAAGCGCGCTCGAAGTTCAACGCGCCATTATGCAGCAGGTCACGGCCTTCTGCGGTGGAAATTTCCGCGACGACGCAACCTTACTTGTTCTAGGAATCTCTTGAGCGGCGCCGGGAATGTACACCCTGGGGGCGGCACCACCGCTCCGAAGCGTTGTTCTACTACTTCCGGCTGGAAGATCGAGTTCCTGAACATCATCGGATGCGGCTGATCGACCAGTACATCAGCTTTGAACTGTGTTAGATTGTCACTGCCTCGCTCCCGCCAAGGGATTTCGAGAGACACTATGTCAGGTTTAACTCACGCAACGACTTTGACGTCTTCTGTCCCCAGGCGGCCAATGCAGCCCACTCAACAGGTTTGGGATCGCCGCTTTTATCTCGTCATGGCGATCGCGTCCACGGTACTTGTCTTCCTGGCTTTCGCGCGGACGTTTTATCTAAAGCCGTATTTCGGAACGCCACCGCTAAGCCGCCTTGTCGAACTGCACGGAGCTGTCTTTACCGCCTGGATGGTTTTTTTCATCGCACAAACTGCGCTCATTGCCTCGGACCGGCCAGAGGTTCACAGACGGCTTGGCTACGCGGGCGGAGTACTAGCCGCAGCCATGGCCGTGTTGGGGACGACGGTTGCGTTTGCGGCTGAGAGGCGCGATTTTCACCCAGGAAGCGTGAGAGCAGACACTACCTTTCTATTTTCCTTGCTCGACATAGTCACGTTTTCCATTTTTGTTGCGGCAGGCTTCTTGTGGCGTCATCGCCGCGAAGCTCACCAGCGCCTCATGCTGCTGGCGGTCGTCGCAGGCCTGCTGGAAGCGGCCCCACCCCGCTTACCCGTGGTTGGCGGACATCCGGCCCGCATGGCGGTTACGGGCCTGGCGTTTCTTCTCGCCGGTCCCATCTACGATCTCATTTCGAGGCGGCGGATTCATCCGGCGTATATCTGGGGTTGCATTTTCGCTTTAGTTACCGGTCCCCCTGCACGTATCGCGGTCGCGGCCACGCCCGGCTGGCACCACATGGCTAAATGGCTGGTCAGTTTCTTTTGAGGGCCATAGAGCGATTTTCTATCATGAGTTGGCCCATCCTTCCTCCGCAAAGCGTCTGTTGACAACGCGGGAGGCTGAGCAAATACTGTAGCGTAATCGTTTTCTCCAGCTTTTTATCCAGACTTTCTCCTGAGGCGCTTGCTTGGTGAAGAATCTCGTTCCACTCCTTCCTGCTCTTTGTCTTTTGCTTTCATTCATTGGCTGCGGCGGTGGAGCAGGAAACACGACCGTCACGCCACCCCCACCCAACGGCATCTCGCTCCAGCTCTCCACCTCCACGCTGAACGTCCCGGAAGGTTCCAGCGCCAGCGCCTCTGTTACCGTGGTTCGCACCGGAACCACCGGAAGCGTCACTTTCAGCATGGCCGGGCTTCCCGCAGGCGCTACTGTCTCTTACTTGAACCCCGAGGCCACCAACAGCGGGCAAATCATCGTGATGGCTGCTCCTACGGTCGGCGCAGGCAACTACGCGCCTACGCTGCAGGCCACCGACGGCACTTACTCTGCCTCGTCGAGCCTCAGCCTCGTCGTCGGTGCCGCCGCCCAGGCTCCCGATCCCTACGCGTGGACTTCGACCGGCCCGCTGGTCTCCGCCATCCCCGACGCCACCCATCCCATCGTCTCAGTCAAAGATCCCACCGCCGTCTTCTACAACAATCAGTGGCTCGTTTACGCAACCACCGCCGACACTTCGGGCAACTGGAACATGGTTTACCTGAACTTCCCCAACTGGAATCAGGCCTCCGCCGCTCAGCCCTACTACATGGACGCCACGCCCGGTTTCAGCGGCTACCATTGCGCGCCGGAGCTCTTCTATTTCACTCCGCAGAACCAATGGTATTTGGTCTACCAGTCCGGCCCTCCGCAGTACTCCACCGCCGCCGACCCCACTCAGCCGCAGACCTGGACTGAGCCGCAGAGCTTTTTTGCCAGCCAGCCTTCCAACGTAAGTGGCTGGCTCGATTTCTGGGTCACATGCGACTCCGCCAACTGCTATCTGTTCTTCACTGACGACGGCGGCGACTTTTATCGCAGCCAGACCACCATCGCGAGCTTCCCCAACGGCTTCAACACGCCGCAACTCATCATGCAGGCCACAACTGCCGGAGATTTGTTCGAGGCTGCCCGCGTTTATAGTCTCGAGGGATCTACCCAGTACTTCGCCATCGTCGAGGCCTTGGGCGGCCCCTATGGCCACCGCTATTTCCGGGCCTTCCTTGCCGAGAGCCTGGATGGCATTTGGACTCCGGTCACCGGCGCCAACAGCTTCGCTGCCCCGTTCCTCGGCTCAAACGATGTGACCTTTGACAGCGGCGTCACGCCCTGGACCCTGGACTTCAGTCACGGCGAAGTCCTGCGCACGGGCTACGACGAAACCCTCCAGATCGATCCCAACAATTTGCAATTCCTCTACCAGGGAGACAACCCCGCGGCGAACGCCCCCTCCTACAGTCAAATTCCCTGGCAGCTCGGGCTGGCGACCGCCACCAGCAACCAGAACGGATTTCGAATTTCTTTAGGGAGTTGGCCCATCCTTTAGCGGATTCCACCATCGGGTTGCCCCATCCTGCCCGCGCCTTTGCGGGAGGGTGGGCCGGCAGATCACGATATGTTGGCACGGCCTGCCGGCCGGTCCACCACGACGCCGTTTGGCGCAAACCCTCATACTGATTTATACTTTCCGTTTGCCCTTAGACCGTTGATCGAATCAGGAGCAGCTACTTTTCATGCCCAAGCGTACATTCCAACCTAACCGGCGCAAACGATCGAAGAAGCACGGCTTTCGTGTGCGCATGAAGACCCAGGGCGGCCAGAAGGTGATATCGCGCCGCCGCGCCCGTGGGCGTAAGCGGGTCTCGGTGAAACCCGGTTTCCGTGAATAGGGCCCTACAATAGGCCCAGAAATCGAAACGACTAGCGAACCGTCCGGCAGCGGACAGGGGCACATCCGCAAGTTACACAAGCGCAGGATAAGCGCGAGTCAAACAGGCGATGCAGAACTTCGAGGCGCTGTGACCGCCAGTGTGCCCGCAAAATCGAATGGAGAATCCGATCGGGAAACGCCGCAGAACAAGCCGCACACCGCGGAGGAGCGCGGCAAGCGGTCATTTTCCCGCAGCGGCCGGCTGTTGCGCCATGCCGACTTCGAGCGCGTCTACAAGCTGGGCCGCCGGCATTTCTCGCCTTCGATGACGGTCTTTTATTGGAAGCGGGATGAAGCCGGCGATGCGCAAGGCGTGCGCGTGGGTTTTACCGTGAGCAAGGCGCTGGGCGGGGCCGTCGACCGTAATCGCATGCGCCGCCGCTTGCGCGAGGCCGTGCGGCTGACCCGTGCCAGGCCGGCAGTCGACGTCGATGTTGTCATCAATCCGAAGAAAGTGGTATTGACGGCCGGCTTCGACACACTGTTGAACGAAGTACGGCAAGCTTTCGTAGTCATAGAAGAGAAGACAAAGAAGACCAAGGCCGAAGGCCGAGACCCGAAAACCGACAGCCGGACGCCGGACGCCGGACGCCGAGAACCGAGCGCGGGAAGCCAATCCAAATGAGTCAGCTCGTCCAACGCGGAGTGTTGCAGCTGTTGCGAGCCTACAAGTGGGCGATTTCGCCGATGTTTCTGCCCGCCTGCCGCTTTGTTCCTACCTGCTCGGAATACGCAATGGAAGCGGTGGAACGATTCGGAGTACTGCGCGGAGGGTGGATGGCGATCATGCGGCTTCTGCGCTGCCATCCCATTGTGAAAGGCGGATACGATCCGGTGGTGAAAACCCCGGCCGTGAATATCCCGCCCGTGAACATCGAAGATCATGTGGCACCGGACGCATTCCTACGGTGTCCGTCGGCGGAACACCAAAAACTTACCCCAGCGGAACTGATCCAACCGGAACTGATTCGCTTGAACCCAGGCATCTGAGGAACCTCGAACTTTGGCCGAATATCAAAACCCTCAACACGAACCCGGCGGCGAGCGCCGGCTCCTGATGATCTTCGTGGTCACGTTCGTGGTGATGCTCCTGTTCCAGCCGCTGCTGAAGAAATATTTTCCGACGCCGCCCGCCCCGCAGCAGATCACGCAACCAGCCCCGGCAAAACCTGTCGCGCCGACTGCGACCGCTTCCGCTCCTGCGGTGACGCAGGGCTCCGTAGCCACCAAGCGCGCTCCCAAAGAAGTCACCGCCGTGATCGAAAACGATCTCTACAAGATCACGCTCACCAACCGGGGCGCTGAGGCGAAATCCTGGATTCTGAAAAAGTTCGATAACGACTCCGAGACCGGGCCGCTCGATCTGGTCAATGTGGCGGCGGCGCAGTTCGGCTATCCGCTGTCGCTTTATACCTATGACGAGGATCTCAGCGCCAAATTAAGTTCCGATCTTTACGAAGTCACGCGCGACGGCAACAAGATCACCTTCGAGTACTCCGACCAGGAATTGCAGGTCCACAAGACCTTCGTCTTCGACCATTCGTACGTGGCCAAGATCGAAACCAGCGTAGTGTACAAAGGCAGTCCGGTCACCGCGCTTCCGGCCTGGCCTTCCGGATTCGGCGATCAAGTCACGCCCGCCTTTTATGCGGCCGGACTGATCAACTATCAGTTCAACAAGAACATCGAACGCCTGCCGCTGCGCTGCGGAATCTCGATCTTCTCCAAGTGCAACAGCATCAGCGGGGGCGCAACCCTTCCCGGTCCTTTCCACTGGGCTGGACCCACCGATCAGTATTTCGCCGCGATCTTTATTCCCGACAATCCGGCGGCGTCGTCGATGGTCACGCTGCGCTATCCGCTGAACATTGCGGCCCAGCTGAACAAAGACCCGAAAGACAAGGCCAACAACGTCGAGATTTTAGGCGCGGCAGTGGGCAATCTGCATGGGCCCACCACGGAGCGCATCTTTGTCGGGCCGAAAGAACTGGCCGTGCTGGAGAAAATTCCCGTCCCCGGCGTGACCGGCGCGGACAATGATCTGAATGGCCTGGTGGATTTCGGAACCTTTGGCATCCTCGCCAAACCACTGTTCGTCTGGCTGAAGTGGACGTATTTTCACATGGTCCCCAACTGGGGATGGGCGATCGTGATTCAAACGCTGGTCATCAGCGTGGCGCTGCTGCCGCTGCGCATCACCCAGATGAGGTCCATGCTCAAAATGCAGCGCGTCGCGCCGCATATCAAATCGATCCAGGAAAAATACAAGAAGTACAGCCTGCGCGATCCGCGCAAGGCGGCAATGAATGAAGAGATCAGCGCGCTCTACAAAAAAGAGGGCGTAAATCCCGCAGCCGGCTGTTTGCCCATGCTGATCCAGTTGCCGTTTCTGTGGGCCTATTACCGCATGCTGAGCAATGCGCTGGAACTGCGGCACGCGCACTGGCTGTGGATCAAAGATTTGTCGGCCGCCGATCCGATTTTCGTGCTGCCCATTCTGATGGTGCTGAGCAGCTTAATCACGTCGCGCATGACGCCGCAGGCAGGCATGGACCCGTCGCAGCAGAGAATGATGACGATCATGATGCCGCTGATGATGGGCTTCATCTTCTTCCGCCTGGCGGCCGGGCTGAATCTGTACTATGCCGTCGTCAATGTGATCGGCATCGCGCAGCAAATGGTGATGAACCGCACCTCGCTGGGCCGGGAAATGCGCGAGATGCTGGCCAAGCGGGCGAGGAAGAAAGAGAAGTGAAGCTTGTAGCTGCTAGCTTCTAGCTGCTGGCTACTAGCTTGGATCGATCAAGACATTTCTGTAACCATCTGGCCTATCCGCTCATTCGCGCGATACAAGCTTTGAGCTAGAAGCCAGGAGCTAGCAGCTAGGAGCTTACTGCCGTGTCCATTCCCGATAAAGTTGCCGCCGCCAATAAGATCAACGAATTTCTCAAGGCCGTCGTCACCGACGGAGGACTGCGATTAAAGTACCGCATCGTAGTCGATCCGCCCATGCCGGAGAACCGCGATTGGGAGAAGCCGGAAATTTTTGTCGATTTCGGCGGCCCGGATTCGGTTCTGCTGCTCGACCGCGGCGGAGAATTGCTGCGTTCCCTCGAGCTGCTGGCTCTGGAAATGTTGCGCCTGCCCTCGGGCGAGCACGAGAAGGTCTGCTTCGATTGCCAGAATCACCGCTCCCTGCGCATTCAGGAACTGCGCGCCGCCGCCACCGTGGCCGCCGACAAAGTGCGCAAGACCGGAACGCCCTACCAGTTCAGCCCCATGTCGTCGCGCGAGCGGCGCATCGTGCATCTGGCGCTGCGCGATGAAGCCGATCTGCATACCGAAAGCGAAGGCGAAGGCCTGCGCCGCTGCCTCGTGGTCTATCCCAAAGACTACAAGCCGGCAGGCCGGCCGGCCCCCAAAACCCTGCCGTAAGCATGCTTATAATGAACCCAAATCGGCAATAACTATGTCTAGCTCCGCGATAGAATGAGGGATGCTTTTGCCGTCCCTCGTTAAAAATGGTTTGCTGCCTATGAGGGCCGAGCTAGGATGAGCACGAAGAGCAACTTTAGCGTTTTTGGAAGAAGTGCTCCGGGTCCCCTTCACGGAATCGAGTTTGGTAGTTTCACATATATCGTGGGGAAGTTGACCCTTCAGCTCCTTGCGCCACGATGGAAGCACATAAGTCAGAGGGGCAGCCCCGTCATTTCGCTGACCCCTGATGTGTACTGGGAACAAGCGGCGACTCTCTTTTGGCCTCACGACGGCGGATCCCTTTCGTGGCCGCCGCCGAAACACTTGGCGGATGATACGATCCAAATGTTTGTCGAGCGGTTCGGTAGGTACATCCTCCCCATCCGCGCCACAAACGGCCAATCCGACATCCTCCTAACCCCCAACAATCCCCAAAGCAAATACGCCAAATACCAGGAAGCCTGGCACCTGCTCAAACGCTGACCAAGGACTCATGCAGTGCAATAATGTGACATCATTTGTGTTGACACAAAGACATCACTTGAGTGACAATAATGCTGCAACGGAGGAAACCATGGCAAAAACGCAGAGGGTCGTGTTCAGTTTTGATGAGCGCAGCCTGGAAAGCCTGCAGAAAATCAGAGACCAGGGCCGATTCTCCTCAATGGGAGAAGCTGTCCGCGAATCTCTTCAAATCAGTCGGGCTTTACAGTCCCAGGCGACGCAAGGATTCAGTGAAATCATCGTTCGCAATCCCGAAACCAAGGAAGAGCGAGTGATGGTAGTGCCCACTCTGAACCCCACAGGAAAGTGAGAATTGCGTGCCGGACCCAGCTGTCCCCCAATCAGGGCCGGAACCCGAGATCATCGAAGGCGGCGACGTTGAGCGCGTCACCGACGTCCAGTTCGAAGGGCGCAAGCACCGTGCCGCCACCGCCCGCGTGCTCGCCTATTGCCTGCTCGGCCTTCTCGCCGCGACCATAGCAATCCAATACGGATTTACGTTATGGCTGATCCTCTCGGGGAAAGATGCGGCCGTCGTGGCGCTCGATAAGTTATTCAACGCGCTCCTGCCGATCCTTTCGGGCCTCGTTGGTGGTGCGGTCACCTATTACTTCACGAAAGAGAGAAGCTGATGGCAACGATTCTAAGCAAGGTTGTAGCAGAAAAAATGCCAGTAGCTATGGAGCCAGCTCAGGTTTGAGCGGAGGTACCATGTTTTCCCAGGTCGCGCGCATCTCGTCGCTCTCGATCAGGAGTCGGGACAATCGCTCATGGCTCCAGCCGTTTGGAAGTACTTCGTGCTCCGCAGCGTGTGAGAAAGGGAGATGGCCGACATCATGACACAGAGCCGCCATCCTCAGGGCGTGCTTCCAATAGGTAAGTGCCTCGGGATTGCCGATGTCAGGAAGGATCTCTCTGACATCGTCGGTGACATGCGCAGGTTTTGTGACCGACTCGAAGACTCTACCTGCCAGTTCCATCACGCCCAGAGATGCTCGAACCGCTTGTGGGTGGCGCCCGGATAGACGAGGTATGTCAGCGCAAGCTGCGTAATGTTCCGCAATCGCTGGAACGCGCGAGAATCAAGGACCTTTCTTCTCGTATAAATCAAAGTGAATGAAGAAGTGTATTGGGTCCCGGACCTCATGCAATATCTTTGTCATGCTGCCCAAATATATTCGTCTTTTATTCGCCTGTAGTCAAGCGGCAGAATGAGAACAGCTTGCCCGGCGGCGCGGGAACAACATATTGAGCAACAATCGCCTTGTGGATTGCAACCGAAGTCGTGTTCCTGACCCACGACTGATATCGTTTTGGGCGCGAACCAACTTCATAAACTTTTGTACCGTTGAAAAATTTGTTGCACAAACTTGCATTCATCTGCTATAAACAATGAACCGAGAGCATTTGTGTGGCTGGCTGGGCGCTTTTCTGCAACTCTCGTGCGCGTCTGGCATCTAAGATTTCGAAGAGGGCGTGATTCCCTCAATTGTCCCGGCCACGGGACTTCATTCGGAAGCCTGGTTCCCGCATCCTAAAAGGCGCAGGAACAGCAGTTTCTGAAGGGTACCTTCAAAGCAAGGACCTCCAAAGAGTTCTTTCATTAATCTTTTGTCTTCCGCCTTCGCGTGCCTGAAAAGCTGCGCTGAATCAAGCGCCTGTTCATCTGCATCGCCAAGCGGAAGACGCATATCGTTGCGTGCGATTTTTCGAGCCTAGGCTCCCCGGTCGCGACGTTCTGACAGTCCTCCCGTTGTGGAAATCGCGTGGAAATTCTGTGGGACGCCAGCGTTGACAGGGTTTCGGCGGCAACGTATGTTTGTAAGGTTTCGAGGACAGCCGGATTCGCGGTTGTGGGTTCGCCCGCAAAAACGAGCCCGTCTAGAACTGAAGGCGCGCCGCTCAGGCGGAAGGCGATTCGGTCTTTGACAACTCGGTTGAACGTGCCAGTCGTGAGAGAACGGATTCGGGCATTAGTCCGAAGCGATCTCACAAGATAGGCCACTTTGCTTCTTAGCGGAGGCATGAGTGGTCGCCATCACATCCCTATCGAGCGGATGGAGTTGGCAGCCTACCTTCTACCCGTCGGTAGGCGAACTAGGTTTCAAACGAGAGTTTGATCCTGGCTCAGAATCAACGCTGGCGGCGTGCCTAACACATGCAAGTCGAACGAGAAAGTGGAGCAATCCATGAGTACAGTGGCGACCGGGTGAGTAACACGTGACTACCTACCTCCGAATGGGGAATAACTCCGGGAAACCGGGGCTAATACCGCATAACATCGCAAGATCAAAGCCGAAAGGCGTTTGGAGAGGGGGTCGCGGCTGATTAGCTAGTTGGCGGGGTAATGGCCCACCAAGGCGAAGATCGGTATCCGGCCTGAGAGGGCGCACGGACACACTGGAACTGAAACACGGTCCAGACTCCTACGGGAGGCAGCAGTGGGGAATTTTGCGCAATGGGGGAAACCCTGACGCAGCA